>Ga0208219_1000246_pt1 | contig 20321 bp, 19 predicted proteins | sample NGESurshal072012_7_FD_184469 | JGI IMG/M metagenome (GOLD analysis project Ga0208219, IMG submission 184469) | Arctic peat soil microbial communities from Barrow, Alaska - NGEE Surface sample 53-2 shallow-072012 (SPAdes) | ecosystem: Environmental > Terrestrial > Soil > Wetlands > Peat ... | reverse complement strand
CAGGCGTCGCCAGCAACCCTCCGCCGATCGCTCTAGAGCGCTGGCTTTCGCTCAGCCTCCCTTGGCTACCACAGACTGCAGCTCTTGGGGCGTGACGAAGCCACGAGTCACGTTGTTGAGGCTCGAGTCGAAACCGACCATCTGGAAGCCACTGAAGACGTTGTGGTACTTGTTGAAGTCGTCGTTCCCTGAAGCGCCCTGATAGTTGATGTCCTTGCCCTTCTTGATCAGGCGCACGCAGGCTGGGTAGGTCGAGCACTGGACGCCCGGCGGGTTCGCAATCTTCACGACGTCCTTCAGCCACACCTTCGGGTTCGTCGACTTGGCGGCGGTCATCGCGAGCGACGCGATGACGACCGAGTCGTACTCGTTGAATGTCGTCGGCAGAATCTGTTTCGTGTGCCACACATTCTGGTAGTCGCTGAGGAAGTGGCTGAACGCGGTGCCCGAAGGCGACGCAGGCAGAGCAGCCGTGAGCTCGGTCGACGCGGTCTTACCGAACGCCTTCGCGTAATCGCCGTTCGGTGCCGACTGGAGATCGTCGCCGATCCACGGGACGTTCATGTAGCCGAGCTGCTGACCGTCCGAGAACAACGTGGCTGCCGACTGTGAGTCCATCGAGTCGAAGATCACCTGCGGCTGATTCGAGAACGCCTGGGCCAGCTCCGCGTTGTACGAGGACTGCCCGGGCGTGATGGTGATGTTCACGTCGATCTTTCCGCCGAGTGCCTTGAACGCCTTCTCGAGCGGCGGCACGAAGCCCTGCGAGTTCGCCGAGTTGTCGAAGATCAGCGATGCCGACTTCCACCCGTGCTGGATCGCGTAGTAGGCCATTGCGATCGCTTCGTTCGAGTCGGACGACGACGTGCGGAACACATACGGAAAATTCATGGTGTCGAGCTGCGTAAGACCCCCGACCATGAAGTCGGCCACGTTGTTCGGCTGGAACTGATTGATGACCGCCTCGATCGTCGGCGAGAACGGGCCGACGACCATCGTCGGATGCTTCAGCAGCAGCTTGCGAAACGCCGGGAGTGCGTCGACCGAGTCGGCCGCATCGTCGACGTAGGCCGACTTCCATTGGTGACCGAGAACGCCACCGTTGTGGTTGACCTCGTAGATCCCGACCGGGACACCGTGGGTTCCCCACTGCGACAGGAGTGACTTGGTGCCGGTGAACGGGAAGATCCCCCCGACCACGAGCGTCGATGCGTTCGCCTCGTGCTTCGTCGCCGCCGACTTCACGGAGCCGAAGGCCCCCGCCGCGACGGTAGCCGCCGCCGCGAGCGCCAGGGCAATCGTTGCGCTCCTCAGCAATCTGACCTTGATCATCCAACTTCCTCCTTGTGCGCTAGATGGCTTGGTCTGGAACTCCGGCGTATGACCGACCGAGGAAGATCGACGCCAGATCAAGCTCGGCGATCTCCCTCGCCGGCCCGTGGACGTGATCGCGGCCCGCCACGAAGATGTGCACGAAATCCGAGTGCTTGAGGGCGCGCTCGACGTTCTGCTCGACCACGAGCACCGCCCTGTCGAGTTGCGAGATCCGCGCGATCTGGTTCCACACGACGTCGGTGTAGGTGGGCGAGAGGCCGGCGGTGGGCTCGTCGAGAACGATCACCGACGGGTCGACCATGAGCGCCCGGGCGATAGCGAGCAGGTTTTGCTGACCGCCTGAGAGGAAGCCTGCCTTCTTCTCCGTCGCGTCGCGGAGGTCGGTGAAGATGCCCAGGATCTCCTCCATGCGCGCCGACGTGTCACCCTTCGAGGCGAACCCGCCGACCTCCAGGTTCTCGCGCACCGTCAGTCGCTTGAAGACGTTGTCGTTCTGCGGCACGTAGACGAGTCCGCGCCGCGGGATCTGATGCCCGGGGATCGTGGTGATGTCGAAATCGTTCACCGTGATCCTTCCCGACATCGGCTTGAGAATCCCGACCAACGTCTTCGCGAACGTCGACTTCCCGGCACCGTTCGGGCCGATGATGGTCGTGACCGCGCCGGTGTCAGCAGCCAGGGTGATGTCGTTGATGATCGGAACGCGGCCGTAGCCGGCCGAGACGCCCTCAGCGAACAGCGCTGGCATCGATGACCTCACCCAGATAGGCCTTGACGACTTCGGCGTTCTCCCGCAGCTCGCTGAGGCGGCCCGTCGCAAGCGTCCGACCCTCCGCGAGCACGATCACGTAGTCGCAAATCCGCTCGACGACGTTCAAGTTGTGCTCGACCATCAGCACGGTGACGCCGCTTTGCTTGAGGTCGATGATGTACCCCCCGATGCGCTCGATCAGCGCCGGGTTGACCCCCGCCATCGGCTCGTCGAGGACCAGGATCTTCGGCGACGCCATGACTGCACGCGCGATCTCGAGCAGCTTCTTCTGGCCGCCCGACAGCTCCCTCGCCCGACTGTCTCGCAGCTCGTAGAGGCCGTAGGTCTCGAGCACCTGAAGGGCGCGCTCGGCGTGCTCGCGTTCCTGGCGCCGGATCAGCCCCGGGCGGAGCAGCACGTTGACGAAGGACTCACCCGCCTGGTGGGCGGGCGCGACGAGGAGGTTCTCGAGGACTGTCAGCCCACCGAGCTCACGGGAGAGCTGGAACGTCCGCATCAGGCCGAGCCGCGCGACCTTGTAGCTGGGCCAGTTGGTGACCTCGGTCTCGCCGATGAACTCCCGGCCGCCGTCGCAGGTCATCGCGCCGGAGAGGATGTTGACGACCGTCGTCTTGCCGGCGCCGTTCGGACCGATGAGCGCAGTGATCTGCCCGTTGGGAATGTCGAAGGAGGCACCGTTGACGGCGTGCACGCCCTGGAACGCCTTCGTGATGCCCTCGCAGCGCAGCGCAGGTATCCGCAAGGTCTGGGCTACGGAGTCGAGGACTCCGACCTGGCTCATCACGCCGGGATGCTCGTTTCGCCCATGCTCCCGGGTTTCTCGGCGAGGGGCCGGTCCACCCCGAAGCTCGCTGCCCGTCGGAGCCGCTCGGGCACGACGCCCTGGGGGCGGAACCAGAGCATCGCCATGAGAACGATTCCGACCAGCGCCAAGTCGAAGTACTCGATGAGGCCCGGATGGCCCGGGATCTCTGGCAGAAAGGCCGGCAGATGGACGAGCAGTGTCTCGACCAGCAGTGCGCCGACGAACATGCCGATGTTGTTGCCGGCGCCGCCGACGATCAGTACGGCGAACACTACGAACGTCTCGCCCGGGAGCCAGGCGGTCGGATTGAACGAACCGCCGAACTGGATCAGGAGGCCGCCGCCGATGCCGGCGTAGAACGAGCCGATCAGCATCGACTTGAGCTGCATCCAAAAGACGTTCTTGCCGAGTGCTGCGGCGACGACGTGGTCGTCCCGAATCGCCCTGAACGTGCGCCCCATCGGCGCCCGCGTCACCCGGCTCATCACGAACCACATGAGCAGCGACACGACCGCGGTCACACAGGCGAAGAAGGGAATGAAGGAGTTGACTGTGAGACCCAACGCCTTCGCGAAAGGCTCCGGGACGTTGTAGAGGCCGTCGGCGCCATTGAAGAGCGACACGTAGTTGTTGCAGAAGTCGTAGAGCACGAGTGACAGCGAGATCAGGACGATCGCGAGGTAGTCCGTTCGCAAGCGGCGAAGCGTGATGAGCGCGACGAACAGGGCGAAGAACATCGCTGCCAGTCCGCCCAGCAGCAGATTGATCGGGAACGGGAGGCCGAGCCCGAGGATGTAGTGCTGTCCGGTGTTGAGGGAGCTCGGGAGGCTGAAGACGCCGGTGAAGTACGCGCCGATCGCCACGAAGCCGATGTACGCGAAGTTCAAGATCCCGGTCTCGCCGTACTGGATGTTCAACCCCATCGCCAGGATGAAGTAGTCGAACAGGAAGAAGACGAGCGTGAAGACGTAGTAGACCATGCGTCTACGCCGTTCCCGGCCGTGCGAACAGCCCGCTCGGCCGGATCAGCAGCGTGACGATCAAGATCACGAAGGCGATGTCGAGCTTGTACGACGGGTTGATGAACGCCGCCGAGATCTCGGTCGCCAGCCCAATCAGGATCGCTCCCGCCATCGCCCCGTAGATGCTCCCGACGCCGCCGACGATCACGGCGGCGAAGATCACGAAAAGAAAGAGCTCGCCCGAGGCGGGAGTCAGGTTGCCCTCGCTGATGCCCAGGACGGTCCCTGCCACTCCGGCGAGGGTGCCCGACAGAAACCAAGTGATCGTGGTGATCCGCTTCGTGTCGATCCCGCTCGTCATCGCGAGTGTCGTGTTGTCCGACATCGCACGCATCGACTTTCCGAGTCGGGTCGTCTTCAGCATCGTGTGGACGGCGACCATCAGCACGACGGCAACCGCCATCACGATCAGCTGGTTTCTCGTCAGCAGCAACGGCCCGATGTGCAGGGCCGCCGAGATCGGCATGTTGAAGAAGCGGACCTGAGCGCCCCAGATCGAGTACTCCACGTTGAGCATGATCAGCGAGAGACCGAAGGTGACGATGAGCACGTAGTGGCTCTTGCTGAACCGCCGCGCGAAGGGGCCGAGGATCAGTCGGTTGATGATCACCGCAAGCACGCCCATCCCCAACGACCCGATCGTCAGGGCGATCCAGATGTTGATGTGCAGGACCTGGCTGTTCAGGACGTACGTGAAGAACCCGCCCAACGCCATGAAGTCGCCGTAGGCGAAGTTGACGTAGTTCGTGATTCCGAACTGGAGGCTCAGGCCAACGGCTGCGATCGCGAGCACCGACGCCGTGACAAACCCGAAACCAACGGACAACCAGAACAACTGCACTAGTGCCGCCTAAGGCGTTTGCCGGGAACCTTGGGCGCTCCAGGACCGCGACCCAGGATGCTGTCGAGGCGAGCCTCGACGCTCCCTGTGGCCGACGGCGACCGCTCCACCAGCATCGTCGCTCTCACGGTGCGGCCGATCGTGGCGCCGCATCCCGGCGTTTGTCCAGATTCGTCCACATAAGCGGCACTAACCGCCGATTAGCCGGACTTTTCGATCATTTTCGATCTCGGTCCGCCGGGCGGAGGGCGTTACGATCGAGTCCGTGCGCATCGGCACGACGTCCAGGCGGCTGCCCCGGCTCTCGACGCAGCTCTTGCTCCTGCAGCTCGCGATCATCGCCCTGACGGTTGGAGTGTCCTCTGTCGTCGTCTACTTGCACTCGCGAGACGACATCGCGAAACGGGCCGGCGCCGAGTCGCTTGCGATCGCGCAGACGGTCGCAACAGACCGGCAAGTCGTCGCGGCGCTGACGCAGCCGAACGGCGCGCGGATCATCGACCCGATCGCCGAGCGAGTCAGACGGGCCACCGGCGCATCCTTCGTCGTCGTCGCGAACCGCCGCGGCATCCGCATGTCGCACCCGAATCCGAAGCTGATCGGAAAATCGCTGCTGCACGATCCCGGCGAGAACCCGGCGCAGGTCTTCGCCGGCAAGACGTTCGTCGGCGAGCAGCCCGGGTCGCTCGGCAAGTCGATGCGCGCAAAGACGCCGATCCGGAATGCTCAGGGTCGCGTGATCGGGCTCGTGTCCGTCGGCGTGCTCGAGAAGGCGCTCACGACGGAGTTCTGGGCATCACTGCCGGTGATCCTCATACCACTGTTCGTGGCTCTCACGCTCGCAACTCTCGGCGCCTTCCTGCTCGCGCGTCGCGTGAAGCGGCAGACGTTCGGCCTGGAGCCCGACGAGATCGGCGCGCTGCTCGAGCAGCGCGAGGCGATGCTGCACGGCGTCCGCGAGGGCGCGATCACCGTCGATCCGACGGGGCGGATCACCCTGATCAACGACGAGGCGCAGCGGCTGCTCGCGCTCGACGCCGGCGCCGTTGGACGGCAGTTGGAGGATGTCGTGCCGTCGGGCCGCGTTCGCGACGTGCTAACGGGGCGCGTTTCGGGCCAGGACGAGGTAGTCCTCGTCGGAGAGCGCGTGCTCGTTGCGAACCGGATGCCGGTCGAGGTGCGAAGCCGGCCGATCGGCGCAGTGGTGACGCTCCGCGATCGCACCGAGCTCGACGCGCTCTCGCGCGAGCTGCACGATGTGCGCAAGCTCGCCGACGCGTTGCGTGCGCAGGAGCACGAGTTCCAGCACAGGCTGCACGTGATCAGCGGCCTGATCGAGCTCGGCCGCTACGAAGACGCCGTCCAGGAGATCAACCGCTCGTCGCTCCTGCACCAGGAGCTGGCCGCGTCGCTCGTCGACCGCGTCGGCGACCCGATCCTCGCCGCGTTGCTCCTCGGCAAGGCCGCCCTCGCGAGCGAGCACGGCGTAAAGCTCGACATCCATGCGACCGAGCTGCCGACGGAGCTCGAGGACGTCCGCTCGCTCGTTGCGATGCTCGGCAACCTGATCGACAACGCGCTCGAGTCAGCCTCCGCAGGCGGAGGAGGCGGCCACGTCGACATCGCGCTGCACGTCGAGGGAGGCGAGCTCGTGATCGCGATCCACGACTCCGGTCCCGGAGTCGATCCGGCGCTGACCGAGGAGATCTTTCGCGACGGCTTTACGACCAAGATCGCCCGCGACGGCGAGCACAAGCGCGGCCTCGGCCTCGCGCTCGTCAGCCAGGAGGTCAGACGCCGGCACGGCACGATCCAGGTCGAGAACGTCGACGGCGCCCGCTTCACCGTCCGGCTGCCGCTGCGCTCGGTCGAAAGGGTCCGGTCGTGATCCGGACGCTCGTCGTGGACGACGACTTCATGGCCGTCTCGGTGCATCGTCAGTTCGTCGAGCGCGTCCCGGGCTTCGACGTTGTCGGCGACGCGACGACTGGCCGCGAGGCGCGCGCGCTCGTGGAGAAGCTCCGCCCCGACCTCGTTCTCCTCGACATCTATCTCCCGGACGAGAACGGCATCGAGATGATGCGCAAGCTGCGCGCGGGCGCCGCGCCGTCCGTCGACGTGATCGCGATCACGTCGGCGAAGGACGTCGACGTGCTCCGAGACGCGATGCACCTCGGAGTCGTCCATTACATCGTCAAGCCGTTCACGTTCGTCACCTTTCGAGACCGGCTCGAGACGTACGCCGAAGCTCGCCGCCAGCTCGCCGACATGCGCCAGGCCGAGCAGCGCGACATCGACCGTCTGTACGGACTGCTGCGGACGAGCAGTGAGGCGTCGCTGCCCAAGGGGATCTCGCCGCCGACGCTGACGCTCGTCGCATCGATGCTGAGGGGCTCGGACTCCGCACTCTCGACCGCCGAGCTCGCCGCGCGTGCCGGGATCAGCCAGGGCGTCGCGAGGCGGTACCTCCGATTCCTCGCCGACTCAGGAGCGGTCGACTTCACGCTCCGGTACGGAGCCGCAGGCCGGCCCGAGCACCTGTATCGCTGGACAGCCTCGGCGCCGGCCGCGCGCTGACGAGGTTTCAGTCGCGGTTCGGCGCCGCAAGCACGCCGGCATCGATGAGACTGCCGATCTCCTCCGAGCTGTAGCCGAGCGCTTCAGCGACCTCGACGGTGTGCTCGCCGAGGCGTGGAGCGTTGCGCCCGCCGCGCGGACGCCGGCCGTCGAGCTCGATCGGAAGCGCGGGCAGCCAGGTTTCCGTGCCGTCGTCAAGCGTGACGTCGACTCTCGCATCCGACCTCGAGAGGTGCGGGTCGGCGAACAGCTCGTCGGGACGACGAATCGGAGCGAAACCTACGCCGGCGCGTTCGCAGATGGTGCAGATCTCGTCTCGCGTGCGGCGTCGGAGGACGCCCGCGAGCTGCGGGATCAGCCACTCGCGCGATTCAACGCGCAGTTGGTTGGTGGTGAGAGCCTCCATGTCGGCGAGCTCGGCCAGATCGAAGGCGTCACAGAACGTACGCCACTGGGTGTCTGTCACGACGGCCACAAAGACGCGCTCGTCATCGCTCGTCTCGAACACGTCGTATACCGCCCAGCCGAATTCCCGCACCGGCATCGGAAGCGACGCCTCCCCAGTGATCGCAAAACGGGCCATGTGCTGCGCGACCAAGAATGCGTTGTTCTCGAAGAGTCCGGCCTTGACGAGCCTGCCACGCCCCGTACGCTCACGCTCGTAGAGCGCCGAGACGACACCAGCAACGGCGAAGACGGCGCCCATGATGTCGTTGACGGACGCGCCGACTCGAAGCGGCTGACCGGGCGGTCCTGTCATGTAGGCCAGGCCGCCCATCATCTGCACGACCTCGTCCAGGGCGACCCGGTGCTCGTATGGACCCGAGAGAAAGCCTTTGAGCGAGCAGTAGACGAGGCGAGGGGTTTCTTCGCTGAGCGAGGCGTAGTCGAGTCCGACCGCGTCGATTGCGCCCGGGCGGAAGTTCTCGATCAGGACGTCCGCTTGCGCGATGAGGCGGCGTATGAAGGCGAGACCGTCGGAGTTGTGGACATCCGCTGCGACACTCCGCTTGTTCCGACTGTAGGTCGTGAAGAGACCGGCGCCGGCCGCTCCGAGGTATCTCGTCTTATCCCCGCCGATCGGAGGCTCGACCTTGACGACGTCGGCGCCGAGGTCGGCGAGAACGAGGCCGCAGGTTGGCCCCATGACGACGTGCGAGAACTCGACGACCCGGACCCCTGCGAGCGGAAGCTGGTCGGACTCGACGTCGCTCACGCGGCGGCCGTTGCGGAAACGAACGCCTTCGGGAGCCCCGCGTCGGCGATGAAGCCGTAGAGCTCCTCCCCGGGCAACCCAGCGGCGAGAATCGAGCGAGCCTCGATCAGCCGCTCGATGTCAATTCCCGTGCGCAGTCCCATGGACTCGAGCAGAAAGACGAGATCTTCGGTCACGATGTTTCCCGTGGCACCCGGGGCGTAGGGACAACCTCCAAGGCCGCCGTGCGACGAGTCGAAGGCGTTAACGCCGACGTCGAGTGCCGCGACGACATTGGCCAGTCCCTGGCCGCGGGTGTTGTGCAGATGGACCCCGCCACACTTATCGCCTACCTCGACGCGCAGCCGTGGAACCAGCCGTCGAATCTGCGTCGGGCTCGCGAAACCGACGGTGTCGGCGGGATGAATGGAGTCGACACCGCACTCTGCCACGCGGCGCGCCAGCCGGATCACGTCGTCCTCGGGGACGACGCCCTGGATGGTGCATCCGAAAGCGGTCGCAAGGCCGACCTCGATCTGCGTGCCGGGGTACCGCTTGTCGCGCAACGCGACGATCGCGCGAACGTCCTCGACTATCTCTTCGTGGGTCTTACGGATGTTCGCGATCGAGTGTGGCTCGCTCACGGACACCGGGATCGTCAGGACATGCACGCCGGCATCCAAGGCGACTTGTGCATAGCGAAGGTTCGGCACGAGCACCGACACCCGCAGGTCCAGGATGGTCAACGCGTGACGTACGACATCCGCACAGTCGGCCATCTGGGGCAGCGCACGCGGAGAGACGAACGAGCCGACCTGTATGTGGCGCAATCCGGCAGCGGCGAGTGCGTCGATCCAACGGCACTTCGCCGCCGTGGACATCGTCTGCGCTACCGACTGGAGTCCGTCCCGCGGGCCGACCTCGACGACCCTGACGTCGGTCTGGGTCATGCGCTCTGGCCGGCAGCAAGACCGGATCGGGGCGACTCGTACTCCGCCGAGCGTGTCAGCCGAGCTGCGCAGCCTCTCCGCCCCGGCATCGAAGTCGAGGACGTGAACGACGAAGGGGCGAGAGACACCACGACGACGGAAGCTAGCGAAGACGCAGTCTCTCGCGCGTTGTCACCGAGCTGAACGCAAACGATGCCGTCCACCTCGTCGTCAGCGACAGAAGTCCGTCGCACGGACGGGAACCGCGCAGCGCCGTCGTCGCGACGCGCTCGACCTTACACAACGTCACATTGTTGAGCGCACTAGTTGTCTGTCAGGACACCATCCGCGAGATCGATGCGAGGTAGCCGTGGCCAACCGACGCTGAGCGTGATACACCGCCAGACGGAGATTCCGCTTAACCAAGCAAAGTCGCCGCTCAAGGCGACAGATGGCGAATGCTGCTCGTGATTCACACGCGAGGGGTCGCTGTTCGATCCCAGCCGCGCCCACTCAAAAGAGGCTGCAATCCGGCGGCTTTTTCATTCGCTCTCACTTGCACCAATCGTCGCACGCTATGGCGTGCGAGGATTCGGCAAGAAGGGGTCGAGAGATCGGGGCCGCCGAGCGCTACGTCAGGTACTCGACGGCCGGCCCGTCGTCCACGTCGCGTAGCACACCGCTCTCGGGATCGAAAACAAACCCTCGAATCTGATCGCGGACGGGCAGCTCGCGACTTGATCGCAACCGCGCAAGCCCGTCGCGCAGGGTCTCCTCGAGATCCTCGAAGGCACCGAGGCGCCAACTCGTCTTAGCACCATCCGCAGCGAGATCCTCTACGAACTGATCCTCGGACGCCCCGTGCAAACCACAACCGTCGTGCATCACGACCACGACTTCGTTCGTGCCGAGCAGCCGCTGTGATGCGCTCAACGATCGGACGACGTCATCCGTGACAAGGCCGCCCGCGTTGCGGACAATGTGCGCGTCCCCGCGCGCCAAGCCGAACAGCAAGAACAGATCGATCCGCGCGTCCATGCACGTCACCACCGCCACTCGTCGGCGCGGACGCGCGCCAAGGCCAGGCGCAGCCAACTCATTCCTTCTCGAGGCCGCGACAGCCAGCATCTCGTCGACACAAGACATCCCGGCCGCGATTCTAAGGTCACGCGCGACACGTGACGACTTGACGCCGGCGGACGCGCGACGAGTTCAGCAAGTCAGCTCATTAGGCCGACGACGCGTTGAAGCCGCGTCGCCTGCTCGTCCCGATCACGACCGAGGTTGCCGACGGTGTGCTGCGTGGCTCTAAGACTCCAGAGAGCCCAATCTCAGGGAGCAGGAGCGTCGTCGCGCACGATGATCCGCTTGCCCTCGATCCGCACGATCGCCTCCCAGGGGATGATCGCTTGCGGCTTTTGAGCGCGGATTCCGAGGTGTTCGAGCAGCGCACGGCGTCCGATGCAAAGACCGGTGACTCGGAGGGTGGTCGCGGAGAGTTCGCCCCGGAGGTCGAAGCAGCGGCCAAGGGAGCGCCCCGATTCGGTCACGACCTCGCGGCGTAGGAACGACGAGAGTGTTCTCACCTGCCGGCTCCGGGGATTTTGTCCACGTAGGGTCGCAGACCGTCGTCGCCCCGCCCGAGACCGATCTCCGTTGCTCCACGTTTCAGCTCGACTGCTGAGTCGACCTTGCGCACCTCGCTCCACGGGACAGTCACCTTCCGGCCGCCCCCGATCCGGCTCGCGAGCTTGCCGATCCAGCCCGCGCGCTGACCCCAGTAGCCGGGGCCACAGAGGATCGCGACCACCTCGGGCACCTCGCCGACACCTCCTTCGATCGCGAGGTCGTCAACGTTGCCGCACCTCCGCCCGTCCTTGTCGAGCAACTGGTGGTCGAGGACATGCAAGCCGATGTCGATCTCGTTGCCGCTCAATTCTGACCTACGTTCGTCAGGATCATCAAGGGGATCGCTGCCAGGGCAACGATCCCGATCACGACGAGATACAGCAAGCCGAACCCGTTTGCGATCCGGCCGTTGACGTAGCGGCCCATGTACGCCTTGTCGTTCGCGACGAGCAGGATCGGCACATAGGTCAGCGGCAGCGCGACCACTGAAAAGAGCACTGCGTACTCCGTCAGCGCCACCGGGTCGACGCCCGTCATGAGGATGCCGAGTGCGAGCACGAGCAGAACGAGCCAGGTGAGGGCGAAACGTGGCGCCCCACGGGGGTGGCGGTAACGGCCCCACTCCCAGCCGCAGAACTGCGCGAGGTTGTACGCGCCCGCGAAGACGGTGTCGATCGAGGCCGCTCCGACCGCGAACAGGATCCCGACGAGCGCGAGCAGGAGGCCGAGCTGCCCCAGCGGCTGCTCCGCGGCGAGCGCGACAGTTCCCAGATGCTGCGGTGAGATCCCGTGGCTGAGAAAGAGCGCACCGCCGGTAATCATCAGGGCGAACGAGAGGGTTCCGCCGAGCCCGTAGCCGAGGATCGCGTTCGCGCGGTTGAGACCGAGATCCTTCGGCGACCACTGATCTTCGATGCCGCCCGAGGAGTAGAAGTACACCTCGTACGGCGTCATCGCCGTGCCGAGGATGCCGACGACGAAGTAGGCGTACAGCATCCGATTGGTGTGCGCGATGTGCGGAACGAAGCCCGCGCCGACCTTGCCCCAGTCGGGCCCGAGCTTCACCGCGACGACCGCGAAGACCAGCATGCAGAGCCCTCCGAACCCGAAGATCCGCTCAATCCACTCGAACGCGGTCACCCAGATCACCACGGCGAAGGCAACAACGGCGAACACGATGAGCCACCGGTACGGCAGGCCCGAGAGGAGCTGCAGGGCGATCGCTACGCCGCCGAGCTCCGCCGCGAGTGTCATCAGGTTCACAACTTCCGACGAGACCAGCGCCACTACCGCGCCCTTGAAACCGACTCGCTCGCGAATGGCGTCGAACACGGCCCTGCCTGACACAGCCGCGACCCGGCCGCACATCTCCGAGTAGACGATGATGCCCATCAGCCCGACCACGATCACCCAGAGCAGCTGATAGCCGAAGGTCGCGCCCGCGGCGACGTTGAACACGAGGTCGCCGATGTCCACGAATCCGCCGATCGCGGCGATAATCCCCAGCGCCAGACCGAGCACCTTGTTCACGTGCAACTCCCAAGCTTCTTCAGCATGCTCGCAACAGCCGCGCCGACTGCATGATCGGACGGATGGTCGTGCAGCCGCTGCAGAATGGCCGCAAGCACCGCCGCGTGCTTCGCCTTCTCGCGGACCCGCCGCTCGATCGAAGGCAACGCCTTCCGCCGCGATAAAGCATCCGCCAAGTTCGACGACTGAATGCGCAGCTCCCCGGCCTGCACGCGCGCGAAGTACGTCGTTGTCCGTCCCCGCGCCACATCGCCGGCGAGAAGCGCGCCCTCACACGCGATCGAATCGAGCGTCGCCCCATCGTTCGTCAACGCATGCCGATCGACGGTACCGCCGTTGCAGCCAGCGACCACGAACGCAACGACGCAGATCAGAAGAAGGCGTACCAGGCGCGGCCTCACCTCCAAGCGTATCCCCCGAACGGCCGCCAGTAGCAGGATCTCGCTCCCGGACGCAGCTACCCGCGGCACTTCCGCATCTGCGCCGACCCCTCCTTGATGACAAAGCGAGCCACGCGTGTGCCGTGCTTCCAGCCCTCATTGAGGACCTGCCGCCGCCTCTTCGCACGCAGATTCCGCCACAAGTCGTCAACGGTCAAGGCAACACCAATCGGCCCCAGACGACGAACGAGAAATCTGGGAAGAACGAGCACCGAAGCTCCTGACCCGCGCCCCAGGCGCGCAGGCGCGATGGGTTGATCGTCGTCGAGCGAGGGCCGGCCACGCGCCGGCGCACGATCTTCGAGGACGATGTCCGCTACGAGCCAAAGCACCGGCGTCCGCACGGAGGCGGCGAGGCTCGCTATCCGTCGACGAGGAGGCCTGTGAGTGGGCCGAGTGCGCGGCCGGAGCGTCTCGACACGTTTGGTAGCCGGACAAGTCGATGGGTGAGCGGTTGGCCGTCGTTTCGGCGTTGGAATTGGTCTTTGCTGATTGGCGTCCAGAGGTCGTCGATTGCTTGGACCGGGTCGGAGGGGATCTCTTCGATGGGAAGCTCGAGGTGTTCTGACCAGAGGCGCAGCCGCGTCTCGCGGGCGAGCTTGGGGTCGTGGCTGACGATGTTCATTTCGGTGTCGTTGAAGAGCGAGTGTTCGTTGAGGTTTGCCGAGCCAATGGTGAGCCAGTTGTCGTCGATGATCGCGACTTTTGCGTGGATGTAGACGGGGTCGTGGAGGTGGCCTGAGCGCGCATAGAGGGTGCAGGCCAGCAGCCGGCCGGCGTCGGCGTCGGCTTCGATTAGGTGGCCGAGGACGCCGCGGGTGTCGTCGGCGCCGCTGTTCGGTTTTGAGGGGAGCAGCAGCAGAAGCCGAAAATCGGGGCGAGGGGGGTTCAAGATCTTGTCGTGGAGGACAGCCTCGATTTCTGGCGACCAGAGGAACTGGTTTTCGATGTAGATGAACCGCTCGGCGGCTTGAAGGGCGCGCATATACGACTCGAGAATGCCGAAGTCGCCTTTCGGGGTTGCGGTGTAGACATGCTCGGGCACGGTGCGCACGATCTGTAGCTCAACGTCGCCGGCGGCGGCTGAGGGGCGGACTTGGGGGAGTGTTTCGCCGGTCACTTCGTGCCAGCGCATGCGGAAGTGCTCGGCAACATCGTCCACCGCGGGACCCTCGATTCGCGCGCAGGCGTCGTGCCAGCCCACGCTCGCGCGTGGCGGGTGTTCGTTTGTGTCGTAGCGGTCACCCGACTCGGAGGTGAGATCGATTCCGCCGACGAACGCCAGGCGATCATCGATCACGATCGTTTTTTCGTGGTGGCAGTGCAGCGGCCTTTCCTTTGCATCAAGCGCGCACTCGATCTTTGTGTGCTTGGTCAACTGATCGCGCATCTTCCGCACCGCACCTCGTGAGGGCCGGAAGAGCGGCAGCGGAGCACCGGCCCACACCAGCACGCGTACGTCGAGGCGCTCGGCCAGTTCTGCAAGAAGGTTGCGAAGAACGACCGGCTCGCTGTCGCGCTCGAGCGAAAAGTCAGGTGAGAAGTTCCAGCCGGTCAGATGAACGTGCGAGCGCGCCTGGCGCAGCTCCTCTGCGATCGCCGGCAAGGCCTGAGCGCCGTCGATCAGAACCTCGACCGCATTCCCAGGCCGCATCGGAGGCTCACCCGCCGTCCACCCTCCGACCGGAGGCTCAAGCGCATGCGACCAGCCGATCCTCCGGAGGCGCCGCTGGTGATGGCTGCAGATCTGCTGGGTGACCTGACTGCCGAACCAGCACTCCAGCGTGTGACTCAACCGCCGAAACGGTGCGCCTTGCTGCACTCAGATTTTGCGGTAGCGGGCGTCGCTGAGCGAGTAGAGCGCGAACGCGATCAGTCCCACCGCGACGACACCGAGGAGGAAGGGGCCGTACGAGCGGTGCACGATCTTGGCCAAGGCGCCGTCGAGACCGACCGCTTTGCTCGGGCTGTAGTCGATCGCGGCCTTGATCAAGAAGATCCCGACGAGCCCGAACACGATCATCCGCGCAAGGTGGCCGATCGTCCCGAGCCGGCTAATCCACTCCTTCACCCGCGGCGGCATTTCCTGCACCTTCGAGTCGTCGAGAAATTTCTTCGTGATACCCCGGTACCCCTGATAGAGGGCGACTCCGATCATCACACCCCCAGCGATGCCGACGATCCAGGCGCCCGCAGGCCAACCGAAGACGCCCGCCGTGGCCTGCTTGGGGCTGCCCGAACTCCCTCCGCCGCCGGCACCCACCAGGATCTCGATCGCGAGGGCGCACATTGCCCCGTACGCAATCCCACTCGCAAGCGCCGCGATGCGCTCGACACCCGAATCTGAGCCCTCGCGACCGTGCCCGATCCAGGCGCGCACCAGCCGCCAGAGCGAATAGCCGCCAAGACCGATCGCAACGAGCGTCAGGAGGAACTTGCCGAACGGTTGGTTTGCAACCGTGTGCAGCGCTCCCTGCTGGTTTGTCAGCTTGCCTCCGTAACCGAACGCGAGCTTCAGAGCGAGAATCCCGATGATTGCGTAGATGAGCGCGCGAGCGACGAACCCCGCCCGTGAAAGCAACTCGAATGCGCGTGACCGGACGAAGCTCCCGCCCGCGACTCCGGCGGAACCAAGCGCTCTCGCTGACCGTGAACTATGCATGGATAGCGTTCCTCTCAGAGGCCGCACCGAACGCGCGGAAGGATTCGGACCACGACGAAGCGCCCAATCTGTCCTTCTCCGAAAGGCCTTGCTCGAAAACGTCGCGGGACCGAAAGAGTTCACCATTTGGTAGCCGGAACACACACGATGACGCACCGGCCCAACAGGCCCTTCCGATTCAGCTTGACCTTCACAGCGCGCCGATTGCGCGCCGACTCCACTCGTTGGATTCTCTCCCGCTGACGTAACGCGAGAAAGACCGTCTCGGAAACGGGGCTGGTTTCGTAGGCGAGGGTAGCCTGGCCTTGGTGAAGCGCTTGTTCTTCGCGGTTCGCGACCGGATCGGGCGCGCGTTTGTCTCGTTGGAGGAGAAGCCGTGGGCGGTGGTAGCGGTCGCGGCCTGCGCGTCGGTTGCGACCGCGTTCGTGCTTGCGGCTTCTGCGGGCTGGCCCAAGGTTCTCCGGCTTGTGTTTGCGCGCCACGCGTGGATCTGGCTGGCGGTATGCCTCGCCAGTGAAGTCGTCGCCTACCTCGGTTACGTGCTCACGATCCGCGACATGGCCCGAGTCGACGACGGCCACGAGATGGACCTCGCAATCTCAGCGAAAACCGTGATCGCCGGCTTCGGCGTGTTCGCGGCCACCCGGTCGTCGGGCGGCTTCGCGATCGACTACTGGGCCTTCCGCCGCGCCGGGGCGGCCAAGCGTGACGCGGTCAGTCGTGTGCTCGCGCTCGGGTTCCTCGAGTACGCGGTACTCAGCTTTGCGGCTCTGCTTGCGTCCGCCGCGTTGTATTGGCGACTCGATGGCCACGCGCGCGACGCAGTGACGCTTCCTTCGCTCACAATCGTGCCCGTCGCCCTGTTTGCGCTTTGGGCGACCTCGCCGAAGCGAGCCGGCCGCTTGAAGCGCATCGATCGCGGCGCAGGCTGGTGGCGCCGAACCTTCGCGAACTCGGTCGCCGGCGCCAACAATGTGCGCGCACTTCTCTTCAACCCACGCGAGCACGGGCTCGGCGTCCTCGGGAGCGGCCTGTATTGGGCAGGCGACATGCTCTGCCTTTGGGCCGCATTGCAACTCGTGCGCGGAAACCAGATCAGCGTCGCTGCACTCGTGCTCGCCTACTCCGGGGGATACGTCCTCACCAGACGCGCTCTCCCAGCCGGCGGCGCGGGCATCGTCGAGGTGGCACTGACCTTCGCGCTCGTCGGAATGGGCGTCCGCTTCGTCCCCGCACTGATCGGAGTGCTCGTCTACCGCCTCTTCAACTTCTGGCTCCCGATCGTGCCAGCGCTCGCTCTCATGCCGACGATCCGCGATCTCCGCACCCGCTTCCGCAAGGCCGAGCGAACGGCATAACGCGACGATTACTCGTAGACACGTGGAAGCTGACCTTCGCGAAACTGACGGGGCCAGCCACGCGCGAAGATGAATGCCTGGGTGTGAATGAATGCCTAGGTGTGGACGAACCGGGTATACGGTTGCCGTAATGCCATGGGTCGTCAAAGGTCTTTTGTTGGCGCTGAAAAGCAAGCGCGGTAGGGAGTTGCTGTTCGCCGGCGCACTGGGGGCTTTCGAGCTTGCACGAAGCGACCGGGCGCGGAAGCTGTACGAGAAGGCATGGTCAGCGGCTACCGATCCCCGTCCGCGCGTCTTCGCAGCCTCTGCCGTGCATAAGGCTGCTCAACGCGTAAAACGGTAGCGACGCAGACTGCACGACCGGTGGCTACGAGCGAATGCAACGCACACCACCTCGGGACAGAACCTCGGCCTCGGTGTGCCCGACGTACACGAGCGCACTAGTTGTCTGTCAGGACACCATGTGCGAGATCGATGCGAGGTAGCCGTGGCCAACCGACGCTAAGCGTGATACACCGCCAGACGGAGATTCCGCTTAACCAAGCCAAAGCCGCCGCTGGAGGCGACAGATGGCGAACGCCGCGCTGGGTTCACACGCGAGGGGTCGCTGGTTCGATCCCAGCCGCGCCCATCGAAAGAGCCTGCTAATCAGCCCGGCGATCACGCTCGCGATCTACGCGCACAAGTTCGCACGCGTCGAACATGCAGATCGAACGCGCGAACGGATGGAGGCGAGCTTTGGCGAACTCATTAGCTAAGCGCCAGCAACGACGCAGAGCAGCAACGGTTTCCTAAACCGTGTGCGCTGGTTCGATTCCGGCCGGGGGCATCAATAGCGAGGCCTTTCGGAAAGACCTGCATCGCCGTTCTCTGCCACTTGAGATCAGCTTGTGCTCTTTACACGCGCGCGCGGAGCAGTAGTGCAGCTCGAGGTTAGGCTTCCCGGCATGGCGATCGTGGCGGCATTGCTCTTGCTTGTCTTCCACGTTGGACCTCGAGCGTGGATGGTGGCATTGCTCGCGGCCGCGATCGTGTTCGAGCTGGCGGAGAAGGGGCTCTTGGTCTGGTACACGCGGCGGATTCCGGTCGCGGCCGGCGCCGAGGCGATGATCGGACGACCGGTTACCGTTGTCTCCGCCTGCCGCCCAGCCGGTCGGGTGCGTTTCGGAGGCGAGTCTTGGAAGGCACGCTGCCCCGAGGGTGCCGGGGTCGGCGAGCGCCTCGTCATCGACGCGGTGGAGAGCGTGACACTCGTCGTCAGCACGCCCGGCTCGTAGCGCGCTACACCCGGAACATGCTGCCGACGAGGGCCTGGGCGAGCCCGACGCCGGCGCCCCTCTCCACGTCTGCAAGGGCCACGGTCGGCATGTTCGGCCCGAACGCGCAACCTGACAGGAGAACGCGACGGAGTCGGCTTTATGAGGTGGTGTTGCGGTAGAGGCGTAGGGCGACTGCGAAGAAGACGATCATGATGCCGGCAGACCAGGCGAGCGATTGCCAGACCCAGTGTGCGGCGGGGCCGCCTTCGAGGAGCGCGCGGACGGCGGCGACGGTGACGCTCAGGGGTTGGTTGCGGGCGAAGGGTTGCAGCCAGCCGGGCATGCTGGCGACGGGAACGACGGCGTTGCTGGCAAACATCAGGACGAAGAAGGGCAGGATGCCGGCGACTTGGGCCGTCTCTGGGTCCTTCGTGGCGAGCCCGATGGCGGCGTACATCCAGGAGAAGGCGTAGCCGAAGGCGATGATCAGCGCCATGCCGGCGATGATCGAGGGGACGCTGGTGTGGAAGCGGAAGCCGACCAGCAGGCCGAGGCCGACCATGATCGTCAGTGAGAGCAGGCTGCGGCTGAGGTCGGCGACAGTGCGGCCGGCGAGCACGGCCGAGCGGGCCATCGGCAAGCTTCTGAAGCGGTCAAGGATGCCGCTCTTCAGGTCTTGGGCGAGCCCGATCGAGGTGGTCATCCCGCCGATCAGGACCGCTTCGAGGAAGACCGCCGGGACCACGTAGTCGACGTAGCTGCCGCCGGGGATCCGGATCGCGCCGCCGAGCACGTAGCGGAAGAGGATGAGCAGCATCGCCGGCTGCACCGCCCCGATGATCAGCATCTGCGGTGTGCGCACGATCCGAAGGAGGTTCCGTTTGGCCACGCCGGCAATGTCGCGAAGAGCGAGCCTCGCGGTCATCGCTGGCGCTGACGCGGGCGGCCGGTCGATGCTGAGCTCGCTCATCATCCCGCCGGTTTCTCCGACTGTGCTTGGGAAGCGCGATCGCCGTTGTGACTGGCGGCAGCGCCGGTGAGGGAGAGGAAGACATCGTCGAGGGAGGGCCGGCGGATACCGAGGTCGTCGAGCCGGATCCCTTCGTCCTCGAAGCGGCGGCCGGCGGCGAGCAGGAGCGCCGTGCCGGCCGTGGTCGGCACACTGACTCGCTGCTGGTCAGGATCGATGCGCGGTATTGCGGCCGCGACCTCTCCGAGCAGCGCAGCTGCACGATCGAGGTCGGCCGGGTTCGTCACCCGGGCTTCGAGGAGATCGCCGCCCAGCTGCTCCTTCAACTGCTCGGCACTGCCCTCGGCGATCACCTTGCCGGTGTCGATGACCACGATCCGGTGCGCGAGCCGCTCGGCCTCCTCCATGTACTGCGTCGTCAGCAGGACGGTGGTGCCGGCGGCGACCATGTCCTCGATAAACCGCCACAGGTCGTTGCGGGTGCGCGGATCGAGGCCCGTTGTCGGCTCGTCCAGGAAGAGCACGGCCGGGCGGCCGATCAGGCTGGCGCCGATGTCGAGCCGGCGCCGCATCCCACCCGAGTACGTCTTCACCAGCCTGCCCGCGGCGTCGGTGAGCGAGAACAGCTCCAGCACCTGATCGGCGCGGCGGCGGTACTCGCGCTTGTCGAGGTGGTACCAGAGCCCGACAAGCTCCAGGTTCTCACGCCCGGTGAGCAACTCGTCGACTGCGGCGTACTGGCCTGCGAGCCCGATCGCCGACCGCAACCGAGTAGCGTCGGTGACAACATCGAAGCCGGCCACGCGTGCGCGGCCGCTGTCGGGCTTGAGCAGCGTGGTCAGGATCCGGACAAGCGTCGTCTTGCCGGCGCCGTTTGGGCCGAGCAGCGCCAGGACCTTGCCCGTCTCGGCGGACAGGTCGATGCCGGCGAGTGCCTGAGTTGTCCCGAAGCGCTTCGCAACCGCCTCGACTTCGATCGCTGCCTCAACCACCATGA
>Ga0208219_1000245_pt1 | contig 20328 bp, 18 predicted proteins | sample NGESurshal072012_7_FD_184469 | JGI IMG/M metagenome (GOLD analysis project Ga0208219, IMG submission 184469) | Arctic peat soil microbial communities from Barrow, Alaska - NGEE Surface sample 53-2 shallow-072012 (SPAdes) | ecosystem: Environmental > Terrestrial > Soil > Wetlands > Peat ... | reverse complement strand
CCTCGTGACGCAAGCCGACAACGTGATGATCTATAAGTACGTGACGCGCAACGTCGCTCGAAAGTACGGCAAGACGGTCACCTTTATGCCCAAACCGCTCTTCGGCGACAATGGCTCGGGCATGCACGTGCACATGAGCTTGTGGAAGGCCGGCAAGAACCTCTTCTACCATGAAAAGGGGTATGCCGAACTGTCGCAGGCTGCGCTGTACTTCATCGGCGGGCTGCTTTCGCACATCGATTCACTGCTCGCGTTTTGCGCACCGACCACGAATTCGTACAAGCGCCTTGTGCCGCACTACGAAGCGCCCGTGAACGTCGCGTTCTCCAAAGGCAACCGCTCGGCGGCCATTCGCGTGCCGGTCTTCTACACAGGTCCAAAATTCCAGCGCACAAAGCGCATCGAGTTCCGGCCGCCGGACTGCACGGCAAATCCCTACATCGCTTTCTCGGCATTGCTGATGGCCGGGCTCGACGGGATCAAACGCAAGATCGATCCCACCAAAGCCGGCTTCGGTCCGATCGACAAGAACATCTACGAATTGTCCGCGCGCGAAGCGAAGAGCATCAAGTCGGTGTCGGGCAGCCTGGACGAGTCGTTGAACGCACTCGAAAAAGATCACGCCTTTCTGCTCGAGGGCGGCGTGTTTCCCAGAGAAATCATCGACAACTGGATCGACTACAAACGCGTCCGCGAGATCCAAGAGGTCAAGGTGCGGCCGCATCCGTACGAATTTTATCTCTACCACGACCTGTGATCGGATCAGCGATGCGCATTCCGCTTTATCACCTTGACGCGTTCTCGGCAAAAGCATTCGGCGGCAATCCAGCCGCCGTTTGCCCCCTTCCGTCGTGGATCGACGACGGCTTGATGCAGTCCATCGCCGCGGAGAATAATTTGGCCGAAACGGCCTTCTTCGCACCGGTTGCCGGCGGCTATCACATCCGTTGGTTCACGCCGACGGCCGAAGTCGACCTGTGCGGTCACGCAACGCTGGCATCGGCACACGTCATCTTCGAACATTTCAATCGCGAAGCTCAGTCGGTCACGTTCGAGTCGAGGAGCGGTCCGTTGCGCGTCGACCGCCGCGACGATTCACTCGTGCTGGACTTCCCTTCGCTCGCGCCCGCGCCGCGCGCCGGGCTGCCGGAGCTCACTGCTGCCCTTGGTGCGGCACCGCTCGAGACGCTTCAAGCCAAGTCTTTGCTCGCAGTATATGCAACCGAGCGTGAAGTCCGTGCGCTCAGCCCCGATTTCGAAGCGATGCGCAAACTCGAGTCGTTCGGCGTCATCGTCACCGCTCCGGGGACCGACGTCGATTTCGTCTCTCGTTTCTTCGCGCCGAAGGTCGGCGTCAACGAAGATCCGGCCACGGGTTCCGCACACTGCACGCTGACCCCGTACTGGGCGGCGAGGCTAGGCAAGAACTCGCTGCGCGCGCGTCAAGTGTCCGAACGAGGCGGCGAATTGTGGTGCGAGCTCGCCGGCGACCGGGTGCGGATCGCGGGTCACGTCACGCCATATCTCGCGGGCGCCATCGACGTATGACGGCGCCCGTCATCAGGCGGGCGACTCCAGCCGACGGGCCCATCGTTCGGCGTTTTGTTTTCCAGGCGTTGCTCGATTTTGGACTCGAAGTAGAGCCCGACGGTCACGACCTCGACGTGATGAGCTTTGGTGAACCAAAAGAAGGCGTGCTCGAATTCGTCGCCGAGCTCGATGGGTGCCCGGTCGGGTCGGTGATCGTGACGCCGCGCGACGATGGATCGGCGAACCTCTCGAAGTTCTACGTCGATGCGGAATGCCGCGGCCACGGCATCGGCCGTCCTCTGCTCGACTACGCGGTGCAAGCGGCGCGCGCTGCCGGTTTGCGGCGGCTCGAACTCGATACTCGCCCGATGTTTCACGCGGCCATCCATCTATACGAGTCGATGGGATGGACGTCGATGCCGCCGCCGGCGACGGCCGGCCGGTGCGAGCTGTACTACACGCTCGAATTGTAGGGCCGACCTTTATGGTCGGCCGGCCGAGGATAAACCTCGGCCCCACATTTGAGCTGTGAAGCCGATGATAGACGTCCGCCCCACGACAACAACAGGCACAAGTGTGACCAACACAAAACATAATCCAGATATGGACAAGCCTCCTAAGTTGTGGCGCTTGCTGGTCATGCTCGCGGCCGTCGTCGTGGCCATCGTTTGGCTCAATCACCTCGCGACGACGCTGCCGGGCGCCAAGTAGACTATGCAATCGAAGATCGATCCGGGCATATTCAAGAGCTATGATATCCGAGGCGTCTATCCATCGGAGCTGAACGAGGATGCGGCCGAAGCGATCGGCAGGGCGTTTGTGCTGTTTCTCGGATGCACATCAGTGGCGGTCGGGCGCGACATGCGCGCTTCATCCTGGTCTCTCTTCGAAGCGTTCGCGCGTGGGGTCACGGCGGCTGGCGCGGACGTCATCGACCTTGGTCTGACATCGACGGACGAGCTCTATTTCGCCGTCGGCAAGTTTGGCTATCCGGCCGGCGCCATGATCACCGCGTCGCATAACCCCAAGGAATACAACGGCTTTAAGCTCTGCCGCGAAAACGCTATCGCGTTGTCCGCCGAGACGGGTGTCTTCGCCATTCGAGATCTTGTGGTAGCAGGCAGATTCACCGATGCGGCTCGTGCTGGCCGCATTACCTCGCGAGACGTCTTGCCCAATTTCACCGACCACTGCCTTTCGTTCATCGATCGCGATGCGATCAAGCCGCTCAAGATCGTCATCGATTGCGGTAATGGGATGGGCGGACTCATCGTGCCGGCGATCTTCAAGCACCTCCCGGTGGAGGTGATTCCGCTCTACTTCGACCTCGACGGCGAATTTCCGAACCACCCCGCGAGTCCGATCGAGCCGGAGAATATGCAGGACGTCCAGCGAGCGGTGCGCGAGCACGGCGCCGATCTCGGGGCGGCGTTCGACGGCGATGCGGACCGTGTCTTCATCACAGACGAGCAGGGCGAGCTCGTCGGCGGCGACATGGTCACCGCGCTCGTCGCCGCGATGCTCCTGCGAAAGCATAGCGGGTCGGCAATCCTCTACAATCTTATCTGTTCGCGCAGCGTGCCCGAGGTCATCAACGCTCGAGGCGGCCGGCCCATTCGCACGCGAGTCGGTCATTCTATCATCAAAGCGGTCATGCGCGAAAAAGACGCGATCTTCGGCGGAGAGCACTCGGGCCATTTCTATTTCCGCGATCACTATTTCGCTGATTCGGGCCTGATCGCGCTCTTGGTCGTGCTCGAATTGCGTTCACAAGAGGGCAAGACGATCAGCGAACTGCTGCGCCCGATCGACACACGCGCTCGCTCCGGCGAAATCAACAGCCGTGTCGACGATATTCCCGCCAAGCTCACGCAGCTCGAAACCCACTACAACGACGCTGACGAGGTAGACCATCTCGACGGCGTGACGATCCAATACCGCGACTGGTGGTGCAATGTGCGGCCGTCCAACACGGAACCGCTCCTACGCCTCAACGTCGAAGCAGACACTCCCGAATTGCTTGCGCGCAAGACCGCCGAGCTTCTCGCGCTCATCAAGGCCTGAACTCATGAAATCCGGCACCATCGGTCCAGCGCTCATCGCAAGCGGCGACGGAACGGCGCGTCAAGGCTGCATCCGCGTGGAGAACGGACGGATCGCCGCCATCGAGGACGGACCGCAGCTCCTCGACATAGAGCTTCCGTTCGGAAGCACGGTGACGCCGGGCCTCATCGATCTTCACGTCAATGGCGTGGGCCGCTCTTGGTTCAATCGAGACCCCATCGACGCGCTTGAGGCGCTGTGCGCCGATGCCCCAACACACGGGGTCACGGCATTCTTGCCGTCGATCATGACCAGTCCGTGGGATCAGATGCTGCACGCCGCACGACAGATCTCGCGGCGTTCGTGTCTGCCGAACTCCGGAGCACGGCCGCTCGGCTTGCACTTTGAGGGCCCGTTCCTCAGCACGGAGTACCGGCGCGTTCATCCAGAGGAATTCTTGCTTGAGCCCTCGCCCGCGCGCGTCGAAGCGATCCTCGAGACGTGGACCACCGGCCGGTGCCGGGTCACCATGGCGCCCGAACTGAACGGCGCAGCGCGCGCCGCCGACGAACTGCGCCGCCGCGGCGTCGTGCTCGCCGCCGGGCACACCGCCGCCACCTACGCGATCGGCAACGCCGCCATCGAGCATGGCTACTCGATACTCACGCACTCCTTCAACGCGATGCCGCCCATACATCACCGCACGTCGTCCATCCTGACGGCGTATATGCTCGATCCAACCGCATTTTGCGAAGTCATCGCCGACGGCGTCCACGTGTCGCCCGAACATTTGGCTTTGCTCTACCGCCTCAAAGGCATCAACTTGATCATCACCACCGACGCGATGCCGCTCACGGACGCCGTATCCGCGGTCGGCGGCGTTGCGCGCACTCGTGAAGGGGTCATCGCAGGCAGCCTTTTGACGCCGGACAAGGGCGTGCGCAATCTCATGGCCGCGACCGGATTGCCGCTGCAGGAAGCTATCGTCTGCGCAACGTGGGCGCCGGCCCGGGCGATGGGTCTCGATGATGAGATCGGTATGCTGCGCGAAGGATTGCGCGCCGACATGACGGTGTGGGATCGCCACAACCACATATCGCACACGTTCGTCGCGGGCCAACTCGTCTACGTCAACGGCTAGACTTAGCCGCTGGCTGAACCGGGCTCCGCGAAGATCTCGCCCGTAACCGTTCCCGCGCGGTTCTTCACCGATTTACGGCGGTAGGCGCTGAGCGCTTCGGCTTGAGCGGCGGTCAGCGCGTTCAACTCCGCTAACTGCTCGACGACGAACGGCGGGACCGCGCGCGCATTGCCGTCGACGATTTTCACGCATAGCCCAATGCCCCGACGCAACGCCGCGCTCGCGTGATATCCCTCCGCACCGCCTTTGCCCATGATGTCGCCCGGGGCACATCGCATCAGGTCGGTGTCGAATTCGCCCGTGCCGGCGACCATTTCCGGATGGGCCATCATCGCGTCGCGAACGCGCACGAGCGCGTCGCGCCACTTCGCCGCGAATCGCTGCGGAGCGGCGAATTTCGCAAAGAATCGCGCCGCCACCGAAATCGGCGTCGCGATGACGGGGATGCCGCAGCCGTCAACGCCGACCGCGAACGACGCCCGCGGCACGCCGAGCATCTCGGCGCATCCGTCGAGAATTGCAGACTCCGCCGGATGCGTGGCCTCGAGATATCCGGCCGCGCCCGCACCCATGTGCACTGCCAGCGCGAGTATTCCGGCGTGCTTGCCCGAGCAGTTGTTATGGATGCGACCGGGCTCGATGCCGGCCGCCGCCAGATCCAACGCGGCTTGCAGGTTGTATGGCGCGTGGGCGCCGCACCTCAGATCGTCTTCGGTCAAGCCGGCCTTTGCGAGCATACTTCGCGCGGCCGAGACGTGAAATGGTTCCCCGCTATGCGATCCGGCAGCGAGCGCTATCTCTGCCTCGGTGAAGCCGAACCGGTCGGCGGCGCCGCTCCCGACGACAACCGTGCAGATCAGCGGCTTGGCCGAGGAGCGCAAGAAGGTCAACTGCTCGATGTCGCCGCCCGACGCCGCGATCGCGCCATCGGGGTCGGCCGCCGCGAATCGCACTGCGTGCGCGCTTTCTTCGATGCCGCCGCGTGTGACGACCACCTTGCCCAGTTGCTGCATATGACGCAGTTCGGACTCCCGTGCGGGGCCGACCTCCCAACCTCCCGAAAGCCTTGCGATGCATTCCGGTTACGGAACGCGGCTACTTTCCATCGGTGAGATATTCGATCGCGCGGTCCATCTCACTATTGCAAATCTGTTACCGCTCGCTGTGATCGTCGGGCTCGTGGCGCTGCCTGCTCACGCCATAGCCGACTGGGTCGAGCGCGACGAACTCAGTCGATATTTCGTCACCGTAGGGAAGATAGTGGCGGACCCAAGGATGTTCGCAAATTTTGGTGTCCTCATCCAAGGTCCGCACCTACTGAATCCTTGGATCGCGGTGCTGTGGAACCTCGTGACGCTTTTCCCGGTGTCGCTGGCAACTGCCGCAGCTTCTATCGCAACGCAAGAGTTGTTGAAAGGCGAGAAACCCAGCTTTGGAAGAGCGTATCTGTCTGCGATCCGGAGGGTGGCGCCCGTCACCGGGGCATGCATGCTGATAATCGCTATACTGGCAGCCGACTTGGTCGCGGCTCTTATAGTCATGCTGCTTCTCTGGCTCGTGACGCTCGTTGTTGGCGCGGCAGGAGGCCCGGCATTGAGCCGGTCGAACGTCAGCGATTTCCTCACGTTGTCCATTCCGCTGTTCGCGGTGATCGTAATATGGACATCCCCACTGATGAATTGCACATCTGTGGGAGCGGCGCTTTACGCGCGTAAACCTTTGCAGGCCATTCGCGAGGCCTGGACCATGACGATGTCGCGCGGCCTTCGCGGGAGAAGTCTTGCGCTCGGAACCGCTTTTGTCGCGTTTACGGTCGTCCAAGAATTCGTCCGATCGGCCGTGTGCGGAGTCTTGTCGATTCTCACCCACTCAACGTGGTTCTCGTTTATAGCGCGCGATTCGATCTCGTTCCTCGCGTTGATATTCTGGACGGTCCTCGCGGTCGTCTTCTATCTCGACGCGCGTAACCGGACCGGCTTAATCCAGGACCCGCTCGCGGAGCGCGAGAACGCCTAAGCACAATGATCAGCGAGCAGCCGGCGATCAATCTTCGCCCTATGAGCGTCGGCGAAATGCTCGATCGCGCGTTCACGGTCTATTTCAAGAACATCCTCGTGCTCACCGCCGCGCTCATCGTCGTTCTCGTCCCAATGCTGGTGCTGAACTATCTCGGACAACGCGATCTGCTTGGATTCGATCTGTCGATGATCACCGATGCGATGAAGAATCCGAACAAGCCGCCGCCGCCGCCGGACATCAATCAATTGATGGGCGCGTACGTGACAAGCCTGCCGTACATCGGCCTGTCGATGCTTCTCGCGATCTTCGCGTTGCCGTTCGCGAATTCGGCGATCATCGCCGGGATTTCACGGTCGTATCTCGGGCAACGAGTCCGGTTTATAGACTGCTACCGCGATGCGCTCGCGCGTTGGCCGCACATCTTGCTCCTTGCGGTGCTATGGATAGTGGCGTTCATCGCCGCTTATCTCACGTTTGTGTTCATCATGTTGATCTTCGTGTTGGCGGGTGGGGCGATCGGTTCGCATGCCCCGCCCGCGGTCGCGATCACGGTAGCCATTCTCTTGATCCCGTTGGGCATTTGGTGCATCATCTTGGCCCTGCAGGTCTACCTCGCGTGGGCGCTCTCGTTCGCCGCAGTCACCATCGAGCACGCGGATCCGGTCCACGCATTTGGTTCCGGTTTCTCGCGCGTGTTCGGCGGCGGCTCATATTGGCGTTCCGCCGGCGTGGCAGCGGCAATCGCGGGCATCGTCCTGGTTTTCGAGCTGATCACGGCTGCTGCCATCGGCGCTCTGTTCTTTTGGTTGAAAATGCCCGTGGAGTCGGTGCCGCTCGCGTTCTCCGGATTCGGCGGAGTGGTCACGGCGATCATCACGCCGGTAAGTTTTGCGATCGTCGCGATGTACTACTACGACGTCCGGATCCGTCGCGAAGGCTTCGATCTCGATCATCTCACGCGTCTGCTCTCGATAAGCGAGCCGTCACAGCCCACGTCGACCGCATGACCTATGCCTCGGTCGTCCGGACGCTGATACTGACCTCCGTGCTGTTCTCGCTGTGGCCATCAGTCGCCGCGATGGCTGCCGCCACGCGCGGCGATGCGAACCAAGCGGCGGCTGCCGACGCCCTTGAGATGAGATCCGCCGCGACTGCGCTCGACCGCGCGGCGAAGGCGGGGAAGGTCCCGGCGCATTTGTCTGCCCCGCACATCTCGCCGGCGCTCGACGCCTGGATCTCCGGCGGTCTCTCAACGGCGCGCAAGGAAAAGAAAGCTGCGGCGCGTGCCGCCGATCTGCGGGCGATGGCCGCGTCCTTGCGCGTTGGTGCGGAGCTGGCGACTCGCGAGCCCGGCCCGTCGCCGGCGAACATCGCCGCAAACGTGCGGCAAGTCCTCGCCGAGCCGGCATTCCGCGTGTCGGCGAATTCCAAGGCGGCCGTCGCGAAAAAACAGTCGTGGCTCGAACTGGTCATGCAGAGGTTCTTCGAGTGGTGGGCAAAGCTCATGGAACGTGCGTTCACCGCCGCAGCAGGCGTTCCGGCGGTCGGCAATATCGCCGCCGTCTTGTTGATGGTCACGGCCGGCGTGGCCTTGGCATTTCTTGCCTTTCGCGTGACGATGCTGCTTATCGCGCGACGCGCGCGCAGAGGCCGCGAGCGCGAGGATGGCACGCCGCTCGCTGTTCAACCCGGCACCGATGAGACGTACGACGCCGCGCGCGCGGCCGCTCGCGATGGGGAATATGGTGTGGCGATCTCGTTGCTTTTCCAAGCGGCGCTGCTCGCGCTCGACCGTTCAGGGCGAGTACCCTATGATTCAGCGCGCACTGCCGGCGAGTATCGCCGTGCGGTCCGCCGGAGCGTTGCCGGCGCAGCCGTTCCCTTTGAAGCGCTCGCGCACGCGTTCACGTACGCCGCTTACTCACGATCGCCGGCAGACGAAAGCGATTGGCGCGCGGCCGACGCCGCGTATGCAACGCTATCCTTCACCGAGGCCGTGCCCAGATGAAAGCCAATGCGGCGCGTAGCCCGTTCCCCATCGTCGAATCGATCGCGGCGTTGCTTGTGGTCGCGGGCTTCATCACCGTCGCTTATCTTCAGATGCAGGCGCAGATCGCCGCGGCGCCACAGTTCGACACGCAGTCCACGTACGATGCGCGGCCTGGCGGATACCGCGCGGTCTACGAAGTGCTGGCGCGAGAAGGCGTGCGCGTCCAGCAATTCGAGCGACATGCCGCGTATCTCGACGGATCGATCGATGTGTTCGTCGTCAGCGACCGCGGCATGGCGCCGTCGCCAACGCTCCCGCTGCCGCAAGCCGACATCGACGCGATCGGCACGTGGGTGAAAGCAGGCGGCAATCTCCTCGTCATCGGAGGGCAATTGCGCGGCGATCCGGCGCTTAAGATGGCCCCGATCGATCGCTCGGGCGATTCGCACGATCGCGCGCGGCCGGTCATTCCGACAGCGCTGACGGAAGGGGTGCGGTCGGTCGACGGAACGTCGACGAACCGGATTCCTTTCGCGGGCGCACAACGTCAAACGCCCGCCGTCGCCGACGCAGCCGGCGCGGTCGTCGCGACGTACAAACTCGGAAAAGGATCGGTCATCGCCGTTTCGGATCCGACTCTTTTTCAAAACCGCAATCTCGCGCATGCAGACAATGCGCGGCTCGCCTACGATCTCGTCACGGCGAATGCTGGTCCACACGGCATCGTCGCGTTTGAAGAATTCTCTCACGGCCACCAAGTCGACGAAACCTTATGGTCTGTATTGCCCGCCCCCGCGCGAGTTGGACTCGTGTTCGTGGGCCTCGCGGTGTTCGCTCTACTCGTGGCCACATTTTTCCGGTTCGGGCCGGTCGTTCCTCAATCCGATGACAGCGAGCGCACGTCGGCGGAATATCTCTCGTCGATGGCCGCCTTGCTCGCGCGGGGCGGCGCAACCCGAAAAGCGCTGCGCGATGTGGCCAACGCTGCGATCCATGGTCTTGCCGAGTCGCTCGGACTGCACGACGGCGCCCCGATCGCGCTGCTCGCCGGGCGATTGCGGGGGCGTTCCGGCGGCGATGCCGCTGCCGACTCGCTGCTGGAATTGAACAGGTTACGATCGTACGAATATCCCAAAGACGCGGACTTGCTTACGGCAGCCCGCATCGCCGCCGTGCTTCGAAAGGAATATGCGCCTAATGCCCGCATCGGCTTCGGACGTCGCAGAACGTCTGCGAAACGGTCTGCATAAGGTCGTCGTCGGCCAAGACCGCTCAATCTTCGCGCTGCTCGTCGCACTGCTCGCGGGCGGCCACGTGCTCATCGAAGGCGTGCCGGGCACGGCGAAGACCCTGCTCGTGCGCGCGCTCGCCCTGCTCTTGGGCGCCGAATTCCGGCGCATCCAATTCACGCCCGATCTCATGCCTGCCGACGTCGTCGGCACGACCGTCTTCAATCCGCAAAGCGGAGAATTCACGACAAGGCGTGGTCCGATCTTCACCAACCTATTGCTCGCGGACGAGGTCAACCGGACGCCGCCGAAGACGCAGTCGGCGCTGCTCGAGGCCATGGAAGAACGGCAAGTCACGATCGACGGCGTCACGGAGCCGTTGCCGCCGCTCTTCATGGTCTGCGCGACGCAGAATCCGGTCGAATACGAAGGCACGTACCCGTTGCCCGAGGCGCAGCTCGACCGCTTCATGGTCAAGTCCACCACTGAGTATCCAAGCCGAGACGAAGAGCTCGAATTGCTGTCGCGTGCCGCCGCAGGATTCGATGCGCGCTTCCTCGAGCGCGCCGGCCTCGCGCCGACTGTGCAGCCTGCGGAAGTGCTCGAGTCCCGGGAAGCAGTTCGAACAGTCCATGCGTCGCCGGGTTTGCGCACGTACATCTATGACATCATCGGAGCCACGCGTACGGCTGCCGACGTCAGCCTCGGCGCGAGTCCGCGCGCGGGCCTTCATCTGCTGCTCGCGGCACAAGCGGCGGCCGCAATCGACGGCCGCACATTTGCCACACCGGACGACGTCAAGGACGCTGCCGTGGTCGTGCTCGCTCATCGCTTGCTCGTACGGCCGGAAGCCGAGGTGGAGGGCATTCGCGCAGACGACGTCGTGGCGCGCGTCCTGCAAGCGGTCACCGTTCCGAAGGACGTAGCGCTCGAACCCGTCACGCCGGTATCGTGATTTCTCGCCAAGCCACCGCGAACTCGGCGGCGCGCGCTCGAGCGCCTGCCAGTCGCGGCTCGGCCTCGCGGCATCGCTTCTCGCCCGCCTTCCCATGGGTGACGCCGCGATTTGTGATCGCTCTGATCGCGACGGCACTCCTCATCGCGTCCGGCGTATTTGTTCTCACGCTGGCGTACCTCGGCGCGGCCGCGGCTATCGCGCTCATCGGTTTGGTGATCGCCGATGCCGCGCTTGGGCCGCGCAGACGCGACGTCGCCGTGACGCGGCTGCCGCTCGATCATATCGCGCTTCGCGCGCCGGCACAGTTCCGCTACGAAATCGTCAATCGAAGCCGGACGTGGATGAAGTTCGAGATCGTCGATACGCCGGTCGGACTCTTCGATATGCCCGAAGAAGGCGTGCAGGGCGTTGCCGGCGCGGGCCGCCGGGCAAATGCAGAAATGCTCGTGATGCCTCGCGAGCGCGGCACCGTCACGCTGGGCGATCTGTTTGTGTCTGCCGAGAACACGATCGGTCTCGTCCGCCGGCGTTGGATCGTGCCCGCGCCCGCCGACGCGAGCGTCTTTCCCGATCTCTCGGCTGTCGAACGTTATGGCGAACTTGCGCGGCGCGGCAGGCTGGTCGAGGCGGGATTCCGACGCTTGCGACTGCGCGGGTCGGGCGGCGAATTCGACAGCCTTCGGGAATTTGGACCTGGCGACCAATTCCGAGCGATCAATTGGAAGGCGACGGCGCGGCGCGGAAAGCTCATGGTCTCTCAGTACGATATCGAGCGCAGCCAAACGGTCATGCTCGTGCTTGACGCCGGGCGGCTGATGATGCCGCGCATCGGTGCGCAGCGCAAGTTCGACTACGCCGTCACAGCCGCGCTATCGGTAGCGTCCATCGCCGGACTCGCCGATGACAAAGTCGGACTTATGGCATTCGCAGGCGATGTGCTCGAGCACGTGGGACCGCGCTCCGGCCCGCGCCACGCCGCCGCATTGACGCAAAGCGTGTTCGACCTTCAGCCGCGATTCGAGGAATCCGATTACGCGGCGGCCTTCACCTATTTGCGCCTCCGTCAGCCAAAGCGCAGCCTGATCATCTTCTTCACGGATATGTTCGATCCGGTCGCGTCGGCGACCGTCCTTGCAAACGTCTCCGTGCTGACGCCTCGCCACTTGGTGATCTGCGTGCTGCTAAACGACGAGGCAATCGAGCACGCGCTGGCCGGCATTCCGGCGACTGTCGAAGACGCGTATCGCGCCGGCGTGGCCGCCACGTTGCTCGCCGAACGGCGCAAAGCGGCGGCTATTCTGTCGCAACGCGGCGTCGCCGTCATCGACGTGCCCGCCGCAAAGGCGACGATGGCGCTCATCAACGCCTATATCGACGTGAAGACCCGCGACTTGCTTTGAAGAACGGGTTCTTCGGCTAGCGGTCGAGTCCGGCCGGCGAAGCCGAAATACCATGCCATCGCGACGGCCGTCACCGCCCCCATCGCCAATCGCGCGACCGGCGGAAATCTCTGCGGCGAATAAAAACCTTCGATAAGCCCGGCGACGACGAGCATCGAACTCACGCCGAGGATGAGCATCCCGGCACGTTGGGCGTTGCGCTTTAGGGCGTCGATGCGCCGGAGCCGGCCGGGCGCGAGCACGCCCGCCGCCAGCAGCATTCCGGCAGCGCTCGCGATGATGATCGACGTCAATTCGATGACGCCGTGCGGCGCGATCGTGGCGAAGTAGTCCAGACCGAATCCGGCATTTGAAAAGAGCGCGCCAAGACCGCCCAGCATGAATCCGGTCAACACCAGTTCGTAGATGGTAAATATCCCGAGCGTCATGCCGCCCGCGAAACACATGCTTGCCACTCGAATATTGTTGGCGATGATCGCCGCCGACATCGTCGCGGCATAGTCGCGGTCGAATGCGAAGTTGCTGTCGTGAAGACTCTTGTGGATCGGCTCGATGAGTTGCGCAGGCAACAAAGCATAGACGTCCTGAGGCTTGACGACGACCAGCCAGTAGGCGACCCCCGCCGTCAACGCGAAGAGCGCAGCACACGCGAGGATGTATCCCCCGGAGTTCCGCACCTCGCATGGGAAAACCGTGGTGTAGAAGCGCAGGAAGCGCGCGCGGCCCCGCTCGATCCCTCCGCCATAGACGTAGGAGTGAGCGCGTGCCGTCAATCTGTTGAGATACGCTCGCAGCGCCGGATCGAAGCGATGACCGTTCGCGTATGCAAGGTCGGACGTCACCCATCGGTATAACCGTCCGAGCTCCGCGACTTGCTCCGCTTCCAGGCGGCGCAATCCGCGCCGCTGCACGGCTGTGATCAATTCTTCGAGACGCGCCCAACCCTCGCGGCGCTTCTCGACGAACGAACGTTGCGTCATTCGCGCCGCTTCTGGCGGTTAGCAGTTGCACCTTCCGGATACAGGATTGGCGATGGAAAGATCGGTCACGGTCCGGACGCCCGAGAGCATCGCCTTTCACTATGAATTGGCGGGGCTCGGCAGCCGCTTTCTCGCCGTGGCGATCGATCTGTTCATCCAACTCGTCCTCGTGTTCGGCGCGCTCATCCTCACCGGATACGCGAAGGGCGGATTCGACCGCTTCTTGGCTTCGCTTCACTTGAAGTCGTCGCAGACGGATGCGATCATCTACGCCGGCGCCATCGTCCTATATTTCATGATCTTCTTCGGATACTTCATCGTGTTCGAAGCTTGGTGGAACGGCCAGACTCCCGGAAAGCGCGCGATCGGCATTCGCGTGGTGCGCGACGGCGGCTATCCGATCGGGTTCACGGAGTCGGTCGTCCGCAATCTCATACGCGTGATAGAAGTCGCTCTATTCTTTTATGGTGTGTCGGCGATCTGCGCGATCGTTTCCGCGTACAACAAACGCCTCGGCGATCTTGCCGCCGGCACGATCGTCGTGCGTGACAGTTCGTTCGAAGTGACCAATCCCGATAGCTGGCTGCAAGGCGACGCCGATCCCGCCCCGGCGATGGGCGTCAGCGGCGCAGCGTCACTCACCGACGATGAGATGTCGCTCGTCCACCGCTATCTCGAGCGACGCTCGCAGCTCGGGCCGGCGATCGCACAGCAGCTCGCGCAGCGCGTCGCCGCATCGCTGCGGCCGCGGCTCGGTCCCGATTCCGCCGCTTTGGACGATCACGAATTGCTGCGTCGTGTTGCAGCCGCCCGCCCCCGCTAAAGTCGCCGTTTTCTGTAGGAGGGCAAGCATCGCTTGCCCCGTTTTTTGGTCAGTAAGTTTTCTTGTGGGGCCGACCTTTATGGTCGGCCAGAAAAAAAATCAGGCCGACCATAAAGGTCGGCCCCACATAGATAGACACAGGGCCAATCAAAAAGGTTGGACCCTAGCGATTTCTTCGAGCACGCGTTGTGCGAAGACGCGCACCATGCGTTTGCGGTATGGGATCGTGGAACTCGTGTTGTCCAGCGGCCGGCCAATCGCGAACGCCGCGTCCGCCGCTGCGGCAATAGCTTCCGGTTCAAGTTTGCTTCCCACCAATGCGCGCGCAGCGTCGGGAACCTCCATCGGCTTGGACGCCACTGCATTGAGGACGACGCGCGCCGTAAGGCAGGTGCCGGACGGATCGACAGTGAGCGCCGCAGCGACGCCGAGGATCGGAAAGTCGAACGAGTTCCGCAGCCGCAACTTCCGGTACGCGCTCCGCGCACCCGCATCGGGCGGCGGTATGATGACCTTCGCGACGATCTCGTCGGGACGCCTCGCCCACGCCTGCATCCCATCATTGAGAAAGAAATCGCCCATATCGAGCTCGCGCGTCCCCGCCGGACCCCGCAGCATAACACGTGCGCCGTATGCTTGAAGCACCGGCGCGGTGTCAGAGGAGTTGATCGCGACACATTTCGCGCTGCCCGGCGCCACGCGGCAGATGTCGCCGTCCTTCTTCATGCAGAAATCGAGCGCTTTGCGCCAATCGAGGTTTTGATTGTAATAGTTGCAGCGTGTGTCGAGACACACGTTGCCGCCGATGGTGCCGACATTGCGCAATTGCGGGGTCGAAATGACCGAAGCGGCTTGCGCGAGCGCCGGGTAGTACTTGCGCACCACTTCGCTCTCCGATATCTCCGTGAGGGTCGCGAGCGCGCCAAGCGTCAACCCGGTGACTTCGTTATACGCGATGAAATGCAGCTCGGCGATGGGCCGCAAGCCGACCAAAACCTTCGGCGTGAACAGCCGCTGCTTCATGTTCGCATAGAGGTCGGTTCCGCCCGACACGGGCAACGCGTCGGCGCCGTATCGCGCGAGCAGCATTGCAGCTTCTTCGCCCGAGCGGGCCGGCTGATATTCAAACGGCGGCAGTCGCAGCATGAAATGTTCTTTCGTCTTTACTGGATCAAGCGGATGAGATTATTGCCGAAGTCGGCGATGTAGAGGTGCCCTGTGGAGGGCTCGACGGCGATGCCGAGCGGACGACCGAATTCAGCACCTTCGAAGACCCCGTCGTAACTGCCGAGCGACCCGTTCCCCGCGATACCGGACACGTCGCCCTGCGGCGAAATCCGCCGAACGGCATTGAAGAAATAATCAACGACATACAGCGATCCGTCGACCGGGTTCCAAGCGATGCCGGCCGGGACTCCCCATCGAGTCATCGCCTTGGGACCGACGAAGCTTGCGTTGCTGCCGCCGGCAAACGTCGTCGCGATTCCGTCGGGCGTCACGCGCCGGATCCGTTCGTTCCCAGAATCGCTGACGTACAGCGCGCCGTCGGCCGCGTCAAACGTGATCCCCGACGGATTGTCAAATCGTGCGGCCCCGCCCGTGCCGTCGGCGAAGCCCGCGCGCCCGCCGGCAACCGTGGTGACGATGCCGGCTGTTGTGACGCGACGAATCTCGTTGTTGGCGCTGTCGGTCACGTAGAGCGCGCCGTCGCGCGAGTCGAATGCGATCCCCTCCGGATGCGAGAAGCGCGCGTCTGCACCCGCCCCGTCATTACGTCCTTCTTGCGTGGAGCCCGCCACCGTCGTCACGATGCCGTCGGCCGTCATCCGTCTGATCTCGAAATTTTTCTGGTCGCAGATGTAGAACGATTTGTCGGACGGGTCGTACGCGATGCCCGCCGCCACGTTGAATCTGGCGCCGCTTCCTGTGCCGTCGGCGCTCCCCGCCGCCGACGAACCGGCAACGGTGACGACGCTTCCATCTTTCGTGAGTTCTCGGATTTCATTCTTGTCGGAGACGAAGAGACTGTTCCGGTCGGGATCGGCCGCTATGTACGTGATGTCAGCGAACGTCGCTGAAAGCAGCGGACCATCTTTTTGCGATTCCACGCCGGTGCCGGCGTAGGTGGTCACGGATCGCGTCAGCAGCGGCGTTGGCGTGCTTGCGGGGGCCGCGGTAGTCGCCGATGTCGCGGGCGCCGGTGTCGGCGTTGGACTCTGATCGACAACGGGTCCGGCTCCAAGCACGGATACGCCGGCAAGCAACGCCCACGCTGCGGCCCAGCTTCGCATGCGGCGCACGGGCCGCGAAATCTCACGCACGCGCCGGCGCCTTCCGCAGTCTAAGCACACCGCCGCTGCTCGCATCCAGCGCGCGCAGCACTTTGTCCGCCGTTATCGGCGTGGAATACACGCGGGCTTTGATCGCGTCGGCGACCGCGTTGGCGATCGCGGGGATCACCGGGTTGAGCGGCCCTTGGCCCGCTTCTTTTGCGCCGAACGGACCTTCGCGATCGTCGGTCTCGATGATGATCGACTCCACGGGCGGCATATCCAAAATGGTGAGAGTCTTGTAGTCGAGCAAGTTGGGTATCTTGTGCTCGATGCCGCGGAACGCCGACTCCTCCATGACCGCTTCTCCGATGCCCATGTAGACGCCGCCTTCGATCTGGCCCTCGACGGAGTCCGGATTGATCGCGCGCCCGACGTCGTGCGCAAGCGTGATCTTCTCGATCTTCACCTCGCCGGTGTCCAGATCGACGTCGACCTCGGCTACGCAGACGCTGTACGAATACGCCGGCGAAGGCCCGACGCCCGAACCTTTGAAATCGCCGGCGAGACTTGGCGGCGTATACGAACCCGGAGCGGCGAGCGTGCCAAACCTGGCTTCGGCCATTTGTGCGGCTTCGAGGAACGTCATCTCCGTCGCCCTATTCTCGACGTCAAAAATCCGCCGGCGCGCAAAGCCGATGCGCGTCTCCGGTACGCCCAAATGCTCCGACGCGACTTCAGTCAACTGCTTGCGCACGCGTCCGGCCGCCTCGCGAGCCGCGTTGCCCGCCATGAACGTGACGCGGCTCGAGTACGAGCCGAGGTCGACCGGCGTGAGGTCCGTGTCGCCGGCACAGACGCGCACATCCATGATGTCGACGCCGAGCGTCTCGGCGACGATGGCCGCAAGCATCGACTCCGAACCTTGGCCGCACTCGCTCGAGCCGCAAAAAACAGTGACGCCGCCCCCGCGGTCCACTTTCACGATCGCGCCTGAATGCGGCATCGGATTCCAGTAGATCGCAAGTCCGGCGCCGCATAGATAGGAACTCGCTGCGATGCCGATGCCTTTGCCGCGCGCCATCTTACCGCGCTTCGCGGAATAGCCGGTGCGCGTCGAGGCCGCATCGAGGCATTCGCGCAATCCGCACGACGTCACGCGCAGACCGTTCACGGTTGTGGAATTCGGATCGACTGCGATTTTTTTGCGATAGTCGGCCGCATCGAATCCTAATGCATCGGCGATCTTGTCGAGGTGGCACTCGAACGCGAAGCGCGGCTGCGTGGTGCCGTGCCCGCGCTTGGGCCCGCACGGCGGCTTGTTCGTGAACACGCGTACGCCGTCGAACTTGTAGGCCGGGATCTTATAGGTGACCGTCGTCAACGCGCCGGTATAGTATGTTGTTGCAACACCATACGAGCCGTACGCACCGCCGTCGAGCCAGGTCTGCAAGTGGCAGGCGGTGATCGATCCGTCGCTCTTCACACCGGTGCGAAGCTTCATCTTCACCGGATGGCGTCCGCGATGCGCGAAGAACACTTCCTCTCGCGTGAGCGTGATCTTCACGGGCCGGCCGGTCTTGCGCGCGAGATACGCTGCGACCAGCTCGTGCGCGAATGGCTCCGTCTTGCCGCCAAACCCGCCACCGACCGGCGGCGCGATGACGCGCACGTGCGAGGCGGGCATCTGCAGCACTTGCGATGCGATGCGGTGCAGATAGTGGGGGGTTTGGGTGGACGCCCAGATCGTCAGTTTCTTGTCCGGGCCGAAGTCCGCTACGACGGAGTGCTGTTCCATCGGCGCGTGCGTGTTGCCCTCGAAGAAAAATTCGTCGTCGAAGATGCGATCGGCAGCGGCAAAGCCGGCGTCCATATCGCCGAACTCGAGATGCACTTCCTTGTGCACGTTGTTCGTGCGGCGCGGATTTTCGTGCAGCTTCGGGAGGTCGTCGCGCAGCGCCGTTTCGATATTCATGACCGGCGGAAGCGCTTCGTACTCGACGTCGATCAACTCGAGCGCCTCTTCGGCGGTCAGCTCGTCGTCGGCCACGACCGCAGCCACCGGATCGCCTACATACCGGACTTTGTCGATCGCGAGCACGTCTTCGTCCGGACTTGAAGGCAGGATGCCGTATTTCACGGGCAAATCGGCCCCGGTCATCACGGCGACGACGCCTGGCATTTTCAGCGCGCGCGAGCAATCCACACTTTTCACGAGCGCGTGGGCATGTCTGCTGCGCAGCAGCTTGCCGAAGAGCATACGTGGAAGCACGATATCGTCGGCGAAGTTCGCCGTGCCGGTCACCTTCGCGAACGCGTCAGGTTTTGGCAGCGCTTTGCCGACGACCGAGAACCCCTCACGCTTGCCTTCGGGCAGACCCGGCGCCGCCTGCCGGACGCTGGTGACCGGCGCATCGGGTGTGAAGCCGGCAGCATCGATGTCGGGATTGGTCGCTGTCGAGACCTTGCGTTCGTCGGTCATGCGCCACTTTGCATGTCGGCGGCTGCCGACTCGACCGCTTCGATGATCTTCGTGTATCCGGTGCATCTGCACAGATTGCCGCTGAGCGCCTGCATGGTTTCGGCGCGCGACGCGCGCGGGTTGCGCTCGAGCAGCGCGACCGCACTCATGATGAAGCCGGGCGTGCAGTAGCCGCATTGGGCGCCGCCGGTCGCGGCGAACGCGCGCTGCACGGGGTGCAATTCGCCGCCTTCGGCAAGGCCCTCGACCGTGCGGACGTCGTGGCCGATGGTCTCGACCGCTAAGGCAAGACACGAAAGAACCGCATCGCCGTCGACGATGACCGTGCATGCGCCGCAATGGCCCATCTCGCAACCATGCTTGGTGCCGGTGAGATTTACGTCTTCGCGGAGTACTTCGAGCAGGGTCTTATTGGGATTGAAGGCGCACTCGACATCGGCGCCATTGATGTGCAGGCGAGCCAAAATTTTGGCCGGCGCGATCGACATGGTCTTGTGCCTCGTTCAGCCTGGTGAACGAGCGTTCAGCCAGAGGGAATTTCTATTTCACGAGTTTTGCGCGAAATCCCGTTGATAGATGAAGCGCCACTCGCCACCTAAAGCCCGGTATATCGAGATGATGTGCTCGGTCGTATCGCCGTTTTGATCGAATGACATCTTTCCGATCACGGTCGGCACATTCTTGGACGTGCGCAATTTGTCGAGCACGGCGGCGCGCGTGGGGATACCGCCTCTGGCGTCGCTGCTCGCGGCTGCGATTGCGCTGATCAACGTCTGCGTCGCTGCGTAGGCGTTGGCGGCGTACGCGCCAAGCGGAACGTGCACGTTTGCACGATATGCCTTGACGAACTCGCCGGCGGAGGGCAACGCGTCGGCATTGACCGCGGCTACCGTCGCGTAGCTATTGTCCGCTGCACTGCCGGCCACATCGAAGTACTCTTGCGTCTGTATCCCGTCGCCCGAGGCGAACGGTACTGACGCCAGACCTGCTCTGACGAGCGCCAGGCGCAGTTTTCCGCCAGTCGTGGCCTCGCCGCCGAAGAACACAAGATCCGGATGCTTGGCCTTCACGCGCGCGGCGACTGCTGCAAAGTCGGCATTGGCGAAATCGATATGCTCGTGTGCGAGAATGTGCCCGCCCTCTCCGTTGAACTCGCCGACCCATTCATCGGAGAGCGCGCGGCCGAACGTGTTCGCATCGTCGATGACGTATGCTCGCGTCGACTTCAATCGTTCGAACGCGAATTCGGCGCCGGCGGGCCCTTGCACGTCGTCGGTGGTGCAGACCCGAAAGTAGGCGATCTGATCGGGATGTGCCGACCGCAACGCGAGCGCGTGTGTCCCCTTGGTGAGTTCCGGCGTGGTGTTCGCGGGGCTGATCAATGCAAGCCCGGCTTGGTTTGAGATCGGGATTTCCGTGAGCGCGACATTGCTGTTGAGCGGTCCGATGACGCCGAGCACCGC
>Ga0208219_1000243_pt1 | contig 20445 bp, 18 predicted proteins | sample NGESurshal072012_7_FD_184469 | JGI IMG/M metagenome (GOLD analysis project Ga0208219, IMG submission 184469) | Arctic peat soil microbial communities from Barrow, Alaska - NGEE Surface sample 53-2 shallow-072012 (SPAdes) | ecosystem: Environmental > Terrestrial > Soil > Wetlands > Peat ... | reverse complement strand
CCCGGAGCAGACCACCAGGTCCTCCGCGGTCAGCTCGCGGTCGGTGCCCAGGAGATCGCCGAGGTGCGTCCCGGGCGCGGCCCGGCGGACCACGACGTCGGCGAGCTTGCCGCCGCCCGCCTCGACGAATCGATCGAGATCGAACGCGTGGAGCGGTTGACCAAGCTCGTGGAGCACAAAGTTGGTGACGTCGACGATGTTGTTGATCGGTCGCAGTCCGACGGCGCGGAGTCGCTGACGCAGCCATGCCGGCGATGGGCCGACGGCCACGCCCTCGATCACACGAGCAGCGAATCGCGGGCAGCCCCCCGGGTCCTCGATCCGGACCTGGGCGCGCAATTCGGCCGAGGTTGCCGACATGAGCTCGTCCGGTATCGTCGCCGGGAGCTCATTGAGCGCTTCTCCGAGCGCGGCCGCGAGCTCTCGCGCGATGCCGACGTGGCAGAGGCAATCCGGGCGGTTGGTGGTCACGTCGAGGTCGAGGACCGTGTCGAGGGTCAGGACCTCGGCGAGTGCCTGGCCCGGTATCCCCTCGTCGAGGATGAGGATCCCGTCGGCGTCCTCCCCCACCCCGAGCTCGATCGCTGAGCACAGCATTCCCGGGGATTTGTGCCCGCGGATGGTCTTCACGCCAAGGCGCTCGTCCATCGCCGGTGGACGCGTTCCCGGCGGCGCGTAGGGAACGAGGTCGCCGGCCTTGACGTTCGGCGCCCCGGTCAACACCCGCACCGTCCCGGGGACGACCGTGAACGCTGCGAGGGACGCCGGCACCTCCCGACCGAGGTCGAGGTCCGCGAACTGCAGGTGCGACGAGCCCGGAACCGGGGCAACCGATGTGATCCTCGCGACCACGAGCCCCTCGCCGCCGAGTTCGACGCTGCCCACCTCGGTCCCGGTGTCGACCAGCGCTTTGACGATCGTGGCGACCGGCGCATCGAGAGTCGCGTAATCGCGCAACCAGCGCAGCGAGAATTTCACAGCGCTGGGCGCTCGGGCATGGCGTCGGTCACCACCTCGGGGACGAGGAAGCGAACGTCGTTGTCATAGAGCAGGCGCATGTCGGGGATGCCCCAGGCAAGCATTGCCGCGCGCTCGATACCCATGCCGAACGCAAAGCCCGAGTATCGATCGGGGTCCACCCCGCCGTTGCGAAGCACCTGTGGATGGACCATGCCGCTGCCCAGGAGCTCGAGCCAGCCGCTGTACTTACACACGCTGCAACCGGAGCCGTGACACACGACGCACGCCAGCTCGAGTTCCAACGACGGCTCGGTGAACGGGAAGTGATGTGGGCGCCACTGCAACGCCGAACCGGCGCCGAAGAACGATCGGGCGAAGTATTCGAGCGTGCCCTTGAGATCACTCACGGCGATCCCCTCGTCGATGCAGAGGCCCTCGACCTGATGAAACATCGGCATGTGGGTTGCGTCGTGATCGCGCCGGTATGTCTTGCCCGGGACGATCACCCGCTGCGGCGCGCCGCGAATGAGCATGCTGCGGATCTGCACCGGCGAGGTGTGGGTCCGCAGCAGCCGCGAATCATCGATGTAGAACGTGTCCTGCGAATCGCGCGCCGGATGGCCCGGCGGTTGATTGACCAGCGTGAAGTTGTAGCGGTCGTACTCCACCTCGGGTCCCTCGATTGCCTCGAAGCCGAGCTGCCCGAAGATCCTTCGCATCTCACGGGCGGCGAGCGTCACCGGGCTCAGGCGCCCGCGCCGCAACGGGGCCGCGGGGCGAGTGAGGTCGAGCGCCTCCGCTCCGATGTTCTGTGACCGAGATGCGCGCTCGATGCTGCGCTGGCGCTCGTCGAGGGCATCACCGACTCGCTGGACGAGCTCATTGACCATCTGGCCCATCTGACGGCGCCCGTCGGCGTCGGGAATCTTCCCGAGACCACGCCGGAACGAGGTCAGCTCACCGTCACCCCGTCCGAGGTACCTGGTCCGCACCGCGTCGAGCGCGGCGAGGTCCGGCGCAGCGGCGACAGCCTCGAGGGCATCCGCCGCCACGCTGTGGAGGTCGGCGGTCACGCCTTGGTGAGAGCGCCCCGCGCGACTTCGACGAGCTGCTGAAAGGAGCCCGAGTCCTTGACCGCGATATCGGCGAGCATCTTGCGGTTCACCTCCACGCCGGCCTCCTTGAGCCCGTGCATGAACTGGTTGTACGCGAGACCGTTCTGCCGCGCCGCGGCGTTGATGCGCGCGATCCACAGACCGCGCATGTCGCCCTTCCGCTGCTTACGGTCGCGGTACGCATAGGCGAGCGAATGCATGACCGCCTCGTTGGCGTTCTTGTAGAGCCGGTGACGGGCTCCCTGCATCCCCTCCGCCATCTCGAGGATCTTGCGGTGGCGAGCCTTGGCCGTCACCCCACGCTTCACTCTGGCCATGTCGCTCTCCTAAAGGTAGGGTGCAAGCCGGATCACCTTGCGGCGGTCCGACGGTGACACCTCGTGTTGCGTCCGGTATTGCCGCTTGCGCTTGGCGCTCTTGTGCTCGAGCAGGTGCGAGCGAAACGCCTTGCGCCGCATCACCTTTCCGGTCGAGGTGACGCGGAGCCTCTTGGCGGTCCCCCTATGGGTTCGTATCTTCGGCATGGTCGTCGGTACTCCCTGATTCGGCGCCGGCGTCTTCGCCGGGTTCTTGCTCCGGAACTGTGACGGTCAGCTCCACTTCCTGCGTCGGACGCCGGTCATTGCTGTGCTGGTCGCCTTTTGCGTGCTTCTTGTTGAGCGGGCTCATGATCATGATCATGTTGCGGCCCTCGACGAGTGGAGTCCGCTCGATGATCGCCACCTCTTTCAGTTCCTCGGCCATCCGGTCGAGCAGCTTGCGTCCGTACTCCTGGTGCACCATCTCGCGTCCGCGAAACATGATCGTGAGCTTGACCTTGTCGCCGTCGTGGAGGAAGTGACGAACCGACCCGAACTTGGTCTGGAAGTCGTGCTCCGAGATCTTCGGACGCAGCTTCATCTCCTTGACGTTGATCGTGTTGTGCTCTTTGCGGCTTTCCTTCTCTTTCTTTAGCGCTTCGAACTTGAAGCGCCCGTAGTCCATGAGACGGCACACCGGCGGTTGGGCCTGAGGGGCCACCTCGACCAGGTCGAGTTCGCGTTGGGCTGCGAGCTCTCGTGCTCGCTCGATGGTCACGATCCCCAACTGCTCGCCGGTGGTGTCGTCGAACAGGCGGACGGTTGGGATGCGGATCTGGTCATTGACCCTGAGCTCTCGGAATGCGATCGGCGCGGCCTCCTTGTGGATATAAAAAACTGGACAGCGGTTCCGCTATCCAGGGCTCGGGTGCTGGACCTTCAAGGCAAGCCCGGAAGGTGAGGGCCGTACCTGGCGGTCCTGCTTTGCGGCGCCCGTCAAGGGCGTCGGGCGCTGAATATAGCACGCGCGCGGGAAGGCCAAACTTCCCCCGCTCATGGTGATCGGCGGGCATGCACCAGGGCCTCGACAGCCCCTCGCCCGCCGAGCACGGGTGACGGCAAAGCACCCACGACCTCCCAGCCGGCTTCGGCGATGCCCGCGCTGGCACGCTCGGTCGCCGCATTGACGATCATCGGGTCGGTCGGCGCGGAGGCGAGGCGCAGCTCAAACATCGGCTTGACCAGACCGATGAGATCTGCGTCTGGCGCGATGGTGATGCGGTCCAGCTGGGCAACCGCGGCGGCCAGGGCGAGATACGAGACGTCGATGGTCACCACCTCGATCGGCTCCGGCACAAGTCGCGCATCCAGGGTGGCCACGTTGGTGGCCTCCAGGTTGACGACGCGCGGATCCTGGCGGAGCGATCCGAGCAGCTGTCCGAACCCGGCATCAACCGCGTAGACCCGTGTGGCGCCGGCTTCGAGCAGGACCCGCGTGAAGCCACCAGCCGCAGCGCCGAGGTCGAGGCAGACTCTGCCGGCCACGCGGACGTCGAAGCCGGACAGCGCGGCGCGCAGCTTGGCCTCGCCCCGGAGCGGCGCGTGGGTCGTGAAAGTGACCGGCGCCTTCTGCGGCCGGGCCCGTCTCACTCGGGACGCCGCTCGCTCACCTCGGCGACCAGGCGGTCGATCAGCGTGCCGGTCGAGACATCCTCCTGCAGGTTGCGGCGCACGTCGCGCACGCGCACCACGCCGTCACCACGTTCGACGTCGCGTTTGCCGATGACCACCACGTAGGGAATGCGCTTCAGCTCCGCATCGCGCACGCGTGCCTGCATCCGCTCGCCATGACGTTCATCGATGGAGGCGCGCAGTCCACGCTCGCGCATGCCGGCCGCGAGGCTTCTGATGTATGCCATCACCTCCTGGCTGTCGTCCTGGACGGGAATGATCGCGCACTGCACCGGCGCGAGCCAGAGCGGGAAGTGACCCGCGTAGTGCTCGAGCAGGATGCCGAAGAAGCGTTCAATGGATCCGAACAGGGCGCGGTGGATCATGATCGGCTGCTGCTCAGCACCCGTGTCATCGATGAAGTGCAGATCGAAGCGCTGCGGGAACTGGAAGTCGACCTGGATCGTCGACATCTGCCACGTCCGCCCGATCGCGTCCCGGGCCTGCACTGAGATCTTCGGGCCGTAAAACGCGCCGCCACCCTCGTCAAGCACCAGCTCCAGGTTGCGGCCTTCGGCGGCAAGACGCAGCGCACTGGTCGCCGCATCCCACTCCTCCACCGTGCCGACAGCCTTGTGCTCGGGTCGGGTCGACAGCTCCAGGTAGAAGTCGGTGAGACCGAAGTCGCGAAGCAGACCGAGCGTGAAGTCGAGCAGGGAGATGAGCTCGTCCATCATCTGCTCGCGGGCGCAGAAGATGTGCGCGTCGTCCATGGTGAGTCCGCGCACCCGCGTCAACCCGTGGATGACGCCCGATTTCTCGTAGCGATACACGCTGCCGAACTCGAAGAGACGCAGCGGCAATTCGCGATACGAGCGCATCCTGCTGCGATAGATGAGGATGTGCATCGGGCAGTTCATCGGCTTGAGGTAGTACTTGGTGCCCTCGTCGAGTTCCATCGGAGGGAACATTCCCTCGGCGAACCATTCGAGGTGCCCGGAGACCTTGAACAGGTCCTCTTTGGTGATGTGGGGGGTGTTGACGAAGGAGTACCCGGCCTCCTCGTGGCGCTGGCGCGAGTAATCCTCCATGAGCTTGCGCACCAGCCCACCGTTGGGGTGGAACACCGGGAGGCCTGAGCCGATCTCGTCCGGAAACGAAAACAGGTCGAGCTCGGCGCCCAGCCGGCGGTGGTCACGTTTGCGCGCCTCCTCGAGGCGGTGCAGGTACGCATCGAGCTCATCTCGGGTGAACCAGGCAGTGCCGTAGACACGTTGCAACTGCTCGTTGCGCGCGTCGCCTCGCCAGTAGACACCGGCGATGCGCAGCACGCAAATCGCCTTGAGCCACCCCGTATCGGCCACGTGCGGACCACGGCACAGGTCGACGAAATCACCGGTTCGGTAGATGCTGACCGTGCTGACATCGTTGGGCAGGCGGTTGATGATGTCGACCTTGAAGTCCTGGCCCATGGCCGTGAACATCTCGATCGCCTGCGCACGCGGTACCTCTTCCTGGACGAACGGGATCTTCCTGGCGGCAAGCTCGCCCATGCGCGACTGGATGCGCTGCAGATCGTCGTCCACGAAGTGCTGTCCGCCGGGAAGCCGGAAGTTGTAGAAGAACCCGTCTTCGATGGCGGGGCCGACATCGTACTGCGCTCCGGGAAACAGCTCGACCACCGCGGCAGCCATCAGGTGGGCGGCGCTGTGGCGCAGGATCTCGAGCGTCGGCTCTGCGGGTGCGGGAAGTGGAGCGCCGGCCTCAGCGGCGTCGTCGACGATCTCGTCTGGCATGAGACGCCGATTCTACGCAGTCGGCTGGGCGGCGCTCTCTGCTGTGAGTGTGCGCGGGTCAGCCGGTCAGGCGGGACATCCCGGCCGGGACGTCCTCACGAGCCTGGCATAACGCGGTGAGTTGCGCCTCGGGGTCGAAGCCGGTTGGCTGAAAGTCGAACCGCAGTTGACGCAACATCGGGATCGGACGCGCGGACGCGCGGCGTGCCTGGTTGCGCAGACGTTCGTGACGCGCAGGGTCGATCGAGCAACACTTGATGCTGCAGTACTTCGCTGTTGGCTTGTGCACGGGCTCGTCACATCCAACCCTTGCGCAGATGCGGCGCGGCATGATGGCTCGCTCTGAATGCCTCGACATGCCCGCCTCCGATGTCACTGACGGAGTGTACGCCGCGGCCATCACCCCCTGTCAAGCATCGCATCGCGTCGCGATTGCACGCCGAGCGCGACGCGTTTGACACGCGCAAGCCTGTGAACAATGTGGACAACCGCGCACCTTGTTTATGGAGTAAGGCACATGCCTGTGCGGAACTTTTGCGCAACCACTCGTGTCCGCGCGGCGCACTCAGCGCGTCTGAGATCGAGAGACGAGTCGGGCGACCCGCACCAGTTCGTGTACCAGTCGTGTCAATCCTTCCGGGGTGGTCTCGGTCACCCCGTGAAGTGCCACGACTCTCAGCTTGCGAACCTCGAAGACGCATCCATGCAGCTGCGCTCGTCGCACAAGCCGGACGCAGCCCCTGCCCGAACGCCGCACCGGGCAAGGGCTGCCAGCGAGAGGCGAGCCTAGCGGACAGTTCCCTGGGCGACACCCAAGGTCGCACCGCTCAGTTCGCGGTCGGCCTCGACTTCGTTGAGCCGGCCGGTGGTCACGTCGTACACGAATCCACGAACGCTGTCGCGGTGCGGGATGAACGGGCTCGCCTTGATGCGAGCGATCGACTGGCGGACGTCGTCGGCGGCGTCTGGGAACGCCTCGAGCGAGAACGGCGGCCGGATCCCCGTGTCCTCCTTGATCTGCGCCTTGACCGCGTCGTCTGAGAAGGTGACCATGCCGCAGTCGCTGTGGTGGATGAGGATGATCTCCTTGGTGCCGAGCAACCGCTGAGAGATCACGAGCGACCGGATCGCATCGTCGGTGACGACTCCCCCAGCGTTGCGGATGATGTGCGCATCGCCGATCTCGAGACCGAGCATCGCGCTGACGTGCAGGCGTGCATCCATGCATGCGACCACGGCCACTCCGCGCGCCGGAGGAAGCGGTGTGTCCCCCTTGTCGAAGCTCGATGCGTAACGGTCGTTGTTCTTCAACAATTCATCGGTGACTGACATGGCAAACCTCACGAAACGACGGTTGATGACAGGGGCTGGCGTCGACGGTCACGTCCCGCCGGTATGCGCGGGCGTGACCTGTGGAATCGCTGTCAGTGACTACAGATGGCGGAGCCGCAGGAGCCGTGGTCGAGCCACAGGCAACGCGTCAATCCGAGATCCGTCCTACCCATTGCCCGCGACGGTAGCAAATCCCGACCGGAACGGTCAAGTTTATTGCGGTCCCGGTCGCCGAAACGCCGTTCTCGCGATGGGAACGCCGGCAGCGGTACGCAACCCTGATGCGCCAGTAGCGCTCCCGCCGGTTGGTTGTCAGCGAGGCTCGGGCAGGTCGACACAGCGCACCGGCAGGCCCCAGAGTCGCACCGTGTCTGAGGAACTTCCGCCGCACACGCGCGCGACGCCGGACCCGCAAATGGAGTCGGTTCCGGCCGGCGACACTGCAGGCGAAGAACGGTCTGGGCTGCGGCGGCAGCTGACCTCGCTCGCGGTCGATGTCTCGCCGCTCCGGGAGTCGAGAGAGTTCCGGTTGCTCTTCATCGGCCAGGGCGTCTCCTTCGCCGGCAGCATGATCACCTACGTTGCCATTCCGTTCCAGGCGTACGAGCTCACGCGATCCTCGCTTGTGGTCGGACTGGTGAGCCTTGCCGAGCTGGTACCGATCCTCCTGATGTCCTTCGTCGGCGGTGCGCTGGCCGACGCGGTCGACCGGCGGCGCATGGTGCGAATCACGCAGGTCAGCGCATGCGCCATCGTCGCCGTGCTCGTGGTCAATGCCGCGTTGCCGCGTCCGCAACTCTGGGTGCTCTTCGTCGTCGTCGTTGCCGCAGCCGGTGTCGATGCCTTGGAGCGACCTTCGCTGGACGCCCTGGTCCCTCGCATCGTCTCCCGAGAGAAGCTGACGGCAGCGGCGGCGCTGGAATCCTTGCGGGGGAATCTCGGCCAGGTGCTCGGCCCGCCGATTGCCGGCATCCTGATCGCGACTGTCGGCCTGCCGGCGACCTACGGAGTCGACGTGGCGACCTTCCTGGTGGCGACCGTCGCTTTGTCGCTGATGCGTGCGGTGCCACCGGCGCCGGACGCCGAAGGCGTGAATCTGCGAGCGGCGCTCGCCGGCCTGCGCTACGCGGCCAGCCGTCAGGACCTGCTCGGCTCATATCTGGTCGATATCAACGCGATGTTCTTCGGCATGCCGATGGCACTTTTCCCGCAGATCGCGTCCGGTCTCGGCGGACCGGCTGTCCTGGGATTGCTCTACACAGCGCCATCGGTCGGGTCGCTGCTCGCCACGATCACCAGCGGGTGGACGCGGTCGGTCCGGCACCACGGACGTGCGATCGCCTTCGCCGCCGCGAGTTGGGGGATCGCGATCGTGGCATTCGGATTTGCGCCGTCGCTCTGGATCGCGCTGCCTGCACTTGCCGCGGCCGGTGCAGCCGACATGATCAGCGGGCTGTTTCGTAGCACGCTGTGGAACCAGACGATTCCGGATACGATGCGCGGCCGTCTCGCGGGCATCGAGATGATCAGCTACACCTCGGGGCCCGCACTGGGCAACCTCGAGGCGGGTGTTGTGGGGTCGCTCGCCGGCGTGCGCGCCTCGGTTGTGAGCGGCGGAATTCTCTGCGTGGTCGGCACCGCTGTGCTCGGTGCGCTGCTACCGCACTTCTGGAACTACCGCGCTAAGCGGTGAGGACCGCATACGCGACGAACCCAGCGTACGCAGCGAGGAGCAGGATTGCCCTTCGGCGGTTCAGGCCGCCGGCGAGCAGGATGAGCGCGCCAATGCTCATGCTGAGCAGCCATACCACATAGCCGGGCGGGACGGAACCGCGCAGCGCCGGAAACAGAGTGATCGGCACTGCAATCCCGGCGATGAGGTTCAACGTATTGCTGTTGAACGTGGCGCTGACCACCGCGGCACCGTGGCCGTCGAGTCCGAGCCGGATGGCCGCGTACGCATTGGGCAGACTCGTCGCCGCGGCCAGCGCCACCACACCGACCAGAACGCTGGCAACTCCCCAGCGCTCCCCTAGCGTCACGGCACCCTGCACCATGAAGATCGCACCGGCCACGATCACCACCAACGCCGGGACCATGAACACGACAGGCCGCCAGCTGTGCGACTCCCCGGTCGGATTGAGGTCCTCGATTTCGGTCTCGAGTTCCATGCCCTCGACTCCGGCTTCTCGTGACGCGCTCACGAGCAACCTGCTCAACCGATCGGGCAGCGGCAGGTGCGCGATGGTCGAGGTGCGCAGGATCAGAAAGACGACGTACGGAGCAAAGACCAGGACCATGAGCAACAGGCCGACCGGTACCGGAAGGTCGCCGAGCACGACCAGACTGATCGACAGGGTCACCAGGATCGCGACGCATCCGTCAAGTAACAGCGCCGCGAGCGGAATCCGCACGGTGCCGGCGGCGAGCGCAGCCCCACCCAGCAGCACCGCGATGTTGAACACGTTCGAGCCGAAGACCACGCCCGCGGCGGTTGCGGCAGACCCGTTGGCCAGCGCGGAAACAGACGACGAGATCTCGGGGGCATCAGCGCACAGCGCCACGATCAGGCCGACAAAGCCACCGAGCAGGCCGAGATTGCGCGCAAGACGTCCCACGCCTCGCACGAGGACTTCGCTCGCCGCTAACGTGGCGATCAGCGCGATGACCACCACACCGATGACCACGTCAGTTTGTAATGCGTCCACTGCGCACAGTGGAGCACGAGCTCGGCGCCTCGTGGTGCGCTCGTCTTGACAAGCATCCTGTTCCGCAGGGCGCGTCTCGCGCCGCAAGGGCCTCCTCGGGACATCCTGGTTGCCGATGGCCAGGTGGCAGAAGTCGCTGACATGCACAACCCGATGACGGTCGACGAGGTGATCGACCTGGACGGCCGGTATGTGCTCCCCGGACTCTGGGACCACCATGTCCATTTCGACCAGTGGGCGCAGGTCAGGGGGCGTCTCGACCTCGCCGGCCTGGAGAGCGCAGTCGCGGCCGCGAGACTGGTCGCGTCGCACATCGCAGCGCAAAGGGGGGACCTCGAGACGCCCGTTGTCGGGTACGGATTTCGCGATGCGCTATGGCCGGACGTGCCGCATCGCGAAGTGCTCGACGAAATCTCCGGAGCGGTTCCGGTGGTTTTGATCAGCGCCGACCTGCACAGCGCCTGGCTCAACAGTGCCGCGCTGCGCCGGTTCGACCATGGGGAGCACGCGACCGGCGTGTTGCGCGAGGACGCGGCGATGCAGGTGAGCGGCGAGGTCGGAACCGTTGCCGTCGACGTCGCCGATGCCTGGTGCCGCGCGGCTGCGCAGTCGGCCGCCGCCCGCGGCGTCGTCGGCGTCGTGGACATGGAGAAGCCGTGGTCGCTCGATGCGTGGCGGCGCCGGATGACCAACGGCGATCGATCGCTTCGCGTCGCCGGCGCAGTGTGGTCGGAGCGACTCGACGATGCCATTGCGCAACACCTCCGCACCGGCCTGGTCATCGACGGGACCAACGAGCTGCTCACAGTCGGACCGTGCAAGGTGATCATCGATGGATCGCTGAACACGCGCACCGCCTACTGCCACGATGCATATCCGGCGAACGGTGACTCCGCGGCCGGGTGTGGACTTCTCCTCGTCCCACTCGACGAACTCTCGCAGCTCATGCGCCGCGCAACCGAGGCCGGCTTCGACTGCGCGGTCCACGCCATCGGCGATCGTGCCAATGCCACCGCGTTGCAGGCATTCGCGCTGAGTGGTGCGAGCGGCAGCATCGAGCACGCGCAGCTACTGGACGACGACGACGTGAGGCGCTTTGCGCAGTTGCGGGTGGTAGCGAGCGTTCAGCCCGAGCACGCGCTCGACGACCGTGATGTCGCCGACCACTACTGGGCCGGCCGCACGGGGCGCGCGTTTCCGCTCCGATCACTCCTCGACTCCGGCGCGGTCCTCGCCTTCGGCTCAGACGCGCCCGTCGCGCCGCTCGACCCATGGCTGGCCATCGGCGCGGCGGTTCACCGCACCCGAGACGGACGGCCTCGCTGGCATCCCGAGCAGGAGATCACGGCCATCGAAGCTCTGACGGCCTCGATGGCCGCCGGGCGTCGTGATGCGACGCTCGGCGCGGGCGATCCGGCGGACCTCGTCGTCCTCGACGGTGACCCGTTCACTGCCGAGCGCGATGGGCTGCGAACCATGCCGATCGCGGCGACCATGCTCGGCGGCGACTGGACTCACCGTACCGGCATCTGACCGACCGGCCTCCCCTACCCCACGCGGAGAGCGGTCATGCCCCCGTCGACCGCGAGCATCGTGCCGGTGGTCGAAGCGGCGAGCGGGCTCGCGAGGTACGCGATCGCGAACGCAACTTCGTCGGCGGTGACCAGGCGGCCCAGGGGTTGGCGCGCTCGCAACGCGGTCGCCGCTGCCTCCGCGTCGGGCGCCTGGTCGAGCAGCCGTCGCACCCACGGGGTGTCCGCCGTGCCTGGGGTGACGCCGTTGACGCGGATGCCCTGCTGCACATAGTCGGCGGCCATCGCCAACGTCAACGACTGCACGGCACCCTTGCTGGCCGAGTACAGCGCGCGCTGGGGTACGCCCACATTGGCAAGCGCCGAGCAGGTGTTGACGATCGACGCATGGCTCGATCGGAGCAGCAGCGGCAGCGCTGCGCGGGTCATGCGGGCGATGCCGATGACGTTGACGCTGAGCACGCGCTGCCACTCCCCGTCGTCGTTCTGGGTCACGTCCCCACTCGCGCCGATCCCGGCGTTGTTGACCAGGATGTCGATCGATCCGAGCGCGCCGGCCACGGTGTCGATGGCTGCCCGCGTGGAGTCGTCGTCCGCCACATCGCAGGGGACCTCCAGGACTCCGGACCGGGTGACGGCCGAGTAGGTGCGATCAAGCACCGCGACGCTCGCGCCGCGGGCCAGGAGTTGGGTTGCGGTAGCTGCGCCGATGCCGCTTGCGCCGCCCGTGATCACCGCGACCAGTCCCTCGAAGTCATTCATGTGGTTGCACTCTTCCGATGGTCGTTGGCTTACAGGCGTGGGTCGACGTGGAGCTTCGGTCCGGCCGAGGCGATATCCGGTCGCCAACCCGCAAGCACGTCTGCGACCCGGTCAAGCCCGACGGTAGCCGCGACCAGCGGCCGGGGGTCGACAGAGCCGGCCGCATAGTGCTCGATCGTCCCGGCAAGTCCTTGAGACGCGGCAAGGATTCCGACCGCAGTGACGTCCTTGAGGACCATCGTGCGGGTGTCGAGGAGGCTGGGGCTCCCGGCGAGCCCGAGGTAGACGATCCGCTTCCCGGGCTCGACCAGGTCGAGCGCGAGCGCTGGGAGTTCGACCGCGTTCGAGGCGTCGATGACGGCATCCCAGCGCAGCGAAGGCAGTTCGCTCTGCTGCCAGACACCGGCAAAACCAAATGTGCGGGCGAATTCGAGGCTCGCCGCCGATCGGCCCATGAGATGCACCTCCACGCTATCAGCCCGCGCGAACTCGGCCGCCAGGAGCCCCATGGTCCCGGTGCCGAGCACCAGGACGCGGTCACCTGCCGAGAGGGCGGCCGCGCGCACCGAGCGAAGTGCGTTACCGCCCGGCTCGACCATGGCCCCGGCAGTATCGTCGACGTTGCCGGGCAATGCCAGGAGCGCGGTTGCGGGAACCGCCAGTTGCTCGGCGAGCGCGCCCGCGAAGCCGCCCCGGATGCCGATCTCGACACGGTCCTCGCAGACGTTGTGACGCCCGGATCGGCAGCGATCGCATTGTCCGCAGCCGAGCATGGTGTCGCCGGTCACGCGACGTCTCAGCCAGGTCGCATCGACGCCGGCGCCGACGGCGGAGACCACGCCGCACCACTCGTGCCCGAGACGCAGCGGATAGCGTGCGTGGCCCTGGTGCAGGTAGGCCATCTCACCGGTCCAGAACTCGACGTCGGTGCCGCAAAGGCCGGCTCGATGTACGTCGACGACGACCTGTCCGTCCCCCGCGACGGCGTCTGGAACTTCACGCACGTCGCCCTGGTGCGGCCCGGTGACCACGAAGGCCTTCATCTGCCGTTCGTGCTCGTCGTGGTGCCATGTGCTGCCGATGTCCGGTCCGTACCAGCCCAGTGCTGAACCGGTGCACCGCTGACGCCGACCTGGGCGATGAACAATCGCCCGGAGTCGGGATGGCAGGCGCGTTGCTCGTCGGAGAGTTGCTCGGACGCGGTCGTGATCAGGAGCGCGTCGAGGGTCGCCCCCACGAAGGCGACGCTCGTGGTGTTCGGCGCATCCACCTCAACGACCGCGACGAATTCGCCCGCCGGCGAGTAGCAGCGCACCTGGCCCCCGCCCCACATGGCGATCCACAGGTTCCCGTGCTCATCGGCACACATGCCGTCGGGGTTGTCGCCGCCGAGGTGCAGGAATTGGCTCCGGGGACCGACGGCACCTGTGATTGCCTCGTATTCGCGGGTCCAGACGATCCCGGCGGTGGTGTCGATGCTGTAGAGCCGGTCGCCCTCGGGTGTGAATGCAAGGCCGTTGGACATGCCCAGGTCGCCGTCGAGGACGGTGATCAGGCCGTCGTGGTCGACGCGGATGAGGACCTCCTCGTTCGATCGGCCGTCGAGCGCGAGGCTCCCGACCAGAAAACGTCCGGCTGGATCGCAGCCTCCGTCATTGAGCCGGCTGGGTGCGTGCTCGTCGAGGAGCTGCCGCCCTGGGCTGACGAAGCCCTCGGCGGAGACGTGGTGCAGGCCGCGTGCCCCAGCCACCAGGAGCTCGCCCTCATGGGAGCTGACCACCGCACCTACCGTCCCAGGGAAGTGCAGGACGGTGTCGTGGATCACGCGCCCTGAGGTGAGGCTCCCTGTGTGCACCGCTCCGGCGTTGATGTCGACCCAGAGGACTCGCTTGCGATCGCCATCCCAGACAGGACCCTCGGCGAGCCCGTAGCGCTCCTCGGAGGCGGGCAGAGCGTGAAACCGTTTCACGAGGTCACGGCGGAGCGGCCGCGACGCACTGCCATCAGGGCTCGACAATATAGAGCCTCGTCGTCTGGTCCCGTCCGGTAATTGGAAAGGTGGTAGGCGTGGTTCAGCAACGAAGCGCGCAGTGGTACGCCGGGACCGACCGCAACGCCTACATCCATCGGGCGTGGATGCGTCGCGGTCTCCCCGCGCACGCCTTCGACGGCCGGGCGCACATCGCCATCGCCAACACGGCGTCTGACCTGACCCCGTGCAACGCGCACCTGAACGAGGTTGCGGAGAGCGTCAAGCAGGGTGTCTACGAGGCCGGCGGCATTCCCCTGAACCTCCCGGTTGTCTCTCTCGGGGAGACGCTGGTCCGCCCGACCGCGATGCTGTGGCGAAACATGGCGGCGATGGCGATCGAGGAGATGCTGCGTGCCAATCCCATCGACGGCGTGGTCCTGCTCGGCGGCTGCGACAAAACCATCCCGGCGTTGCTGATGGCGGCAGCCTCGGTGGACCTTCCCGCGGTGGTGATCCCCGGCGGTCCGATGCTCACCGGCACGTTCCGCGGCCGGGCACTCGGCTGCGGTACCGACGTCTGGCGCCTGTCCGAGGAAGTCCGCGCGGGCACCCTGTCCGAAGCTCAGTTCATCGCCTCCGAGTCCTCGATGATCCGCAGCCGGGGCCACTGCAACACCATGGGCACCGCCTCGACGATGGGGTTGCTCGCCGAGGCGCTGGGGATGGTGCTGCCCGGCCTCGGGGGGACCCCGGCCGCCGACAGCCGCCTGCTTGTAGGTGCCCAGGAGACTGGGCGGCTTGCCGTGGAGATGGTCGCCGCGCACCGGACTCCGTCGAGCCTGCTCACGCGCGGATCGTTCCTCAACGCCATCGTCACGCTGGCCGCAATCGGTGGCTCGACCAATGCCGTCGTCCATCTCCTCGCCATCGCCGGACGGCTCGGCGTCGACCTGACGCAGGACGATTTCGACGTCACCGGTGCGCAGGTCCCGCTGCTCGTGGATCTGCAGCCCTCTGGGCGTTTCCTGATGGAGGATTTCTTCCGTGCCGGTGGGCTGCACGCCGTCCTGCGAGAGGTGCAGGACCTGCTCGACCCCGCGGCGCTCACCGTCACCGGCAGCCCGCTCGTCGGGCAGCTCGGCGACGCGGAGATATGGGACCGCGAGGTGATCCGCCCCCGAGGCGAGCCGCTGCAAGCGCATGCCGGGATCGCGGTCCTGTACGGCACGCTTGCCCCCGACGGCGCGGTGATCAAACCAGCGGCGGCATCAGCCCATCTGCTCCAACATCGCGGACGGGCGATGGTGTTCGACTCGATCGAGGACATGCACGCGCGCATCGACGACCCCGACCTGGACGTGGACGCCGAGTCGGTGCTGATCATGCGCGGGTGCGGTCCGAAGGGCTATCCCGGCATGCCCGAGGTCGCGAATATGCCGCTGCCGGCCAAACTCCTGCGCCAGGGCGTGCGCGATATGGTTCGCATCTGTGACGGTCGAATGAGCGGAACCGCCTACGGCACCGTGGTGCTGCATGTTTCGCCCGAAGCCGCCGCCGGTGGTCCGCTCGCCCTGGTTCGAACCGGCGACTTCGTGATCCTCGATGTCCCAGCCCGCCGGCTCGACATCGACATCCCCAACGAGGAACTGGCTCAGCGATCACCGAGCGAGGCGACCGTCACCGCCTATGCGACACCCCTGCGCGGCTGGGAGCGGCTCTATGTGCAGACCGTCCAGCAGGCCAACACCGGCGCGGACCTCGACTTCCTGGTCGGGTCCACAGGCGACAGAGTCTCTCGCGAATCCCACTGACAGAGGAACAGATCACCATGCCGATACCCATAACTGTAGGCCGTCCGATTCGCTGGGGGATCCTGGGCGCGGGCGGCATCGCCGACACGGTCAGCGGCGACATCAACTTGACGGATGGCAATGTCGTCACGGCCGTGGCCGCCAGGGATGCGCAACGCGCCGCGCGCTTCGCCGCCAAGCACGGTGCGGCGCGAAGCTACGGCGACTACAGCTCGCTCGTCAACGATGACCAGGTCGACGTCGTGTACGTGACCACGACCCATCCGCACCATCGTGCGCACGCGCTCATGGCGATTGAGGCGGGCAAGGCGGTGCTCATCGAGAAGCCCGTCTGTCTCAATGCGGCCGGCGCACGCGAGGTCTTCGCGGCCGCGACCCAGGCGGGTGTCTTCTCCATGGAAGCCATGTGGACTCGGACCAACCCGTTGATCCGCCGGGCCCAGCAGCTGATTGCCGACGGGGCGATCGGCGAGGTGCGTGGCGTGCGCAACGAGTTCGGACTCGGCCGGCCCTTCGACCCCACCGATCGGCTCTATGAGCTCGCCAACGGGGGCGGCGCGCTCCTCGACCTCGGGGTCTACCCGGCCACCTTCGCGTTTCTCTTCCTCGGGCCACCCGACACGGTCCACACCGTGGGCACCCTCTCCCCGACCGGATCCGACGAGACCGTTGCCATGCAGTGGATGTACGGTGATCACCCCGGGGCCCAGCTCTGGACGTCTGCGCTCATCCACGCTCCCAATGAGGCGGCCATCCTTGGCACCAAGGGCTGGATCTCGTTTCTCCCCGAGGCGTACCGCCCCACCGGCCTGATCCTCCACACCGACGCCGGCGAAGTGCACACCCCGGACCCGCTGGCCGGAAACGGTCACGGCTACCAACCGGAGATCGAGGAGGTCGAGCGCTGCCTCCGCGCCGGGCTTATGGAGAGCCCGCTCATCCCCCACGCCGACACGATCGCGATCCTCGAGATCCTCGACGGCGCTCGGGCCGCCGTCGGCGTCGTCTATCCGGGCGAGCGATGAGTGACGAGAGCGGCGCCGCCATGACTCCGGTGAAGTTCGCCATGGTCGGCTACGGGTTTGGTGGCCGGTACTTCCACACGCCGCTGCTCGTTGCCGCTCCCGAGTGCGACCTGGTCGGGGTCATGACCTCCTCGCCGGAACGTCAGGCGCTCGTGGCACGCGAAGTGCCGGGTGCGCGCACCTTCGGCTCCCTCGCCGAGCTCGTCGATGCCGGCGTCGAAGCCGTGGCCATCTCGACTCCAGCCGACACCCATTCCAGCGTGACCGAGGAGGCGCTCCAACTCGGCCTTGCGGTCGTCTGCGACAAGCCGTTTGCCATGAGCCCCGATGCCGCCCGGCATACCGTCGAGCTTGCCGATGCGCGTGGCCTGGTGCTCAGCCCATATCAGAACCGCCGCTGGGACTCGGACTTCCGCACTGTCCAGAAGCTCGTCACCGACGGTGCGCTGGGCAGCGTGACACGGTTGGAGTCACGCTTCGAGCGCTGGGCACCCGAGCGCGGTCCCGGACGTGCTGGTGGTGGCACGATGCTGGACTTCGGCAGTCACCTCATGGACCAGGCGCTCGTCCTGCTCGGCGCGGCCACTTCCGTATACGCCGAATGGCGCATCCGCGACCGTGGACTCGACGACGATGTCTTTGTCGCGGTGACACATGCGAGCGGCGCCCGCTCGCACCTGATGGGAAGCTGGAGCCAATCGGCGCCCGGCCCCCGCTACCGAGTCACAGGCACGAAAGCGACCTACGTCCTCGGTCCCGCCGACACGCAGGAGGATCTGCTGCTCGCGGGCGAAACTCCGGCGACGCTGGGCGAGCGATGGGGTGTCGAGCCGCCAGACATGTACGGCACGCTGCACACAGGGACGACGTCCGCGGAGTATGCAACCGAGCGCGGGCGATGGGATCTGTTCTATCCCACGTTCGCGAGAGCTGTGCGAGGCCTCAACCCACCACCGGTGAATCCCCGCGACGCCGTGGCGACCGCCAACGCGCTGGAGGCCGCAAGGGTCAGCGCCACCACAGGTGCCGTTGTGCCGGTGCCTGCGTCGTGACCGACGCAGACGCTCGACAACTGGCCGGGCTGCTGGCAGAAGAAGATCGTCTGGTCTTCACGACCTTCGACCACACGACTGCGTGGGAGCTCGGCTCACGCTTGCGCGCCGAGGCGCTCGAGGCGCAGCTGCCGATCGCTATCTCGATCCGCCGCAACGGCCAACGCCTGTTCCATGCGGCGCTTCCGGGCTCATCAGCCGACAACGACGGGTGGCTGCTGCGCAAAGCTGCAGTCGTCGAACGGTACGGGCATTCGTCGTACTACGTTGGTTGCAAGTTCCGCGCGGATGGCCGCGACTTCGATAGGGACTCGCGCCTAGACGTTGGCAAGTTCGCCGCTCACGGCGGCGCATTCCCCGTCATGCTCGGGACAAGTGGCTGCATCGGCACGGTGTCGGTGTCCGGACTGCCGCAGGTCGAGGATCACCGTTTCGTGGTCGCGCACCTCGAACGGTTTCTCGTCGAGCGAGGACAGATTCCCGCGCGGTAGCGCTTAAACGCCCCTGACCGGAGAGCACTTTCGTCGGAGCGGCGTCTCGACTACGGCAATTCCGTCAGCGATGTGGATGCGCTGCCCCTGCTCGTGCACGCGGCGGTGGTGCGGCCGGCACAGGGAGACCAGGTTCTCGAGCTCGGTGGGACCGCCGTCCGACCAGTGGGTGATGTGGTGGCCGTCGGTCCACGCGGGCGGGCGGTCGCATCCTGGGAAGCGACAGCCCCGGTCGCGGAGGTGCAGCGCGGTGCGGAGGTGGGCCGGGATCGTGCGCGTGGCCCGTCCGACCGAGAGTGGCTCTGCACGAGTGCTCCCGACCGTCGCGGTCCAACCATCAACAGGCGGCGCAACCGTCACCACCGTCCGCACCGCGTCGCAGGCGATGCGGCGCGCGGTTTCCGGGTGGATCGGCCCCACGCCGCTCAACTCTGCTGGCGCTGCATCGGCGCCCGAGCGCAGCGTGTCCGCGCTCACCGTGACCGTGAGATGCGGCCGCTGCCCGTGCACATCGCGGTGGTCACCGCAGCGCAGCTGCGTGGCGGCAAGATCGACCAGCGCGTCGGCACGGCGTTGCGAGCCCGACCGCATCTCTCCACGACTCATTCCGTGACTGAGCGCATCGATCGCGGTCTTCACCAGGGCGCCGCCTTCGGCGTCGAGCTCCCCACGCAGGACGAACACGCCGCCATAGGTCTGCTCGCACTCGAACCAGCGACGCTCGTGAGCGCGGTTGTCATCGGCGAGCACGCCGTCGGGGTCGAGCCGCAGCCGGGTGGCCTGGGTGAGGGTGCGCATGGCACCGGGCTCGAGCGTCTCAGCCGCTCCCACCAGGATGCTCTCGAGCGGCGCCACCTGCTCCACGCCGACATCCTCGGCGAGGTGGGCGATCATGGTCACGTTGCTGAAGGAGGCGCGACCGGCACGAGCGCTGTCGAGCGTGGCCGGCAGCTCACCCAGCGTCCGGGCCAGGTGCACGCGGTAGGCGGCCGCCTTCACCGTCATGCCGCAGTGAGATCGCAGCCAGGACACCGTGCTCACCCCGCCATCGGCCAGCGCTCCGTGAGTGCGATCAAAGCGGTGCAAGCGATGGAGGAACTCTGCTTCGAGTCGATCGATCGCCTGCCGGATGTCGATCAGGTCCTCGCCCAGGGCGTGTGTCGAGAACTCCTCGATGGACTCGTCGACGAGTGCATCGACGGCGTCATGCACACGGTCTCGCGCATCCGGGATCGCGAACGCTTCCATCGACAGATTATACCAAACACCTGTTCGCCACAGCACGGACAAGGTAGGTCACTCGACCGTTCTTGCCATTTCCGGCAATAACCGATGCGCGCTGGTCGTATTCCTGATCGATACCAAACAGATTCCTGCTCGCAAACAGATTCCTGGTCGGTAGTCAGTGCCTCAAGCGGCGCCCCAGATCAGGTGACGATGGCGTTCTTGATAGCGCAGCCGCCCTTGCTCCTGTTGGCCAGGTTCGACCACGTCCCCTGCACCGCGAATTTCCCGGTCGTCAGGGTGATGTCCTGGGCCTTGCCGGCGCCGGCCGTCTTCCATGCACAGAGATCGCCATTCTCCTCGCCGTTGGGCGGTCCAGCCGCCTGCCGGGAACTGGTCGGTGATCGTCTCTGCGTAAGTACTGGGTCATCGAGGCCGTGGGAGCCGCGCAGATTGGCAGTGGCTCCCCCTCGTGCGCGATGCACGAGGAAACCGGTGGTGGGCGCAATAGGGATCGAACCTATGACCTCTGCGATGTCAAGGTCCGCCTAACGGCTCTGAGAGTGGCCTGAGATCGCGGGTCAGGTCGAGTACCTCCATTCTTCCCCAACAGCGGCTCTTTCGGCTCTTGGAGCCCGACGCCGTGCCCTTGGAAGACGGTGGCGACGGGTGTTTCCCTTACCGAAGTGTCAGGC
>Ga0208219_1000242_pt1 | contig 20503 bp, 18 predicted proteins | sample NGESurshal072012_7_FD_184469 | JGI IMG/M metagenome (GOLD analysis project Ga0208219, IMG submission 184469) | Arctic peat soil microbial communities from Barrow, Alaska - NGEE Surface sample 53-2 shallow-072012 (SPAdes) | ecosystem: Environmental > Terrestrial > Soil > Wetlands > Peat ... | reverse complement strand
CAGAACGGTGCCAGGCGTGACTAGCCGGTGTGCCTGCAGCCGTCTGGGCAGGTGCCGGATCAGTGCGGCCAGTACCGCCCGGTCGGCCCAGTCCAGCCGAGGCCGCGGATTACTCCGGCGCAGGACGGCGACCTCGTGCCGCAGCACCAGCAGTTCCGTGTTCTTGAACGCTGGCGATCGGCCGAGCAGGACCAGCCAGCTGCAGAGCTGGACGAAGATCAGGTAGAGCAGGCGAAGTGACATGGATGATCATCCTGCCCGACCATGCCTCGGCCGTCGTCGCAGTTCACAGGTGCAGCCGACTTTTGGAACCCGACAGGGCGGGGTCGGCGGGCGTGCTGTCTTCCTTCCATACGCTGAGCGCCGCCGTCGTCGCCGGCGACGACGAAGTCGGTGAAGGTTCCGCCGATGTCAATGCCGATGCGCACGGCTGGCCTGTCCTCGGTATCACGGGGGAAGACGATGGCCTTTGGAACCACGCGGCAGTTGGAGGCATCGCTGGAGTACTCGGCCCGGCTGCGCGGATTCATCCACGCCGCCCTTAACTACCGAGCACAGCGCTTCGGCGATGTCGGCTGTTGTCACGCACGTCATGCGGGCGTGTCCGATCTCGGGCGTAACTGATCATGGCGTCGGTTAGCGGGGTGAGCGCGCGTCCGTCGGCGGTCACTTGCCCGGGACTGGACTGTGTACACCGGATCCGCAATCCGGAAACGCGATCTTCGTAGAGCCGTCCCGCGACGAGGTTCTTTGGACTGCTCGCCCGGTCTACTGCTCCGCACCAGAGTGGTGGCACGACGCGCATCGGTTGGCGGCAGCACAGGATGGCGCTGGCACTTGCTGCCCTACTGAGGACCAAGATCCGAGCCGTACACGTCACGCAGCTGAGCAGTACACCAGCAGGGATCGTCTGATCGGACATCATCGTTCTGATGCCTCCGAGCGGCTGCCGGGATACGTCAAGCCGACCGTTGTAGATCCGTCTCCGCCACGCGCGAGGCGGAACAGTAGCCGGGCGAGCAGCGGTACCGCTTCTCGCCAGTCGGCCACGATTCCGATGTCCGCCCAGTCGAAGACCGGCGCGGCGGGGTCGGAGTTGATGACCAGGATCAGGCCGGACGCTTGCGAACCGACCATGTGATTGAACTTGCCGGACGCGCCGATGACGACGTTCAGTGCGGGCGCTATTGAGTGACCGGTGATGCCGATCTGCTTGCTCCTCGGTAGCCAGCCCTGGTCGGTCACCTTGCGGGTCGCTGCCAGTTCGGCACCGAGCACAGACAGGAGCAGGTCGAGGTCGGCGTACTCGCTGGGCTTGACGCCCTGGCCGACAGTGACGACGTTCGATGCACGGAGCAGATCCTCCGGCGCCGAGTCGCGGGTCTCCTTCGAGACGACGACGCGCAGCTGGCTGTCCCCGCTCAGCACGGTGACCGGCACGCTGGCGTGGTCGGCGCGGGTCACCGGCGAACCAGGCGACGTGCCAGGGCGGAGCGTGACCAGTTGGATATCGGAATCCGAGGTGATCGCGGCGACGAGGCGGCCGCCGAACGCAGGCTTCCAGCAGACAAGCTTGCCGTCCTCGGAGGTGAGCTCAACGGCGTCGCCGGTCAGCCCCAAATCGAGGCGCGCGGCGAGACGGCCGGCGACCTCACGTCCCCACATCGTGCTTGGGAACAGCATCGCCCAAGGCCGCGCCTCGTTCGCCCACTTGGCGAGGGCGCGAGCGTGGTCCTCCTCGACCGTCGTGCCCTCGATGTCCAGGATCTGGTCGGCGCCGGCCAGCGCCTCGGCAGGGAACTGTGCTGCCTGCGGGCCGGCGACGATGATCTTCGCCGAGACGTCGGCGGCCAGCAGTGCCGCCCAGCTGAGAAGATCAGAGATCATGCCCGGTCGGCCGGGCTCGGCCACGGCGACGATGTGCGTGGTCCCTTCGATCGAGGCGGGGATGGGCTGTCGGCGCATCTGGGGGGCCGGGAGCGCGGCACCGGACTCCTGGAATCCGACCGACGTAGAGGTGCTCGACATCAGCGCGACGGCGCGGGCGACTTGCTCCTCGACCGGTCCGCTCAGCTTGATCCGGTGGCGGGCCACGTCGAGAGTCCGCATCCGGCCCACCGTCGTCGGGCTGCCCTCTTGCCCCCACGGACCTGGCCCGAGGTCGATCGCCGTCAGGCGCTTGAGTGCTGCCGACTCGACTGCCTGGCGTGCTTCGACCGGCGACTTGCACGGATTGATTAGCCGCTCGGCTGCGGAGATCACGGCGGGAAGCGAAACTGTGGCTTCACGCCAACCGTCGTCCAGCTCGCAGCGCACCGCCACCTTCTCACCCGCAATGGCCAGTTCGCGTGCCCCGCCGGCGAACGGCAGATCGAGCAACTCCGCGATTTCCGGGCCCACCTGCCCGGTGTCCGCGTCCACCGAATTCCGCCCGACGAGGATGAGGTCCCAGGGGCCGTCGAGAACGAGGGCCGCGGCGAGCGCGCGCGAGGTCGCGAGCGTGTCCGAGCCGGCGAACGCGGGATCGCTGATCAAGACGCCGCCGTCCGCCCCCCAGGCGATCGCTTCCCGCAGCACATCCTCGGCCGACTCCGGACCGAGGGTGTAGACGTGACAGCTGCCGCCGCTGGCTCGGGCGATCTCGACGCCCTGACTGACCGCTCGCCGGCAGTAGGCGTTCATCTCGAGCGCGAGTCCGTCTCGGATCAGTCGTTGATCTCGCCCGAGTTGCAGCGATTCGATCTGGGGAACCTGCTTCGCGAGCACCGCAATCCGCACCGGATCCCCTTCACGATGCGGTGGCGGGAGCCTGGCTCTGCCCGCCAGCGGCCGCCAGCCGAGCTGCCGCTGCGGCCTCAACTGCGGTGCCAGCGAAGAACTTCTCATTCATCCCACCGTGGAGCTGCACGATGTTGCCGAAGGTGAACTCCTCGAACTGGTCGAGCGTGAGCATCCCGTGCTCGACGAGCTCATACGCCTCTTCAAGGACCTCTGACATGTCGGGCACGTCGAAGTGTGAGATGTCAGAGCTGAACATGGGCTTGAGCTTCGCGCCCATCCGCTCGTCGTAGGCCCAGGCGGTGATCGGGTCGTCTGCTTCGCAGCCGAAGAAGAAGTTTGTCGCGAACCGCTCGATGATCTCCTCCGGGCTCTCGACGTGCGCCGCCGCGAACTCATCGATCATGGCCAGAGCCTCTTCCCGTTCGGTGAGGGCTTCCAGGCTCATGCCTGGGAAGAAGATGTCGAGATTGTTGATCTGCTCGTCGATCCGGCCGCGCATCCACTCGCCGCCGTACGTCTCGTAGAGCTTGCGCAGCAGGTCGAGATCGAGAACAGTCGGCCGGAGGTCGCGCATGATCGGCTGGTAGGAGCGCTTCTCCCAGTGCCCGATTAGGTCGGACAGCAGGTTGGTCGCCCAGCCGACGCCGCCTTCGAGGAACGCGAACTTGAGTGTGGGGAACCGGTAGGTCACCCCGCCGAGGAAGACCGCCCGGCAGAACGTGGCGTTGGCCTGCGCGAAGTGGCCGAGGTGGTTGAACACGAAGTTCGAGGGCGAGCAGCGATCCATCCAGCCCATCGATCCCGCGTGGGTCGTCACGGCGACGCCGAGGTCGACGCAGGTCTGCCAGAGCGGGTCGTAGTCGTACTGTGAGTCGAGGGCCAGGTTGTCTACGAAGCGAGCCGGATGCGGTGACGACGCGTCGGTGGCAGCGACCGGCCGGGCGATCGTGCCGTTGATCAGCACGGCCTTGAAACCGAGTTCGTTGACCGCGTACCTCGCTTCCTCGATAGCCTCGTCGGGGGTGTACGACGGGACGACGGCGACGGGCCTGAGCCGGTCCGAGTGTTCAGCAAACATCGCCGCAGCCATCCGGTTCAGCGCCCGGGCAAACGTGCGCCGATAGTCGGTATTCGGGCTCATCGACTCAAGCAGCCCGATCGTCGGATACACGAGCGCGAAGTCGATGCCGAAGCGGTCGAGCCGCTTCCGGAGCAGGGCCGGCATCGTCGCCGTCGCGCGGTCCAGCGTCGTCTGGGGCAGGGTCCACCATCTGGGACGCATCTGCCGGTTCCTCAGCCGGTCGGCCGCTGACATTTCGTACCAGGCGCTCGACGTTGTGCGGCAGCTCTCGATGAATGCCTGTTGCGCTTCCTTACCGCCTTCGTCCTTGAGGAAATCGAGCAGGATTGGAATCGGTTCCAGCCAGTGGCCGTCGCCGTCAATTACCGGGTGGCTCAGGCTCTCGTGGACGCGCTGTGAGGAAGTTGGTAGTGATTCCAGTGTTTCGAGCATCGGCTGGCCCCATTCTGGTGCTGAGAACGGCATGACGAATTTGGCGACGGCGACTTGATGTCACCAAGTGTGATCCGGATGCGATCTCATGACCGAGAGATGTCAGTATGAACGGATTATTTGCCGCTGTCCTTGCTTGCAGGCTAGGTGCGGTATACGATCTGCGACAAGCAAGTCATCTCACTCAGTGAAACCTTGGACGGTTCTCGTGCGGTCAGCGCATCCAGAGAGGACCTCCCTGATGAGCCGTATCGTCGCGTTGCTTGACTCCTTCGAGCCAGAGGATCGCGACATTTCGCTGACCGAGCTGACCCGCAGAGCGGGATTGCCCAAGGCGACGACCTACCGGCTGGCCACCCAGCTCGTCGAGCACGATCTGCTGGAAAGGACACAAAGCGGGTACCGGCTCGGACTGCGGCTGTTCGAACTTGGGAGCATCGTCTACCGTCATCGTCGGCTGCGCGAGGCGGCCTTGCCTTTCATGGAAGACCTGCATGAGGCGACCCGGTGGACCGTCCAGCTCGGCGTCCTCGATCACGGGGAGGTCCTTTACATCGAGAAGATCCGCGGAAAGGTCAACTCGGCACGCGACACCCACGCTGGTGCCCGCCGTCCGCTGCACTGCACCGGGCTCGGCAAGGCGATCCTGGCGCACTCGCCGCCTGAGGTCATCCAGGCAGTGCTCGAGGCGGGACTACCGCGGATCACGCGGTACACGATCGCCGCCCCGGGGTTGCTGTTGAAGGAGCTTGAAACCATCGTCCAGACCGGTGTCGCCTATGACCGTGAAGAGTCGCTGATCGGCAACACCTGCGTGGCTGCGCCGGTCCTCGACCGGGACGGCAAGGCCAAGGTGTCGATGTCGATCGCCGGCGCGACCGAACAGTTCGACCCCGAGCGAAATGCGTTCGCGGTGCGCACCGCTGCCCTCGGGCTCAGCCGGGCGCTGCACGGCGCCCCGTGGCTGCCGTTATCACGGCACCGGGGTGACGAGCTGTCCGGTTTCGAGGAAGCCCTGCAGGTTCTGGAACGCCAGGTCGTTCATGGCCGCCCGGGTCGTTCGGGTAGCGCTGCCGATGTGCGGCACGATGACGACGTTGTCCAAGGCGAAAAGGTCCTCCGGCACCGACGGCTCGCGGGTGAACACGTCCAGGCCCGCCCCTGCCAGCCGACCTTGCGCGAGGAGGCTGACGAGCGCCGCCTCGTCGACGACACTGCCCCGGGAAACGTTGACCAGGTAGCCGTCTGGGCCCAGCGCTTCCAGTACTTCGCGGGATATGAGCCCCTTTGTCGCTGCCCCACCTGAGGTGGAGATGACCAGGGCATTGCAGCGCTGGGCCAACTGCACGGGATCCGGTACGTAGGTGTATGGCGAATCGCGAAGCTGGCGGCGATTGAAATACATTATGTCGACGCCGAACGCTTCGAGCCGGTGCGCGATTTCCCGACCGATGCGGCCAAGACCGACAATCCCGATGCGGCTATGGCTGAACTGCGTCGTGAGCGGGTACTCGCGGGTCAGCCATTCCCCACGGCGAATGAAGCGATCCGAGGCCGAGATGTGCCGGAAAATGTCAAGCAGCAGGCCAATGGCCAGGTCGGCTACACAGCTGTTGAGCACATCGGGCGTGTTGCTCACCATGATATTGCGCGAGCGAGCGGCATTGAGGTCTATGGAGTCGTAACCGACACCGACATTCACGATCGCTCGGAGGGCGGGAAGGCTGTTGATCAGATCCGCTTTGGCTCCCACTGGCCCCGGAATAACAAGAACCTCGATGAACCCAGCGTGATCGGCGAGAAACGCCGCGCGCTCAACTGGCGAACTCGGGAACGTCAGGACTCGGTAATGCTCACGGACCCTTTGGACCAGGGCGGGAAGCAGGGGGGGCATCTCGAGAATGCCGACGGCCGGAGCCGTATGCCCGTCGGCGCCGGTTATGGACATGGCAGTCCCATCATAGGAGGGCGATCGGGTTCACCGGGGAGCCAGTCCCACCCGGAACCGCCAGCGGGGCGATCAGCACCATGAACTCGAAGCTGCGGGCTCGTGCGCACGCCCCAGAAAGCTTCTCCAGGTCGAGGTTGTCGAGCATCGGCATGCCCATCGCTACCAGCGCGAGGACGTGGATCGGGAGGTTGACGCCGGCGACCGTCGATGGCCGGCTCTCGCCGTGCCCGTCACCGCCGAGCACCGAGACCTTCCGTGCGGCGAGCCATCGCATAGCCGACGGATGCAAGCCGACGCTCTCCCGCTCGACGTCCCACGCACCGCGTTCTGCCGACCGGCGTACGGCTCCGCTGCGCAGGAATACCACGTCGCCTGGTTTGATTTCGAGGTGCAGTGCGTCTGCGACCTCGCTCAACTCATCCGCTGTCAGTGCGCCGGGCGGCTCGATCCACGCCTTCCGCCGGGCATGTGCCACGTCCAAGAGAACGCCGCGGGCCACGATCCCGTGCGCGGCGGTTGCGATCGAGGCGAACTCCGACCCGTGCGCCGTCATGACCTCGGAAGCTTTCCGGCCATTATACATCTGGTCCTGGTAGGCAATGTGCGCCAATCCGTCGATGTGACTGGTGCCGCGGCCGTGGAAATCGACGCCAATGAAATCCCGGTGGACTTTGACGTCAGCAGACGGCTCGCCGCCGGAGGCAGTCATGTAGTGCACGAGGGGACGGTCGTTGAGCAGCCCGGCGACCGTGTCGAGTTGTTTGCTCAGGGATATTCGCAGCCCGGCTCTGGGCACCGCGCAAGCGGCCAGCACTTCGGCAGTACCTATGTAATTAAGCGTTCCGAGTTCGTCACCCTCGCCCCATCGACCCCAGTTGCAGACGGCGCCGAAGAGGCCGTCGAACTCTTCGCGCGGCATAAGAGTTGTCATGTCGGCTCCCCAATGGCACAGGCTGCAGGTCTCGGTCGAGAATTGACGTGAGGCGCTGTCCGATTGCGGCTGGGCGGACTCGTTCGCTGCCGCGAGATCCGCAGCGCCAGGCTCCGTCAGCGTCAACCCGGGGAGCTGCGCGAGCTCGTGCGCCCGGACAGCCACGCTGGCACCGATACGGGGACGTGCGGCCGCACGTCGCCACGCAGAGCCGGATCCATCTTCCTGGCCACATGCGCCGTCGACTCGACGCCGACGAGGGTCGGGCGGGGGCTGCGGCGGCGGCGCGGGCAGCCCGTCTCTCGTGTCGGTGTTGAGCACGGCGACAAGGGAACGGGACGGACCGTCGGCTGCGGTCAGTGAAACGCTGACCCCTGGCGCGCGCTCGGCCAAGGCAACGCCTGCATCGACAGCGCCTGTGAGGTCATACGCGGCCAGCATGACCTTCGGGGCCATCCGACGGCTCCCTTCTCGACTATGTGCCGACTGCCTGCGCAACGGCTGGGTGGATAGCCTAGCCACGTTCCGGCGCGCAGCCTGATAACGAGGTCTCACTGAGTGAACCCGAGTTCTTGCCCGGACCCTATTGCGGCTGCAAGGTTGCACGTCAACAGTGATAAGGCGAGCGTCAGCGCGGACGAATCTCGGAGTGGGGACATGCCGGTAGGTACCGTGAACTGGATCGAAGAGGGCATGCTCGGCAGCACGATACGTGCGGTATCAAGTCCCGTGCAAGAGACAGCCGAAATCCCGGGATTCGAATTCGGCCTGACGAACCACTTCTTTCATGGGCTGCACCCGTTGGGCTGGATCCGTAGCTTGCGTGTTTACCTCGACGAGGCGGAGATACCTGCCAATGCAATAACGCTCGTGATTCGAGATCAGCCGATTCCGGTGACTCTTGTCCCGCAGATTTCCGACATCTACTGGCAGCCGCTGGAGACGGTCACCATCAGGGTGGAGGGCGGGCAACCGCCGGCCACTGGCGCGCACGTGCTCACGTGCTCGCTCGCCGTCTCAACCTTTATCTTCACACCGGAAATCGACCGAGCCGATCTCTACCCGGCTACCGAGCTGCGGCTCACCCGTGAAGTCTTGCTCGCCGACGACGCGCGGATCGGAGCCTGACATGGAGCGAAAGCTGTCGCTCAACCCCTGGTGGGCCGAGGGCGAGTTCCTGCAGCGGCGCCTGACTTTCCCGCAAATCATCGAGGCGATTGCGGCGATGGGTGTCGACGGGCTCGACATGAACGACATCTACGTAGGGGACAGCCCCAACCCGGAGCCACAGACGGTGCGGACGATCAAGAAGCAGTGCGCGGCCGCGGGCCTCGAGATCATGAGCTGCTGGTACTACACCGATCTCGCCGGCGCGGCGCTGCTCTACTCTCCTGAGCGTGCCGTCTCTCATATAGCGCGACTGCTCGCCGTGACCGAGATGCTGGGGAGCAAGTATCTCGTCATCAGCAACGGCAACCTTCCGCGCGGCGTAACCGTTGAGGAGGCGCGCTCCGTGCTGCTGAAGGTCTACGAGAGCCTCATTCCGCTCGCCGAAGATCACGACATCGCTATAGGATTCCACGCCGGACGGGCGAGTTCTCCGTTCACTTCCCCGGCTGGCACGTTGTCGCTGGTACAGGAGCTGGGATCGCCGTATCTGACCGTGACGCCAGATTTCGAGGCGTGGCGCCGACCGGCTCCGGGGATGCCAGTTCGCTACACGGATAACCCGAATCTGGTGCAGGGTGAGGCGCTCAGCGTCGATGTCTTCCGGCAGGTTCTGCCGCACGCGCCGGTTGTGCACGCGAAGTTCCTGGAAATCACAGATGGCGACGAGCCCAATTACCCACTCGATGATCTCTTTGCCGCGCTCAATGATTCCACCGCGGCGCACAACATTTGCATCGAGTACGAAGGCTGGATCCCGGAGATTCACCCCGAACGGGACCCCGCCGCAGAGACCAAGAAGTGCGTCGACATCGTCCGCCACAGATTGAATGCGTGATCCCGGCATCGCTCTGGATGCCGGCGCACGCGATGTGACCCTCCGCCACCAACCGCCTTAGAGAAAGGTCAGGGAGCATCGGTGAAGGTTGCCAGGTTGCACTCGGTCGGCGACGTCCGGATCAGCAACGAAGCCGATCCGACTGTTTCTGATGGCGAGACCCTGCTCCAGATCGCGAGCGTGGGCCTGTGCGGATCCGATCTGCACAGGTTCGGCGAGGGTGTACTCGGCCTGGAGACACTGCAACGCCCGCTGGTGCTCGGTCACGAGTTCTCTGGCGTAGTCGCGTCGGGTCCGCGGCGCGGACAGTTGGTCGCCGCCGACCCGGCGCACACCTGCGGCCGATGCGAGATGTGCGTGATCGGTAATCACAACCTCTGCCTGCACAGCACCTTTGCCGGTGCCGCCACGCAGGACGGCGCCCTTCGCGAGCTCGTCTCATGGCCGACCGAGCTGCTCTACCCGCTGCCCGACCACTTCTCCGCTGCTGACGGAGCGATGCTGGAACCGCTCAGTGTCGCGCTCGGAGCGCTCGATTTCGCGCGTCTCCGCACGGGTTCATCGGTAGCGATCGTCGGCGGTGGCCCGATCGGGCTGTTCCTCGTGCAGCTCACGCGGGCGGCGGGGGCAAGCCAGGTAGTTGTCGCCGAGCCACTGCCGCACCGGCGCGAGGCCGCCCTGCGGTTCGGTGCAGACGTGGTGCTCGATCCGGTTGGCCTCGACGACCAGGCCATTCGTGCCGCGACTGGCGGCCATGGGGCCGATGCGTCCTTCGAGGTGGCCGGCACCAGGCAGTCCATGGACATTGCGTTGCGCGCTGCGCGACCTGGAGCGCGCGTCGTCGTCGTCGGTATCCCAAGTGATGACGAAATGACATTCAGCGCGTCGCTCGCGCGAACACGCGGGCTCACCTTGTACATGCAGTTCCGCACGCGCGCCACCTTCGAGCGCGTGATCAGCCTGGCGCAGCGCAGGATCGTCGACGTCAGCTCGATGGTTACGGCGCATTATCCATTGCACAAGACCAGCGACGCGTTCGCGTCCGCGAATATGCGCGCTGGACTGAAAATTGTCGTAGACCCAACAAGCGACGCCTGAGACTTCTTTCTCGGCCGCTAGGAGGATTCATCATGAACAGCACGCAAAACCGGCTCTCCAGACGCGCTTTCCTAGGAATTGCCGGAGGCCTGGCCGCGGGCGTCCCTGTGCTAGCGTCGTGCGGCTCCTCCGGTGGGAATTCTAATGCGAATGCTAATTCGAGTGGTGGCAAGTCGATAGACATGTGGCTCATCGACACCGGCGCCTACGGCCCGCTCTTCGATACGATGAAGAAGTACGAACAGCAGAAGGGCGTGAAGATCAACGTCACCACACTGCCCAATACGCTGGCCGGCAAGCAGAAATTGATCATCGGGATGACCGCTCAGAAACCGCCGGTCGTCGTGGTGACCGGCGGGTCCGGAAACCTGAAGCCGTACGTCGCCAGCAAGAAGGTAATCCCACTCGACGCGGCACTGACCAGCGCCAACCCGAACTGGAAGACCGAATACCTGCCGCTAGGGCTAAAGCAAGGCACCTATGACGGCACCGTCTACGGGATACCACTGGCCGGAACCCAGCCGGACTTTATGTTCTACAGCAAGCCTGTATACGACCACATCGGGCTCCAGGCACCGACGACGTATGCGCAGCTCAAGCAGAACGCCGCTGTCGCGAAGGGTAAGGGTCTCATACCGTTCTCGCTGGGCAACGAGTCCGGCTGGCCCGGGCTCATCTGGTTCGAGTTCCTGGCCACCCGCATCGGCGGCCCGGAACCGTTCGAACGTGTCGTGGCAGGCGACTCGAGTGCCTGGACCGACCCGTCGTTCGTGAGCGCCATCGACGAAATGCAGAAGCTGATGAAGGCGAACTACTTCCAGCCCGGGTTCGAATCAGTGGACTGGGCCAACGGCGTGCCGGACGCGCTGCTCGTCACAGGCAAGTCATCGATGGAGTTCATGGTCAACTTCCTGTACAACCTGGTGGGTCAGAAGTATCCGCAATTTATGAAGGACGGCTCGCTCGGCTGGTTCGATTTCCCCGTCGTCCAGGGCGGCAAGGGTAAAACGACCGACCTGATCGGCAATGTGTCGCTCTACGCGTCGATCACTGCCGCTTCAACCGACCAGGAGAAGGAGATCGCCGCCGACTTCCTGGCCACGGTGCCAGTGTCGAAGGAGTATGCCGAGGCCGGGCTCAAGGCCAGCGTGGTCCCGCTTAGTAAGGCAACCGGCGAGGCCCTGAAGACCTACTCGGGCCCAGCGGCGGACATGAACAAGTACACCTACGACGCGGTTATCAACGCGACCTCGTACCAGACGTCCTGGGACAACGCGATCCCCGGATCGCAGCAGAACGCGCTGTTCACCAACCTCGGGAACGTCTTCACCCTGGAGTGGGACGGCCAGAAATTTGCAGAGGAGATGTCGAAAGCCGGTAGCTAGCCGCTTTGCAAACTTATGTCTGGAGACCCGCCGTCGATGCTCTCCGAAAGTTCGCGCACGCCCGGTTCGGCTGCGAACGCCACGTCGCGCCCGGCAGCCGGCGATGCCCGTCCAGCGGCGCGGCGCCGCAAACGTCGAATGCCGGTCTCCGACTACCTCAACATGGCCCCGGCGGTCCTGCTGTACTCCTTCTTCATCATCCTGCCGGCGCTCGTCGTGCTGGTCCTGAGCTTTTTTTCCTGGAACGGTACGGACACACCGAAGTGGGTCGGGCTGGCCAACTGGCAGTTCCTCCTCGCGGACGGCGACGCGGCAAACTCGATTGCCGTCACTGTCAAGTTCACCGTGGTGAGCTGGCTCCTGCAGACGACAATCGCGATGACGGCGGGCGTGGCCACCGCGAAATCCACACGATGGGCGAAGGCGCTTGTACCGCTGCTTGTCGTGCCGATGCTGCTTTCCACGGTTGGCGTCGCGGTCTTGTGGCAAGCGCTCCTGTCGCCCACGTTCGGTGGGCTTTCCGACCTCGGCACCCGGCTCCACCTGGGCTTCCTGGCCTCCAGCAACTGGCTCGGCAACCCACAGATTGTCATCTACGTGATCGCCGTCGTGGTGGCCTGGCAGAACATCCCCTTTCACACGCTGCTCTACCGGGCCGCCCGCCAGCAGGTTCCGGGGAACCTCTACGACGCTGCCCTTGTCGACGGGGCGAGCGGCGCCGGGCAGTTCTTCCATGTGACGCTGCCGCAGATCCGGAACACGATCCTGACCTCCAGCCTGCTGATAGTGGTCGGCACCTTCTCGTATTTCGACCTGGTGTTCCTGCTGACCGGCGGGGGCCCGGGGACGGCGTCGACCGTACTGGCCGTGGACGCGTACAAGCAGGCCTTCGCCGCCCTGAACTTCGGCTACTCGAGCACGCTCGCTGTCATGCTGGTATTCGTCAGCGTGATCTCCGGGCTGCTGCTGATGCGCCTCGGCGGCTTCTCAGTCGAGTCGCGGCGGGGTGGTGAGTAATGGCGGCAAGCACGACGGCCAGCGTCCTTCATGCGCGGCCCCAGTGGCCGACGCTGATCGGCAAGATCAGCCGGTTCGTGTTCCTCGGACTGTGCTGCATCGTGACGTTCGCGCCCGTCTACTACATGGTGATGATCAGCTTCCGTACCCAGGGCGACTACCTCGTCGGGAACAAGTGGGTGCCGACCGGCCCGCTGAGCGTGGACGGCTACCGGACCGTCATCGGCGCCGGCTTCTGGAAGTACTTCATCAACAGCACGGTGGTGACGGCCGGCACTGTCGTGCTCGGCATCGTCGTCAGCGTCCTCTGCGCGTACCGGATCGTCCTGAACCGGGGCAGGCTGGGCCGTGCCGTATTTCGCTACTTCCTGCTCGGCCTGGCGATTCCGATACAGACGCTGATGGTGCCGGTCTTCATCGTCGTCGACCGGATCAACCTCTATGACACGCTGCTCGCCCTCGTGCTCGTCGGGGCGGCCTTTGCCATCCCGATCAGCTCGGTTCTGCTAGTCAATTTCCTGCGCGACGTGCCACACGAGCTGATCGAAGCGATGCGTGCCGACGGAGCCAGTGACATGAAGATCCTGTGGTACCTGATCCTGCCGCTGTCCCGCCCGGTACTGCTGATGCTGGTCATCTACGACGGGCTGCAGAGCTGGAACAACCTGCTGCTTCCGCTCGTCCTCACGACGTCGAACGGCGTGAAGACGCTCCCGTTGGAGCTGTTCTCGTTCATGCAGTCATTCGGAGTCAATGTGCCCGCCGCGCTGGCCGCGGTGTCGCTCGCGACCCTGCCGACGATGGTGATCTTCATCCTCGGATATCGCTACGTCATAGCCAGCCTGGGCGCCGGCTTCAGCAGCGGCGGCGCCGCGTCGATCTTGAGGTGATTCCGGTCTGCCTCGAAGAAAGGATCTGCAATGTCACGACCGATCAGCCTGTTCACCGGACAATGGGCGGACCTGCCTCTCGAGCAGGTCGCGAGGATGGCCGCGGACTGGGGCTTCGACGGGCTGGAGCTGGCCTGCTGGGGTGATCACTTCGACGTCCAGCGAGCCGTCAACGAGCCGGGCTACTGCGAGGGCCGCTGGGAAATTCTCAAGCGGCACGGTCTCAACTGCTGGACCATATCCAACCACCTGGTCGGACAGGCCGTCTGTGACAACCCGCTGGACGAGCGGCACCGCCGCATCCTGCCCGATCACGTGTGGGGCGATGGCGAGCCCGAGGGCGTCAGGCAGCGGGCGGCGGCCGAGATCATGGACACTGCGCGCGCGGCGGCGCGGTTTGGGGTGCGGACCGTCGTTGGCTTCACCGGATCGCCGATCTGGATCTTCGTGGCCGGGTTCCCGCCGGTTCCCCAGGAGATGATCGACGATGGGTACGCGGATTTCGCCCGTCGGTGGAACCCGATCATCGACGTCTTCGATGAGGTCGGCGTCCGGTTCGCGCTCGAGGTGCACCCGTCCGAGATTGCTTACGACTACTGGACGACCAGGGCGGCGCTCGACGCAATGGATCACCGGCCCGGTTTTGGCCTGAACTTCGACCCGAGCCACCTGATGTGGCAGGACATCGACCCCGTGTCGTTCCTGGCCGACTTCCGGGACCGCATCTATCACGTGCATCTCAAGGAGTCGGCACGGCAACTCAACGGCCGTAACGGGCGGCTCGCCTCGCATCTCCCGTTCGGTGATCCGCGCCGCGGCTGGGATTTCGTCTCAGTGGGCCACGGGGATGTGCCCTGGGGAAAGCTCTTCCGGATGCTTAACAGCATGGGCTTTGACGGTGCCGTCTCGGTCGAGTGGGAGGACTCCGGGATGGAGCGCGAGGTCGGCGCCCCGGAATCGCTCAGCTACGTCCAGCGGTACAACGTCCGCCCGCCGTCGGCGGCGTTCGATGCGGCGTTCGCGGGAGAGTCGGGATGACTGAGGCAGGCGGGGCGGCGGAGCTGCCTGTCGCGATCATCGGCTACGGCTTCATGGGCCGTGCGCACGCGATGGCCTGGCACCGCACCGTGGAAGCAACACAGCTGAAGGTGCGGCCCCGGATCGCGGTGATCTGCGGCCGAAACGGCGACGCGGCGGCGGCCGCCGCGGAGCAGCTCGGCATTCCCGAGATCAGTACCGACTGGAAGGTGGTGATTGCGCGGCCGGACGTCCAGGTCGTGGACATCTGCACGCCCGGCAGCTCGCATGCCGAGATCGCGATCGCGGCGTTGCAGGCCGGCAAGCACGTGCTGTGCGAGAAGCCCCTGGCAAACACGCTGGCCGAGGCGGAACGGATGGCAGCCGCGGCCAATGACGCATCCGCCCGCGGCGTGCGGTCCATGGTCGGGTTCAACTACCGGCGGGTCCCAGCGCTAATAGCCGCCAGGCGGTTGGTGGAGCAGGGCCGGATCGGACAGCTCCGGCACGTCCGGGCGACGTACCTGCAGGACTGGCTCATCAACCCGGCATTCCCGCTTACCTGGCGCCTCGCAGCTGCCGAGGCCGGCTCCGGGGCGCTCGGCGATCTCGGCGCGCACATCATCGACCTTGCGCAGTTCCTGTCCGGCGACCAGATCGTCTCGGTGCTCGGACGGACGAAGACCTTCGTGGCCGAGCGGCCGGTGCCGCAACACGCGTCCGGCCTCTCCGGCAGCGCTGCCGAGGGTGGCCCGACCGGTCAGGTGGACGTCGATGACGCGGTTACCTTCCTGGCCGAGTTCTCGAAGGGCGCCATCGCGACGTTCGAGGCCACCCGGATGGCTACCGGTCACAAGAACGGCCTGCGGATCGAGCTCAACGGCGAGCTGGGCAGCATCCGGTTCGACTTGGAGCGGCTGAACGAGCTGGAGTTCCATGAGACGGCCGCGCAGCCCGCAGGCTTCGCCCGGGTACTCGTGACTGAGCCGACGGATCCGTACATGGACCTCTGGTGGCCGCCCGGGCACGTTATCGGCTGGGAACACACCTTCGTCCACGAGGTCATCGACCTCTGCAACGCCATCGCGTCAGGCACCGATCCCGAGCCGTCGTTCGCAGACGGCTTGTCGGTCCAGGCCGTCCTCGATTGCGTCGCTGAGTCCGCGCGGTCCGGCAGGTGGGAGCCGGCGCTCGCGCCTACGTCATGAGATGGCCCGGCTTCCCTTCTGCGCCCGGCGTGGTCGAGATGGTGTCCGGCGGTCTACGCCTGCCTGAGGCCGGGATCCTCCGCCGCGTTCGAGAATCGGCGTGCCTCGACGGCGGGGCCGTCAGCGCAACGCGGGACCCGACTCGGCGCATAGTGGCGGCGTGGCGCGGCGAGCCAGGAGAGGTCGCTGCCTGGGCGGGCAGCCGCGGCATCAACCGCCTCGCTGACGTCATCCGCGCTGAGCTCGAGGACCTCCAATGTGGCGGGTGGCGGCCCTTTATCGTGTCGGCGATAGCCAGCCACCGCGGCGGGACCGCGGACGGGCAGCTCAAGCTGTTGGCGGACCACAGCATCACTGAAACGGTGCTCCCGGTTCCGGTACAGGCGACGATGGGCACGGTCGTCATCGGCGAGACGCGGGGGATCCCGGCACACGTCGACCGCAACGTCGCGAGCGCAAACCATTCGAGCTGTCAGCTGTACGCTACGAGGTCGACTGCGTGTTTATCGCATGGCTCTCCGGCTGCCGGAACCACCTTTTCGTACTCACAGGGCGCAGCGGCATGCGGTCACAGCAATATCTAGCCGACCTGATCGTGCTAACCGAAGAACTCGGCCTTTCCCCAATCCGGACCGCGCAGGCCACCGGATGCCCTCGCTCCTAGCCCCCGGGGGCATCGAGTGACCCCCCTCCCCGACGCGCGGAATATCGCGGCTGACGTCGTTCGGCGCCAGCTGGCAGGTACGCGGCGGGTAGTAGTCCTAGACGATGACCCGACCGGCACGCAGACCGTCCGGGATATGCCGGTGCTCACGCGCTGGACCATGGACGACATCCGCTGGGCACTGGACCAGCCGACCGCCGGCTTCTTCGTATTGACCAATACCCGCAGCCTGCCGCCTAACCAGGCCGCGGCCCGCAACCAGGACGTCGTGAGCGCATGCCTCGCCGCGGCTGAACAGGACGGGGTACCGCTGGTGTTTGCGAGCCGGAGTGACTCAACGCTGCGCGGTCACTTTCCCCTGGAAACGGACGTGATCAGCCAAATGACGCCGGTCGACGCGGTACTCCTCGTGCCGGCCTATGTGGATGCCGGCCGGGTCACAATCGGCGGGAAGCATTGGCTGCGCACGTCCGAAGGACTTTTGCCGGTTGCCGAGAGCGAGTTCGCCCGGGATCCGACGTTCGGCTACCGGTCCTCGCGGCTAGACGAGTGGGTCGAAGAGAAAAGCACCGGCCGCATCCGCCGGGAGTCCGTGGCGTTGATGATGCTCGACGAGATCCGTTACGGGACAACGGAAACACTTGCCGGTGTGCTCACGAAGGTGCGTGACGGGCGGGTAATCGCGGTAGACGCAGCCACTGACGACGACCTGCGGGGTGTCGTGCTGGCTGTACTGGCCGCCGAAGCTGCAGGCTCGCGGTTCGTCTACCGCGTCGGGCCGTCGTTCGTCCGGGCGCGCGTTGGCCAGTCGGCGCTTCCGCCTATCGACGACGCAAGGCTCCGTTCGCTGGCCCGGTCAGACGCACATGGACTGGTTGTGATCGGTTCCCACGTGGCACTGACCAACAGGCAACTGGCGAGGTTGGCGCAGCGGCGGGACTATCTCCACGTCGAACTCGACGTGTCTACCGTGATAAATGAGGTCTGCGCCGGCCACCACATCCAGGACGTGGTGACGACAGCTGCGACGGGACTGGCCGATTCACTGGTGGTGCTGAGCACTTCCCGCGCCCTAGTCACCGGCGCGGACGGGACTGCCAGCCTGGACATCGCACGCCAGGTCAGCGCCGCACTGAGCCGGACGGTAAGGCAGATCGTTGCAGCACGTCGACCAGCGTTCGTGATCGCTAAGGGCGGTATCACCTCGTCGGACATCGCCACCAGCGCGCTGGGCATCCACCGCGCCTGGGCCCGTGGCTCGCTGCTGCCGGGGATCGTGTCCCTGTGGGAGTCGGCTTCCGCGCAGGCGGCCGGGCTGCCCTACGTGGTGTTCGCCGGCAATGTCGGCAATGAAGACTCGTTGGCTGATGTGATCGACAGATTGGAGGCACCGTGAACACGCGAGCCGTCATCACCGGCGGCGCCGGATTCATCGGCGGCCTGTTGGCCCGGCGACTGCTGAGCGAACCGATCCGCATTGGCGGTGCGCCCGAGACCGCGATCGATGAACTCACCTTGGTCGATCTTGGAGCACCGCGGGCGGACATTGCGGCAGACCCTCGGGTGCGCGCCGTGATCGGCGACCTGCAGGCTACGCTGCCAGAACTCGGCGAGGCGGACATAATCTTCCATCTCGCCGGCGTGGTAAGTGGCGCGGCCGAGGCCGATTTCGACCTCGGCATGAGCACCAACGTCGACGGGACACGCGCCCTGCTGGAGCATGCCCGGCGGCAGCGGGTACCTCCAGTACTCGTGTTTACCAGTTCGCTAGCTGTTTTCGGCAGCGACCCTGCTATCGGGCCGATCGGCACTGTGAACGACGATACGTTGCCGAGACCACAGTCAAGCTACGGGATCCAGAAGTTCGTTGGCGAGCAGTTCGTCGCCGATTACACTCGCAGAGGCTTAGTCCGGGGCCGTTCTGTGCGACTCATGACCGTTTCTGTGCGGCCGGGCAAGCCGAACAGGGCCGTGTCCAGCTTCATGTCCAGCATTATCCGTGAACCGCTCGCTGGGAAGCCAGCGGTCTGCCCAGTGCAGCCCGACACTCCGATCGCGCTGTCCTCGGCATGTCGCACCGTACACGGGATCATGCGCGCTGCGACGGTCAACGATCCGACCTGGGGCACCCGAACCGCGATGAATCTGCCCGCGCTGAGCACGACGCCCCGTGAGATGGCAGCGGCCCTAGACCGGGTTGCCGGGCCAGGCAGCAGCGCGCTCATTGACTGGGTCGAGGATCCCGCGATCGCTGCGGTCGTGAGGACCTGGCCAGCCCGGTTCGTGACACCACGAGCGCACCGTCTCGGCCTGACGGCCGATCAGTCGTTCGACGACATCGTCCGCGAGTACATCACCGGCAATCTCGGAGCCACGATGTGAGGGACGCGAAAATCCATGCCAGCAGTGGACCCGCCATGCTGGGGAGGCGTATCGGCGGCACATACGCCTGCTAGCCGAAACGGCAGACGCGTCCGGGGGTGGCATCATGGATCCTCCGCAGTCCGTGGGCGACTGCCCTGGCTGGTAAGATAACCAGATCCTTCCAAGCAGCGCATAGAAATGGCGTCAGTGCTGCAAATGGAGCTGGAATCGCTGTACAAATCCCGTACCGTGCCTTGGCTTAACGACGTGGGCGAGACGGCTTGGTGCCAAGATCCAGCGTAAGGCGTGGGTTTAGGCTTGGACGACGGTCTTGTGCCGGCAGTGCAGTCCGAAATGGCAGCTGCGTGATCCCAACGAGGGCGGCAGCAGCGAATACCATGCCATCTGGCGTCCTCCGACCGGCACCGCCCTGACCAGCCTCAACGTGATCGGTCCCTCCGGGTGCCACCTGCGGCAGGCCGGCGGCTCAGCGGCGTTCCCGGCCGGGTCCAGGACGGCAGTTGGGACGGTGAGATGCAGCTGGACTCAGCTGGACTTGATGGCACATGATCCAAAACCTGCGTCACGCTGGCCAGGCACACTCGGGGACTACGGACGCCACACGGACAGAACGCGGTATTCACACGGTGGGAAATGGAGAAGCAGCAGGTCAGTGACTATTCCGATGGGTCGGGATCGGCTCACTGTAAAACCGTCGGCTTAGCCTACGTTGGTTCGAACCCGACACCTGCCACTACCTGCGGAAACGGCCCGTGAGCTGGGGATCCCCGGCCTCGCGGGCTGTTGCTTTCGGGGCTGTGAGGTCCCGCTGTGTCCATGTGGGTCCGGCTGTTTCCGGCTGTGCACGGACATATAGCGGACAGAATCCGCGATCATGAATCCGGTCGGGCGGCAGCAGCGTGCGCGGGGATCAAGCCCGATCTGGAGCGGGTGGGTGATCGTTGGAGCTCTCCGTAGGCGTGGCAAGTGGCGTACTGCCCGAGGTAAATGCATCGCGGCTGCGCCTCCGGCTCGTGGCGAGGAGAGTGACGCAGCGAGCAACGGCGCCTGTGCCGCTCGAAAATAGGATTCTGTAATTGACCTGGGCCTTCTCGGTTTTCAGGCGGCTCGCTCGTATTCGTTGATCAGGCCGCTGAGGACCGGTTTTCGGCGGATCTGACACGCGCCGAGGTCAGCTGCGGTGACGCGGGGAGCGGGGCCAGGGTCCGGGACGCGCTGGTTGATGCCCTGATGGGGCCGGGCGGTGTTGTAATGCTCCTGGTACTCGGCCAGGACGGCGCGCAGGTGTGCCTGGTTCAGGATCAGGGTCCGGTCGAGGACCTCACGGCGCACGGTGCCAATAAGGCGCTCGCAGATCGCGTTCATCCGCGGTGCCTGCTGTCCACGGACGCTCAGGTTGATGATGGCGGCGACATGGGCCAAGGCATCGGGCCTGCAGATTTCCGACCGCGGCCGCGTCCCGGCAGCCTGTGGGTGCCGAAAATACCGTCACTTCACGCGACCTGCGAATATTCGTGGATCAGGCCGCCCAGCCGATCGCGTCGTCGGACGCGTATGTTGTCGCCGGCGGGTGCGACGTGGGATCTGCCGTCGGGTGGTCTCTGGCTGAGGGTCCGGTGCGGCCGGCAGGTGTTGTAGTGATCGACGTATTCGCTGAG
>Ga0208219_1000241_pt1 | contig 20574 bp, 21 predicted proteins | sample NGESurshal072012_7_FD_184469 | JGI IMG/M metagenome (GOLD analysis project Ga0208219, IMG submission 184469) | Arctic peat soil microbial communities from Barrow, Alaska - NGEE Surface sample 53-2 shallow-072012 (SPAdes) | ecosystem: Environmental > Terrestrial > Soil > Wetlands > Peat ... | reverse complement strand
CGAGAAGGGCGGTCTCTGAATCATCAGCGCTGTGAAACACGATCGCGATGTTCGGAACCTCGGCGCGAATCTGGACCGCTGCAGCGGGGCCGCCCATGTCGGGAAGGTGGAAGTCCATCAGGACGACAGCCGGCTCTTCAAGTAGGGACAGGCGCACTGCGTCGGCACCCGTTCGGGCGATGCCGCACACGGCAAGGTCCACCTCGGTCCGCAGGATTCCCGCAATTGCAGCCGCCAGGAGGGGGTGGTCCTGGACGACGAGTACCCGCAGCGCACGGGTCGGGTTGCCCGACTCGTCATTAGAACGTTCCAATTTCGTCGGCACCGGCGGATTATATAACGAGGCATCCTATATTGCAACATTAAATATCGGTTCGCACTGTATTACAATCGGGGGGTTGACAAACGAGCCTCGCCGTCCAGGCCGACCACGCGATCCACGCGTTGACGAGGCTCTGCTGGAATGCGGGTTGGCGGTGATCCTCGAGTTCGGCTACCACGGCGCCACGGTCACAGAGATTGCAAGGCGAGCCGGCGTGGGTACGCCGGCGATATACAGGCGCTGGCCGACCAAGGTGGAGTTCGCGATGGAGCTGATGGTGCGTGCGTCCGAGCCGGAGCCAATCCCGGAGAACGGGTCGATTCGCGATGACCTCGTCTCATTCATGGCCCTCAGGCTGCGGACGTGGTCGACACCCTTCTTCCGGCAACTTGTGTTTCCAGCGCTCCTCGAAGGGCAGGCCGGGGGCACATTGGCGACACAGATGCGAGAACGTTTCATCGAGTATCGCCAAGCCTTGGGAGCGCGTATCAGGCAGTCGGTCGAATCCGGCGAGCTACGTAGCGACACGAACCCGGACCGCCTGATCGACCTTTTGATGGGCACGATCGCGATGCCGATGCTGTTCTTCCGGGTTGTACCGGCTGTCGAGGATGCTCAATCGATCGTCGACCAGGTCCTGTCAGGTTATTCGGCGCACAACCCGGAATAGCGAGGATCGGCCATGATTTGCGACCAGCGATGGACACACCGCCGATCGCGTGCACGCTTTCCTCTGAAGACCTACGGGATCGGGAAGGGGCCTGGATGAAGCTCTTGGGCAGCGGCCTCGTGAAGCGCAACCTCGTGCCAGGAGGCGTCCGCCTTAGCGCTGCACCTGGCGCGGCCGCGGCGCTTCTCGAGCTTATCGAGCTGGAGCGTGAATGCTGCGCGTGGATCAAATTCGAGGTTCGCGACGGAGCGGTTGTCACGATGACCGCCGAAGGTGACGGCAAAGCTGTCCTCACCGAGATGTTCAAAGCCCTCTAACCTCCCAGCTCGTGCCCCGCATAGGAGGAGGTGTCGGACTCGGCCGAGTACTCGGCCGGCGCGCCCTCAATCGCGCGCTGTTGGGGCGGCAGATGCTGCTGCGCCGCTCGAACCTTTCAGCCGCGAAGGCCATCGAGCACCTGGTCGGCATGCAGGCTCAGGTACCCAGCTCGCCTTACGTCGGGCTATGGTCGCGACTCGACAGTTTCCGTCCGGACGACCTCAGCCGGCTGATCTCCACCCGACTCGCAGTGCGCATGTCGCTGATGCGCTGCACCATCCATCTGGTAACTGCGCGTGACTGCATTGCACTGCGCCCGGTGATGCAGCCAGTGTTGGAGCGAGGCCTATATGTCGGCAGCCCATTCGGACGACAGATCGTAGGCATTGACATCGGTGCTTTGCTCGCTGCGGGCAGGGCCGCCCTTGACGAGCAGCCGCGAACGACCGCTGACATGCGCAAGCTGCTGGCCAAGGGGTGGCCTGGCTATGACTCCACTTCACTGGCCTACGCGGTCCGCTACCTCCTACCGATGGTGCAGATACCGCCGCGTGGCTTGTGGGGCGGACAAGGACTGCCGACCTACTCCACCACCGAGGGTTGGCTGGGCCGTCCGCTCGGTTCGGATGCATCGCCCGATGCAATGGTGATGCGTTACCTGAAGGCATTCGGGCCGTCCACCGTTGCCGACATCCACTCGTGGTCCGGCCTGACCAACGTTCGCACGGTGATCGAGCGCTTGCGACCGCGCCTGCGTACTTTCCAGGACGAAAAGGGCCGCGAGCTGCTGGACGTCCCCGGCGGGTTGTTTCCCGACCCCGAGACCGTCGCGCCTCCGCGCTTTCTTCCTGACTTCGACAATGCGCTGCTATCGCACGACGACCGAAGTAGGATTCTCGCGAAAGAACATCGCCGGCTGGTGGGCCGCCCCACGCTCTTGCTCGACGGCTACGCGGTTGGTTCCTGGAAGCTCAAGCGCGATAAAAGCGCGGTCAGCCTTGTGATCGAGATGGTGAAGCCACTTTCAAAGCGGGACCTGAAGGCAGTCGAAGGCGAAGGTCTTCAGCTTCTCGACTTCATCGCCGCGGGTGCGACGACGAAAGAGATCAGGTTCGTCGGCTAGAGCCCGAGGTGTTCGCTGACTAGCCGCCGGTTGGGTGCTGAGCGTGCTCCGAAGGCTCGACCTCGGGGGCCGGACCACCGCCGGCGTACTGGTCGTTGACCTGCACGACCTCCTCGCCAGGCGCCTGGTCGCTCGTTGTCGGCTTCGCACTGGGCTGAGGGTCGATGACTTTCCGCTTGCGCCTGCTCATGGGTCAACCGTACACCGGCCGCAAAACTCAGCGCCTGATTCGAACCTGAACCTCGCCGCCAGAGGCGGTGACCTCAACATCGCCGGCGCGCAGGCGCATTCCGTCTTCGAGCCGGGTGGCGACGATGGCGCCTTCGAAGACCAGCTCATCGAAGCGTTCTCGTCCCTTACCGGCCATCCGCACGATCACGCCGGCGGGGCTGCGCCAAACGCCGTTGCCGGCAGCTTTGAAACCGCTCGTCACCAGGTCTCCGATGCGATCCGGAGTCGCCGGGGGCGGTTCTACGATCGGCCGGTTGACAGATTTCGCCGTCTTCGCTGAATCGGCACCCGGCCGCGGGGCCGGCTTGCGGAAGCGGGCCTGCTCCAATGACAGCCTCAGCAGCTCGGAGCCTTCTTCCTGCTCAAAAAATGCTGAGGAGATTCGACTGGCGTCCCGAGAACGCCGAACGCAGTTGGCGCAATCGGCGTCGGTCTCGACAGCCGAGTAGGTGTCAGCCGCGAGGGTTTGCCCGCACAGCGTCGTGACCGGGCCGCTTCGCGGGACACGCGGGGTGAAGTGGATGCGCCCACCGCTCTTGCGACGGACCGACTCGAGCCGGATCCCAGGCAAGCTCACCGCTCCGACGATAGCGCTAAGTCAGAGCCTCGAACCGATGACTAGAGCAGGGACTCGATCGCCTTGACGACCTCGGCGGATTCAGGCTCGACCTTGGAACGGAACCGGCGAACGACGTGCCCGTCCTTGTCAACCAGGAACTTCTCAAAGTTCCATCCAACGTTACCGGCTTTGCCGGCGTCGTCAGGAAACTCGCTCAGGATCGCGTAGAGCGGGTGCTGGTTCGCCCCTTTCACATCGAGCTTGGCGAACATCGGAAACGTCACGCCGTAGTTGACGCTGCAGAAGTTCTGGATGTCTTCGGCGGTGCCGGGCTCTTGCCTGAAGAACTGATTGCACGGAAAACCAAGTACGGTGAAGCCCTTCGCGGAGTAGCGATCCTGCAACGCCTGAAGGCCGCCGTACTGGGGGGTGAATCCGCACTTCGATGCTGTGTTGACGGCGAGGATCACCTTGCCTGCGTAAGCCGAGAGCGTGGCCGGCTTGCCGTTCAGCATGGGTAGCTCGATCTCATGGATTGAGGGCGCCTGGGTTTGACTCATACCAGCTTGAATTGATGCCTGGATCGCACTATTCCCGGCTCCTTGCTGCTGCGAGCAAGAACGCAGCAAGCGTTGTGATCGCGACCGCCGACAGGATGGCGGGCGCCCAGCGAATGCCGAACCACCCGATCGCGATACCGATCGCCGGTGGGATGACGCCGCCGCCCACCATCGTCGCCGGAAACATCCAGGAGGTCGCTCGCGAATCGCCTGGCCTGAGCTTCGCGAGCCAGGCAAGAGCGGTGGGAAATATCGGCGCGATGGCAAGGCCGGTGACGATGTAGGCGAAGGGAGCGGCGCGCCCGCTCAGCGCCACGAGCAGTGCCACTGACGCGATGGCGGCACCGGAGATCACGATCACCGGCGGAGGCAGGCTGTCGGGAATGAGCGTGGCCAGCAGCCTTCCTATCGCGACGGCGAGCCAGAAGCCTGACGTGATCGAAGCAGCCTCCAACGATCGAAGTCCCACCGATTCCAGGTGTGATGGCATCCACCCGCCAACGCCTGTCTCGATGCCCACATAAAAGACAAAAGCCACGACAAAGATGGCAACCAGCAACGCACCTCGGCGTGACCCCCGATTGGATTCAGGGTCGCGGTTGGATCTCCGCGGAGCCACGGGCAGGCGGCCCTGGATGCCGGCCACGGCCGGGATCAGCACGACTGCGAGCGCTGCCGCGCCGCCGTACAGGGCAGTCAAGTGTTCCTGGCTGAGTCTCGAAATAAGGATCGGCCCGGCCACCGACCCAAAACCGTAGGCGCTGTTCAAACCATTGAGCAAGGCCGATCGCCTTGGCCCTTCGCTGAAGGCCACGAGCTGGTTCAGGCTGAGATCCAAACCGCCGAAACCCAAGCCGATTACAAACACCCCAGCAAGGAACGCGGGCCACGACGGCGCGAGCGCCACACCGGCGCACCCGACAGCAAGGCAGCCCAACGCCGCCCAGACGGCGATTCGGCCAGAGACGCGCTCCATCGCCCAAATCGAGACGAACACGCCGATCAGCCCGCCGGCGAAGTGAGCGCTGAAAACGCTGCCTGCCTCCGGCAGGCTTATGCCGAAGCGCGGAACCAGGTGCTCGAGCAACGGGCCGTAGGACGCTGCCAGCACGCCTATCAGCAGGAAGGTGACGGCGATGGCTGCGAGCGTCGTCTTCGGCAGGATCACACGGTCGCCACCGCGCGTCACCGATGACCGGTCGAGGACTTCAGCCATCGCAACATGGTGACGGGAATGGGAACAAGACCGCCTCCGGCCGCGCCTATCATCGAGCTCGATGCCGATCAAGGTGCTGGCTTTCGACGGCGACGATACCCTTTGGCACAACGAGTCGCGCTTCAATGTCACGCAAGGCGAGTTGCGCGAGCTGGTGCGCGGGCACGTACCCGACGCCGACGTCGACAGCCACCTGTTCGAGGTCGAGATGCGGAACCTCAGCCTGTACGGCTATGGAGTGAAGGCGTTCACGCTTTCAATGCTGGAAACTGCGATTGAGCTCACCGACGGGCGGATTCCAGCAGCCGACCTTCAAGTCATTCTCGGTTGGGGCAAGCGGATGCTGACGGCGCCGACTGAGTTGCTGGATGGGGTCGAGGAGGCGCTGCGCGACGCGAGTGCGCGCTACTCGCTCCTGCTGATCACCAAGGGCGACCTGTTCGACCAGGAGAGCAAGCTGGCGCGCTCTGGCCTCGGCGATCTGTTCACGGGCGTCGAGATCCTGAGCGATAAGACCGTTGACTCATACCGCTCCGTGCTGCGTCGGCGCGACATCAAGCCCGGTGAGTTCGTGATGGTTGGCAACTCGCTGAGATCCGACATCGTTCCTGTGGTCGCGCTGGGCGCGCGTGCAGTGCACGTCCCTTATCACGTGACCTGGCACCACGAGCATGTTCCGGAAGACTCGTTGCCACGCGAGGGCTGGCACCGCCTGGATACGATCGCCGGGCTGAGCCGACTGCTCGGCTCAATCGATCGCGACTAGGCAGCTCCGGTACGCGTACCTGAGCCGCCACCGGTCATGAGCAGGCCGAGCCGCTCCTCCGGTGTGTCAGCTGGCTCGATGCTGACGATGCGCCCTTCGTAAAAGACCGCGATCCGATCGGACAGGGATCGAATCTCCTCCAGCTCGGCCGAAACCAGCAGCACGGCGGTGCCTTCATCTCGCTCAGCGACGAGCCGGCGGTGGATGAACTCGATCGCGCCGATGTCGACGCCTCTGGTGGGTTGGGCGGCCAGAAGCACTCGCGGCCTGTTGCCCATCTCGCGCGCGACGATGATCTTCTGCTGATTGCCGCCAGACAGCGTGCGCGCCAGCACGTCGATGGTGCCGGCCCGGATGTCGAATTCCTTGACCAGCCGTCTGGCCCAAGCCTTGATTGCGGAAATGCGGAGCACCATCCCGTGCCACGAAAACGCCGGAGTCCGCTGCCGCCCGAGCACGAGGTTGTCCGCGATGGAGTAGGCAAGGACGAGGCCGGTGCCGCGGCGATCTTCAGGGATGTGGGCGATTCCCGAGTCGCGCTCCATGCGGGCATCGAACGCGGTCACGTCGCGATCCCCGAGCAGGACACGCCCTCCCGTCGCTCGTCGCGTACCGGCGAGCACCTCGACGAGCTCGCTCTGCCCGTTGCCTTCAACGCCCGCGATGCCTAGGATCTCGCCCTGGCGAAGCTCAAACGACACACCTCGAAGCGCGGGGACGCCGCGATCCGAGCTCGCCGTGAGGTTCTCGACGCGGAACGTGACCGGCCCTGGCTCGGCCGGCTTCTTCTCCACCCTCAACAGGACCTCCCGGCCGACCATGAGCGTTGCGATCTCCTGCTCGTTGGTCTCCTTGGTGACCAGGTGGCCGACCACCTTGCCGCGACGCATGACGGTGATGCGATCGGAGATCTCGAGGACCTCGCGCAGCTTGTGGCTGATGAAGATGATCGTCTTGCCGGCCTTGACCAGGTCGCGAAGAACCCCGAAGAGTTCGACGCTCTCCTGCGGCGTGAGCACCCCTGTCGGCTCGTCGAGAATGAGAATGTTCGCCCCTCGGTAGAGAACCTTCACGATCTCGACACGCTGTTGCAAGCCGACAGGCAGGTCGCCGGTGCGGGCATCGGGATCGAGCGCAAGGCCATACCGCTGAGTCAGCGCCTCGATCTCCTTGCGGGCCCTTGCATGGTCGTAGAAGGCCCCGCCGGTCACAGGCTCACGCCCCAGCATCACGTTCTCGCCGACGCTGAAAACGGGGATCAGCATGAAGTGCTGATGAACCATCCCGATGCCGTGGGCGATCGCGCCTCGAGCCCCGGTGATGCGCGCAGGGGTGCCGTTGATCAGGATTTCACCGGCGTCCGGATGGATCAGGCCGTAGAGGATGTTCATCAAGGTCGACTTGCCCGCCCCGTTCTCGCCGACCAGCGCATGGACCTCGCCAGCGCGGACAGAGAGGTCGACTCCGTTGTTGGCGATTACGCCTGGCCAGGCTTTGGTGATGCCGTGCATCTCGACCGCCGGCGCTCCTGACACTGGCTCGCTCACTCCGCACCCGGTACGTAGGGGATGCCGTCCGCGGCGGGTGGGTTGCTTCGCCCGATCACGCCGGCGAGCACGACAAGCACAAGGATGTAAGGAAGCATGCTCAGCAGGTACGGGGAGACGTGGATCGTCGAGTTGTTCGCGTAGATGGCCTCACCGAGTCCGAAGATCAAGCAGGCCAGGAACGCCCCGAGAGGCGTCCACTTGCCGAAGATCATCGCCGCCAGCGCGATGTAGCCGCGGCCATCCGTCATGTTCGGCACGAAGGTGTTCGAGATCCCGATCGCAAGGAAGGCACCGGCCAGGCCGGACAGCAGGCCGCTCGTGATCACGGCGCCGTAACGGATCCAGTAGACGTTGATGCCCGCGGTATCCGCAGCGTGGGGGTGCTCGCCGACCGCACGGATTCGAAGTCCGAGACGGGTCCTGAACAGCACGACCTGGACGAGCACAAGCAGGAAAAAGGCGATATACACGACGACGTTCTGCTGAAAGAAGACCTGGCCGATGAAAGGTATCTGGTCGAGAATTGGAATGTTCAGGTTGGGCAGAAGCTCTGACGGTCCGACGTGGCCGATGTCCTGCACTCCATATATCCGCCTCACCAGGAAGACGGTCATCCCGGCGGCAAAGATGTTGATTGCGATCCCGCTCACGATCTGGTCGGCTCGGAAGCGGATCGATACGACGGCATGGATCAGGGCCATCGCGCCTCCGGCCACGATGGCCACCAGAGTGGCCAGCCAGACGTTGTGCCAGGCCAGGTCGGCTACGACCCCAAAGAAGGCCCCGGTCAGCATCATGCCCTCCATCGCGATGTTGACCACGCCGCTACGCTCCGAGATCACTCCGCCCAGGGCCGGCAGCAGCAGTAGCACTGACGCGGCCAGGGCTGCCTGCCACAGGTCGGCGGTGGTCAGGAGGTGAAGGATGTCCCCAATCACCGTCATGACGTGTCCTTCTCCGGCGGCGCCCCGGTGGCTTCCGTCGCCGTTGCAGCCGCTGCGATCGCCGCCGGTGGCGTAGAGGGTGAGCGGCCGATCGCCGGTAGGCGAACCTTGATGGCGCTGAGGAAATTGGCGCCGATGCTGAAGAGGATCAACGCCTGCAGAACCAGCACGAGGCTCGAGGAGATGCCGGCGTCAGCCTGCATCACGGACCCGCCGGCATGGAGCGCGCCGAAAAGAATTGACGCGAGCACGATTCCGACGCCGCTGCCAAGGCCGAGCAGCGCGACCGCGATGGCGTCAAAACCTGTGGTGTCGCTGAAGTAAATGTCGGTCAGATTGTGGTCGACGCCGGCGATCTGAACTGCGCCGGCCAGCCCCGCGAAGGCGCCTGCGATCAGCATGGTCACGATGATGGTTCGCCGTACGCTCACGCCGGCATAGCGGGCGGCGCGCTGGCTTTGGCCGACGGCTCGTATCTCGTAGCCGAGCGGCGTCCGCCAGAGCAGGAACGCGAAAACTGCCACGGCGGCGAGAGCGATGAACAGCCCGACGTGAATGCGGTAAACGCTCGAAGGTAGTCCGAAGAGGATCCGGTGATTGTCGTTCGGCAGGATGGTGGCGAGTTGCGCGCCCGGTCCGATTGGAGAGGAAACGGAAAAACCGCCCGGTAGCTCCAGCGGTCCGCCGATGATGAGGTAACGCACGAGCCACTGCGCGACGTAGTTCAACATGATGGTGGTCACCACTTCGTGAGCTCCGGTTGTCGCCTTGAGCACGCCGGCGATCCCAGCCCAAAACGCGCCTGCTGCCATCCCGCCGAGCAACACCATGGGAAGCAGGATTGGGGCCGGCAACGTGCTGAACTTGACTCCGATGGCGGTGCATGCAACCGCACCCGCGAGGTACTGGCCCTCCGCGCCGATGTTGAACAGACCCGCTCGGAATGGGAGTGCGACGGCGACGCCGGCCATGAGCAGCGGCGTCACGAAAATTATCGTGTTGGAAATCTGCAGCGCGGAATTCTCACCCCCGCTGCAGAGAATCCCAAGGCCTCCGCAGACCAGGCCCTGGTACGCGACGACCGGGTCGCCCCCCGTACCCGCGACGATGAGCCCCCCAACGACGAATGCAAAGAGTACCGATCCGACTGGGACCGCCAGCCCGCGGGTCAACCGTCGAAGAGGTTCCGGGATTCGTGGCGTGCGCGGCCCCGCGGCGCTGACCGATGAGGTTGCCACGACTACCTCAGCGGGGTGTCAGCACGGTGTGAGGGGCGGGCATACGGAATGCCCGCCCCTGTCTGTTTCCTAGCCCGCGGGAATGGTGTCTGGTGGCGTCAGCGTGCCGGCCTTGATCTTGGCCATCACGCTGTCCACCTCGGTCTGAATGTCGGCCGGGAGGGCGCCTCCAGGGAAGTTGTCCAGCTGGTAGCCGGCTCCGCCGTTGACGATGCTGAACGTCAGAGCTCCGCTCTGGAACGTGCCGTTGACGACAGACTGGATGGCTGTGTAGGTGGCGACGTCCACCTTCTTGAGAGCGCTGGCAATCACCGACGGGTCAGCGGTCCCCTGATCGGCGTCGACGCCGATGCTAAAGAGCTTCGCCTGCCCCGCCGCCTGCAAGGCGCCGAGCCCGCAGCCGCCCGCGACCTGGAACACAATCTCGGACTTCGCGGCAATCTGTGCTTTGGCCACGCTCTGGCACTTGGCCGGGTCGGTGAAGTCGTTCGAATAGCCGACCAGGACCTTGATCCCAGGGTCTTCCATTGTCGCTGCCCACTTGTAGCCGGCGATGTAGTGGTTGACCGGTGGGATGCTCACACCGCCGACGGCGCTGATCACGTTGGTTTTGCCCGGCGTCAGCTTGTCCTTCTCCATCATCCCGGCGATGACGCCGACCATCGCGCCGGCGTCCTGCTCCTTGAAGACGAGCGACACGACGTTGGGGAGCTTGAGGTCGTTGCCTTTCGCGTCAGTACCCACGCCGTCGATGATCGCGAACTTAACAGTGGGGAACTGACCGGCCACGGTGCCGACGGCCTGCTGCATGAGGAAGCCCACCCCGATCACCAGGTCATAGTTGCCCGTGGCGAAGTGGGTGAGGTTGGGGATATAGTCGCCGCCCGTGTGTGATTCGGTCACATCGCCCTGGATATGGAAGTCGGTCTTCGCCTTCTCCAGGCCGACGTCGGCGAGGTGGTTGAAGCTCTTGTCGTTGAGGCCGCCGATGTCCGTCACCAGGCCGACCTTGACGACCTTGGTGGAGGGGCTCGGCGTGCCGGCGGTGCTGCTGCCGCAGGCTGCAACGAGCAGTAGAGCTGCCGCCGCCAGTCCCAGGTACCGAATCTGCGATTGCCTCATACTGCCCGCCCCCTTCAACAATTAACCTTGGAACCAGCCGGCCGGGATCGCGAATCGCTCCCGGTTCGCGCGAGATTGTAGTCCCTTTGCGACGTCCCCGACGCCACGGAATATTGAGGAAGGTGCCAGCCGCCTGATGCAGCCGCTCGAAGTCATCAGCAGGAAGCGCGACGGTGCCGAGCACTCGCCCGACGAGATCGAATTCCTGCTCTCCGCCTACCTCAGCGGGCAGGTTGCCGACTACCAGATGGCCGCATGGCTGATGGCGGTCTGCATCCGGGGCATGACGCGCGCGGAGACCTTGGCGCTGACGATGGCGATGGTCCGCAGCGGCGAGGTCCTCGACCTCAGTGAAATCGCCGGGGTGAAGGTCGACAAGCACTCGACAGGTGGAGTCGGCGACAAGATCACCCTCATCGCCGCCCCGATCGCAGCCGCGTGCGGCGTGAAGGTGCCCAAATTGAGCGGGCGCGCGCTTGCGCACACGGGCGGGACGCTCGACAAGCTGGAGTCGGTTCCAGGCCTCACGGTCGACCTCGAGCCGGAGCGTTTCATCCGACAGGTCAAAGAGATCGGGATCGCTGTGGCGGCACAGTCGTCGCGGATGGTGCCGGCGGACAAAGCGCTTTACGCGCTGCGTGACGTGACCGCCACAGTGCCCTCGATCCCTCTCATCGCGTCGAGCGTGATGTCGAAGAAAATCGCTGCGGGCGCGGACGCGATCGTCCTTGACGTGAAGTTCGGCCGCGGCGCGTTTATGCCAGACGTCCAGTCCGCCACCGAACTTGCCGAGGAGATGGTCCGGCTCGGTGAGGGGGCCGGCCGGCGGACAGTGGCGTTGATCACCGCGATGGACAACCCACTCGGTCAAAGCATTGGCAATGCGTTGGAGGTCAAGGAAGCGCTCGACGTGCTCTCGGGTCACGGCGACAAGGAGCTGGTGGACATCTCTCTCAGGGTCGCCGGCGAGATGTGCCGGCTTGCCGGGGTCTCGAAAGATCCTGCGGAGGCGCTGCGGAGTGGAGCTGGTCGGGAAAAGTTCGAGCAGATGCTGAGCGCCCAGGGCGGCCGCTTGCAGGACGGTTTACCCGTAGCGGCGAATGTCGTGCCCATCGTGGCGATGGCCGGGGGCTACGTGGAGTCGATCGACGCGCTCGAGGTCGCACTCGTTGCTCTCGAGCTCGGAGCGGGGCGTCTGCGAAAGGAAGACAAGGTCGACCCTTCGGCGGGCCTCGTCATCCAGCTGCAGGTTGGTGACCGCGTGTCTGCGGACGACCCCCTGGTCTGGGTCAATGCGCGCACACGGGAGCTTGCGGAGAAAGTTGCGCCCCGTTTGCGCGCTGCCTGGAAGCTCAGCCCGCACGAGGTCAACCGGCCGCCCCACGTCCTGGCCCGTGTCGACAAGGACGGCGTCACAAAGGCCCGATAGACTTCGGTCCGGCGCATGAAGAGCGAGAAGAAGTACCACGTCGGCCTGGCCAAGGGCGAGGTCGGCGACTACGTTTTGGTGCCGGGGGATCCCGGCCGCACCCCGCTGATAGCCAAGTTCCTCGACGGCGCGCGCGAGGTCGCCTTCAACCGCGAGTACCGCACGTTCACGGGCAAGGTAGACGGCGTGCCGGTTTCGACGATGTCGACAGGCATGGGCGGGCCGTCGGTCGCGATCGGGGTCGAAGAGCTGAGCGAGCTGGGAGTGCACACGTTCTTACGTGTCGGCACCTGTGGCGCCGCGCAGCCTCAGATCAAGATGGGAGACCTCGTCATCGCCGAAGGGTCCGTACGCACCGAAGGCACGCCAAACGGGTACGTCCCGACGGAGTATCCGGCGATTGCCTCGCACGATGTCGTCAACGCTTTGGTGGCGGCGGCCACCGCAGCCGGTGCTCCTTATCACCTGGGCGTCATTCGCTCGGTGGACGCCCTCTACTCCGACCTGGTGCCGGACCAGATGCCGCGCGCGACGGAACTCAAAGAGGAGCTTGCGATGTGGTCGCGCGCGGGCATCCTCTGCAACGAGATGGAATCCTCGACGCTGTTCGTCGTCTCCCGAATCCGGCGGGTCCGGGCGGGCACGCTGAACCTGTGCGTCGACGAGATGGGTGCAGGCGAGATACACCACGTGGACCCATCATTCATGGACCGCATGTTCACGGTCGCGGTGGACGCGATCCGGCGCCTCATTGAGATGGATCGTGCCGCTAAAGGTCAGTAGGCACCCGCTGGTTGCGGACAGCCTCGCCGGTCTTCGCGACCGCGCCACGGAACCTGAAGAATTCCGAGCGCTGGCTAGAAAGGTCATCACACTCTTGATTTACGAAGCCACGGCGGATCTACCAGTACGGACTGGAACAGTCCAAACACCGCTCAAAGAATCCGCTGCGACTTTTGTCGAGAGCGAGGTGGTCGCCATCCCCGTCCTGCGAGCCGGCCTCGGGATCCTGGGCCCGGCGCTCGAGCTCCTGCCTCGGGTCAGCGTCGGCTACATCGGGCTCGAGCGCGACGAGGAGACAGCTGTGGCGCGGATTTACTACCAAAAGCTGCCAAGACTCACCGGCAAAATACCGCTGCTGTTGGACCCGATGCTGGCGACAGGAGGCTCGGCGGCTCAAGCGCTGGACCTGATCAAAGAGGCCGGCGGCCGCGACCCTCGCATGATCTGCATAGTGGCGGCACCGGAGGGGGTCAAGGAGCTCGAGGCACGCCACCCCGAGGTCCAGATTTTCACGGCAGCCCTGGACGAGGGGCTCAACGACAAAGCATTCATCGTCCCGGGCCTCGGGGACTTTGGCGACCGCCTGTTTGGGACGGGCTAGCCGAACTTCACCTCATAGGCAATCTCGTTGCACCGCTGCAGCTCGTCGTCGCTGAGGCCCATATTGGAGGCGAGCTCGAACTCGTGGCTCAGCGTGGTGGCCGCCACCGTTCGCGAGTCGGTGCTGATGGTGCAGCGGACGCCGGACCGCAACAGCGCGGGGAGCGGGTGCTGCGCCAGGCTCGGAACCGCCTTGCACTTCCAGTTCGCGGTCGGGCACAGGTCGAGGGCCACACCCTCCGAACGAATCCTCTCCACGATGCGCGAATCGCGCGCCGCGATCACCCCATGTGCGATTCGCTCGACGCCGAGGTTCAGCGCGTCCTCGACGTTCGACGGCTCGCCCGCTTCTCCCGCGTGGCAGGTGAGCCTCAGGCCCGCTGATCGGGCAGCCTCGAACGCCGGCCGCTGGGGCGCTGCCGGGTAACGGATCTCATCCCCGGCAAGATCGAAGCCAACGACTCCGCGGCCGGCAAACTGTCCCGCTTGCTTCGCAAGCTCAACATTGTCCTCGACCGTGTGATGGCGCATCGCGCAGACGATGGCGACAGCGCGCAGTGGAGAGGCGGCGAGCCCCGCCAGCACCGCTTCGATGACCTCTGGCACCGTCAGGCCTTTCCTCAAATGCAGGCGTGGCGCCCAACGCACCTCGAGGTAATCGATGTTGTCCGCCGCCGAATCGATGCCCAGCTCCATCGCCGCGCGTTCTAGCGCTCCCGCCGTCTGCAGGACCGCAATCGCGTCATCGAAGTAGGAGATGTAGACGGCCTGCGATGGACAGTCTTCCGGCGCCGTCATGCGCAACGGCCGCTTCAGATCAAGCCCCTGCTCTGACGCAAGCTCCTCGGCCGTTGAGGGACGCACCGCCCCATCGAGGTGGCAGTGCAGCTCAGCCTTTGTCCAGGCCTTGTATTTGGCTATGACAGCGAGTAGATGCCGGGCAGCTCGCGGTAGAGCCCCGCGTAGTCGAGGCCGTATCCGATGACGAACTTGTCAGGGATGACAAATCCGGTGAAATCGATCTGCGTCTCGACCTCGCGGCGCGCGGGCCGATCCAGGAGGGCGGCGAGGCGCAGCGACGCGGGACCAAGCTTCTTTAGCCGTTTCGCAATGGCGCCGATGGTGCGACCCGAGTCGACGATGTCCTCGACCAGTAGAACATGGCGTCCCACCAGAGGCCCCTCGACCATGTGCGCCAAACGCAGGCGGCCGCCGCTGGTGCCCGAGCCGTAGCTCGCGGCGCGCATGAACTCCAGCTCCGCGGGAATGGTCAGGCTGCGCAGAAGGTCCGCCGCAAAGACCGTGGCGCCTTTCAGGATGACGACCATCACCAGAGGCGTGTCGATGTCCGCATAGGTCTCGGAGATCTGCCTGCCCAGCTCGCGCACCCGCCTGTCGATCCGCGCGGACGAGATCATCGCCTTCGCATTGCCACGCACCGAAACCGGAGGCTTCTTGGTCACGACCTCAGGCATGCGAGTACAGCTTAGTAGCTACCCTCACACCCCAATCGGGTGCCAGATCGTCTTCATCTCCATGAACGCGGTGACGAGGTGCGGGCTGCGTTCGCCGGCCGGCAGCTTCACCACGCGCTTCACATTGTCAGCCGCGGCAGCCTCGACAAGCGCGACCTCGTCGGGAGTGCAGCCACTGACGTCGACGGCGTTCACGTCCATGTGGGATGCAAGCCAGGGCAGCAGCTCCTTGCGCTGGCCGCTGAGCACGTTGACCACCCCTGAAGGAAAGTCGCTAGTCGCGAGGACCTCCGCGAGAGTCAAGGCCGGAAGCGGCCGATGCTCAGGCGCCAGGGCGACCACCACGTTGCCTCCACACAGCGCCGGCGCGAGCCGGCGTACAAGTCCTGCGAGAGCCGGGTCGTCTGAGGCGACGATGCCCACAACGCCCGTCGGCTCCGGGATCGTGAAGTTGAAGTACGGGCCGCTGACCGGATTGACCGTGCCCGTGACCTGTGCCAGCTTGTCAGTCCAGCCCGCGTACCAGACAAGAACCTCGACGGTCTCATCCAGCTCAGCTCGCGATTTTCTGCCGCCTCCCAGGAGCTCTTCGAACTCTGCGCGGCGCGCATCCAGCATTTCGGCGGCGCGGTAAAGGATCTGGCCGCGGTTCATCGCCGTGCGTCCGGACCAGCCTGCGAAAGCCGTGCGGGCTGCCCGAACGGCGTCGCGCAGGTCCTTCCGCGAGCCACGCGGCACGTTCACCGTGCCATCGGGCCTATACGCGCGACCGGACTCGGACCGCACGAACTCGCCGCCCACGTACTGCTTGTACGTCTTGCGGACGTCGACCCGGTCAGCCCCGTTCTTCTTCGCCATCAGACCAGCTCCAGGTACGGCAGCAATCCGTGCACGCCGCCCTCCCGTCCGTAGCCGGACTCCTTGTACCCACCGAACGGCGATGTGGGGTCGAAACGGTTGAAGGTGTTGGCCCAGACGACGCCGGCGCGCATGCGTTCCGCCATCCACAGGATTCGTGAGCCCTTGTCGGTCCACACGCCTGCGGAGAGTCCGTAGGGCGTGTTGTTCGCCTTTTCCACCGCCTCCGCGGGCGTGCGGAAGGTGAGCACCGAGAGCACTGGCCCGAAGATCTCCTCGCGCGCGATCCGATAGGACTGCGAAACGTTGGTGAAAACCGTCGGCGGGAACCAGTAGCCGCGCTCGGGGAGCTTGCATTCGGGTTGGTAGATCTCAGCGCCTTCCTCGATGCCCGATTCGACAAGAGCCTGGATCTTCTCGAGCTGAGCCTTCGAGTTGATGGCGCCGATATCGGTGTTCTTGTCGAGCGGATCGCCAAGCCGCAGCGTCGACAGGCGCTGCTTCAGCTTCTCCAGCAGGGGCTTGGCAATCGACTCCTGCACCAGGAGCCGGCTGCCGGCGCAGCAGACATGGCCCTGGTTGAAGTAGATGCCGTTGACGATGCCCTCGACCGCCTGGTCGAGCGGCGCGTCTTCGAAAACAATGTTTGCCGCCTTGCCGCCGAGCTCCAGGGTCAGCCGCTTGCCGCTGCCGGCGAGTGAGCGCTGGATGAGCTTGCCGACTTCGGTCGAGCCGGTGAACGCCACCTTCTTGACGCCGGGATGGGAAACGAGCAGCGAGCCCGTCTTGCCTGCGCCAGTGATGATGTTGACGACCCCCGCGGGCAGCTCGGCCTGCTGACAGATCTCGGCGAACAGCAGCGCGGACAGCGGCGTCGTCTCTGCCGGCTTGAGCACAACAGTGTTGCCCGCAGCCAGCGCCGGCGCGATCTTCCACGCCAGCATCAACAGCGGGAAATTCCAAGGGATCACCTGGCCCGCCACTCCCAGCGGGCGCGGCCGCCGGTTGGGGAAAGCCCATTCGAGCTTGTCGGCCCAGCCTGCGTAATAGAAGAAGTGAGCCGCGCTCAGCGGGATGTCGACGTCGCGCGACTCTTTGATCGGCTTGCCGCCGTCCATCGTCTCGACGACCGCGAGCTCCCGAGCGCGCTCCTGGATGAGGCGCGAGATCCGGAACAGGTAACGAGCACGGCGCGATGGCGCCATCCGAGACCACGAGGTGAAAGCTGTGCCGGCGGCGGAGACTGCCTTGCCGACGTCGGTGGCGTCCGCCTCGGCCACCTCGGAGAGCTTCTGCTCGGTCGCGGGATTGATGGTCGGGAAGCGCTTTTTACTGTGAGGCTCCACCATCTTGCCGCCGATGAAGAGGCCATACCTCGGCTGGATGCGGACATGGTCGATCGCTTCGGGAGCGGGGGCGTAGTCGAAGGTTTGCTTGGCGAGGTCCGCGGCCTGTCGCTTGGTGATGGCCATCAGTCGATGGTGAAGTAATCAGGTGATTGGTACACGCCGCTCCGCTCCTTGTCGATCTGCATGAGTACATCGTTGAGCAGCGTCGACGCGCCGAGGCGGAAGCGGTCCGGCGTCATCCATTCGGCTCCGAGGGTTTCGTACAGGACCACGAGGTAAGCGATGGCCTGCTTGGAGGTTCGGATGCCGCCCGCTGCCTTGAAGCCGACCGGTCGCCCGGTCTCGCGCATGAAATCGCGAATCGCCTCCATCATGACCAGGCTCACCGGAAGCGTCGCCGCCGGTTGGACCTTGCCGGTGGAGGTCTTGATGAAGTCGGCGCCGGCCGCCATCGCCAGGATGCTGGCCCTGCGCACGCCGTCATAGGTGCCAAGCTCCCCGGTTTCAAGGATCACCTTGAGATGCGCCGAGCCGCACGCCTCCTTGATGGCGACGATCTCGTCGTAGACCTTCTGATAGTCGCCCGACAAAAAGGCGCCCCTGTCGATGACCATGTCGATCTCGTCGGCACCGGCGTCCACCGCGTCCCTGGTCTCGGCCACCTTGATCGAGGTGAAGCTCTGACCGGATGGAAAGGCCGTCGCCACTGACGCGACCTTGACGCCGCTTCCCTGCAGTCGCTCGCGAGCGTCCGCGACTCGCGCCGGATAGACGCAGATAGCGGCCACCGAAGGGATGGAGGCGTCGCCGGGCTTGGGGCGGATCGCCTTCGCCGAAAGGGCAGCGACCTTGCCTGGGGTGTCCGACCCCTCCAGGGTGGTGAGGTCCATGCAGCGGATGGACAGATCGAGCGCCCAGAGCTTCGAGGACTTCTTTATGGAGCGCTTCGCCAGCGAGGCCGCGCGCTCATTGGCGCCCACCTCGTCGACGCTGCGCACGCCCCGCATCAGCGAGCCGAGGTGGGTCAGCGACAGGGCGGTGGCCATCCTTTGGATTATGCGCCCGGGCGGCAGCCCGCCCTTACGGCGGCGAAACCGGCCTTACCCGGGCTTGCAAATCGCCGTTCACCCGCCATCTTGGCAGCTGCTCGGTGATGACCGCGTCCACCGCGTCCACGAACTCCTGGATGTCCGGCTCGCGCATCGGCGTCGACAGCGCTCCCATCGCGCGCGGCGCCATCAGGACGCCGTGATTGACCAGCGAAAGGAAGAAGTCGTGCGTGATCTTTGGGTTGGAGGTGGCCTTGCTTCGGTAATCGGTGACCGGGATGTCGGTGAAGTGGATCGCGAACAGGGAGCCGGCGGCATTGACCTGGGCCGGGATGCCGTGGGTGGCGAACACCTCGGTCAGCTGGTCCTTCACCCGGGCTCCTTGTCGGTTGAGCTCCTCGTAAACGTCGGGCGTCAGCTCCTTCAAGGTCGCCACGCCGGCGGCCATCCCGAGGGGGTTGCCGTTGTAGGTCCCGCCCTGCGGAAGGTTGCGCATGCGTCGCGGGTCCATCAAGCCCATCACGTCGGCTCGCCCGCCAAACGCGGCCACGGGCAGGCCGCCGCCGATGATCTTGCCCATGGTCGTCAGGTCAGGGGTGACGCCGTAGAGCTGCTGAGCTCCGCCGGGGGCGACTCGCAGCGAGATCACCTCGTCAAAGATGAGCAGCATGCCAAGCTCGCGGGTCACGGTGCGCAGACGCCGTATGAAGTCGTTGGTCGCGGCGATCACGCCGCCGGCGCCGATGATCGGCTCAAGGATGACCGCCGCCACCCGGGCGCCTTCTTCTCGGAGGATCCGCTCCGCCGCGTCGGGATTGTTGAACGGAAGGACCACAGTTCCGTCCAGGGCCCATTGAGGCGTGCCGATCGAATCCGGCCTTGCACGTGGACGATCGGCCGGGCCGGCGTCGGATGGCGCTGGGTGCGTGCTGACCTCGGCGTAGTCGTGGGTGCCGTGGTAGCCACCCTCGATGCGAGCGATGTTCGGCCTCCCCGTAAACGCACGCGCGAGCCGCATTGCGAACATCGTGGCTTCGGTCCCCGAGTTGCAGAAACGCACCTGCTCGAGGCTCGGCACGCGCTCACACAGAAGGGTCGCGAGCTCGACCTCGATCGGGTTGGCCGCGGCGAAGGCCGTCCCGCGAGCCGCCTGCTTGGCGATCGCCTCGACCACCTTGGGGTGGGCGTGTCCGAGGATCATCGCCGTGTAGTTGCCGAGCATGTCGATGCGCTCGACGCCATCGGCATCCCAGATGCGGCAGCCCTCGCCCCTATCGATGTAGAGCGGGTATGGATCGAAGTAGGTGGTGGTGCGGGTCGTGCCGCCTGGCATGACTTTGACGGCGCGCGCGTGCAAGGCCCGCGAGGCGGGCGTGGTCCGGCGGTAGACGTACTCGGGATCGACCATATGAGTTAAGGAATACTGCACGTGCGGAGCACGAGCCGCACGTGCTTGGTCAGCCTTCGATGAAGGTCGTGGCGTCCAACGTGGGTCTGAAATGGCTTACCGCCTGCGGCTGCCGACGAAGAAATCCCGCCCGAGGCCGTCGAGCGTGGCGCGAGGGGTGTTGAGGACGAATCCGACCTCGCGCAGGAGCCGCCGCCACTCAGCGCGGGAGAAGAGTCCGTACGTATGCCGATCATGTTCGACACGCATCCCACCCGCCCGGTCTCGAATGAGAATCGCAAAGTCGACGAAATAGCTCGTGTCGCTTGGATCGGGGTCGGTTATCCACTGCAGGAAACGCACGCTGCCGCGCTCGGTGTCGTTACCGCCCTGATCGACATTCTCGACAAAGGTCTCGCGTACGAAGTCAGGGGCGAACAGTGCGGCGCCACCCGGCCGGCAATGTATGAACGCGGTCTTCATCGCGGCCCGCAGGTCGGACTCGGTCGTCATGTGACAGATGGCGTCGTGCACGAATACGGCGTCGAACGTCCGGCCCAGGCGCATTGTCCGGATGTCGTCTTCGACGTGCTCGCACTCGGGGTTGAGGGCTCGGCTGACCGCCAGCATGTTGGGCGACAGGTCCACCAGCGTCATGGCAAAACGGGACTTGAGGTGAAAAGCGCTGTTGCCTCCGCCCGAACCAAGCTCGAGCACTTTGCGCGTCGTCGTCGTGGATGTCCTTGCCAGCACACGTTTGAAGAACGTGGCCTCCTCCCGATACTCCTCAGGCGTCGAGAAAGTCGGCCACCACTCGGCAAGCTCCGTGTAAAGCTTCGGCTGGGGCACACGGGGATTGTGGCCCCTTCGTTTCGACATCCCACTTGACAGGCGGCCGCCCGCCCTTGTATTCTTCCGATTAGCTAATTAGCTAGTTAGGAAAATAAGTATGGCAACCGCTACCGACCAACTGAGCGCTACATTCGCGGCCCTGGCGGATCCGACCCGCCGGGCAATCCTCGCCC
>Ga0208219_1000239_pt1 | contig 20655 bp, 19 predicted proteins | sample NGESurshal072012_7_FD_184469 | JGI IMG/M metagenome (GOLD analysis project Ga0208219, IMG submission 184469) | Arctic peat soil microbial communities from Barrow, Alaska - NGEE Surface sample 53-2 shallow-072012 (SPAdes) | ecosystem: Environmental > Terrestrial > Soil > Wetlands > Peat ... | reverse complement strand
GTCGGCCGCCCGGTCGCGATCGATCGCGCCGGAGACGATCAGGCGCTGCCGCGCGCGCGTCATCGCGACGTAGTAGAGGCGCAGGCGCTCCGCGGTCTCCTCTTCCTGCCGGGTGGCCCTGACCTCCTCGTAGTCGAAGGCGCCGCGCCGCTTCGTCGTCACAGGGTCGGCGACGCGGAAGCCGAAGCGGCCGTCGGAGAGCGCGAGGATCTCCTCCGCCGACGGTGGCGCCTTGTCACGGCCCGCGTCGGCGACGATGACGACCTCGAACTCGAGGCCCTTCGCCGCGTGAATCGTAAGCAGGCGCACCGCGTCGGCTCCCTCCTCCTCCGCCACCGCTTCGAGCTCGCGCGCGCCCAGCGCCTCCTGCTCGCTGACGAAGCGGACGAAGCCCTCGACGTCGGGGCCGCGCAGCTCCTCGTACGAGCGCGCCAGCCGCGCGAGCTTGCGCATGTTGGCGTACCGGCGCCTGCCGTCCCACTGGGCGAGCACGGCGAGGTCGTAGTCGTGCTCGGCGACGATGCGCTCGCACAGGCGCTCGAGCGAGAGCCGCGGCATCGCGGCCGCGAGACGGTCGAAGCGCTGCCGGAACGCGCGCATGAGCCGCTCGTCGCTCTCGGACAGGCCGGGGGGCATCGAGCGCTCGATGCCGGAGAAGAGCGGGCGGCGCGACGCCGACCGGCGCAGGAGTACGAGTGCGTCGTTCGACACGCCGACGAACGGCGACGCGAGCACGCTGACGAGCGCGCGGTCGTCGTACCGGTTCTGCAGCAGCCGCAGATACGCGAGCAGGTCGACGACCTGCTGCTGGCCGAAGTACCCCTTGCCCGTTGCGCGGTACGTCGGCAGCCCGGCGCGGCGGAGCTCCTGCTCGTACTGCTCCGCGTCGGTGCCCGCCGCGAAGAGGACGACGATCTCGCCGGCGGTCGCGGCTCCCGAGTCGACGAGCTCGCGGACGCGCCGTGCGATCGCGCGCGCCTCAGCGCGCCGCCAGTGCACGCCCGTGTCCTTGTATGCGGCCTTGTCAGTGACGAGCAGCTCGACCGGATGGCCGAACACCGGGTCGGGGAACTCCGCCGCGGCCGCCAGCGGCTGGAACTCGTCTCCGAAGTGCGAGCCGAAGAGCTCGTTCACCGCCGCGAGCACCTCCGGGCGCGAGCGGTAGTTCAGCGTCAGCGGCAGGAGCTGCGCCGCACTCGCACGGCGCTCGCGGAAGACGCGCACATCGGCGTGGCGGAATCCGTAGATGGACTGGAACTCGTCGCCGACGTAGAACAGGTCGGCGCCGCCGCCCGCGAGCAGGTCGATGAGCTCGCACTGCAACCGGTTCGTGTCCTGGAACTCGTCCACCATGATCGCGCGGAAGCGGAGCGACTCGCGCTCGCGGATCTCCAGGTGGTCGCGCAACAGGTTGCGCGCCTGCAGCTGGAGGTCCTCGAAGTCGAGCGCGGACTCCCGGGCCTTCTCCTCGGCGTACGCGTCCGCGAAGCGCTCGAGCAGCTCCTGGAGCAGGTCGCGGTCACGCGCGGCGGCCTCGTCGAGCGCCGCCTGCTCGACGGCCTTGCGCGCCTCCTCGTAGACGACTCCGCGGTCGCCGCGGACGCGGAACCCGGAGAGGTCGATGAGCCGGTCCGCCCGCGAGTCGCGCTCCAGCAGCTCGAGGAGCTGCGCCGCCGTTTCGTGGTCGACGGTGCGCGCGGCTTCGCGCAGCTCCTCCACGCGCTCGGCCAGCTCCGGGCGGTCGCCGACGCCGAGGACGAGCTCACGGCCGGCGGAGCGCAGCGTCTCGTAGACACCGGTGAGCATGCGGCGCAGGCCGGCGGCGCCGTACGTCGCGAGCAGCTGCAGCCGCGCGGGCTCGGCGCCGCTGCAGAACTCGGCGAGCGCCCGCTCGAACGCCTCGCTGCGGAGCACCGCTCCCTGCGCCTCGTCCAGCTCCCGGAAGCGCGGGTCGAGGCCGGCCGCGAACGGGTACGCCTTCAACAGCCGCAGGCAGAAGCCGTGGATGGTGGAGATCCACGCGCCGTCGAGCTCGCGCGCGAGGTCATGCCGCCCGCGCGCAGCCAACTCGGCGCGAATGCGCGTGCGCAACTCGCCCGCAGCGCGGCGCGTGTACGTGATCACGAGGATCGAGTCGACGTCGAGGCCCTGGTCGCACACCGCGCGCGCGAAGCGCTCGACGAGCACCGCCGTCTTGCCCGTACCCGCGCCGGCGGAGACGAAGACCTCGCCGGTCGCCTCGACCGCAGCCAACTGTTGTTCGTTCACGCGCGCTCCACCCGGCACATGGGCCACAGGTCGCACCACGGCGGGCAATCGCCGCCACGCGGGTCGTGCTCGACGTCGCCGGTGCGGATCCGGCCGGCGAGGCGGCGCGCCGTCTCCTGTGCGTTCCCCACCGCGGTCCAGAACGCGTCCTCGTCGAGATAGTCGGTGCGGACGTAGCCCGGCAGCGTCTCGCCGTCCTCCTTGCGCAGCAGTCCACGCGCGCGCCGCTCGCCCGCGAGCGGGCGGTAGACGCCGCCGAGCGGCTCGATGCCGACGAGGTCGCGCAGCACGAGCATGTACAGCGGGATCTGGAGCCGCAGCTCCTTTTCGATCTCCACGGCCGAATGCGCGTGCTTGCCCGACTTGTAGTCCTGCACGATCCCGCGCGCACTGAACGGGTCGATGTCGATGCGGTCGATCTTCCCGGACAGCGTGATCCCGTCGCCGAGGTCGAGACCGCGTTGCAGCTCCTGCGGCGCTCGCTCGCTGCCGAAGGCGACCTCGAACCTGCGCGGGACGAGCTGCAGCTCGCTGCCGCACTCCTCGTGCACGAGCGCCTCGAGGTCGCGCCACAGCGTCTGGTCGAGCTCGCGCGCCTGCATCTCGGTCATCTCCATGCGCACGCCGCCCAGCGCCTCGTCGAGGGACGCGCGCATCAGTCGCACCGCGCCGTCCTCGACGCGCTCGTCGAGCTTCTCGACGCCGAGCTCCTTGGGCAGCCGCGTGAAGAACTTGAACAACGCGCTGTGCGCGACCGATCCGCGCAGCTTCGGGTCGACGTCGGCGTCGATCGACTTCGGATCGATGAGCCGGTCGATGAACCACGCGGACGAGCAGTCGGCGAACCGCTCGAGCTCCGTCACGTTGAACGTTCCCCGCGAGCCGAGCTGCTCGAGCACGCTCGGATCGACGAGCCGCGTCGGCCGCCGGTTGGCACGGACGGCGCGGTCGAGCTTGCGGTCCCAGCCGTTCGCGCGGGCGAGCGACGCTGCCTGGTCGCCGTCGCGCGCGGCGAGCTCGGCCAGAGCGCGCAGACGTTCGCGCTCCGTCGGCGCCGCCTCGAGCTTCCACGTCAGCGCCGACAGCGGCCGCCTGCGCGTCCAGCGGCGCACGTCGTCCGGGTCGAAGAGCGTCTGCACCTCCTCCCAGAACGGGCTCGCCTCGCGCGGCGCGCCGTCGTCAGTGGCCGCCTCGCGCACGAGATACAGGCGCTCGGACGCGCGCGTGCACGCGGTGTAGAAGAGATAGCGGTCGCGGCTCACCGAGTCCGGCCGCTCGAGCCGCGCGCCGCGCTCGTCCAGCGCGCGCCGAACGTCGTCGTCGAGGAACGGAGACGCAGCGCCGCGGCGGGGCAGGCTCCCCTCCTCCAGGCCGAGGACGAACGCGACGTCGAAGCGGCGCGTGCGCGCGCGCATGAGATCGACGACGGCGACGCGGCCGGGCTCGTCTCCCCGCATCGGGCGCAGCGTCTGCCGGTCGAGCGCGGCGACGAGATCCTCTCGCGACAGCGGGCCGGCGAGGGACTGCCACCGCTCGAGCTCGGCGAGCAGCCTCGTGACCGCCTCGTACGCGCGCAGGTCGAGCCGCGACGACTCTCCGACGGGCGGCCCTTCGAGGCCGTACGCGTTTCGCAGCATGCGGGCGGAGAGCGACTGCGCCGCCTCGACCGAGTCGTCGGCCGCGCGAAGTTCGTCCAGCGCCGGAAGCGGCGACCCGCGGAGCTTCTCCGCCTCCTCGACCACGCGCTCGGGCGTCTGGACGGCCCGCCCGCGCAGGCGGCCCTCGACGAAGTCGACCGCATGGCGCGGCACGCCCGAGAACGGCGACCGCAGGTGCGCGAAGAGGTCGCCGCGCGTGCCTCCGAGCCAGGCGAAGCGCAGGAGCGATGCGAGGGAGTGCCCGAACGGCGTCTGCGTGAGCCGGATCTCGCCGTCGACGGCGTACGGGACGCCGAGCGTGCCGAGCGCGGTCTCGAGCGGTGCCCGCCAGCGCTCGATGCTGGGGCACACGAGGCCGATGCGCTCGGCGGGCGTGCCGTCGCGCAGAAGACCGAGGATCTCCTCGCCGACGAGCTCGAGCGCGCCGCGCGCACCTGCGCCCTCGAAGAAGCGCACGGCGCCGTCGATCGGCACCGGCGCGGGCGGTGCGTCGTCGAAGAGCCCGCGCTCCAGGTGGGCGAGCGCCGGCTGCGCGGTGTCGCCCCAACGCGGCGGCAGCTCGTCGATACGCGCGCCGGCGAGCCGCGCGAGATCCTCGGCCGTTCTGCGCAGCGACGCGAATGCGGGACGCCCGGGCTCGTACGGGAGCGAGACGGTCACCTCGGTGCGACCGGCGAGCGCTTCGAGCAGCGCCCACTCCGCACCGGTGAGGTCCTCGAAGCCGTACGCGAACACCGGCTCGCCGTGCCACGCATCGAGATCCGACTGGAGGCGCTCCGCCGCGCTGCGGCGCAGAAGATCGCGATCCCAGCGGCCGAGCCGGTCGAGCTCGGCGCGGTATGCGGCGTAGAGCGACGAGAGGTCGCCGTCCAGCTGCTCGGGGTCGAGCAGCCCGGACTCGAGCTCGCTCAACGCCTGTTGCAGCGCATCCGCGAACCCGCCGAACCGCGCGGACGCAGCAAGGCGGTCGAGCTCCGCTGTGGACAGCACGCGGCGCACGAGGAGCGCGCGCTGCGCCTGCGACGCGAGCGGCCGCGCGTCGTCGCCTGCGTACGCGATGCGTTCGAACACGTCGTCGAACGTTCCGATCGAGCCGGCGAGCAACGCGGGCCGGCGCGCGAGCAACTCGCGCTGAACGCGCTCGACATCCGATCGGTTCGGCACGATGAGCACGGGCTCCCGCTCGAGAGCGGCGAGATAACGGTCGAGCAGCGACTCGACCTTGCCCGCGTTCGCAGGCCCAGCGATCAGGCTGAGCGGCACCGCCCCATCGTAGAGGCGGTCTCCGACATTCTCGATCTAGCTTGCGGCGGCGGACTTCGGCTTGCGGCCGCGACGCGCGACGGCGCGGCCGGGCATCGAGCCGGCGCAGTCGTCGCAGAGGTCGGCCTGCTTCGAGCCGCGGCGCGCGTCCGTGTACGTCACGCGGAGCATCGCGCCTTTCCCCTCCTCGACTTCCTTGCTGCAGCTGTCGCAAACGAGAACGGTTTTCCGTGCCATGGACGTAATTCTAGTCGAAATGCAGGAGCCGGATGAGAACTACCTCTTCCGGCTCCAATCCGGTCTGGCGGGCCGGCGCCGCCCGTAAATGACGGGTCGGAAATCCTCCGGAGTTTGCGCAAATCGGGGTGGCGAACGCGTCTACACTGGCCGGCGATGCGCGACGAAAACGTCATCGTCGTCCTCGAGGGCGACCAGACCGGGCAGGAGCTGCTGGAGGAGTCGCTGCGGGTGCTCGCCGCCGACGTCATCGGCGTCGAGCTCGATTTCCCGCGATTCGACCTCTCGCTCGAGAGCCGCCGCACGACCGAGAACGCAGTCGTCTTCGAAGCGGCGGCGGCCGTCCGCGAGCACGGCCTGGGACTCAAGGCGGCGACCGTGACCCCGGAACAACGGGACGACGTCGGCTCGCCGAATCGCATCCTCCGCGAGGAGATCGGCGGCAAGGTCATCGTCCGTACCGGCCGGCGGATTCCGGGCGTCGTTCCGGTCGCGGGCGTGTATGCGCCGATCTCGATCGTCCGCATGGCGGTGGGCGACGCGTACGGCGCCGAGGAATGGCGCGAGGGCGAAGGCGACGACGAAGTGGCGTTCCGCAAGGAGCGCATCGAGCGGCGCATCTGCCACGCCGTCGCGGAGTTCGCGTTCCGCCAGGCGGACCGAACCGGAGCAAAGGTGTTCGGCGGCCCGAAGTACACGGTCAGCCCGACGTACGAGGGGATGCTCAAGGAGGAGATGGACTTCGCGGCCGAGCGCCATCCCGAAGTCCCGTACGAACCGCAACTGATCGACGCGACATTCGCGCTGCTGCTCTCGACGACAGGGGAGCCGCTCGTCATTCCCGCGCTCAACCGCGACGGCGACATCCTTTCCGACCTCGTCCTGCCGCTCTTCGGCTCGATCGCCGGATCGGAGTCGCTGCTCGTCGCCTTCGAGGACGACTTCGAGCCGGCGGCGATCATGGCGGAAGCCGCACACGGGACCGCACCGTCGCTCCAGGGAAAGAACGTCGCCAATCCGATGGCGATGATCCTCGCCGGCGCTGCGCTGCTCTCACACGGAAGCGACGCGAGTCACCGCGCCGGCCGCGCCATGCGCGAGGCGTGCCTCGAAGCAGTCGCCTCCGGCGCGCGGACGTCCGATCTCGGCGGCGAACTCGGCACGAGCGAATTCACGGATGAAGTGATCTCGCGGGTGCGCCAGAAGCTCGAGGTCTGGGCGGCGATCTAGACCGCTACAGGGAGCGCTTCCGACTGCCAAGTCGACAGGAATGCGTCGACGATCTGTGGATCGAACTGGGTGCCGGCGCCGCGGCCGAGCTCGGCAAACGCGTCCCCCGGCCCGCGGGCGGCGCGATACGGACGTAAAGAGGTCATCGCGTCGAACGCATCCGCCACCGCGAGGAGCCTGGCCTCAATCGGAATGGCCGTCCCGCGCAGGCCGCACGGATAGCCGTAGCCGTCCCAGTGCTCGTGGTGGAGCAGCACGTACGGAAGGATGTGGCGCGCGTTCCGTAGCGGCAGCACGAGCGACGCGCCGGCGCGCGGATGCGCACGCATCTCGTCGCGCTCCTCGTCCGACAGCGGGCCCGGCTTGACCAGCACTTCGGCGCGTACGACGAGCTTGCCGACGTCGTGGATCGGTGCTGCATGGCGCAGGATGGCAATGCGCTCCGGCGTCCAGCCGAGATGCCGTGCGACGGGCTCGGCCAGCGCAGCGACCCGCGCTCCGTGGCCCTCGGTCTGGTCGCGTTCTTCGAGCCAACGGACGATCGCAGCGAGCATGCCTGACGTGTTTTCCGCGGGCGCGCCCGGTTTCCTCTAGGAGGTCCGCTCCATTCGCCGACGCAGGAAATGCAGACCTACGAGCACCAGCAGAATCGCGGCGATCACGCCCACCCCGATAGCCGCATCGCGCTGGACGGTGTTCACGATCGCCGCACCGGCGTAGTACGCCGCCAGGCCGATGCCGCAGCCCCAGACGACGGCGCCCGCCACGTTCCATGCCATGAAACGCGGCCAGGGCATACGGCCGATTCCGGCCATCCAGCCGAGCGTCGCGCGGAGAACGGGCACGAACCGACCGAGGAAGACCGCCTTCGAGCCATGGCGGGCGAAGAACTCGTCCGATCGCTCCACCCCGGGCCGGGTGACACGCTCGAACCATGGCCACGCGGCGAGGATCTCGCGGCCCCGCGCGCGGCCGAGCCCGTAGCCGGTCGCAGCGCCGACAACGGCGGCGACGACGGAGAGCGCGATCGTCCAGCCGATGCTGCCGTGGCCCTGCGATGCGAGCGCTGCCGCGGCGATGAGCGCCGTCTCTCCGGGGATGAACGGAAGGCCGGCAACCTCGAGGAACACGACCCCGAAGACGACCCACAGCCCATAGTGCGAAACGAAGTGCGTCACGGAGTCCGCTGGCAGTCTACGGAGGAGGGATCGGGGAAGACACGCACGCTCGCCGCCGCCGACCTGAATAGAGTTGGCACCGATGCGGGTCGGAGTAGCGCGTGAGACGGCGCCGGGAGAGCGCAGGGTCGCCCTTGTGCCCGAGACGGCGGGAAAGCTCGCGGCCGCGGGCTTCGACATCGTCGTCGAGGCGGGAGCCGGCGACGCGGCGTCCTTCCCGGATGCGGCGTACACAGATGCCGGCGTGCCGCTCGGCGACGCCTGGAGCGCGGACGTCCTCGCCAAGGTGCGCAAGCCGGACGAGCAGGAGACGGCACGTCTGCACGACGGCCAGCTGCTGATCGGTTTCCTCGACCCGCTCGGCGACCCGGCCGCCGTGGAGCGCATCGCCGCGCGCGGTGTGACCGCATTCGCGATGGAGTCGATCCCGCGCACCACGCGTGCGCAGTCGATGGACGCGCTCTCGTCGCAGGCGACCGTCGGCGGCTACAAGGCGGCTCTCATCGCAGCCGACCAGCTCCCCCGCTTCTTCCCGATGCTGATGACTGCGGCGGGGACGGTCCCGCCGGCGAAGGTGCTCGTCATCGGCGCAGGCGTCGCGGGGCTGCAGGCGATCGCGACCGCGCGCAGACTCGGCGCCGTCGTCACCGGCTTCGACGTGCGGCCCGTCGTCCGTGAACAGATCGAGAGCCTCGGCGCGAACTGGCTCGACCTCGGCGTCACCGGCGCGGAGGCGGAGGGCGGCTACGCTCGCGAGCTGACGCCCGAGGAGATGCAGGCGCAGCAGACGGCGCTCGAGGCGCGGATCTCGGAGTTCGACGCGGTCATCACCACCGCCGCCGTGCCCGGTCGCGCCGCGCCGAAGATCATCCCGGCTTCAGCGGTGCAGGCGATGCGGCCTGGCTCGGTCATCGTCGACCTCGCGGCCGACACGGGCGGCAACTGCGAGCTCACGCAGCCGGGCGAGATCGCCGTGCGCGAGCACGTCACGCTCGTCGGCCTCACGAACCTGCCGGCGACGATGCCGTACCACGCGTCGACGCTCTACTCGCGCAACGTGCAGGCGCTGCTGTTGCACCTCGCGCCCGAGGGGCAGCTCAACCTGGACTGGTCGGACGAGATCACCGCCGGCGCGTGCGTCGCCGGCAAGAAGGAGGCGGCACCCGCATGAGCCACAACATGTTGCTCGTCTTCGAGGTGACCATTCTCGTGCTCGCCATCTTCCTCGGCTTCGAGGTGATCTCGAAGGTGCCGGCGATGCTGCACACGCCGCTGATGTCGGGCACGAACGCGATCCACGGCGTCGTCGTCGTCGGCGCGATGCTCGTGCTCGGGCTCGGACACAAGGGGCCGTTCATGTGGATCGTCGGCTTCCTGGCGGTCGTCCTCGGCTCGGCGAACGTCGTTGGCGGCTTCGTCGTCACCGACCGGATGCTCGAGATGTTCAAGAAGCGCGAGCCGCCGAAGCCGAAGGACGAGTAGTGGGGACGAACGTCAGCAACCTGCTGTACCTGATCACGATCGTGACGTTCATCCTTGCGCTGCGCTACCTCTCCAATCCGGCGCACGCGCGGCGCGGCAACCAGATCGGCGCGGTCGGCATGCTCCTGGCGATCGTCGTCACGTGGGTGAAGACGGGCGGAACGAGCTGGTGGGCGCTCGCACTCGGAATGGCGATCGGCGGCGGCTTCGGCGCGTTCGCCGCGCGCAGGGTGAAGATGACCGCGATGCCGCAGATGGTGGCGCTGTTCAACGGCGTCGGCGGAGGGGCGGCCACGCTGATCGCACTCGCGGAGCTGCACCGCCTCCTCCCCCAGCCGGGCAAGCCGACGCTCGACATCCTCATCGCGATCGCGCTCTCAGGGCTCATCGGCGCAATCTCGTTCACCGGCTCGCTCATCGCCTTCGCGAAACTGCAGGAGCTGATCAAGGGGCGGCCGATCACGTATCCCGGCCAGAAGATCGTCAACCTCGCGGTGCTCGCCGGCTGTGTCGGCCTCGGTGCCACGCTCGCAGCCGGCGTCCAGGACCAGTGGCTTCTCTGGGCGGTCGTCGCCGGCGGCGCGCTCTTCGGCGTCATGTTCGTGCTCCCCATCGGCGGCGCCGACATGCCGGTCGTCATCTCGCTGCTGAACGCGTTCACCGGCCTTGCCGTCGCGGTCGGCGGCTTCGAGCTCGAGAACAACGTGCTCATCGTCAGCGGCATGCTCGTCGGCGCTTCCGGCACCCTGCTGACGCTCAAGATGGGCGCCGCGATGAACCGCTCCATCGCGAACGTGCTCTTCGGCGCGTTCGGGCAAGTGAGCGAGGGCGCCGCGGCCGTCGCAGCCGGCGACGGCGGCACCGTGCGCTCAGCGAGCGCGGAGGACGTCGCCGTGATGCTCGCGTACGCGCACAAGGTGGTCTTCGTCCCCGGCTACGGGCTCGCCGTCGCGCAGGCGCAGCACGATGTCCGGCAGCTCGCCGACCTCCTCGAGGCGAAGGGCGTCGAGGTCACGTACGCCATCCATCCCGTCGCGGGCCGCATGCCGGGACACATGAACGTGCTGCTGGCGGAAGCAAACGTCCCCTACACGCAGCTGAAGGAGATGGACGACGCAAACCCGGAGTTCTCGCGCACGGACGTTGCGGTCGTCGTCGGCGCCAACGACGTCGTCAATCCCGACGCGCGCAACAACCAGGGCAGCCCCATCTACGGGATGCCCATCCTCAACGTCGACGACGCGCAGGCCGTCGTCGTGCTCAAGCGCTCGATGAACCCGGGCTTCGCAGGCATCGAGAATCCGCTGTTCTACAACCCGAAGACGGTGATGCTCTTCGGTGACGCCAAGGAATCGATTACGAAGCTCATCCAGGACGTCAAGACGCTCTAGCGGCGATGTGCAGCGTCTTGATCGCCTGCCCGTACGCCTGCCAGCTCTGGGCCGGCATGTTCGTCTCGGCGAGATAGACCGAAAAGCCGGTCGTCCCCGCCTGCGCGAGCAGCTGCGTGTACTGCTGCGGCGTCACCCAGCCCTTCTGACCGTGGTAGCTGCCGACGGTCGGATGCACCTGCGAAGGCGCAAACGGCGATGCGGTGCGCAGGCACTGCGCCGGTGAGACGGATCCGCCGAAGTCGTTGACGTATGCCTGCGGCAGGAACGCGAACCCGGCGGTGGCCCACGGCTGGAGACCGATCCCTTGCGCGTCGCAGAGCGAGGACAGCCCCGCGGTCAGCGTCGGCTCGAGCTGACGGAACCTCGTGACGAACTGCTGCGATGCCCCCGGCTTCGCCTGATAGGACGCCTCAGCGTTGGCGATGTAGAACGTGAGGCCGTTCCGCTGCAGCTGCGTGGCGGCGAACCCCGCATCCGCGTGTGGGTACCCGGCAAGCGAGCTCCATCCGCCGACGGGGAGCCCGCTCGCCTCGATGAACCGTGTGACCCAGCCCGGATCGATCGGCTGCACGTTCCCCGTCGAGCCGAGGTAGACGGCAGCCCAGCCAAAGCCCGCACTGCGTAACTGCTGCCCCAGCCATGTCGGATCGACGTCGTGCGTGTGCCACACGAACACGCCCGCGTTGTTCCACGACATCGCGACGCGTGGAGGCGGCGGCGCAGGCGGCGGCGCAGTGGTCGTCGGCGGCGGCGGTTTCGGCTTCGGCTTGACGACTGTCGTCGTCACCGGCGGGGGCGGCGCCGCGTGCGGAGGCTTCGACGCCGGCTTCGATCCCGGGGCCATGAAGAAGCCGAGGATGGACGCGACGAAGAGCACGCTCATGCCCGCGGCCGCGAAACGCGTCGGCGCCGTCATGAGGCGAGACGCTCCGGCTCGAACAGGCCGAGCAGCTCGGGAGCGCGCCCGAGCATCGCGTCGGCAACGAGGCTGCCGCAGCCGAAGCCCATGACGTTTCCATGCCCGGAGTACCCGGCTGCTATCCATACCCCGTCGCGACCGGGCACCGGCCCGACGAGCGGCAGCATGTCCTGCGTGAGGGCGAAGATCCCGGCCCAGCGGTGGCTGATGCGTGCCTCGCCGCCCGAGAGCTCGCCGAGGAAGCGCTCGAGCGAGGCCTGGATGGTGGGCGTCGTCTCCTCGACATCGGTCAGCTCGTCCATGATCGAGACGTCGCGGAACCCGCCCAGGAGGAGCCGGCGGTCCGGGAGCTGCTGCCAGTAATCGAATCCCTGCCGCGCATAGTGCGGCCGGTCGTAGAGCACGCGGTCGAGCGGCTCGCTCACCACCACTTGTCCGCGCGCCGGCCAGATCGCGTCTGCGAGCTCGGGCACCAGGTCGCGGCCGTAGCCGTCGGTGGCGACGAGCACGCGCTCGGCGTCGAGCTGCTCCACGTCGGCGACGGGATCGTGCTCGCGAAACTCCGCGCCTGCCGCGGCGGCGCGCGATGCGAGCCTGCGCACGAAGCGCGCCGGCTGGATGGAGCCGTCGCCGTGGTGATGGATCGCTCCGTGGAAAGGGGGGAACTCGTCGAGCCAGTCGGCGGCGAAGCCGTCCTCGTGTAGCGCCTCGTATTCCGCGCGGATGTTCTCGCGCTCCTCCTCGTCGGCGGCGAGCCGGTAGCTGCCCGGCCGCTGCAATGCGTCGCCGGCGACCTCTTCCATCCGGTCGAGTGTCTCCTCCGTCCAGCGCCAGAGCGCACCCGACTCGTCGGCGCCGTACGTCTCGCGCGCGACGTCGTACCGCGCCGCACCGCCACGCAGGGCGAAACCGCCGTTGCGACCACTCGCGCCCTCCGCCACCGCGCGCCGGTCGTGGACGCGAACGCGCAGCCCCGCCTCGGCGAGGCGGAGCGCCGCGCTGCAGCCGGTGACGCCGGCGCCCACGATCGCCACGTCCACGCGGCCGTCCTGACGGCCGTTGACGCGCTCCGCGACCGGGTCCTCGAGCCAGTACGGGTTCACGACCCCTGACGGTACATACCCTCGTAGACGACGACGCGGCCGGCCAGTTCGAGCTCCACTAGCTCGCGCGCGATCTCCGAGGCGTCGCGGCCGGTTGCGCGGACGAGCTCATCCGCCGTCGCCGGCAGCAGCTCCAGGAGCGGCGATCGCTCCTTCGGAGGTTCGGCCTCGATCCCGAAGGCCGCGAGGACGTCCGCGGCCGAGGTCAAGGGCGAAGCGCCGAGCTTCAGCAGGCCGTTCGTCCCGGCCGAGAGCGCCGACGTGATCTCGCCCGGGACGGCGAACACCTCGCGGCCCTCCTCGAGCGCGAGATCGGCCGTGATGAGCGCGCCGCTCCGCTCGCGCGCTTCGACGACGACGGTTGCAGCGGCGAGCCCCGCGACAATGCGGTTGCGCGCCGGGAAGCGCCACGGCGCGGGCTCCACGCCGGGTGCGTACTCGGAGACGATCAACCCCGTCTCGGCGATGCGTCGCGCCAGGTCGGCGTGCGCGGCCGGGTAGTCGCGGTCGATGCCGCAGCCGAGCACCGCGACGGTCGTTCCTCCGGCGTCGAGCGCTCCGCGATGCGCTTCCCCGTCGACGCCTCGCGCAAGACCGCTGACGACGACGAGCCCTGCGGCGGCGAGCTCGCGCGCGAGGCTGCGCGCGACCGACGCGCCGTATCCGGAGCATGCCCTCGCGCCGACGATGGCGACCGCAGGTCGTTCGAGCATCTCCGGCGGTGCGACTCCGCGCACGAAGAGACCCGCGGGCGGGTCGTGGATCGAGCGCAAGAGCGGCGGGAGGTCGGAGACGAAACGGAAGCCGCGCGCGGCGAGGCGCTGCTCGTATGCGTGCGCGTCGAACGCTCGCAGGTGCGCGCGCCAGCGCGCGGTGTCCGGCGGCCGGATGAGGTGCGTCCCCGTCTCCGACGCGAACACCGCGAGGGCGAGCTCGTTCATGCGAGCTCCTGTGGCGACCGGTATGCGAGCGCCTCGGCGACGTGCTCCGCCTGCACCTCCTCCGTGCCGGCGAGCGCCGCGATCGTGCGCGCGACCCGAGCGACCCGCGCTCGGCCGCGTCCCGACAGCGGCAGCCGGTCGACCGCGCGCGTGAGGAGCGCGTCGGCGTCGGCGGAGCGGCGCAACGGCAGGATCGCCAGTGCCTCCCGCGCGAGCGCGACGCGGACGGCCACCGGCGCGGACGCCTCGGCGGCTCCGGCGGCGAGCTCGGTCGCACGTGGTCGCGGCACGGCGACGACGAGGTCGAAGCGGTCGAGCAGCGCGCGCGAGAGCTTGGCCCGGTACGACGCGAGCCGCTGCGCGGTGCACGAGCACGACGCGCTGCCGTCCCCGCGCGCGCCGCACGGGCAGAGGTTCATCGTCGCCACGAGCTGGAAGCGCGCGGGAAAGACCGCGCGGCCGGCGGCGCGCGCGATGCAGACGACTCCGTCCTCGAGCGGTTGCCGCAGCGCCTCGAGCGCCGGGCGCTGGAACTCGGCGAGCTCGTCCAGCAGGAGGACGCCCTGGTGCGCAAGGCTCGCCTCGCCCGGCCGGATGCCCGGCCCACCGCCGACGATGGCCGCCGTCGACGCGCTGTGGTGCGGCGCCCGGAACGGCGGCGTACGAACGAGCGGCTGCTCGGACGGGAGCAGCCCGGCGACCGAGTGGATGCGCGTGACCTCGAGCGCGGCCGCGTCGTCGAGCGGCGGCAGGATGCCCGGCAAACGGCGCGCCAGCATCGTCTTCCCCGTCCCGGGCGGCCCGGCGAGCAGGAGGTTCTGCCGTCCTGCGGCGGCGATCTCGAGCGCCCGTCGCGCCCGCTCCTGGCCGCGCACCTCGGAGAGGTCGGGGAGCGACACCGCCTCCGCCTCGACGGGCGCCGGGACCGGCTCGGGCTCGACCTCGCCGCGCAGATACGCGACCGCCTCGGCCAGATGGGCAACGGGAATCGGCCGCACGCCGGCGAGCGCCGCCTCCGGCGCGGACTCGGGCGGGCAGAGCAGGCACTCGATCCCGAGGCGGCGGGCACCCTCGGCGACCGCGAGGACGCCGCCGACGCGGCGGAGGCGGCCGTCGAGCGCGAGCTCGCCCACGGCCGCGTGCCGGCTCAGCTCCGCCTGCGGGATCTGCCGTGAGGCGGCGAGTATGGCGAGCGCGATCGGCAGGTCGTAGCCGGAGCCTTCCTTTCGCAGCCCCGCGGGTGCGAGGTTGACGGTGACACGCCCGCGCGGGAACTCGAGCTCGGCGGAGAAGATGCCGCTGCGAACCCGCGTGCGCGCCTCGGCGCAGGCGCGGTCGGGCAAGCCGACGATGGCGAACGTCGGCAAGCCGTTCTCGTGCACGTCCGCCTCCACCTCGACGCGGCGCGGCTCGAGGCCGACGAGCGCATGCGTAACCGCGCGTGCGAGCAGCCTACGGCTCCTGGTCACATGCGAGGGTGAGCGCTCCACGTAGCACTGCGTCCACGGCGGGACGCTACGTGCGCCTCTCTTACCGCTCCGTCACGGCTTCCTCGCGACGATCCGGCTGAAACCGAGATTGCGGCCCGCGTCGAAGCGCCTCGTGTCGATCCACTGCTTCGCCTCCGCGACATCGTTCTCGGGCACGTGGCCGTGTGCGAGCAGCGCCTCGTCCCACTCGATCCAATGACGCCAGCCGTCCTCGACGAGATCGGCGACCTCCACCGTTACGAGCCCTGTCTTCTCCCAGTGGTTGCGCCACCAGGCGGGGCTGTGGAATGTCCAGTGATCCCAGTAGCGCGCCCACTGCGGCGCGAGATGCTTCGGCGAATCGCCGTCGAACTCGTGGTCGAGACCTGGCACGACGATACCCAGTTGGCCTCCGTCCTTCACCAGCGGTGCGAAGTACCTGCCGAGATAGCGATCGTCCGTGCCGAAGTAGTGATATGCGTCGACGCTCACGAGCGCGTCGAAGAATCCCTCTGCGAACGGCAGAGCGTGCGCCTCGGCATGGATCGGGAAGACCGATGCTTCGCAGCCTGCGTCGACGACGCGCTGCCAGTTCTCTGATGCCGGGATCCAGAGGTCGGTCGCCCACACTCGAACGCCGAACTCGCGGGCGAGGAAGATCGAGCTCACCGCCCTCCCGCATCCGAGATCGAGGACATTCATGCCTGGACGAAGTTCGACGACCTCGCTGAGGGAGTCCGCGAGCCAGAGCACGTTGGGGCCCATGCTGTTGGTCATGACCCATTCGGGGTCATACGTTCGATGACGATCCACCTTCTGACCTCCGACGACGTAGGAACAGAACCGCGACTCCGGCATGACCGGAGCGCGAACGTCGTGAGATCAGGCGGCAGTCGGCGTCATGCGCGACGATCGTAACGGCTCAGGCGACGATCTTCAACGCGCCGAGCCCGAGCAGCTCGCGACAGAGCTTCACGGCTTGCTTGTCCGCGCCGAGCTTGCGCAGCGTCTTCTTCCCGTCCAGCCGCTCGACGAGCTCCACCGCCGCGGGCGTCGCCGGGAGGATCGAGCACGTGCCCTCGGCGAGGACGATCTCGGCGGACTTCCGGCCGAGCTCACGCTCGAGCCGCAGCGGCATCGCGCGCGCGAGGCGCAGGTCGAGCAGGCCGTCCGACGACTGCCGCCGGTTCGCAAACGCCCGCCGGATCTGCTTGTCGGCTTCCTCGAGCGAGTCCTCGTCGATCTCGTCGATGCGCACGCTCGTCCGACCCTTCCTCCGGTGCAGCAGGATCGCGCCCTCCCCCACGCCGCGCGCGCCGAGCTCGCTGATGTAGCTCGTCCAGCGCTCGAGCGCCTCCGCATAGGTGCTCGCATCGGCGAAGAAGCTGCCGTTCCAGCTCGCGGCGTGCTCGAGCGGATCGCTCTCGATCGACGTGAGGATCCACGCGTCGCACCTGGTGCCCTTCACCCACGAATTCGGCCGTTGCTCCGGTCGGTCCTCGTCGACGATGAGCCAGCTCCCCAGGAGCGTCGCATAGCCGCCGGGCGAGAGATGTGAGGCCGCCTCGCGGACGACGTGTGCGGTGACATCGTCGCCGCGGAACCCGCTGTCGCGGTATGCCCACCGCTGCTCGGGCGAGACGACGAACGGTGCGTTGCACACGACGAGGCCGAAGGTCTCTCCTTCGACGGGCGCGAAGAAGCTGCCGTTACGGCACTCGATGTTGTCCAGCCCGTTGAGCGCCGCGTTCAGCTCGGTGTATGCGAGCGCGCGATCGTTGACATCGATCGCGACGACGTGGTCTGCGTGTCTCGCGGCGAGGAGCGCGTGGATCCCGCTGCCCGTACCGACGTCGAGCGCACGCCGGACGCGCGGACGCGGCGTCAGCAGATCGCACGTGCGCGCCGTCGGCGTATAGGTCGCCACGTAGTCCGGCGGGTCGTCCGCGTCGCGCGTGAAGCCGTCCGAGGCGAGGAGCGTGTCATCCACCGGCAGGATGCGCCCAAGCGGGACGAACTCGTCGCCCCGCCGGCTGACGAGATTCGTGGCAAGAAGCGCGTCGACGCCCCCGCTTCCGAACGCGGCGAGCGCCTTGCTTTCGGGAACGCCGAGCTCGAGGTAGAGCAGGCGGATCGCAGTCTCGAGCGGAGACTCCGACAGCCGGCGCTCGGCGACGACGACCTCTTCGCGCTCCTCGACCTCGTCGCCGACGAGGTCGGAGATCGCGTCGCCCTCGTAGCCGAGGTCGCGCAGCACGGCGCCGAGCACCTCTGCGGCGGGACGATCCGGGACTGGAGACTTCACCAGGCGAGACTACTGACGCGCGACGAGGACGTCCTCGTAGTACTCACCGGCGCGTCGGCCCGTTCTCCGGTTCACGTGCCTGCGAAGACGCCCCTCGAGGCGCAGTCCCGCCCGTTCGAGGATGACGGGATAGAGGTTGCGGCGATCGTTCACGACGATCAGGACCGGGGCGTCAGGTGCCAGCGCGGAGGCGGCGTTGGCGAGCGCAGCCGCGATGCCGTCGGTGTACGCGTCGAGCGCTGCCCGCGAGGTTCCGCCTTCGGCGGCGCCGAGCTCGAGCTCGCGGCGGTCGTCCAGGCCGAGGAGCTCGTATGCGTACCGATGCTGCTCGTGGTAGTCGATGAGCCCCGGATACGGCGGCGACGTGAGCACCCCGTCGAAGACGTTCTCGTACTCGACCGTCCGCGAGTCGCCATGGAGAACAGCGGCGGTCCGCGTCTCGTCGCGGACGGACGCGAACTCCGCGATCCGCGCCAGCGTGTCGAGCGTGTAGCGCCTGAGAAATGCCGCGGCCGACTCGACCGGCCGGCACGTGCGGCGGTGCTTGTGACACCAGTATTCCCCGACCTGCGGCGCGCGCGGCGCCTCGAGGTCGAAGTGGGCGGCGCGGCGCGCCGAGCGCGCGGCGCGCGAGAGGATGACGTGCAGAACATCCTGATGCTCGTATTCGCCGATCAGCTCGCGGAAGGTGAGCAGCTCTTTCGCCGCCTGCGGCTCGTACCACCGGCGTAGGTACGCCGTCGGTCGCGCCTTCGTCGCGGGCGAGCCGGGACGCGCACAGACGTCACGCAGCTCCGCACCGAGCGCCTCGACGTCGTAGTGCGCCGTCTTGACCCGCATGAGCAGGCAGTTGAATGCCGCCAGCTCGGTGCCTGTCGCGTCCATCCCCGACTCGAGCGCCTGCACGAGCGTCGTCCCGGAGCCGGCGAACGGGTCGAGCACGCGCCCGCCGGGCGGCAGGTAGCGCTCAAGCAGCACCTCGACGAGCTGCGGAATGAACTTGCCGTGGTACGGATGCAGCCGGTGGACGTGCTTCGTGCGCACGTTCTCGGGTAGCGCTCGCTCGGACCACGACAGCTCGAGGTCCAGCGTCGAGTACAGCTCCTCCTGCGTGACGGCCACGAAGCGAGGACTTCGCTAGTCGGCCAGCCACCCCTGCTTGTAGGGAACTTTCGGGAACTCGATCCCGGCGTATGCCTCCTTGGGGCTCGAGGTCTCCTCGGCCACTCCGGCGCCGTGCTTCTGCGCCACCGGGTCGGCCGGATAGAGGGCGCCGCGCTCCCCCGCGCGGGAGCCGACGGCGAGCACGAGGCAGGGTCCGTCGCCCGCTCCGACGATGGCGTGTGCGACGCCGGCGGGACAGTGGAAGAGATCCCACTTCCTCATCGGCCGCTCCTCACCTTCGACGATGAGCAGGCACTCCCCTTCGAGCACGAGGAAGTCCTCCTGCGCCGGCTCGCGGTGGTACATCGTCATCGGCTCGCCCGGCTGCATGAGATTGAGATTGATGCCGAGCTCCGGGAAGCGCTCGCCCTCGCGCTGCCAGTCGCAGAACTTGCCGAGCCTGCAGTCGATCCATTCCGCGTCGCGCGCGTTCTGCACGAACCAGTCCATGCGGTGATCCTAGAACGCGTCGGGGATCCTGCGCAGCCGCCCCTCCCACACTGCGACGACGTCGAAGGCGACGTCGAGGCCTCCAAGCTCCGGATGCGCGACCAGCCACGCACGGGCAGCGTTGCGGACGCGGCGCTGCTTCTCCGCTGTGACCATCTCGGCGGGATCTCCATAGGCGACGCCCCGCTTCTCCTTCACCTCGACGAAGCGCAGGCTCCGTCCGCGGCGCGCGACGAGGTCGATCTCGTTACGTCCCGCCCAAACGTTCGCGCCGAGGATGCGCCAGCCGCGCAGCCGGTACCAGCGCGCAGCCCGGCGCTCCGCGGCGTTCACCGGTAACAGAGAGCCTGAAACGACAGGCGGTGCACCGCGGACGGGCCGCGCTCGCGCACGACCGCCGAATGTCCGGGCGTGATGTAGCCGACGTGCTGCGCGAACCCGTACGCGGGATAGAGCGCGTCGAGCCTGCGCATCAGGCGATCGCGCGTCACCTTTGCGACGATCGAGGCGGCCGCGATCGCCGCGCTCTTCTCGTCGCCGTCGACGACGGCGGTGTGCTCGGGCGCGAGCGGCCCGAGGCGGAAGCCGTCGACGAGGCACGCGTCCGCCGGCGGCGACAGCGCCTGCAGCATCGCGCGCAGCCCGGCGAGGTTTGACTTGTGCAGGCCGTTGCGGTCGATGTCGCCGGCCGGTATCGCACGGACGACGACCTTCTCCGCGCAGCCGAGCACGGCGTGGAAGAGCTCCTCGCGCCGCTCCTCGGAGCACTGCTTCGAGTCGTTGAGATACGCGAGCGGCCGCACGCGATGCTCCTTCAGCGCGGCGTAGTCGAGCAGGACGCCCGCCACGACAAGCGGCCCCGCGAGCGATCCGCGTCCCGCCTCATCGGCGCCGGCGACGAAGCGTGCACCGAGGTTCCGGTCGAACTTGAGGAGCCTCTGGCCGGTCCGCTTCACGCGGCCGACGATAGCGCGCTACTCGGGCGTTGCGACAGTGTCAGCTTCGGCCTCGACCGGTTCCTCGGTCTCAACCTCCACCGGCACTTCGTCCTCGAGCACTGCGCTACGCGCCTCAGTTTCAGAGCTGTCATCGGCCGCCGGCCTTGCGCCGCTGTAGCGCTGCTCGCGGACGCGGGCCTTCTTGCCGACGCGGCCGCGGAGGTAGTAGAGCTTGGCCCGGTTGACGTCGCCGACGGCGGCCACGTCGATCTTCTCGATCTTGGGCGAGTGCAGCGGGAACGTTCGCTCGACACCGACGCCGAACGACTGCTTCCGGACAGTGAAGGTCTCGCGGGCGCCGGAGCCCTGCCGCTTGATCACGATGCCCTCGAACACCTGCACGCGGCGGCGCTGGCCCTCGATCACCTGGAAGTGCACGCGCACCGTGTCCCCCGCCTTGAAGCGGGGAACTTTGCGCATTTGGGCGCGCTCGATCGAATCGATGACGTTGCTCATGGGAAAAGGCGGCCCGCAGGCCGGAGCGCAGGTTAGCGAATATTCAGGGTTTCTCGGGCGCGATGAGCGCCGTGAGCACGTCTTTGCCGCCTTGGAGCACGGGATCGCCGTGCGCGAGGAGGATCCGCTCCACCGGCAGG
>Ga0208219_1000238_pt1 | contig 20662 bp, 18 predicted proteins | sample NGESurshal072012_7_FD_184469 | JGI IMG/M metagenome (GOLD analysis project Ga0208219, IMG submission 184469) | Arctic peat soil microbial communities from Barrow, Alaska - NGEE Surface sample 53-2 shallow-072012 (SPAdes) | ecosystem: Environmental > Terrestrial > Soil > Wetlands > Peat ... | reverse complement strand
CGCTCGACGCGGTCAGTGCCGAGCGGCTCGAGCACTACAGCGCGGCGGTGGCCGACGTCGGATCGCCGGGTGAACTGCTGGACGTGGCCACGGCTATCTTCCGCCAGGATCTCGATGCCGGCTACGTGACCGTTCTGGTCGAGATGATGGCCGGAGCTTCTTCGACGCCGGGCCTTGGCCCGGCCGTGGCCGCCCGCATCGGACCCTGGACAGAATTCACCAGGCGAGCCATCGAACAACTGCTCGGTGATTCGCCGCTCGCTTCGGTGCTCCCGGCCGGGGACGCGGCGTATGGCATCGTCGCCCTGTACCTCGGGCTCGAAATGCTCAGCCATCTCGAAGGTGATCAGGCCCCTGCCCTCAACGTGTTTTCCCACGCCAGAGTCTTGGCCGGTTTCTTCGACACCCCGAGCGGAACGAAGAGAGAGGAGACGGCATGAACACACGCACGGCGGGGTCCGAGGTGCGGGCCCGCCCGGCCGAGGACACAGGTCTCGATGTGGTCACGGGTGCATTCAGCTATTCGGGCCGGGCCATCGCCACCACGTTGCTCGAATCCGGCCGCCGGGTGCGCACGCTGACGGGGCACCCGGGCCGGGCCCCGGAAGGCTCGCCCATCGCGGTGGCTCCGTTGGACTTCGATGACCAGCTGGGCTTGGTGGCGTCACTCGAAGGGGCGACGACGCTCTACAACACGTACTGGGTGCGATTCGCCCATGGGCGCATCGATCATGATCTGGCGATCTCCAACTCCCGGGCGTTGTTCCAAGCGGCCAAGCGGGCCGGGGTGCACCGCATCGTCCACGTCAGCATCACCCATCCCAGCGCAGCGTCACCGTGGCCGTATTTTCGGGGCAAGGCGCTGGTCGAACGGGCCCTGGCCGAGAGCGGGCTGTCGTACGCCGTGCTGCGCCCGGCGATTCTCTTCGGTGGCGACGGGGTGCTGATCAACAACATCGCCTGGTTGCTACGGCACCTCCCGGTGTTCGCCATCGGAGGTCGGGGCGACTATCGGGTCCGGGGCATCCACGTCGACGATCTGGCCCACCTGTGCCTGGCCAAAGGGAGGGAAACCAACGACAGCGTGACGGACGCCGTCGGGCCGGAGCGCCCGACCTTCAACGAATTGATCCACTCCGTCCGTGACGCCGTCGGCAGTCGAGCCCGCATCATCCACGTACCAGGCGCCGCCCTGCCGGTGTTCTCCCGGGTCCTCGGGTTGGTCCTCCACGATGTACTCCTCACGCGTGAGGAGTACACGACCATGGCCCAGGGAATGGCGGACACCGACGGTCCGGCCACCGGCCAGACTGCCCTGTCAGCCTGGTTGGGTGCGCACCGCTCGGGCCTGGGTCTGCGCTATGCCAATGAGCTCGAACGCCACTTCGAGGGAACGGACACGAGGTCGCGGCGCGCCATCGGGTGACCATACGCCCGGCGTCGTCGGAGGACGGCGATCACATCCTCCCGCTGGCCCGCGCCATGGCCACCTCGTTCGTGGTGGACACCGGGGCGTTCGCCTCCTCGTTCGCCGAATTACTGGGACGTGACGATGCGGTCGTCCTGGTGGCGCTGGAAGCCGCAACCGTGGTGGGCTACCTGCTGGGGTTCGATCATCTGGCCTTCTACGCCAATGGCCGCGTGGCTTACGTGGAGGAAGTGGCCGTGCGCCAGGACCGACGAGGCGCGGCGATCGGTCGGCAATTGATGCAGGAATTCGACACATGGGCCACATCGAGATCGGCCACGTTGATCACCGTGGCCACCAGGCGGGCGGCGCCCTTCTACCGCAGTCTTGGCTATGAAGAGACGGCCACACTCTTCCGGAAGGTGTTGTGACCCCGGTACGCTGCGGCGATGGAGTTGCTGGCTGAAGGGCGCATGGCCGAAGTCTTCGCCTACGAGGACGGGACCGTGGTCAAGCTCGATCGCCCCGAGTGGAGTGGCGTCTCGAACTTCGAATCCGACGTGCTGGTGCGGGCCGCCGCGGCCCGATTGCCAGTGGCTCGCTCGCATGGCGTGGTCACCATTGACGGACGCTGCGGTGTCGTGCTGGACCGCATCAACGGCGGCACCCTGCGCCAGGTTCTCGACGTGCAGGAGGGAGAGCCCGAGGTCCTAGCGCTGGCCCAGCAGTTCGTGCTGCTCCAGCAGACAATCAACGGCACCGTCATCGAAGGGCTGCCCGACCTCGTGACGCGCCTGGGCGAGGAACTGACGCGGAGCGGGCTGGGCGGCCGAGTGGTTGGTGCGCTCACCGACCTGCTGGCCGAGCTCGACGACGGTCAGCGGGGGGTGTGCCACTTCGACTTTCATCCCGGCAACGTGCTGGTCAGTGCCGACGGCTGGATCGTCATCGATTGGATCACGGTGGCTTCGGGTCCTCCGATGGCCGACTTGGCCCGGACCCTCGTCCTCGACGGGAATGCCGCCGTTCCGCCGATGTACGAATTCATGCAGGCGGTCCGGCGCCACGGTCTGGCCGCGCGCGACGTGAGCGACACCACGTGTGACGGCTGGGTCCGGGTGGCGGCGGGTGCCCGACTGGCCGAGGGGTTCGAAGGTGAGTACGCCGAATGGTTGGCCGAGGTGGCCGGCGGCCGGCTTCGACTCTTCGTCTAGGACGGCCGTGGCGAGGTCAGGCGGCGGCGAGGTCAGGCGGCCGCGGACCGCCGCTCGGTCTGCTCGGCGGGCTCGTCGGGGAGCAGGCGGGACACCAGCTCCATGGCCTTGAAGCCGATCTCGGCCGGCCCGGCCGCGTCGGGTCGCATCAGGTTGGCCATGATGCGCAGCAGCTGGCTCATGAGGAACTCGGAGCGCATGCCGAGGCCGACGCAGGCCCGCATGGCCTGGGGGTTCGAGATCATGCGCACGAAGGCGCGGGCCACCTTGTAATAGGCGCCGTAGGCGTTGTCGAGCTGGCGGTCGTAGTCGGCCAGGGCACCGGCACCCTCGCCCGAGAGGGCGCGACCGAAGGCGGCGGCGGCCAGCCGGCCCGTCTCGTAGCCGTAGGCGATGCCTTCGCCGTTGAAGGGGTTGATGGACCCGGCGGCGTCCCCGGCGAGTATCACGTTGCCACCGGCCCGTGGTCCGACCGAGAGTCCCATCGGGAGTTTGCCCCCGGTTGGCGGACCGAGGCAGGTCTCGGGTGAGAGGCCCCAGGACGCGGGAGCGAAGTTCACGAAGGCGTCCATGAGGTGAGTGGTATTGATGCCCTTCCAGCGGCGGTCGGTGGAGAGCAGCCCGACGCCCACGTTGACCCGCCCGTCGCCCATGGGGAAGATCCAGCCGTAGCCGGGGACCATGTTGCCTTCGGCGTCGCGGATGTCGAGGTGCGACTCGATGAAGGGATCGTCGTGGCGGTCCGAGGAGTAGTAGCCGCGCAGGGCCATGCCGAGCGGGAGGTCGCGGCGCCGCTCGGTGCCCAGCATGCGGCCCACACGCGAGTTGGCCCCGTCGGCCACTAGGACGTAGCGGGCCGCGATGGCGCGCGAGGCGCCACCGTCCTTGTCCGTGACCGTGACGCCGGACAGGGTGGGGAGGGTGGACGAGGGTGCGGCCGCCTCGTCCAGGTCCGGGGACACCACCTCGGTTCCGGTCAACAGGGTGGCCCCGGCCTTGACCGCTCGATCGGCCACCAGGCCGTCGAGGTCGTGGCGGGTGATGGTGTAGCCGTAGCTGGGGAAATTGGGGTGTTCGGGCCATTGCATCTCCAGGGACTGCCCGAAGCCGTAGGCCCGCAGGCCGCTGTACTTGTGCGACCCGGCCAGGGCCTCTTCGAGGCCCATGTCGGCCAGTTGGCGCACGGCGCGCGGGGTGAGGCCGTCGCCGCACGTCTTGACGCGGGGGAAGTGCTTCTTCTCCACCACCACCACGTCCCAGCCGGCGTCGGCCAGCCAGTAGGCGCACGAGGATCCGGCCGGGCCGCCGCCGACGATGACGACATCGTGCACCGGTGCGATCCGGGCCGACGCGCGTTTGGCGTGGCGCGGTGAGGAGCCTGCCGGTGGGCGGGCCGCTGAGCGGGTCGGTGGGCGAGTCGGCGGGTCAGCCGGGGTTGCGGCGTCAGCTGGCACCTCCTCATCGTAGGCTCCGAGAGGGGCATTGCGACCAGTCACCTCAATGTGCCTGAGCGAAGGGTCGCATGGTAGAAACGGACCACCATGGACCAGTACCTGCCGATTCTTCTCCTGGGGTTCCTTGGCCTCGCCTTCACCGTTTTCTCCCTGGTGTCGTCCTCCATGTTGGCGCCGCGCAAGAAGCCGACCTTGGCCAAGCTGGCGCCCTACGAGTGCGGGATCGTGCCCAACCGTGAGCCGCCACAGCGCTTTCCGGTGCGCTTCTACCTGGTGTCGATGATCTTCATCATCTTCGACATCGAGATCGTGTTTCTCTATCCATGGGCCATCGTGTTCCACCAGATCGCCACCTTCGGGCTGATCGAGGTCATCGTCTTCGCCGCCGTGGTCTTCGTGTCCTTCTTGTACCTGATCTCCAACGGCGCGCTGACCTGGGGCCCACCCAAGACCCTGCGGTCCGGCATGCCCCTGCGCACGTCCGATTCGACCATCTCGCGCATCAGCGCCGAGCCCACGCGGCCCGGTCAGGCGGCTTGAGGCATGGGACTCGAGGATCTGCAGCACAACTTCTTGACCGGCAAGATGGAAGACCTGGTGAAGTGGGCCCGGCGCAACAGCGTGTGGCCGGCCACCTTCGGTCTGGCCTGCTGCGCCATCGAGATGATGTCCGTCGGCGCAGCCGACTATGACATCAGCCGCCTGGGCATGGAGGTGTTCCGGGCCTCGCCCCGGCAGGCCGATCTGATGGTGGTGGCCGGTCGGGTCTCGCAGAAGATGGCGCCGGTGCTGCGCCAGGTCTACGACCAGATGATGGAGCCCAAGTGGGTCATCTCCATGGGTGTGTGCGCTAGCACGGGCGGGATGTTCAACAACTACGCCATCGTCCAGGGCGTGGACCAGATCGTGCCGGTCGATGTCTACGCGCCCGGCTGCCCGCCGTCGCCCGAGACGTTGCTGCACGCCATCTTGACCCTGCACGAGAAGATCCGCACCGGTGAGATCACGCGGCGGCCGGGGACGAGCATTCCGGTCGGGGAGCAAGCGACGGGGGGTTGGGTGCCCACGGTGCCCAATGCCGTGCGGGTGGCCACACCGCGGTGAGCAACCCGAGTACGACAGAGGCCACGGCGGCGACGCCGCCGGCCGTCCTGCCCGATGTGCCGCGCCTGGCCGACCGCCTGGTGGACCAGCTGGCCTTCCCGCACCGGGACCGCTACGCCGAGATGGTCGAGGCCTTCAGGCTCAGCGGCTTCGAGACGTGCGCCGACCTCTGCGCGGTGGACTACCTGACGCACCCGGGGCGGTCGTTACCCGACGGCGTGGAACCGCAGCGCTTCGAGGTCGTGGTCAACCTGCTCTCGTTGAGCCTGCGCCAGCGGGTGCGCATCCGGGTGCAGGTGCCCGAATCGGACCCCGTCGTACCGAGTCTGGTGGACAGTTACCCCGGCGTCGACGCCATGGAGCGCGAGGCCTACGACATGATGGGGATCATCTTCGAAGGTCATCCGGACCTGACCAGGATCCTGATGCCCGAGGACTGGGAAGGCCACCCCCTGCGCAAGGACTACGGGGTGGGGCGGGTGCCGGTGCAGTTCAAAGAGGCCCCCGGTCCACGATGAGCGAGCACGAGCACGAGCACCAGCACGGGCATCGCAATGTGCACGGGCACGACCACGAGCCGAGCCCCGATGAGGTCGAGCACGAGGAGCGGGTCAGGGTCGAGGAGGCCATGCTGCGAGCCGAGACCTCCGAGGGCGCCCAGGAACTGCTGCCCCGCGACACGACCACTGCGCCCGACCTGCGCCGCGAGGTGGGCGCCGTGCTCCGCCTGCCCGAGGGCAACTACATCGACCCGGGTGACATCGACTTCGAGCGCCGCGACGACGAGACCATGATCATCAACATGGGCCCGCAGCACCCCTCGACCCACGGCGTGCTGCGCCTCATGCTCGAGTTGGACGGCGAGACGGTACTGCGCACCAAGCCCATCATCGGGTACCTGCACACCGGTATGGAGAAGACGGGCGAGGAGCTGACCTACGTCCAAGGGTCGACCAACGTCACCCGGATGGACTACCTCGCTCCGTTGCACAACGAGTTGGTCTTCTCCTTGGCCACCGAGGCGTTGCTGGATGTGGACATGCCGCCGCGGGCCACCTGGATCCGCATGCTCATGGTCGAGCTCAACCGGGTGTCGTCGCACCTCATGTGGATGGCCACCAACGGCATGGACCTCGGGTCGACGTCCATGATGATCTACGGGTTCCGCGAGCGCGAGATGGTGTTGGCCTTCTTCGAGAAGACCACGGGCCTGCGTATGAACAACAACTACATCCGACCCGGTGGCGTGGCGGCGGACCTGCCCGACGGGTGGCAGGACGATATTGAGGTCATCTGCGACACCATCATGGCCCGCACCTTCGAGTACGACGAGTTGCTGACCGGCCAACCGATCTTCCGGGAGCGGACCGAAGCGGTGGGCAACCTGACCGCCGAGGAAGCACTGGCCCTCTCGGTGACCGGGCCCATCCTGCGCTCGACCGGTGTGCCCTGGGACCTGCGGCGGACCATGCCGTACCTGGCCTACGAGCAGATCGACTTCGACGTGATCGTCGGCAGTTACGGCGACAACTTCGACCGCTACTCGGTGCGCCTCAACGAGATTCGCGAGTCGATCAAGATGATCCGCCAGATCGCCGCCAAGATGCCACCGGGGGACTACCGGGTGCAGGACCGCAAGGTGACGCCGCCGCCACGGGCCCGCATCGATGAGAGCATGGAGGCCCTGATCCACCACTTCAAGATCTTCACCGAGGGCTTCCGGGTGCCCGAGGGCGAGGTCTACGTGGCCATCGAGTCACCCCGGGGTGAGCTGGGCTGCTACCTGGTGTCCGACGGGACGTCGAAGCCCTACCGCCTGCACATCCGGGGGCCGAGCTTCGTCAATCTCCAGGTGCTGCCGGTCCTGTTGCGCGGTGGGTTGATGGCTGACGCCGTCGCCGTCATCTCCTCGGTCGACCCGGTCATGGGCGAGGTGGACCGGTGAGCCATCTCACGCCGGAACTGCTGGAGCGGGCCAAGGACCTGGTGGCGCTCTATCCCGAGCCACGTTCGGCGCTCATCCCCATGTGCCACCTGGCCCAGGAGCAGGACGGCTGGCTGCGCCCCGAAGCCATGAGTGAGATCGCCGACCTGTGCGGCGTCACCGCGGCCGAGGTGCGGGGCACGGCCACCTTCTACGACATGTTGCACACCGAGCCGGTGGGGACCTACGTCGTCTCGGTCTGCACCAACATCGCCTGTCTGCTCGGGGGCGCGGCTGAGTTCCTCGAGCACGCCGAAGCCGCGCTCGGCGTCAGGGCCGGCGGGACGACACCCGACGGTGTCTTCACCCTGGAGGAGTCCGAGTGCCTGGCCGACTGTGACCGCACGCCGTGCGTGCAGGTCAACCACCGCTACGTGGGTGGGCAGACGGCCGAGTCCTTCGATCAGCTCCTGGTCGACCTGCGCCGCGGCGCACTGGCCGCCACCATCCCTCCGCACGGGACCCTGGTGCGGGTGCGTCGCAGCGTCGGCCTCGTGGTCGAGCCGCAGGCCGTGGCCACCGAGCGGGCCGCCATGGACGAAGCCCAGAAGCGCCGGGCCGAAGCGGCCGCGCCCTCCATCCCGAGCGGGCAGGGGGGCTGAGGGCGATGGCCCTCACCGAGGCGCCCAAGATCGTGACCCAGCGCCTGGGCTACGACGACTCGCACACGCTGGAGCGTTACCTGGCGACGGGCGGGTACGAGGGACTGCGCAAGGCGCTGACCATGACGCCCGAAGCGGTGGCCCACGAAGTGGACACGGCCAGCCTGCTCGGCCGGGGCGGGGCCGGGTTCCCGGCCGGTCGCAAGTGGGCGCTGCTGAACAAGAAGCCGGTCACCTACCTGGTCATCAACGGTGACGAGAGCGAGCCGGCCACCTTCAAGGACCATCTCCTCATCGAACGCGACCCCCACCAGATCATCGAGGGCGTGCTGATCTCGGCCTACGCCCTGCAGGTCACGCAGGCCTTCATCTATCTGCGGGGCGAGTTCGCCCTGGGGCTCGAGCGCATGCAGGCGGCCTTGAACGATGCCTACGCGCATGGCGCGGCCGGCCGGGACATCTTCGGCTCGGGTTTCTCGCTCGATGTGGTGGTGCACCCCGGTGCCGGCGCCTACATCTGCGGTGAGGAGACGGCGCTGCTCGAGTCGCTCGAGGGCAAGCGCGGCTTCCCCCGGATCAAGCCACCGTTCTTCCCCGCCGTGCACGGTCTCTACGGCGAGCCGACCGTGGTCAACAACGTCGAAACCATGGCCAACATCCCGTGGATCATCACCAACGGCGGGGCGGCTTTCGCCGCCCTGGGCGAGGGACGGTCGACCGGTACCCGCCTCTTCGCGTTGGCCGGTCACGTGCGCAACCCGGGCACCTACGAGCTGGAGATGGTCAAGACCACCTTCCGCGACCTGATCTATGCGCCGGTCCTGGGCGGCGGCATCACGAGCGGGAACGACCTGAAGGCCTTCATCCCCGGTGGCGTCTCGGCCCCGTGGTTCGGGCCGGACCAGGTCGACCTCCCCCTGGGCCAGGACGAGGTGGGCGATGCCGGTTCGATGCTCGGTTCGGGCTCGGTGGTGGTCATGGACTCGACGACCTGCGTGGTGCGGGCGGCCTGGCGCATCACCAAGTTCTTCTCCCGCGAGTCCTGCGGCCAGTGCACCCCGTGCCGCGAGGGCTCGGGGTGGCTCGAGCGCATCCTGTACCGAATTGAGAAGGGGTCCGGTCGCGAGGAAGATCTCGATCTGCTCATGGACCTGTGCGACAACATCTCACCGGGAGTGGCCTGGCCGCCCCAACAGACGACCATCTGTGTGCTCGGTCCGTCCATCCCTTCTTCGATCGCCTCGGGTATCCGCATGTTCCGCGACGAGTACCTCGTCCACGTCAAGGACGGGGGGTGTCCCTTTGACTGAGTCCGGCCAGTCCGGCCAGTCCGGCCACTCAGAAGAGGTCTCCTTCGTCTTGGACGGGCGGCCCACCTCGGCCAAGCCGGGCGAGATGCTCATCGCCGCGGCCGAGCGGGCCGGGACCTACATCCCGCGCTTCTGCTACCACCCCCGCATGGAGCCGGTGGGCATGTGCCGGATGTGCCTGGTCGAGGTGGACGGTCCGCGCGGGGCCACGCTCCAACCGTCGTGCTTCATCGCGGTGACCGACGGCATGTCGGTCGACACCGTCTCGGAGAAGGTCAAGAAGGCCCAGGACGGCGTGCTGGAATTCCTCCTGGCCAACCACCCGCTCGACTGTCCGGTCTGCGACAAGGGGGGTGAATGCCCGCTGCAGGACCAGACCCTGGCCTACGGCCCGGGCGAGAGCCGGTTCGTCGAGGAGAAGCGGCACTTCGAGAAGCCGATCGCCATCTCGGACCTGGTGCTGCTGGACCGTGAGCGCTGCATCCAGTGTGCCCGGTGCACCCGCTTCGCCTCCGAGGTGGCCGGCGAGGCGCAGATCGACTTCGCCGGACGGGGCGAGCAGGTCGAGGTCGCCACCTTCCCCACCGAGCCCTTCTCCTCGTACTTCAGCGGCAACACCGTGCAGATCTGCCCGGTGGGCGCACTGACGGCCACGCCGTACCGCTTCACCGCCCGGCCGTGGGACCTGGACCAGGTGGAGTCGACCTGCACCACCTGCTCGGTCGGCTGCCGGGTGGCGGTGCAGTCCTCCTCCAACCGGTTGACCCGACTGTTGGGCATCGATTCGGACCCGGTCAACCACGGCTGGCTGTGCGACAAGGGACGCTTCGCCTTCGAGTCGGTCAACGGCGACGAAGTGGATGCGTCCCCCGAGTCGGCGCCCGCCGTGGCGGCGACCTCCATCACGGCGACCGACGCCGCCGCCGCGGCCGATGCCGCCGTCGACGTGGCCCCGGCCACCGCGGCCCAGGTCGTCAGCCTGGGCGTGTCGCGCGGCCAGTTCCTGGGCGAGGTGCGTGAGACGGGGCGCTTCGAGCATGGGCGCCTGGTCGAGCCGAGGGTCCGCAAGAACGGTGAGCTGGTCGCGGTGAGTTGGGGCGAAGCGCTGGCCGCCGCCGCCGCCGGCTTGACGGCGGCCCGTGAGGCCGGCGGCCCGGGCGCCGTGGCCCTGATCGGCGGGGCCCGGCTGTCCAACGAATCGGCTTACGCCTGGGCCAAGCTGGCCAAGAGCGTCATCGGGACCGACTCGGTCGACGCCCAGCTGGGCGACGGTCTCCCGGCCGAACTCGTCCTCGGTCTGCCCCGCGCCACCCTCGATGCCGCCTGCGCCGCCCCGGTCCTGATCACGCTGGCCGGCGACCTGCGCGAAGAACTACCGGTCCTCTTCCTCCGGCTGCGGGAAGCAGTCATCGGCTCCACCGAACTCATCGAGCTGACGCCGGTCCCGACCGGCCTGAGCCCCCTGGCCACCGCCACCTTGCCCATCCGGCCCGGCGAGGCGCCACTTGCGGCCCGCGCCCTGTGCGGCGACGCCGCAGCCGCGACCGCGCTGGCCTCGCACCCCCAGGGCCCCGCCATCGCCGGCGACGTGCTGGCCGCGGCCCAGGCCAGCGTGGCGGCGCGGGCCGACGGCGAGGGCATCGTCGTGGTGGTGGGTCGACCGTCCTACGCCGAAACGGGCGAGGTGGTGGCCGAGGCAGCGCGCGCCTTGGCGGCCGCCCTCCCCAAAGCGACGTTCCTGCCGGCCCTGCGCCGGGGCAATGTCTTCGGAGCCCTGGACATGGGGCTCGCGCCGGGGCTCCTGCCCGGGCGGGTCAGCCTGGAGACCGGCCGGGACTGGTTCACTGCCGCCTGGGGCTCGGTGCCCGAGAGCGCCGGCCTCGATACCGCCGCCATCCTGTCCTCCATGGCCGGTGAGTCCACCGAGGGTCACGCCGTCACCGCCCTGGTCCTGCTGGGGGCCGACCCCATGAACGACTTCCCGGACCGGGCCGTGGCCGAGGCGGCGCTGTCGGCCGGCCACTTCATGGTGGCGGTGACCGGGCACCCGTCCGAATCGGTCAACGACTACGCCGATGTGGTCCTGCCCTGCGCGGTGGCCCATGAGCGCCCGGGCACCTCGACCAACATCGAGGGCCGGGTCAGCCGCTTGGGCCACAAGCTGACCGCGCCCGGCTTCGCCTGGGCCGACTGGATGATCGCGGCCGAGCTGTCGGCCGCGCTCGGGACCGATCTGGGGGTGAGCAGCGCCAACGATCTGGCCGACGAATTGCAGCTGACAGCGCCGGCCTATGCCGGGCTGACCCTCGACGTGCTGCACTCCGACGCGGCGCACGATGGCATCGTGCTGCCCCTGGTGGAGGGGGCGACCCGATCGGGTGGGGTCGAACCGATCGACCCCGTGGCGCTGCCGGGGGTCGAGTCGGTGGAGCGTCAGGGGGCGCCGCCCCGCACCGGCCTGGCCGCCGGGGACGGCCGGGCTGACGGCCGCGTGGCCACGACGGGACCACGGCCGCCGCTGCTCTCCGGTGTGCCCGAGGTCCGGGGCGACCGGGCCCACGTCCCACCGACCGACAACTACGCCTTGCGGTTGGTGGCCACCCGGAGCCTCTACGACGCCGGGTGCACCGTCACGGGGTCACCGTCGCTGACGCCACTGGTACCCAAGTTGACCGCCCGGGCCAATCCGTACGACCTCGACCGGCTCGGGGCCCACACGGGGGACCAGGTGCGGGTGCGCTCGGCCCGCGGCTCGCTGGTGCTGACCGCCGAGGCCGACGCCGGCGTGCCCCGGGGCGTGGTGGCCGTCGACTTCAACGTGCCCGTCGGCCCTGATTCGGTAGCCAACGCCGTCTCCACCCTCATCGACAGCCGGAGCCCGGTGACCGACGTGCGGATGGAGTCGCTGTGAGCTACTTCGATCCGCTCTTCTACCAGGGGCTCAACTGGCAGGTCTGGTTGATCGTCATCATCAAGGTGCTGGTGGCGCTGGTGGCGCTGCTGGTGGCCACCGCCCTGATGATCTGGTTCGAGCGCAAGGTGATCTCGGACATGCAGAGCCGCATCGGGCCGAACCGGGCCGGGCCGTGGGGCCTGCTCCAGACCCTGGCCGACGGAACCAAGCTGATCTTCAAAGAGGACCTCCTGCCGGACCGGGCCGACTCGTTCGTCTTCAAGTTGGCGCCCTACCTGGCCGTGGTCCCGGCCGTCCTCATCTTCTCCGTGGTGCCGGTGGGCGGCGTCATCACCATCGGCAGCCACACCTTCGAGCTGCAGGTGTCCGATCCCCCCATCGGGATCCTGGTGGTGCTGGCCATGTCGGGCATCGCCGTCTACGGCGTGATGCTGGCCGGCTGGTCCTCGGGGTCCAAGTACCCGCTCCTCGGCTCGGTGCGGGCGTCGGCTCAGGTCATCTCCTATGAAGCCGCCCTCGGCATGACCGTGGTCGCCGTGATTCTGGTCAGCCGCTCGCTGTCCACCCGGGCCATCGTCAACGCCCAGGCCCACGGCTTCTGGGACTGGAACCTGATTCGTCTGGGCTTCTTGCCCTTCATCTTCTTCATGATCGCCATCACGGCCGAGCTGACCCGCCCGCCCTTCGACCTGACCGAGGCCGAGCAGGAGTTGGTCGGCGGCTTCCACACCGAGTACTCCTCCATCCGCTTCGGCCTGTTCTTCCTGGCCGAGTTCATGAACACCATCACCATGTCGGCCGTGGTGGTCACGCTGTTCTTCGGCGGCCCCGATGGGCCCATTCCGCGCTTCATCCCCACGTCGGACATCTGGATGCCCGTCATCTGGTTCCTGATCAAGACGGCGGCCTTCTGCTTCATCTACGTGTGGTTCCGGGCGGCGCTGCCGCGGCTGCGCTACGACCAGCTCATGGACCTGGGGTGGAAGCGCCTGATCCCCATGACCCTGGCCTGGCTCCTGCTGGTGGCCAGCGTGATCACCTGGCACTGGTGGGGCCTGATCATGGTGGCCGTGGTGGTGCTGGCCGCCGCGCTGCTGATCCGGGCCAACAAGTTGGGGGAGGGCCGGAGCGAGGCCGACGCCATTCTCCCCGCCGTGGGCGTGCGCCTGACCCCGGCTCCCCGCCTGAACCCGGTGGGCGATCCGGTCGGCCCGAAGGGAGAGGAGACGTAGTGGGCCTCAGCGACGAAATGAAGGACCAGCTCAGCTTTCTCGGTGGCTTCAAGCTCACCTTCCAGCATCTGACCCGGCCCCGGGTGACTACGTCGTACCCCGAGGACAAGAAGCCCAAGCAACCGCGCCAGCACGGTCGCCACGTCCTGAACCGCTACGAGGACGGGATGGAGAAGTGCATAGGGTGCGAACTGTGCTCCGGCGTCTGTCCGGCCGACTGCATCTACGTGCGCGGCCTGGACAACCCACCGGACCACCCGGTCTCGCCGGGCGAGCGCTACGGCTACGTCTACGAGATCAACTACCTGCGCTGCATCCACTGCGACCTGTGCGTGGAGGCCTGTCCCACCGAGGCCATCACCGAGTCCAAGTTGTTCGAGTTCTCGTTCACCAACCGCTCCGACGCCATCTACACCAAGGCGGAGCTGCTGGTCGACGACGACGGCATGCCGCAGAAGCTCCCGTGGGAGGACTGGCGCGAGGGCGACGACATGATGACCTCGGGTTGGATGCGCGCCACGTCGCCGTCGGGCAGCGCGGCCTACGAGGGCGAGGTGCAGTGGTCGGGCGAACTCGGCTACGGCATCCGTAGCCCCGAGGCCGGCCAGTCCGGCCGGCGCAACGACGAGCTCACCGGCACCAAGTCGCTGCGCGAGACGCTCGAGCCACACCTTCTGGCCGAGGACATCCCGTTGGCCCACTCGGGCATGCAGGGTCGGGTCTGGCGGGCCAAGACGGGGGCGGCGCGCAACAAGAAGAAGATGGCGGCCACCCGGGCCCGGATGAAGGAGCTGCGCGCCTCCCGCAAGGCGGCCAAGGCCGAGGGCGACGCGTGATGGACCAGAGCATGGTCCTCCTGGCTGCCACGCGAGCCAGCTTGCCTGATGTCCTGGTCTTCGCCGCCAGCGCGGCGGTGATCCTGGTCGGTGCCCTGGGTGTGGTCACCTCGCGCAACCCGGTGCACGCGGCCCTCAGCCTGGTCATGACCCTGTTCGGGGTGGCGGTGCTCTTCATTGAGCAGGAGGCCGACTTCCTGGCCGCGGTGCAGATCATCGTCTACGCCGGCGCCATCGTGGTGCTCTTCCTCTTCGTGATCATGTTCCTCGGGGTGGACCGGCGCGATGACATCGAGGTGGAGCCGCTGGTCGGCCAGCGGCCGTTGGCCTTCATCATGATCGGCCTCACCCTGGCCGGTGTCATCACCATGATGGCCACGGCCCACTGGGTGACCGGGGCCCACCAGGTGGTCGGGCCCATCGAAGGTCACATCACCGCCAACCCCACGTCGCCCTATGGAGAGCCGGCCCAACTGGGCAGGCAGCTGTTCACCACCTACCTCTTCGCCTTTGAAGCGACGGCCGCCTTGTTGGTCATCGCCGTGGTCGGCGCCGTCGTGCTGGCCCGCCGTCCGCCCATGCCCCACGATGCCCCAAGCGACCAATCGCCCCCGGAGCTCCCGTCGTGAGCCTGGCCGGAGGGTGGTACCTCGGATTGGCCGCCGTGCTCTTCTCCATCGGAGCGGTGGGGCTCTTGGTGCGGCGCAACGTGCTGATCATGTTCATGTGCATTGAGCTCATGCTGAACGCGGCCAACCTGACCTTCGTCACGTTCGCCCGCATGCTGGGCGACATCGGCGGGCAGGTGCTCGTCTTCTTCGTTCTCGTGGTGGCCGCGGCCGAGGTCGTGGTCGGCCTGGGCATCGTGGTCGCCATCTACCGGCGCCGGTCGACGACCGTGGCCGACGACCTGAATGCCCTGAAGGGCTGACGGCACCCATGCTCTCCACGTCGTACCTCATGCTGCTGCTGCCGCTGGCCGGTTTCCTGGTGCTGGTGGCCGTCGGCCGGCGGGTGGGCGATCCGGTCGCCGGGTGGATCGGGACGGTCGCCATCGCCGGTGCCTTCGTGGTCGCCTGCATCACGCTGGCCGGGGTCCTGCACCAGCCGGCAGACCACCGCGTCTTCCTGCAGACCTACTTCACCTGGTTCCACGTGGGTGGCCTGACCGTGCCGGTCGGGATCCAGGTGGACCAGCTCTCGATCACCATGTGCATGTTCATCACGGGCGTGAGCATGCTCATCCACCTGTATTCGATCGGCTACATGAAGAGCGACCGGGACTATCCCAAGTTCTTCATCTACCTCAACCTCTTCGTCTTCTCCATGTTGTTGCTCGTCCTGGCCAACAACCTGCTGCTGACCTTCGTCGGATGGGAGGGAGTCGGCGTCTGCTCCTACTGGCTGGTGTCGTACTGGTTCCACAAGGACGCGGCCGCCTCGGCCGGCAAGAAAGCCTTCATCTACAACCGCATCGGTGACGTCGGCTTCCTGGCCGCCATCTTCCTCATCTTCGAGAAGACGGGAACGCTGCAGTACGTGGGCGGACCCGGTGGTGGGGTCTTCGGGCAGGCCCACCATCTCAGCGGCGGCACCGCCACCGCCGTCGTCCTCTTGCTGTTCCTGGCCGCGACCGGAAAGTCGGCCCAGATCCCCCTCTTCAACTGGTTGCCCGACGCCATGGAGGGCCCGACCCCGGTGTCCGCCCTCATCCACGCCGCCACCATGGTGACGGCCGGGGTCTACCTGCTCTGCCGCATGAACCACGTCCTGTTCCTCAGCTCGAACGGCACCGAGGTCATCGCCGCCGTCGGTGGGATCACCGCCTTCGTGGCGGCGACCATCGCCTGCGCCCAGCAGGACATCAAGAAGGTGCTGGCCTTCTCCACCGTGTCGCAGATCGGGTACATGATCCTGGCCGTCGGCAGCGGGGCCTACATCGCCGCCATCTTCCTCATGGTGTGCCATGCCTTCTACAAGGGCCTCCTCTTCCTCTCGGCGGGATCGGTCATCCATGGACTGGACGACGAGCAGAACCTCAAGCGCATGGGCGCGCTGCGCAAGACCATGAAGTACACGACCTTGATGTTCACCATCGGTTGGTTGACCATCGCCGGGGTCCCGCCGCTGTCGGGCTTCTGGTCCAAGGGTGACGTGCTGGAGAATGTGTACGCCCATTACAAGGTGTTGTGGTTCTTGGGGCTCCTCACCGCCGTCCTCACGGCGTATTACATGACCCGCCTGCAGACTCTGGCTTTCGGGGGCGAACCCCGCTGGGACAAGATCGGTCCCCACGGCGAGCCGGCGCTCCATACGCCCCATGAACCGACCTGGCTGATGCGGCTGCCCCTGGTGATCCTGGCCTTCTTCTCCATCATCGCCGGGATCTTCGACCTCCCCTGGGTCCACCACTACACGTTCGCCAATTGGTTGGCGCCGGTGTTCTCGGGCACCTTGTACAACGATCATCTGCACTCGACCGCGGTGTGGGTCCTGTCCCTGACCGATGTGGCGGCCGCCCTCATCGGCATCATCATCGCCTACGGCCTGTGGCGCGGGGCCAACGTCGACCAGCCGGCCCTCGAACCGGAGTTCCTCCAACGGGTCTGGTACTGGGACGACTTCTACGACGCCGTCATCGGCCGGCCCAGCCAGAAGCTGGCCGCCTTCTTGGCCTGGGTGGTCGACGCCCGGGTCATCGACGGCGCGGTCAACGGGGCGGCGCAGCTGGTGAAGGCCACCGGCACGGCCACCCGCAAGCTCCAGACCGGCTACGTGCGGAACTACGCGCTGGGCATCGCCCTCGGCATGGCGGCCCTGATCATCTTCCTGCTCAGCCGGGTGTGGTCATGAACAGCGCCTTCCCGTACCTGACCATCCTCGTCCTCCTGCCCGCGGGCGGCGCCCTGGTCCTGGCCCTGCTCGGGCTGGGCGGCAAGGTCTCCAAGGAGGTGAGCGGCGTCATCGCCCTGGTCGTCTCGCTGGCCACATTGGGTTTCGCCGCCGCGACCCTGGTGGCCATGAAGGTGGGCTTCGGCGGCTACCAGCTGGTGGAGAACCACACCTGGACCGGTGACGCCCTGGGGGTGCGCTGGTTCCTCGGCGTCGACGGCATCTCCATCTTCTTGGTGATGCTCTCCGGCGTGCTGTTTCCGCTCGTCTTGATCAACGCACGCCACAAGACGAATCTGCGGGCCTACGCCGCCTGGATGCTCCTGCTCGAAGCGGCCGTGATGGGCAGCTTCCTCTCCCTGGATCTGATCGTCTTCTTCCTCTTCTTCGAGCTGACGCTGGTGCCGGCCTACTTCATCATCGCCGGGTGGGGCCACGAGCGACGGGCCTACGCCGCCATCAAGTTCTTCCTCTATACCTTCTTGGGGTCGGCCTTCTTGCTGGTGGGCATCTTGACCCTGGCCTTCATCCATCAGGCCCAGACCCACGTGCTGACCTTCTCGCTGCCGGCCCTCGAGCGCACCCACTTCTCGTCCACCACCGGGATCCTGCTGTTCCTGGCCTTCACGGCGGCGTTCGCGGTGAAGGCGCCACTGTTCCCTCTCCACACCTGGTCGCCCGACGCCTACACCGAGTCGCCCACGGGTGGTTCGGTCATCCTGGCGTCCCTGTTGGCCAAGCTGGGGACATACGGGATCATCCGCTTCGACCTCAACCTCTTCCCGCAGGCCACCCGCACGCTGGCGCCGATCTTCCTGACCCTGGCCGTGATCGGCATTGTCTACGGCGCCATCGTGGCCTGCGCCCAGCGCGACCTGAAGCGGCTCATCACCTATTCGTCCCTGGCCCAGATCGGCTTCATCGCCCTGGGGACGTTCGCCCTGAGCACGCAAGGCCTTTCCGGTGCAGTGCTGCTGATGCTCAACCACGGGATCATCGTGGCCGGCCTGTTCCTGCTCGTCGGGTTCATCTACGAACGGAGGAAGACCTGGCAAGTCAGCGAGCTGCGCGGCCTGCAGAAGGTGGCGCCGGTCATGGCCGCCGTCTTCACCGTCGTCATGATGGCGTCGATCGGCGTGCCCGGGCTCAACGGCTTCGTCAGCGAATTCCTGGTGCTCCTCGGCACCTTCATCACCCATCGGTGGTGGGCCGTGGTGGCGCTGCTGGGCGTGATCGTCTCGGCCATCTACCTGCTGTGGGCCTACCAACAGGTCTTCCACGGCGTGCCCAAGCCCGCCGACGAGAAGACCCGCGACCTGAGCTGGCTCGAGCGCCTGGTCATGGCCCCACTCATCATCCTCATCGTCTTCCTGGGCGTGTATCCCAAGCCGGTGCTCGATCGCATCAACCCGTCGGTGAACCAACTGATGGCGCACGTCCAACAGGTCACCGGCCATAGCCAGCCTGCCGTGGTCACCCAGGGCACCGCCGGGGTGGGGAGCCCCCCATGATCGCCCACCTGCTGGCCACCGCGGCCTCGGCCGCCTCGACCGCGTCGGGCGGCAAGCTCCACGTGCCCCCCATTCGCTACCTGAGCATTCTCCCGCCCATCATCATGATCGGCGGGGCGGTCCTGCTCCTGGCCCTGGCCTCCCTGGTCAGCCGTCCGCTCCGGGTACGGGCGGCCACCATCGGCACCGTGGCGATCGCCGGGACCGCCGTGGGGATCTCCATCTGGCAGTGGTTCGATGTGCAGGATCACGGCCCGCACACCTACGTCGCCAACGCGGTCGTGATGGACGGCTTCAGCGTGCTGATCACCATGCTGGTGGCTTCGGCCATGGTCGTCACCGCACTGGTGGCTGACGGCTATCTCCGGCGCGAGGACATCACCGGTGCGGAATTCCACGTGCTGGCCCTGGTCTCCGCCTCGGGGGCGATGTTGATGGGGATGGCCAATGACCTGATCATCGTCTTCCTGGGCCTGGAAATCCTGTCCATCGCACTCTACGTCCTGACGGCGTTCAACCACCGTCGAGCGGCCTCGGGCGAAGCGGCGCTGAAGTACTTCATCCTGGGTGGGTTCTCCTCGGCCATCTTCATCTACGGGATCTCGCTGACCTACGGCGCCACTGGCTCCACCAACCTGACCCAGATCGCCGACTTCCTGTCCAAGAACGCGGTGTTGACCAACGGGCTGCTGCTGGCCGGATTGGCCCTGATGCTGGTCGGCTTCGCCTTCAAGGTGGCCGCGGTGCCCTTCCATATGTGGACGCCCGACGTGTACCAGGGAGCGCCTTCACCGGTGACGGGATTCATGTCGGCCGTCGCCAAGGCCGGAGCGTTCGCCGCCATGCTCCGCGTGCTGTTCACGTCCTTCGGCGTCGTCTCCACCGACTGGAAACCGATCATCTACGGGCTGGCCGTGCTCTCGTTGGTGCTGGGCTCGGTGCTGGCCCTGCGCCAGCGAGACGTCAAGCGCATGTTGGCGTACTCGTCCATCAACCATGCCGGGTTCATCCTCCTCGGTGTCGAGGCGGCGACCACCCGCGGCGTGAGCGCGTCGCTCTACTACCTCTTCGCCTACACGTTCATGACGATCGGCAGCTTCGCCGTGGTGACGGTCCTCGGCCGAGAGGGCGACGGGGACCACGACCTCACTCGCTACCGCGGCCTGGCGCGACGGCAGCCGCTGCTGGCGCTGTCCTTCGCCGTCCTGTTGCTGGCTCAGGCCGGGGTCCCGTTCACCACCGGTTTGTGGGCCAAGCTGCAGGTCGTCCTGGCCACCATCTCGGCCGGTGCGGTACCGCTGGCGGTCATCGCCATGGTGACCGCCGCCATCGCGGCCTTCTTCTACCTCCGGGTGGCCGTGCTCATGTACGCCCCCAAGGCGGACGACGGCGAGCAACCGCCGGCGGCGAGAACGGCGCCGGAGGCGGGCCCCTCGAGTTGGGCGTCACCGGGCGCGGTGTCGGGCACCATCTCCACGCTGAACGCGGAGATCCTTCTGGCTGACGAGGCCCCGGCGGCCACCAGCGAGGAGACGCCGTCGGTCGTCCCGGTCCCGGCCCTCACCGCCGTGGCCATCGGCCTCTGCCTGGCGGTCACCGTGGTCTTCGGAGTCTGGCCGGCACCCCTGCTCGACTTCTGCCGCCAGGCCACGCTGCTCTTCATCGGCCAGTAAGGCAATGGCACGGCGGTGGGCCGATCACCGTCACCGTCAGCGACAGGCGACGACCCGATCCTCCCCGGAGCCGGGCACCCGCGAGCAGGTCACCCCAGGTCGGCGCTGAACGCCGCCAGGCTGTTCGGGAAGTTCCCGCCGGTCAACTCGGCGTTCGTATCGCCCCCACTCGGCAGCGTGTTGTAATTGAAGTAGCTCTCATACGCCACGCCGTTGGTCGGGTTGGTCATCCAGGCAACCAGGTTGTTGACATAGAGAGGGTCATCGCCCAATCCGTGCCCGTCGGGGCGAATGGTCACTCCCCATTCGCTCACGGCCATCGGCTCACTTTGGGCTGCGGCGAAGTTCTTGGCGGCGCTGAGCGCGGGCAAGGTGGTGTTGGCCCACGCGTTGGCCGGGGTCAACGGAGTCACCCAGGACTGGTCGTAGACGTCCAGACCGACGTAATCGACGTAGGCGCTCCCGGGGTAGGCCAGGTCCACGTTGTAGCTCGAGACGACGGACTGGCCGACAAACGCCGACGCATCA
>Ga0208219_1000237_pt1 | contig 20789 bp, 19 predicted proteins | sample NGESurshal072012_7_FD_184469 | JGI IMG/M metagenome (GOLD analysis project Ga0208219, IMG submission 184469) | Arctic peat soil microbial communities from Barrow, Alaska - NGEE Surface sample 53-2 shallow-072012 (SPAdes) | ecosystem: Environmental > Terrestrial > Soil > Wetlands > Peat ... | reverse complement strand
GGCGTAGGAATCGGGATCTCGATGCTCGCGCCTACTTGCCACAGGTCGTCCACCTCGCGAAGGAACATTGTTCCGCGGGTGTCAGTAGTCGCGCCTGGATGATGTGGCTGCTCAGCAGCGTGCTCATCGGTGCGCTCGCCCTGCACCGCCACGACATCGTGTTCATCCTGCTCCAGGTCAGCAGCTTGACATCCGCCGCCGTAATCCTCGTCCTTGCACACCGATACCGTGGGCTGGTTTGCGCGGCCCACCGGCACTCGATAGCAAAGCGCTGGATTGGAACCGGCGCTCCTGAATAGCAGTTTCGGCGCTTGCCGGAGCTCAGAGGGCGGACCGAGTGCATCCTTCGCTGCCGATCGGGTCCCGCAGACGTGTGTCCATCCCGCCTATACCGGACGGCGTGTGTCAGGCAGCGCTCATTCGCTGAGCTGTTGGAGCATCTCGCGCAGGCGCTGGCGTTCGGTCTCGTGGGCGTGGAAGGAGCGGGCCAGTCGGCGCTCTCCTTCTTCTGTAAGGCGGAGGATCGCGACGCGTCCGTCGGCCCCGGACTGCTCTCGCGCGATCAGTCTGGCCTTTTCTGCTCGCCTGACCAGGTCGGTAACGGTGGTCTGGGCGAGCCGGAGCCGGGCCGCGAGCTCGGTGACAGTTGAGCGCTCGCTTCCGTCGGGGGCACCTTTGATCATGAGGAGGAGCAGATGGCGCTGGGGCGTCAGTCCGTTGGCCTGGACGATCAGCTCGCTCTCGCGCATGAACGCTCGCAACGCCTCGCGCAGCGCTGCAATCTCCATCGCCGAGGTGGTGTCGATGGGCGTGTCATCTCCGCTCAGTTGAGCCCCATTCTGTCCGGCTTTCACCGTTCTGCGCGCGATTGCGGTTCCCGACGGCGTCTCCTATTTCTGGGACTTGACGCGGAGGTGCTCGATTCCGTTCTCGGCCATCGCCCGATCGTGGGGACGTGGGACCGAGGGCACCCTCCGAACTGTACCGTCCTACGATACGCCCGGGCCGCGGGTTCTTTGCCATACGGTACAACTCGACCGTACTACGGTACACTCGCTCTGCGGCTCCTTCACCGAGCGATCGTGGTGAGGCACGCCGTCCGCGGGTCACAGCAAGCGGCCCGCAACGATCCGCCCTCAGCAGCGTGGGTTGGAGCACTGCTCGACCTGAAGGTTTCCAGGTCGGCGATGACGCTCATCTGACCGCTGAAGGAGGATCGAATGGGATTCGTGTCGACGCTCACAGGCAGCGGCCGGCCGATTGCGAGCGCTGCGGTCTTCCCGTCCAGCGGCGGCCCGTCCGCGAGCCTGGTCGAGATCCGCGCGCCGCTTCACCGTCCAAGAACGCTTGGGCGTACAGATCGCCGACACGCTCGTCGAGCTGATGAAGCCGTACGGCGTCGCAGTCCACCTCGAAGCGGAGCATCTCTGCATGCAAAATGCGCGGCGTCCGTGAGGAGCATTCGCAGATGGGCGCCTCGTTCTGGCGCGGTGGCTAACCCATGGAGCTAAAAGCAGCGAGGAGGCAACGCATGCGTACGTACCGGTACCTGATCGTTGGGGGCGGCTTGACCGCCGACGCGGCCTGCAAGGGCATCCGCGAGCGCGACAGCGCCGGGGCGATCGGCGTGGTGGGCGACGAGGCCTACCCTCCCTACGCGCGGCCGCCGCTTACGAAAGCACTCTGGAAGGGCGACAACGAAGACACGATCTGGTGTGGGACGGCCGACCTCGGAGTCGAGCTGCGGCTCGGCCGGACGATCGTCTCTCTCGACCTGCAGGCCAAGCAGGCGACCGACGACGCCGGCGAAAGCTACGCCTACGAGCGTCTCCTACTCGCGACTGGCGGCCGGCCTCGCCGTTTGCCGTTCGGGGGCGACGAGGTGATCTACTTCCGCACCCTCGACGACTACCGCCGGCTGCGCGCACTCACCGAAACTGGTGCGCGGTGCGTCGTGATCGGAGGCGGCTTCATCGGCTCGGAAATGGCTGCGGCGCTGGCGATGAACGGCCAGACGGTGACGATGGTCTTCCCCGAGCCGGGAATCGGCGCGCGCATCTTCCCGGCCGACCTGTCCGCGTTCGTCACCGGCTACTACCGCGACAAGGGCGTCGAGCTACTCGCCGACGCGTTGGTGACCGGGATCGAACACACGGGGGGAACTGCGCGCATCTCGACCAAGGACGGTCGCACACTCGACGCAGACGTAGTCGTGGCCGGGCTCGGAATCGAGCCACGAACCGAGCTTGCCACCGCTGCCGGACTGCCGGTTAAGGACGGAATCGTCGTGGACGAGCGCGCACGCGTCCGTGGACACGAGGACGTCTTCGCAGCGGGAGACGTCGCACGCTTCCCCGCTGCCGCCCTCGACACGACGATGCGGGTCGAGCACGAAGACAATGCGAAGAGCCAAGGCCGGCTGGCCGGGATCAACATGGCTGGGGCGGAGGAGGCGTACGAACACCTGCCGTTCTTCTACTCCGACCTATTCGACCTCGGCTACGAGGCGGTCGGCGAGCTCGACCCCCGCCAGGAGACGGTCGCCGAGTGGGAGGAGCCCAACCTCAAGGGGCTCGTCTACTACCTCGACGGCGAGCGGCATCCGCGCGGCGTTTTGCTCTGGAACGTCTTCGGCCGCGTCGACGCTGCCCGCGACCTGATTCGCGCGCGACGGCCGATCGAAGCAGGCACGCTGCGCGAGCCGGTCGCATGAGCGCGACCGCGCTCCTCGAGGCGACGCCCTCGCCACCCCTTGAGCTGCGTCCCGGGAGACGACGTCCGGCGTCGCGCGTGCGAACGAGGGCGGTGCGGGCGCGTCCGCTGGATGCGGAGTCGCAGGCTTGGTTGCTCCGCCTGCATGGTGCGGATTCGGTACGCGACGTCGCGATCGCCGAACTCCACGAGCGGCTGAGGCGCGAGGCGTGGTTCCACATCCGCCGGCGCGCCCGAGGGACGCCGGAGTTCCCCGGAAGCGACGTCGACGATCTCGCCGTGCAGGCTGCCAACGACGCACTGCTGGCCGTCTTGCGCAAGCTCGACGACTACCGGGGCGAAAGCCAGTTCTGGACGTGGGCGCGGCGATTCGCCCAGCTCGAGGCATCGGTGAGCGTCCGCCGGCGCCTGGGACGCGATCACCTGGCAAACGATCCCGAGTCCGTATTCGCGTGTCCCGACTCCAGATGCTCTCCCGAGGAGCGCGCCGAGATTCAGGAGCAGCTGCGGGAGGTGAGCGACCTGATCGTCGGCCGGCTGACACGACATCAGCGAACCGTTCTGATCGCAATCGCGATCGACGGCGTCTCACCTGCGCTGCTCGCGGTCGAGCTCGAGACCACGCCGGGCGCGATCTACAAGACGCTGCACGACGCTCGCCGGAAGCTGACAGCGCAACTCGCACTGTGCTGAACGTCTCTGCGGTGCGTCCTCGATCGACGAGGTAAGGACGCTGCGAGAACGGACGCTAGAGCGACATGGGTAGCTCACCGGAAAGAGAGCCAAGCATAAGCCAGCGCCGCCGCGCACGCAGGAACGCAACGAGCGTGAGGGGATTCCATGCTCGCCCGCGTGCACGTTCCGCCACACACGGCGCTCGGCTCCGCCTCGACCGCGTAATGATCGAACAGCGACGGAAAGGAAGGTCATGAGCGATACCACCGAGTTCACGATTGGGAGCGAAGTCTTGTGTAGCGATGGCAGCTGCGGAGAGCTCGCGCGTGTTGTTGTCGATCCTGTCGCGCGTTCGCTCACCCATCTCGTCGTCGAACCGAAGCACGGAGGACAAGACCGTCTGGTGCCGGTTGATCTCGTCGACTCGGCGGGGGAGGAGATACGGGTGCGGTGCTCGACCGCCGAGTTCGGCGAGCTTGAGAACGCCGAAGAGACGCAGTTCCTGCCTGGCGCGAGCGGAAAGTGGGACTACAGGCAAGATCAGATGCTGTCGTGGCCCTACTACGGACTCGGCATGGGCGGCATGGGCACGGGCGGCATGGGCATGGGTATGGGTATGGGCGCCGTCGCCCACACGATCACCCGCGACCGTGTACCAGCGGGCGACATCGAGGTACGCCGCGGCGAACACGTCCACGCAAGCGACGGCGATATCGGGCGCGTCCAAGGGTTGGTCGTCGATCGCGCTGATCACCATGTATCCCACGTCCTCCTCGAGGAGGGGCACTTGTGGGGCAAGAAGGAGGTCGCCATTCCGATCAGCGCTGTGACAGGCGTCGCGGATGGTGTCCGGCTCAGCCTCACGAAGGACGAGGTGGGCGCACTACCGTCCGTCGAGTTCGACCGCGCGGAATGAAACAGTCCGCGGCTTCCACGACGACCTGGAAGGTAACGCCGAGCCGTCGGGCAAGGAACAACGAGCCAGGACCGGACGACTCGTCGGTTGAGGATGGTGGGCGAAGGTTGGCAAGAGCAGGTTGCGAAGACACTGGTAGATACGGCCTAGCTGCCAAGGGTGTGGCCGCTCGACGCGAAGGAGTTCGGGATGGCCGAGAACACTGCTGATTTTCTGCTTGCTCGTTTGCGCGCGTGGGGTATCCACCGCATCTATGGATATCCGGGCGACGGGATCAACGCGATCCTTGGCGCGCTCAATCGGGCTGACAGCGATCCGGAGTTGATTCAGGTGCGTCATGAGGAGATGGCGGCGTTCATGGCGTGCGCGCATGCGAAGTTCACGGGTGAGGTCGGTGTGTGTATGGCGACCTCGGGGCCGGGCGCGATCCACCTCCTGAACGGCTTGTACGACGCGAAGCTCGACCACCAGCCGGTGGTCGCGATTGTCGGGCAGACGGCGACGCCGGCGCTCGGCGGCTCCTATCAGCAGGAGGTCGATCTGACGACGTTGTTCAAGGACGTCGCGCACGAGTACGTCGAGATGGCGTCCTCGCCGGAACAGATGCGCCATCTGGTCGATCGGGCAGTGCGGATCGCGAAGGACCAGCGGACGGTTACTTGTTTGATCATTCCGAACGACGTTGCCGGGATGGCGGCGGTTGAGACGCCGCCGCGTGCGCACGGGACGATCCATTCGTCGCTTGGCTATTCGCCGCCGACGATCATGCCGGGGCAGGCCGACCTGAGCCGCGCCGCCGAGGCCCTGAACGCCGGCGAGAAAGTCGCGATGCTGGTCGGCGCGGGCGCGCTTGACGCTGCGGACGAGGTGATCGAGGTCGCGGAGCTGCTGGGCGCTGGAGTCGCGAAGGCGCTGCTGGGCAAGGCCGTCCTGCCCGACGATCTCCCGTTCGTGACCGGGTCGATCGGCCTGCTGGGGACGAAGCCGAGCTGGGACATGATGATGGGCTGCGACACGCTGCTGATGATCGGCTCGAGCTTCCCGTACTCGGAGTTCCTGCCCGAGGAGGGGCAGGCGCGCGGGGTGCAGATCGACATCGACGGACGAATGATCGGGATCCGCTACCCGATGGAGGTTCAGCTCATCGGCGACTCGAAAGCGACGCTGCAAGCGCTGATCGCGCTGCTGAAACGGAAGGAAGACCGCTCCTGGCGCGAGCAGATCGAGAAGAACACCGAGAAGTGGTGGGAGCTGATGGAAGAGCGCGCGCTCAAGAGCGCCGATCCGATCAACCCGCAGCGGTTGTTCCTCGAGCTCTCCAAGCGGCTCCCGGACAACGCGATCCTCAGCTCCGACTCGGGCTCGTCGGCAAACTGGTTCGCGCGTGATGTGAAGATCCGTAAAGGGATGATGGCGTCGCTGTCGGGGAACCTGGCGACGATGGGGCCGGGCGTCCCGTATGCGATCGCCGCCAAGTTCGCGCACCCAGATCGGGTGGCGATCGCGCTGGTCGGCGATGGGGCGATGCAGATGAACGGTCTCGCCGAGCTGATCACGATCGGCAAGTACTGGCAGCGCTGGTCCGATCCGCGTCTCGTGGTGCTCGTCCTTCATAATGATGACTTGAACCAGGTGACCTGGGAGCAGCGGGCGATGGAGGGCGACCCGCGCTACGACGCCTCGCAGGACATCCCCGACTTCCCCTACGCCCGCTACGCAGAGCTGATCGGCTTGAAGGGGATCCGCGTCGATAAACCGGACGAGATCGGGTCGGCCTGGGAGGAGGCGCTGTCGGCTGACCGCCCGTGCGTGCTCGAGGCGATCACCGACCCGGCCGTGCCGCCGCTGCCCCCGCACATCACCTTCGAACAGGCAACACACTTTGCGCAGTCGATCCTGCGGGGTGACTCCGACCGGCGATCGATGATCACGCAGTCGCTGAAGCAGATGGTCGGCGAGTTTATCCCCGGCCGCCACTAGATGATCACGGCGGTGCGGGGTATCGAGGTCGCGGTAGAGCGGTTGGATGTTTCGGTCTACAGGGTGCCGACCGACTTCCCGGAGTCGGACGGTACCGCGGAGTGGGACGCGACAACGATGGTGCTCGTCGAAGCGCACGCCGGCGATCGGGTCGGGCTCGGCTACACCTACGGCGACGCCGCCATCGGCGGCCTCATCCGCGACACGTTGGCAGAGGTCGTCGAGGGCCGCGACGCGCTGGCCGCGACGGCGAGCTGGCAGGCGCTCGGCCGCGCCTGTCGCAACCTCGGCCGCCCCGGTCTCGCCTCGATGGCGATCGCCGCGGTCGACACCGCGCTGTGGGATCTGAAGGCGCGCCTGCTCGAGCTCCCGCTCGCGACGCTGCTCGACGCGGCACACGAGGCGGTGCCGATCTACGGCAGCGGCGGCTTCACCTCCTACCCGGACGAGCGGCTCGCGGAACAACTCGGCGGCTGGGCCGAGCAGGGAATCGCGCGCGTGAAGATGAAGGTCGGCCGCGAGCCGGAACGTGACCTGCATCGCGTCGGGGTGGCGCGCGAGGCGATCGGCGCGCAAACGGAGCTCTACGTGGATGCGAACGGCGCCCTCAGCCGCAAGCAGGCGCTGCGCTTCGCCGTCGAGTACGCGGAGCGCTTCGACGTGCGCTGGTTCGAGGAGCCCGTCAGCTCCGACGACCTCGAGGGTCTGCGCCTGCTCCGCGATCGGGCGCCGGCGGGGATGGACATCGCCGCCGGCGAGTACGGCTACATGCTGCCCTACTTCGAGCGGATGCTCGAGGCGGGCGCGGTCGACTGCCTGCAGGCCGACGTCACTCGCTGCGAAGGGATCACCGGCTTCCTACGCGTCGCCGCTCTCTGCCAGGCACGCTCGCTCCAGCTCTCGGCACACTGCGGCCCCTCCCTCCATGTCCATCCCTGCTGCGCGGTCGTGCCGCTACGCCACCTCGAGTACTTCCACGACCACGTGCAGATCGAGCGGATCCTCTTCGACGGCGTCCTCGAGCCAATCGGCGGCGAGCTGCACCCCGACCTCTCACGCCCCGGAAACGGGCTCGAACTCAAGCGCGCCGACTCCGAGCGTTACGGGATCTGAGCAAAGGAGCGGACGGTGCCGAGGAGACTGACGAAGAAGCGTGGACTGGCGGCGAGAGCGCTCGTCAACCTGCGCGCGGGGCGGATGCAGCGAACGCTCGCCGCCGCGACGGCGCTGAGTGCGCCGCCGCTCGGCTTCGAGATCTACCTCGAGCACTACAAGGGCTCGTTCGGCGACAAGTGGATGTGGACGCCGATCTTCCTCACGCCGCCGCTGACCGCGGCCGGGATCGCCGGCGTCTTCTCGGAACGGGCCGCGAAAACCGTGCTGCCCTTCATCTCGGCGCTGTACTTCCTCGACGGGCTCGTCGGCGTGGTCACGCACATCCAGGGCGTGCGCAAGAAGCCGGGCGGGTTCTCCGAGCCGACCTACAACATGGTGATGGGGCCGCCGCTCCTCGCGCCCGGGTCGTTGATGATGGTTGGGGCCTTCGGCTTGCTGGCGCCGCTGATGAAGCGCGAACGCTGACCCGTGGCGCGCGACTTCCGTCAGCCGGATCACCTGCCGAAGGTGCGCGGCGACGAAGGCGCCGACCCAGGCGAGCTGCCGCGCCAGCGGCGCGGTAAGACGCCGCAGATGTACGGCCGCTACCCCGATTACGACTGCCTCGAGCAAGCCGAGCACTGGGATGAGCTGACGTGCAAGCTGGTTGTCGACCGGGTAGAGCGGGTGCCGGAGTTGCGCTTCTTCGGCGACGACGAAGCGGCGACGCTCACGATCTTCTGCGATGTCGTGCTCGCCCAGAACGCGGAGCCGCGCATCCCCGTACTCGCCTTCGTCGACCAGAAGCTGGCCGAAGGCCGCCTCGACGGCTACCAGTACGCCGACATGCCCGACGACTGCGAAACCTGGCGGCTGGTCGCCCGTGGCCTCGACGAGAGCGCGCGGACACACGGCGCCGAGTCGTACGCGGCCGCGCTCATCGATCGGCAGCAGGAGATCATGGACGCCTTCGCCGAAGGAGAGCTATCGGGCGGTGTCTGGGAGCAGCTCGACTGCAAGCACGCCTGGAGCGTCGTCATGCGGAGTGTGCTCGCAGCCTTCTACTCGCACCCGTGGGCGTGGAACGAGATCGGCTTTGGCGGTCCTGCTTATCCGCGCGGCTACGCCCGTCTTGGCATTGGCCTCTCGGAGGCCTGGGAAGGCGCGGAGGCGGTTGATGTCAATCCCGGTGTGGATGTCAAGGAGCGAGGGCTCGAATGAGATTCGGCGGCAGCCACGGCTTCAAGGGTTCGGTCTTCCCGCACGACAACGATTCGGCCCTCTTGCTCGACGTGCACCGCCGCGGCGTTCCTGGACGCGAACAGATGCGCCGCTTCCCTGACGAGGAGGAGGTGGACTTGCTGGTCGTCGGCTGCGGTGCAGGCGGTGCGGTGCTCGCCCAGCGGCTCGCTCGCGCCGGCTGGCGGATCGTCGTGCTCGACCGAGGCCCCTTCTGGGATCCGGACGAGGACTGGGTTTCCGATGAGGAGGGGTCGCATCATCTCTACTGGACGGACAAGCGCATCGTCGGTGGCGATGACCCGGTTGAGCTGGGCAAGAACAACTCCGGGCACGGGGTGGGCGGCTCGATGATCCACTACGCCGGCTATACACCGCGCTTCCATCCCTCCGACTTCGAGACGCGCACCCGCGACAGCGTCGGCGCTGACTGGCCGATCTCCTACTGGGAGCTGAAGTCGCACTACGAGCGCGTCGAGCGCGAACTCCCGGTCGCCGGCCAGCACTGGCCCTGGGGCGACCCACACAGCTACCCACATGGACCGCATCCGATCTCGGGTGCGGCCGAGCGTGCCTGGGCGGGCGCACGTGCGCACGGGGTCGAGATGCGGGTCGGGCCGGTCGCGATCGCGAACGGCGTCTTCGGCAACCGTCCCCATTGTGTTTATCGCGGCTTCTGCCTGCAGGGCTGCAAAGTGAACGCGAAAGCGAGCCCGCTCGTCACCCACGTGCCCGACGCGATCGAGCACGGCGTCGAGATCCGCGCCGACTCGATGGCGGTGCAGATCGAGCTCGACCAGGCGAGCGGCCGGGTCGCCGGCGTCACCTACATCGAGGTCGAGACAGGACGCGAACGCTTCCAGCGCGCAGCCGCTGTCGCCGTCTGCGGCTACTCGATCGAGTCACCCCGGCTGCTCCTGCACTCGACGAGCAAGCGGTACCCGCACGGCCTCGCCAACACGCACGACCAGGTCGGCCGTTACGTGATGGTGCAGGGGGCGCCCCAGGTCGCGGGCCGCTTCCCCGAGCTCCTACGCATGTACAAAGCCCCGCCTCCCGAGGTGTCCTCCGAGCAGTTCTACGAGACCGACGAGGCGCGCGGATTCGCCCGCGGCTTCTCGATCCAGACGATCAGCCCGCTCCCGATCGGCTGGGCAGAACACGTGCTCGCCGACGGCCACCGCGGCACCGCCTTGCGCGAGTACATGCGCGACTACAACCACTGGACGGTGCTCGGCTCGCTTTGTGAGCTGCTGCCACTCCCGGACAATCGGGTCACGCTCGCTGACGAGCACGACCAGTTCGGGATGCCGGTCGCACGTTTCGACTACACGCAGTGCGAGAACGATCGCGCCAACATCGCCTTCGCCAAAAAGACGATGCACGCGATCTGGGAAACCGCCGGCGCCCAAGACGTGCTGACGATCGACCGCTACGCACACCTCGTCGGCGGCTGCCGCATGGGCGCGGACGCCGAGACGAGCGTCATCGACTCCGACCACCGCGTCTGGGAGATCCCCAACCTGTTCGCCTGCGACGGCAGCGTGATGCCGACCCAGGGAAGCGCCAACCCCGCTTTGACGATCATGGCGCTCGCCTCCCGGCTGGCCGAACGGCTCACCGCGAAGCGCGTCCAGACTTCCCGGAGCCTGGGCTCGAGGACGAACCGTATGACGCAAGACGCAGCTGGCATCTGAGTGAGAGGGTGAGCGATGAGCGAGAGCGGCAAGCCCGAAGTTGTCGTGGTTACCGGCGCCTCCGGCGGCGTGGGGCGGGCGGTCGCTCACGCGTTCGCGAAGCGGGGTGCTCACATCGGCCTGGTGGCGCGGGGGGAAGAGGGCCTCGACGGCGCCCGTCGGGAAGTCGAGTCGTTCGGTGGGAAGGCACTCGTCCTGCTGACCGACGTGGCCGACCACGAGCAGGTCGAGGCGGCGGCCGAGGCAGTCGAGCGTGAATTCGGCCCGATCGACGTGTGGGTGAACGACGCGATGGCGACAGTCTTCGCGCCCTTCCTGAACGTGGAGCCGGCGGAGTTCAAGCGGGCGACCGAGGTCACCTACCTTGGCGCGGTCTACGGAACGATGTCGGCGCTGAAGCGGATGACGCTGCGCGACCGCGGCATCGTTGTCCAGGTCGGCTCCGCGCTCGCCTACCGGGCGATCCCGCTCCAGTCGGCATATTGCGGCGCCAAGTTCGCGATCCGCGGCTTCACCGATTCGGTTCGCACGGAGCTGATGCACGACGGCTCGAACGTCTGGATCACGATGGTGCAGCTGCCGGCGGTGAACACACCTCAGTTCAACTGGTGCCGCACGAAGCTGCCCGACCATCCGCAGCCGGTGCCGCCGATCTACCAGCCCGAGGTTCCCGCAGAGGCGGTCTACTGGGCAGCGCACCACCGCCGGCGGGAGCTCGACGTTGGTGGCAGCGCGGTCAAGGCGATCTTCGGTAACAAGCTCTCGCCTCGCTTCGCCGACTGGTACCTCGCCCGAACCGGTTACACGTCCCAGCAGATCCAGGACATGCCAGTGACCGGCCGCCAGGACAACCTGTTCGAGCCGGTCCCCCGCGAAGCCACGACGCACGGCATGTTCGACGACCAGTCGCACGAGCGCAGCTACCAGCTTTGGGCGAACACCCACCGGCCGCTCGTCACCGGCGTCTTGGCCGGAGTGGCGGCGGCAGCAGTGGGACTCGTTCGGGCTGTCCGCTGATGGCGGCCCGTCCCCAAGAGGGCGTGCTCGACGAGCGGCTGCGGGGGAGCTGGAGGTCCGGGTGCGCGGCGAGGTGCGTTTCAGCAAGGGCGGCCGTGCGCTCTATTCGACTGATGCGTCGAACTAACGGCGGCTGCCGATCGGTGTCGTGATCCCGCGCGACGCAAACGATGTCGTCGCGGCGCTCGCGGTCTGCCGCGATTACGACGCACCCGTGCTCGCACGCGGCGCCGGCACGAGCCTTGCCGGCCAGACCTGCGACGAGGCGGTCCTGCTCGATTTCTGCAAGTACATGAACCAGATCGTCGAGATCTACCGCGAACGGCGGCTCGCCCTCGCCCAGCCTGGCCTGATCCTCGACCACCTCCGCCGGGAGACGGAGGCCGGCTCGCCGCCGCTCACCTTTGGCCCCGATCCGGCGACGCACGACCATTGCATGCTCGGCGGCATGATCGGCAACAACTCCTGTGGCGTGCACTCGGCCATGTCGGCCTTCTACGGTCCGGGGCCGCGCACCTCCGACAACGTCGTCTCACTGGATGTCCTCACCTACGACGGGCTGCGCTTCGAGGTCAGGCCGACGAGCGACGACGAGCTCGCTCAGCCGGGCCGGATTGGCGGCCGCCGCGGCGAGATCTTCTGCTGCGGCATGGCCGGCGCGTTCGGCTTTGAGCGTGGAGACCACTACGCCGTCTCGATCGCCGTCGGCGAGCGCGTGCTCCTGCCGGCCGTGCGCGCGGCGGACGCGCAGACGCCGATCCTCGCCGACGGCTTCAGCTGTCGCGAGCAGCAGATCCGCCAGCAGACCGATCGGCAGCCGCTCCACCTTGCCGAGGTGCTGCAGCACGCGCTGCCAGGTGGAGGCGCTGGGCGTGTCTGAGCCGCTGCAGATGGCGCCGCACGTCTTGCGCGATTACGCGCTTCTTGCCGACGGCGAGCGCGGCGTCCTGGTCGGGCCGCGCGGCGACTTCGTCTGGATGTGCTTCCCCGGCTGGGAAAGCAACGGGGTCTTCTCGTCGCTGATCGGCGGCGGCGGCATCTACGCCGTCACGCCGAAGGAACGGTTCGTCTGGGGCGGTTACTACGAGCAGGGCAGCCTGATCTGGCGCAGCCGCTGGGTGACGGTGGAGAACGCGATCGTCGAGTGCCGGGAAGCGCTGGCGTTGCCGGCAAGAGCGGATCGAGCCGTCGTCCTGCGACGTGTGATCGCCCGGCAAGGGGGAGCGAGGGTAGAGGTGGTGCTCAGCCCGCGCGGCAGCTTCGGAGACGAGCCGCTCCGCAAGCTCGCGCGGAGCGAGGCGGGCCACTGGAGCGGCCAGGTCGGAAGGATCCACGTCTGCTGGGCCGGAGGCGGCGAGGCGCACGCCGCGAACGACGGCCACGGCGGCAAGGTGCTCCGGCTCGACCTCCAGCTCGAAGAGGGCGAGCACCACGACCTCGTACTCGTGCTCGCCCTCGACGGGCGCGAGATCGAGCCGCCCCAGCCCGACCTCGCCTGGTCAGGCGTGGAGGCCGGTTGGCGGGAGCGCGTGCCAGAGCTCAAGCAGACTGCCGGCCGGCGGGATGCCCGCCACGCCTACGCCGTCCTCACCGGCCTCACGAGCGCCGGGGGCGGCATGGTCGCCGCCGCGACGATGTCCTTACCCGAGCGCGCCCGCCAGAGCCGCAACTACGACTACCGCTACGTCTGGATTCGCGACCAGTGCTACGCGGGGCAGGCGGTCGCAAAGGCTGGCGCCTACCCGCTGCTCGACGACGCCGTCCGCTTCGTGGGCGAGCGTCTGCTCGACCACGGCCCGGAGCTGAAGCCCGCTTACACGACGAGCGGTGGCCGCGTCCCCGATCAGCGGCAGCTCGATCTACCAGGGTATCCCGGCGGCAGCGACGTCGTCGGCAACTGGGTCAACGAGCAGTTCCAGCTCGACGCCTTCGGGGAAGCGCTGCTGCTCTTCGCCGCCGCTGCCCGGCACGATCGCCTGGACGCGGACGGCTGGCGCGCCACGGAGGTCGCAGCCGCGGCGATCGAGGCTCGCTGGCAGGAGAAGGACGCCGGAATCTGGGAACTCGATCCGGACGAATGGACGCATAGCCGGCTGATCTGCGCCGCGGGGCTGCGCGCGATCAGCAGCTGCGGACCCGGCGGCGAGCAGGCGGCACGCTGGCTCGCCTTTGCGGATGCGATCACCGCCCATACCTCGGCGAGCGCGCTCCATCAGTCCGGGCGCTGGCAGCGCTCCCCGGGAGACGAGCGACTCGACGCCGCGCTGCTCCTGCCCGCGATCCGCGGCGCCATCCCCCACGACGACCCACGCTCGCTCGCGACCCTGCAAGCGTTCGCCCGTGAGCTAACGCAAGACGGCTACGCCTACCGCTACCGCCCTGACGGGCGGCCGCTTGGCGAGGCAGAAGGCGCCTTCCTGCTTTGCGGCTTCCTGCTGTCGCTCGCCTACGCGCAACAGGGTGACGCGGTCGCCGCGGCCCGCTGGTTCGAGCGCAACCGGGCCGCCTGCGGACCCCCGGGCCTCCTCTCCGAGGAGTTCGACGTCACGCAGCGGCAACTGCGGGGCAACCTGCCGCAAGCGTTCGTCCACGCGCTGCTGCTCGAGTGCGCTGCTTCACAGCAGCCATCGGCGAGCGAAGGGTGACGAGACACGAGCGTTGACCGCGACCCGCATGCTCTACGGATCGGTGCTCTTACTAGCGCCCGGTGAGGTCTTGCACGCGCTGTCGCACGAGCCGATCGACCGGCGTGCGCAGACCTTCGCACGCGCCCTCGGCGCCCGGCACCTGCTCCAGGCCGTCATGTCGATCGGCACGCCAGCAAGCGCCGGTTGCGTGCGGGGCCCTTGTCGATGCCGGTCATGCCGTCACGATGGTCGTGCTCGCCGTGCTGAGACCAGAACGACGGTGGCTGGCCGGCGGGAATGCGCTCGCGGCCGCCACGTTCGCCGCAGCGGGCCTCCTCGAGACCGGCCGCCCAGGAGCGGGCCGGTGATCGTCGGTCCGCAGACTCCGCGCACCAAGCGGCGAGCCCGGTCCTATCGTCGTTCGGCGAGGTAAGAACGAGGCTGCGAGGGACGCTAGAAAGACATGGGTACCCGGCTGAGATGATCGCTTCTGCCTCGCAGTTCGCTCTGCTCGCCCCGCTGAGCATCGTGGTGGGCGCAGTCATGATCCGACTCGGCCTCGACCATCGCCTGCTCGAGTCCCGCAACCCGCCACGACGCTGCCCGTCGTGCGGTCGGCTGATCCGAAGGCGCGTCTGTCCACTGTGCGCCGGTCAGACACGCGGTCGCCTCCAACCTGCGCGTGCTCGGAAGGGAGCCGGATGACCGGTTTTATTCATGAGGCGCGGAGCGAAGCGAAGCCGTTCCTGTTTGTGCTCGCGCTCGTCGCTGCGTTGGGCGGATTCCTGTTCGGCTACGACCCGGGTGAGCCGATGACCTGTGCGCCGAACGCGTTCCAAAGCGGCGACGGGCTCGTCACGCTCGAGCCCGGCGAGTCGCTGTCGGCGCGCTGGGGGATCGAGCCCTCGTGACTGCCTACAGTGCAGGATCGGGTGAGCTCGAGGGTAAGGTCGCGCTCGTCACCGGCGCCGGCAGCGGGATCGGCTACGCGATCGCGGAGCGCTTCGCCAACGAGGGCGCCGCGGTCGCGATCGACTACTTCGGTCACGACGCGGACGCCAAGGCCGTCGCGATCGAAGCAGGCGTCACCGACGCGGCCGCCGTGGAGGCGCTTGTCGCGCAGATCGTCGAGCGGTTCGGGCGGCTCGACGTGCTCGTCAACAACGCCGGGATCGAGAAATCGCAGCCGCTGCTCGAGATCGACGAAGCCAGCTGGGACAGGACGCTCGCGGTCGACCTCAAAGGACTGTTTCTCTGCTTGCAGACGGCGGCGCGGCGGATGAAGGAGAGCGGCGGCGGCTCGATCGTGAACATCACCTCCATCCACGAGGACTTCCCGTTTCCGAGCTACGCGCCTTACGCGGCGGCGAAGGGCGGACTGCGCATGCTGATGCGAAACGCCGCGCTCGTACTTGGGCCGCTCGGGATCCGGGTCAACAACATCGCTCCTGGTGCGATCGCGACGCCGATCAACGCGGCCACGCTCGCCGACCCGGAGAAGGTTCGACGGCTGCGGGAGATCGTGCCGCTGCAGCGGATGGGAATCCCTGAAGAGGTGGCCGAGGTCGCGCTCTTCCTCGCCTCGGACAGGTCGTCGTACGTGACCGGCTCGACCTACTTCGTCGACGGCGGATTCGTCCGGCACGCGGAGGCGCTCTGACCTCTTCCGGATGCTCGAGCCCCTCGACGCAGGCACGCGCGCGCTCGACCGTAAGACATGCGGCCGACGCGACGGCGGTGGAGAGCCGTCGTAGGTCCTCGGGCGCGAGAGTTGTGGGAGAAGTTCGGTGATTGAACCTAAGTGGCGGCACGAAGCTGATCAGGAGTCGCCCGTCGGTCGGGTGCATGCGGTAGCCACGGGCGGCCATGGCCGTTCGACCTCGTCGCTCGAGATCGCAGGCTTCGACGAGGATGCCGAGCGCGTCGTGCGCGCCGCGATCTTCTCCACGTATCCACCGCAGGCTTGCGGGATCGGCGCATTCTCGTTTGATGTGCGATCGGCGCTACTCGAACTGCCTGGAATCGGCGACGTCAGCCCCATCGTCGTTGCCAACGAGCGGTCAAGAGCACAGCAACCCGAGGTACTAATGATGGTCTCGCAGGAGGAGCGTGGCGACTATGTGCAGGCTGCGAGGCTACTCGGCCGGCTCGACATCGACGTTGTTCTGCTCCAGCACGAGTTCGGGATCTTCGGCGGCGTGGACGGCGAGTATGTCTTGTCGTTCGCGCAGCAGCTCGAGCAACCGCTCGTCGTGACCTTGCACACGGTGTTGTCGCAGCCATCGCCGCACCAGCTGGGGGTGTTAACGGCACTCTGCGACCAGGCGGAACGTGTGATCGTGATGACTGACACGGCTCGGCGTCTCCTCGTCGATGCGGGCGCATCTGTTGTGGAGAAGATCCGGACAGTTCCCCATGGTGCACCGGGTGTGCTCGGACGCCGGAGGGCGGACCGCGTGGCCGACCGGCATCCCCTCAACGTCGCGCCGACACCGGACAGGTACGAGCGGGTCCAGTCACGGCTGCTGCTGTCTACCTTCGGTCTGCTCTCGGCGGGGAAGGGTCTTGAGTCGGCGATCGCGGCGCTTCCGCTTATCGTTGAGCGTCACCCGGAGGTGGTGTACGTGATCGCTGGGCAGACGCACCCGCAGGTGGCGCGTCGGGAGGGTGAGCAATACCGCCTCATGCTGGAGCGCCTTGTTGTCGATCTCGAGCTTGGCGATCATGTCGAGTTCGAGGATCGCTTTCTCTCGATCGACGAGCTGGCCGATCTGCTCGCGGTGACCGACGTCTTCGTGACGCCGTACCGCGATCGCGAGCAGGTCGCCTCTGGTTCGCTCACATTCGCGATTGCTGCCGGCTGCGCTGCAGTTTCGACTCCGTACTGGTATGCGCAGGACATGCTCGCCTCCGGGGCCGGCCGGATCGTGCCGTTCAACGACCCAGGGGCGATCGCCGAGGCCGTGTGCGAGTTCGCCGAGCAGCCCGAGCTGCTGGCGAGGGCGCGCGCGGAGTCCCGCCGGATCGGCTCCCAGCTCACGTGGCCCTGCGTCGCGTCTGCAACGGAGAAGGTGCTCCGGGAAGCCGCGAACTCCTCGTGGCTAGCGATGAGCGAAGCTTCCAGGGCGACCGACTCGCGCTCAGAGCGGATCGGTTCGCTCAGGTGAACCGCTTGGGCGACTTCCGGCAGGAAGGCAACGAGCAATGAAAAGACGCGTCATCGCTTTCGACCTGGACAATACGCTGGCTGACAGCAAGTCTCCGATCACCGAGGAGATGGCCGATCTGTTGAACGGCCTGTTGAGGAAGTTCCAAGTCTGCGTCATCTCCGGCGGCAAGTTCGAGCAGTTCGAGAAACAACTTCTGAACCACCTCGACGCCGCTCCGCGCACGCTGCGGGCCTTGCACATCATGCCCACGTGCGGGACACGCTACTTTCGGTTCGGTGTCGCGGCCGACGCCTGGCAGCAGGTGTATGCCGAGGATCTCAGTGCCGATCAGAAGGCGAAGATCGTCGCTGCGCTCGACGCGGGGGCAGACGGACTCGGGTATCGCGCAGCGAAACTGTGGGGCGCGCAGATCGAAGATCGTGGCAGCCAAGTCACGTTTTCCGCCCTCGGTCAGGAAGCACCGGTAGCAACGAAGGAAGCCTGGGACCCAGACGGGACGAAGAAAGGAAGACTGCGCGACTACGTGGCAAAGGCGATTCCCGAGTTCGAGGTTCGGGTCGGCGGCTCTACGTCGATCGACGTGACCAAGCCCGGCATCGACAAGGCGTACGGCATCAAGAAGCTCATCAAGCTGCTCGCGGTGACGAAGAGGGATGTCCTGTTCGTCGGCGACAGATTGGGTGACGATGGCAACGACTACCCGGTCAAAGCGATGGGCGTCGACTGCGTCGAGGTATCGCGATGGCAGGACACGGCGCTCGTCATCCAGACGATCTTGGACGTGACCTGAGATGCCGCCAATGACCGCCGAGCATGACGAACGTCCCTGGGGCGACTACACCGTGCTCGACGAGGCGTCCGACTACAAGGTCAAGCGCATCACGGTGGCAGCCGGAAAGCGGCTCAGCTATCAACGCCATGCGCGACGGGAAGAGCACTGGCTCGTCGTCCATGGGGCCGGCCGCGTCACGCTAGAAGGCGAAGAGTTCGACGTTGTTTCAGGATCAGCCGTCGACGTGCCCGTCGGAGCAGCCCACCGGATCGCCAACACGGGAACAACACAGCCTCTGACCTTCGTCGAAGTGCAACGTGGCGACTACTTCGGCGAGGACGACATCGTCCGTCTCGACGACGACTACGGTCGAGCGGACGGCACTCCATGAGCGGCCGACGCTCGCGATCCGGCACCGGCCAAGCAACTTGTCGCGGTCAGCAGGGTTGAAGATGGGCACCGCCTTCGCCTACGCCGGCGCAACCCGGGTCGCGGTTGAGCGCATCAGCGACGAACCGATTGTGGAGGCGGATTCGGTGTCCGGCTACGGGCCCATCTTCAACGCGGGCGTAATCCACCAGGACGGCCGTTTCCATCTCTTCGCGCGTGGCGTGCGCGCCGGTTACCGGCGCAACGACGGCCCGGGCGATCTCTTCCTCGACTACATCTCGGATGTGCTCGTGTTCACCTCGAGCGACGGGCGCCGCTACGAGTTCCAGCAGGTGCTCGCATCCGGCTCCCCGGACGGAGTGCACTCGTACGAGGATCCGCGCGTGCAGCGCGTCTCCAGCGGCGGTGCGGAGCGGGTCGTCATGTCGTACACGAACCTGCCCGCGCCTGAGGCCGGCCTCCCGTGGCGCATCGGAGTGCACCGGCTCGCCTACGAGGGAGGCCGCTTCCGCCTCAACCCCGCCTCAGGCCGTGTCGTCGGGCCAGACGGCATGAAGGACAAGGACGCAGTGATCTTCAACCTCCGCGACGGCCGCGTCGGCCTGATCCACCGCATCCACCCGAACATCCAGCTCGCCCTCTTCGATTCGCTCGACGAGCTCTGGAATCCGGCGCCCGGCTACTGGGACGAGCACCTGCGCGACCTCGAGCGGCACATTCTCATCAGGCCCTCGAAAGGGGCGCTCGGCGTCGGCGCCGGAGCTCCGCCGGTGGCGACCGAGAAGGGCCTGCTGCTCTTCTTCCACGAGCGGGATGGCAACGACCACTACACGACGAAGGTCGCGTTGCTCGACGACGACACCGGCCGGGTACGATCGCTGCTGCCCGACCCCATCATGTGTCCCGAACTTCCCTGGGAGTGCGTCGGCGACATCGACAACATCATCTTCGTCCAGGGCGCCGTTTCGCGGTCCGACGGCACGATCTACCTCACTTACGGCGCAGCTGACCGCTGCGTCGGTGCGGCGAGCGTGGCCACGAGCGATGTTCTCGAGGCGTTGGAGATCGCCTAACGATCTCGCTTGTCGGTAAGAACAGCTGTCCGAGCGACGCTGAAGAAGTACGTGGTCTTGCGCCCGCAGCGATCCCTACAAACCTCTGCTGCCGTTGTCTATCCCGGAGGTTCAACTGTGTCCGAGAGCCACACCCGCTACGACGGTGCCGGCATCGACCCGAAGTACAGCTCATTCGATCCTCCCGAGCATCCGCCCTTGCGCGACGCTCGGACGAACCCGCGCGGTGTCCGCCACATCAACGAGACGGGCCAGGATCAGAGGGCGGTCGAGGACCGCCCTCGCGTTCAGGCTGCCCAGGAGCGCCGCGCGACGATGATCGGCGCGGCGAAGCGGCGCCTGCGCCGGCTGTCGGGATACCGGAGTTGACGGCTTCGCGGCGGCACACCCGAAGCGGAGCCGCATGACACCTGCCGGGGAGCGGCTAGGCGCCGGCCGCGATCATCTGGTCCAACGTCTGTCGGTAGTCGATCGTCACCGTGTGGGCCTCGGTCTCGGTGCTCGTCATTAGATCTCGGCGCGGTAACCGAAGAATTCATGGTCTTCGCTGTAGCCGCCTTGTCCGCCATAGCGTTCGCGGAAGTGGTGGACGAACTCGATCTCGCTGATCCATTTGACGTGTTTGAAGCCGAGCTGGTTCTCGACCCGCAGCCGTAGCGGTCGGCCGTGCAGGATCGGCAGCCGTTCGCTGTTCATCTCGTACGCGAGCAGGCTCTGTGGGTGGCGCAGGTCGTGGATCGAGTGAGAGTCGTAGTAGCAGCCGGCTCCTTCCCCGCCGGCGGCGAAGGAGTAGAACATCACCCACCCGGCCTCGGGCTTCGGCTGCACGAGCTCGATCAGCGCTGCGAAAGGCAGACCGCCCCACTGGGCGATGCCGGACCAGCCCTGGATGCAGTTGTGCATGGTGATCTGCTCCTGCTTGCTGATCGCCTCGATTTGCTCCAGCGAGAGCTCGACGGGATTCTCGACGAGGCCGTGCACCTTGAGCCGGTAGGCGCGGAAGTCGTCGTCGCGGAGCGCGCACCACTCCGGGCTGTCGGGCAGGCGCGCGTGATTGGGCCAGAAGTAGGGGCTGATGTCCTCATGCCGGTATTCGACTCGGGGCGCGTGGTGGTCGAGCAGCAGGTCCATGAGCCGGCCGACGGTGAGGCTGGAGACGCGTTGCAGGACACGGGTGTGTGTCCAGGAGAAGCGCACTGCCCAGACGTTGAAGGCGATCACGAGTGCGATCACGAGCAGCCAGATCGCGAAGCCGTCGAGGTTGTGGTGGTTGTTGCCGAGCGTGATGTCGTTGAGGTTGGGCGCGAGCCCGGTGAGCGCGACCAGGGCCATGTGGCCGATGAAGAAGACGACGAAGGAGACCATCACGAGGAAGTGGATCGAGCGTGCGATCTGTCGGTTGCCGAACAGGCGCGCGTACCAGCGG
>Ga0208219_1000235_pt1 | contig 20901 bp, 16 predicted proteins | sample NGESurshal072012_7_FD_184469 | JGI IMG/M metagenome (GOLD analysis project Ga0208219, IMG submission 184469) | Arctic peat soil microbial communities from Barrow, Alaska - NGEE Surface sample 53-2 shallow-072012 (SPAdes) | ecosystem: Environmental > Terrestrial > Soil > Wetlands > Peat ... | reverse complement strand
AGCGGTGGGTTGGCAGCTGCCGACGTGAGCTGCTGGACCGGACCCTGATCTGGAACCAGCGCCACCTGATGATGGTGCTGCGGGAGTACGAGGACTTCTACAACTCACACCGGCCGCACCGCGCCCTGAACCAGGCCGCGCCACTGCGACCGCTGCCAGATGGCGTCACCGACTTGGATCATTTCCGGGTCCGGCGGCATGACCGCGCGGGTGGGGTCATCGACGAGTATCGCCTGGTGGAATAGGTTTTCGGCACCTACAGGCCGGGCAGCTCGAAGGCGCGCTGGCCACCGAGTTCGAGCTGCATCCCCTGGCGGCGGTCCTCCGTTCAGCCCCTGGTCTCGGACCTGTCCTGGCCGCGAGAGTGCTGGCCGAGGTCGGTGACGACGACAGCCGTTTCAGCAGCGTGGCGGGTTTGCGGGCCTTCGTCGGCACCGTGCCGGTCACCCGGGCCTCGGGCCGCTCCAGGAAAGTGAGCGCACGCCATTTCCGTAACAAGCGCCTCGCCGATGCCTGCCACTGGTGGGCCTTCGCAGCACTCACGAGATCGCCGGGAGCACGAGCCCACTACGACCGCCGCCGCGCCGCCGGGGACCATCACAATGCCGCCCTGCGCAACCTGTCCAACAAGCTCCTCGGCCGCATGTGGTGGTGCCTGCATAACAGCCAGCTCTGGGACGAGGACTCCGCCTGGAACATCCCAGCCACCAAGGTCGAACAGCTCGCGGCTTGACATCTGACTCGCGTGGGATGTCTACGTCAAGGTCACCGGCCGGTGGACGTACCTGTACCGGGCCGTCGACGAGCACGGCCAGGTCATCGACGTGCTGCTATCAACACGGCGTGACCTGGCCGCGGCCCGGCGATTCTTCACCCGCGCGCCGCGCGCGGGCACGGTCCCGGCCGAGGTCACCATCGACCGCGCCCCGGCCTATCCGCGGGTCCTGTAGGAGCTGATCCCGTCGGCTCTGCACACTGTCGAGCGGTACGCCAACAACCCGGTCGAGACCGATCACGGCCGGCTGAAGGCGGCTGCGGCCGGTGCGCGGACTCAAACGCCGCCGGTCCGCGCGGAACGTGGCCGCCGGGCACGCCTTCATCCAGAACCTTCGCCGCGGTCACTACGAACTCGCCACCCACGTTCCCGTCCGCCACCGGCTCCGTGAGGCCTTCGACCAGCTCACGATGGCCATCTGACAGCCGGATCAGCCCGTCAGCGTGCTTCGTCATCCGCACCGATCGGCCAATGCAACACTGCCCTCCCAGGAACGGCGCCACCCACACACTCACAGATCATGGGCTCGACATGCGCATGATCTTGGAAAGGTGGCTATTTCATGCTCCCCACGCCGAACGGCCCACCACGTCGTTAGCCGGCCATCACGTTGCTATGCCGGGGCCTGTTGCCGGATCCGCGACAGAAGCGGGCTCATGGCTTCGTCAATCCTGCTTTCTTCGCGCCTGATCCGTTCGAGGCCCCGTACGAGTCAGACTTGCTGCCGACATAGGCTATGACGCTCGCGAATACTCCGTAGGAAGGGGCGGTCTGGCTCGCGCTTATGGTCACATTGCCGAAGCGAGCGGGAGATCCAGAATTCGACTGCTTGTAGAACGAGCCGCTGCCGTAGCCCGTGCTGTAGCTGGCTTGATTCCTGCTCCCGCAGACTGGCCAGCCACCTATTGATACGCCCCACGGGAATGACGCGGACAAGGACGGGTTGAAGGAGCAGGAATATCCCGTCCAGTGCTGCCCAAGTGAGACCTTCGACAGCGACACGCGCGATCCGCAGCTCCCGCTCTTCCTTAGATAAGTTACTGTCGCCGTCACCACCGGATCCGTCAGCTTTATATTTTCGAACGTAATCGTAGGCGGAGGATCGTGCGGATTGGGGTGGGTTACAGCGGTGTACGTGATTGTCCCGTGCGTCGCGAGGCTGATGCATCTGCTCAGCGGCCGGGACTTGAACAGCCACGAGTTATGGTATTTTATTTGCATTTGGTAAGTCGTGTCTGGCTCCGAGGCGTGCGCCAGCGGCACGGGGATTGCGGCCCCGGCAATGCTTGATGTTCCGAAGATCACGGCACCTGCGACAGCTGAGGTTAGGAGAATCCGCGAATTGCGCCGTACGCTCACTCTGCCCTCCTTAGGGTGAAGTCCTTTTACGGAATTTATCGTACATACATGTTATTGCCAATGATCTCTGATGGCCGCGGCAGGGCTGGGCCGCCGGCATCCTGCGCAGGACGGCGTCGCCTGCCGGGCCCGGGCAGGGCACCCACTTAGCACGGACGTCCAGCCCAAGACCCGCTATCTACACCAGGTCCACCAGGCGAAAATCACCGGCGCGGCTCTGCCGTGACCCGCCGAGCGGCAGCTGCCTAGAGCGAGGGCGGCCGCCGCGATGAATGCTGCGCAGGCGGCGCGAATTCTGGCTACTCCTTACACATCTGGTCCCTTCGGCATAACGGGCGGTTGCAGCGGGCTGCTGGTGCTCTCAGTTTCGGCGATGCCTCCAGATCGATGCTGCATACCAGCTGAACGCGGCTTCCTGTAGTGCTGCGGACCGCGGGGGCGGCCGCCCGCCTGCTCACGCCTGGCGCGCAGACGGCAGGGGGCTGGCGTGGCTGCGGGATACGCCTCCCGTGCTACGGGCGGCTCGTCGCGCTCTCCCGGCTGCGCCCCTGTGGGACCCGTCGCTTGGCTTGTCAACTACGCCCTTGGCACCGGGCGGCTAGGTACCATTCTCACGGGATCATTTGCGGGCAGTTGCGACATGCCGGCGACACATGTCGTGGCCTTTGGCGGCGGTCGCTGCGGAGGATGACCTGGGATGGATCAGGATGGCCAGGGCGGCGCAGGAGGGCTCATCCGCGGCTACCGGAAGGCGGCGGGGCTTACCCAGCAGGAGCTGGCTGACGCGGCCGGGGTGAGCATCGGGGTAATCCGGGATCTTGAACAGCACCGGACAGGGCGGCCGCAGGCGGAATCGGTGCGGCGGCTGGCTGCGGCGCTTCGCCTGGACCCGCGCGAGGCTGGGGCGCTCGCGCGCGCGGGACGGGAAGCCCCAGCTGCTCTGGCGTCCGGTCGGCACGGCATGCTGCGGCTGGGCGTTCTCGGGCCGGTACAGGCGTGGCGGGGCGCGGCGGCGATCCCGCTGGGCGCGCCCATGCAGCGGGCGGTGCTGGGGCTTCTGGCGCTGTACCCGGAGTCCGGCCTTCGCAGGGCGGCCCTTATCGACGCGCTGTGGGGTGATGATCCGCCTGCTACTGCCGCGGCCATGATCCAGTCCTACGTCAGCCGGCTCCGGGGCGCGCTCGGCGGGAGCGGGCACGACGGGCTGCTGGCCGCGGTCACTGGCGGCTACCGGCTAGATGCCGAGGCTTGCCAGATCGATCATGTTGCCTTCGCGACGCTGGTCAGCCAGGCCCGGGGCATCCGGGCGGCGGCGGCCGCTAGCGTAGCCTACGCCCGTGCTCTTGCCCTCTGGCGGGGCGACCCGCTTGGCGAGGTGGACGCCCTCCGGGAACATCCAGCTGTCATCCGGCTCAACTTGCTCCGCGCCGAAGCGGTGACGGAATACGCTGAGGCCGCGTCGGCCGCGGGCTGGCACGACCGCGTGCTCGGCGAGCTGCAGGCACTGGCCAGCCGGGAGCCGCTGAACGAGCGGGCACATGCCCGGCTGATGGTCGCGCTGGCGGGCAGCGGGCGCCAGGCGGACGCGCTCGGTCTCTATGAACAGCTCCGCCGGCGCCTTGACGAGCAGCTCGGGATCGGGCCCGGCGCGGAGCTCGCGGATGCGCACGCCCGGGTGCTACGCCAGGACATTCCCGGCTCAGGGCCAGCTCGCATCGTCGCGACCGCGCCGACCCGGGACCATCCAGGTCCGCAGGAGGCGCTGGGCCCGGAGCCGTCGCCAGCGGCGGGGGCCTGGGCCATCGTGCCACGCCAGCTGCCCGCCGGGGCGCCGCACTTCGCCGGGCGCGCGGCGGAGCTTGCCGCGCTGACCGAGATGCTCAGCCAGGGAGCGGACGTGCCGGCCAGGGCCACTGATGCACCCGGCGGGGGAATGGTCGTGATCTCGGCGATCGGCGGAATGGCCGGCGTGGGGAAGACCGCGCTCGCGCTGGAGTTCGCGCACCGGATGGCCGGCCGGTTCCCCGATGGCCAGCTGTACCTCAACCTACGAGGCTTCGAGCCGTCGGGTGAACCGCTGACAGCGGCAGACGCGGTACGCGCCTTCCTGAACGCGCTTCAGGTGCCCCCGGCGCAGGTCCCGGCCACAGCGGAGGCCCAGGAAGGTCTGTACCGCTCCCTGCTGGCCGACCGTCGCATGCTTATCGTGCTCGACAACGCTACCGACGCCACCCAGCTGCGGCCGCTATTGCCGGGCCGCGGGGGCTGCCTGGTGGTGGTGACGAGCCGCCGGCAAGTCGCCGGCCTGGCCGCCACTCACGGCGCGCACCTGCTGAGCCTGGACGTGCTTCCCGCGGCAGAGGCGCGTGACCTGCTGACCGCCCGGCTGGGGACCGCCCGAGCCGCCAGCGAGCCCGAGGCAATCGCGGAGCTGGCAGAGCTGTGCTCGCGCCTGCCGCTGGCGCTGAGCATCGCCGCCGCTTTGACTGCGGCCCGGCCTGGCCTGTCCCTGGCCGCTCTGGTCGCGGAGCTCCAGGACCAGCGCCGCCGCCTGGACGTGCTCGACGCCGGTGACGCGACCGCCAGCGTGCGTGCAGTCTTCTCCTGGTCGTACGACCGGCTTAGCGATCCGGCCGCGCGCATGTTCCGGTTGCTGGGCCTGCATCCCGGCCCGGATGTCACCATTCCGGCCGCCGCCAGCATGACGGGTATCTCACGCGACGACGCCCGCCAGCTCATGGCCGAGCTGACCGGGAGCAATCTGCTCGCGGAGCACGTGCCAGGCCGGTTCGCATTTCACGACCTGATGCATGCCTATGCTGCCGACCAGGCGCGGAGACATGACGACGGCCAGGAGAGCCGCGCCGCGGTTCAGCGGGCGCTGAACTTCTATCTGCAGACCGCTTGGGCTGCTGACCGGCTGCTCAACCCCGCCCGCGAGTCGGCTTCCCTGATGATCCCTGCTGAGCCGGATGTGGTCCCGGAGCAAATCGACGGCGTTACTCAGGCCCTGGCTTGGCTGACCGCCGAGCACAACGTGCTGCTGGCCGCCGTCCGGTGGGCTGCCGACGCTCAGTTCGACGTGCACGCACGGGACTTGCCGGCCGCCATGGTCACCTACCTTGACCAGCAGGGGCACCTGCGCGACTATGCCGCCACGCAGGTCACTGCGCTGGCCGCCGCGAAGCGAGTCGGCGACCTACCCGGCCAGGCTCGCGCGCGCCTCGACCTCGCCGGGGCGTTCGGCCGGCTCGGCGAGCACGGCGAGGCGCGTGACAACTTCTTGCGGGCGCTCTCCCTGTACCGGGATCTCGGCGACTGCGGCGGCCAGGGCCGCGCTCGCCTGAGCCTCGGCTGGGTGCTGAACGGGACGAGCGAGCATGCTCAGGCGCTGGCACACTGCCAGGACGCCCTTGAGCTGTTCCGGGCGAGCGACGAGCCAGTCTGGCAGGCGAGGGCGCTCGGCGCGGTCGGATGGTGCCACACGCTCCTCGGCGATCACACGCGCGCCATCGCCGTCTGCCAGGAGGCGGTCGGCTTGCACCGGGAACTCGGAGACAAGCTTGGCGAGGCGGCCGCCTGGGAAAGCCTCGGTGACGCCTGCCATCACCTGGGCCAGCACCGTAAAGCCCTGGCCTGCTTCCGGCGCTCGGCCTTGCTCTACGCGGGACTCGGCGAGCACTTTTACAACGCGGAGGCCCTGACCCGCATCGGCGATACCTACCGGGCGGCCGGCGACCTGCCCGCGGCGCTCGATGCCTGGCAGCAGGCGCTGGCCATACTTGAGTATCACCATCTGCCCACCGCCCGTGAGCTTCGCGCCAAGCTCATCGCTGTCGGCAGTTCCGCGGCCACCGCGGAAGCTCGGGCGCGATCTGTCCGCCTGGATCAGTAACGTTCCTGCAACCACGGTGAGGTGGACGAGAACAGCGATCGTCCCAGTCCGGCGCCGGTCCCGCGATCGCGCCTGGGGCCTCTGGTCCGGTAGGCACACGGTTCCGGCGGAGGCCGCTGCTGTTAATCGCCTTTGTGGTTTCGCTGGTGAGTTCCGGTCCCACCTGTAGGTGAGTTCTGGCCCCCACTTGGTGAGCTGCGAGGGGTGTTCTGTAGGTGAGTTCTGGCCCCACCCTGGAGCCGCGCGGCGTGATTCCCGAAGGTGCTTGTCCTGTGTCAGTGAACATGGGGCATTGTCATCGAAGCTGGGGCAATGCGGGATGCTTGTCAGCGAATCTGTGACTGAGCGCTTCAGCCGGCGGTTGAGCGCGAGATGGCAAGTCTTGCGCTGATGACCAGCTCGGGGCTGCGCCTGAGCGGGTGGCGGGTGCCGGATCGGCTTGGCGCTGCGATGGCCCCGTTCTAGCTGCCGAGGGCGGCGACGTCGATGAGGTGCGTGATGCAGGACTCGAAGATGCCGTCCTCACTGCGTGCGGGGCCGGCCACCGCGAGTGCTGCGGCGAGGTTCGGGTACTGGCCGCTGGCCGCTGCGCGCGCGAACGTCCGCATCTGGGCGGCTGCTGCTTCGTCTGGGCTGGTTGGGCCGTTCGCCCGGTCGTTGCCGAGCATCCCTTGCATCGCGCCGTACATCGTGGCGAAGCCGCCGATCAGTGCGAGGATCTCCATCTTGGCTCCGGTGTCGAGTTCGGAGTCCGACAGCAGTCCCAGGAAGTAGTCTATATAGCGCAGGCGGTTGGGTCCAAGGGGCGAAGGGCGCTGCATCAGTCCGGCGATCCAGGGGTGACTGCGCGCGATGTCCCGGCCCTGCCGGGCTAGGTCTGCAACCGCCGCGCGTCTGCCCGATGCGGGGACGGCGGGATAGACGAACTCACTCGCCAGGTGGTCGATCACCAGCTGCTCTAGGTGGTCCCTGGTCGGGACGTAGGTGTACAGCGACATGGTGGCGATGCCCAGTGCGCGCGCCACTCGCCGCATCGTGAGCGCGTCCGTGCCTTCCGCATCGGCGATCTGGACGGCGACGGCTGCGATGGCCGCGCGGTCATGCCGCGGCTTCGGACCTCGGCTTCCGCGTTCGGGGAGATCCCAGATCGGCTCATGTGGACCCGCCACCCCCGGGCCGGCGGCGGGCTTGTCCCCGGCGCTTGTGTTCACCCTGGCGGCGGGGTCCGTGCCCGGATCGCCCGTCGGTGCCATCGCAGACCCCCTTAGCTTTTAGCGTGCAGCGTACGTAGTATCCTAGCGAACACCGTGCGGTGCACGGTGTTTTCTCGGACCCCTTCGATCCCAGCTCGCACGCGACCGACTAGGCAGGCAGAACAGCAGATGAAGACCATGTCCGCAGCAATCCTGATCGACGCCCCTCCCGTGGACGTGTGGGCGGTTCTCACCGACCTGAGCCGTTATCCCGAGTGGAACCCCCTCTTCCGTGAAGGCTCCGGAGAGATCGCTGTCGGGGAACGGATCAAGCTGAGAAGCGTCCATCCGGCCAACGGGCGCATGATGACCGTCAAGCCGAAGATCGTCACGGCTGAGGTCGGCGTCGAACTGCGATGGGCGTCCAGCCTGCCCGGCCTCATAAGCGGCGAGCACAGCTTTGCGCTCACTCCCGTGGGCGGTGGCACCCAGGTGGTGCAAAGCGAGAGCTTCCGCGGCCTGCTGGTGCCATTGTCCGGCAAGATCCTCGCCCGCGCCGAGGCCAGCTTCGCCGAACTGAACGAAGCCCTGAAGAAGCGGGTAGAGGCCAGCTGACCTCACACGGCGATGTCGCTGCCGGGACAGCTCACCTGTCAGCACGGGTCGGCGTCGAAGCCGATGCGGACTGACGCCGGCAGGTTCACCACCGGTACAGCGACAGAGGCGTGAACGGCCGCTCGCCAGGTGAAGCGCTCAGCTCGCTAAGTCAGCCGCTCGGTCACAGAATCCGAGACATTGGTTGATCTTGGCCGGTATGGTCGGCGTGATTTGATCACCGGATCAGCGCGGGAGTGCGCGTGTCTCATGGATCGGCCGGTGTTGCGTCGTCGTCGGCTGACCTGGGCTTCGAGGTCGCTTTTGTCGATCTGGACGGCGCTGAGCGCCGGGAACCGTTGTCGCAGTGCTGGGGTGTGGGGTTCGAGCAGGTGCTGCCGGTGCGCGGGTTCGCCTCGTTCCCCGGGCAGTCGCATTTTCCGGGTCTGTGGTGGTTCTCCTCGGCCGGCGTCCACGTCGGCTTCGAGTCGTGGCTCGAGCGCGATGTGGTGATGTCGCTGGACGCCGATCCGGAGGTGGCCGCGGTCGCGTCCCAGCCGTTTTGGCTGAGCTGGCCAGATGAAGGGTGCCTGGTCCGGCACGCCCCGGATTTCTTTGCCCGCCGCAGCGATGGCAGTGCCCTGGTGATCGATGTGCGCGCTGATGACCGGATCGACGACGCTGATGCTGCGAAGTTCGAGGCCACGGCGCGGGCGTGTGCGCTGGTGGGCTGGGATTATCGCCGGATCGGTGCGCTGGATCCGGTGCTGGCGGCCAACCTGCGATGGCTGGCCGGCTACCGACATCCCCGCTATGCGATGTCGGCATACGGTGATGACCTGGTTCAGGCTTTCGCGCGTCCCCTCGCGCTGATGGACGGGGCGAGAGCGGTGGGTGATCCGATCGCGGTGCTGCCGGCATTGTTCAATCTGCTGTGGCGGAGGGTCTTGCTGGCCAATGTCACCCCGGCGTTGCTTGCTTCGCGGTCGGTGGTCTGGTCGCCAGGGGGCGGGCGGTGACGGTCTCCAGGCCTGCCGGGCTGCAGGCCGGCGTCGAGATCCGGCTGGGGGGCAAGGCACATGCTGTCATCGCGGTCACCGGGACGTCAGTGCGGTTGGAGGATGCCGCCGGAGAGGTCATCGCGATCCCGCTGGCAGTAGTGCTGAGCGACCCGAGCCTTGAGCTGGTGGCCGGCGTGCGGGCACCACTGGCCGGTACGGACGTCGTGGAGACGGTTGCGGCCGGGACGCTGGAGCAGGCCCGCTGGTGGGAAGGGCACATTCTGGAGGTGCTGACCGGGCGGCCACCGGAGTGCGGCCCTGAGCTTGCCATGCGAGCTGAGTACGATCCCGCGATCACCACATTGCGGCAGCGGGAACTGGCCAAGGTTGCTGAGCTCGAGGCGGCCGGGCGCAAGGTCACGCTGGGCACGGTGCAGCGGCTGAGGCTGGGATACGAACGCCAGGGGCTGCGGGCACTGATCGACGGGCGCGCCATCCGAGGGGCATCGGTGAGCGGCCGGACCGATCCTCGCGTCGTCGAGGCCGTCCAGCAGGCGATCGACGAGGAGACGGACCAGTCGACTGGCACCGTGAGCAGAGTGCAGCGCAAGGTCCGCAAGATCCTTGAGGCCAGATACGGGGCGCAGGCGCCACCGCTGCCGTCCCAGCGCACCTTCTACCGCCTGGTGGAACGCCTGTCATCGGGCAAGCACACCTTCGGGTCGGCGCGCACGCGCAGGTCCTTGGCCAAGCAGCCTTCAGGGCCGTTCGGGACGGTGACCGCCGCCCGGCCGGGTGAGTGGACGCAGATCGATTCGACCCCGCTGGATGTCCGGGTCGTGCTGGACAATGGCCTGGTCGATCGGGTCGAGCTGACCTGGCTAATCGATCTGGCGACCCGGTCGATTCCGGCGGCGGTGCTGCGGCCCACGACGAAGTCGGTGGACGCTGCCTTGCTACTGGCACGGTCGCTGACCCCTGAACCAATGCGGCCAGGCTGGGCGGACGCGTTGAAGATGGCCCGGTCGGTATTGCCGCACCGGCGGCTGGCCGGGATCGATGAGCGGCTGGAACACGCGGCGGCCCGGCCGGTGATCGTGCCGGAGACGATCGTGCTGGATCACGGCATGGTCTTCATGTCCCAGACGTTCCGGAACGCCTGCCGGGCGATGGGGGTCAACGTTCAGCCCTCTCACAAAGGGTCGCCTTGGGAGAAGGGCACGGTCGAGACGAGTTTCTCAGCCGTCGGGTCGCTGTTCGCCCAGTACGTCGCCGGTTACGTCGGTGGCAGTGTCGAGAATCGCGGCAAGGACGCCGAGCAGGACGCGGTCTGGTCGATGGCCGAACTCCAGGAGCTCTTGGATGAGTGGATCGTCGACCGCTTTACCGACCGGCGAGCTAAAATCCCTGCCCTGACCTGCTGATATTCATAGTTTACATGTCCGCGACGGCGGATGCGGGATTTCCAGGTAACTTAACGTGTCGAAATTCAGAAAGCCCTTCTTGCCTCGCGACAAGAAGGGCTTTAAATGGATAATTGCGTTATTTAGGATTCCTGGGGCGCCTATCTCGGCGGGGCGAGCTGTCCTGAGTTGGGCCAAATTAGTGCGCACCTGTTGGGCCGTGGATTTGGTCGAGGGCGTGGCGGAGGTCGGGCGTTGTCCTCCAGCCCGCGGTTCACTGACCGGGTGCCGCCGGTCAGCTGGATGTACCGGTTCCGCTTCACCGGGGCGTTCCCTGCGACGGCCTGCTCGGCCTTGGCGACTAGTTCGCTGCGCAGCGTGCGGCGGGCCCCGGTCGTGCCGGTGCTGGTAGTAGATCACCTGGTCCCGGCGTCTGCGGCCTGACCTGGCCTCGCTCGGCAACGCCTCGCTGGCTTCCGTGACGACGAGTGCCCGGCGAGCATTTAGTAGGCCCATACCTGTGTGGTGTCGCCGTCCGGAGTTAGGCGTGGGCTGATGGTGTAGAGGTGGTTGTGGACTGCGGCGAGTGCGGCCGGCGCTGACGGCTGGAAGATAGCGTTGGCCACCGGGAAACTTCGCCAGCCTGACCAGTTCTCGCCGTCGCCGCTGAAGTTCAAGCCCATCGATGTCTGCTTCTGCCCTCCGGCGTCGACAGTCTCCCAGCGCGCCCCCACATACACGCGACGGTGGTAGATGGCCGCTGTAACGTCGAGCGGCTCGGCGGCGGGCTCGTCCTGGGGCGGCAGGCCGGCTTCGACCAGGTCCCAGCTGGCCCAGGTGTGTCCGTCTTTCGTCGAGGTATGGACGACGACGTGGGCCGGCTTCTTGCCGGTGTCGTAGATGCCGAAGAGGTGCAGCGTGCCGTCGAGCGCGGCGGCGGCAACGGCCGACTGCGGCGCCAGCCCGCCGGCGGGCACGTCCGCCCACGGTGCCCAGACACGAAGATCGGAGCTGGATGTCACGCGAAGATGGTTCGTCGCCTGGTCGCGCGCGAACATGTACAAGCGGTTGAGAAACCCGACCGTTGCGATCGCCTGCTTGGTCTTGAGTTCAGGCGGCGGCGGCGAGCCGGGTTCGTCGTACCACCCCCCGCCGTCCGTGGTGTAGGCGAGCGCGAGAATTGTCTCGTCGGCCGCCACGCCGAACAGATGCAAGCGGTCGTCGAAGCTGACAGGGCTGGGAGCCAGATTCGTCGCGAGCGCGAGATCCCCGAAATCCCCGAACTCCTCGACCTGCCAGCTGGCGCCCGTCAGCGTCGCCGCGTGGGTTACGCCCGAGCCCGCGGCGCCGACCCCGAAGCAGTGAAGCATCCCGTTGTGTGCGACCGCACCGACCCCGGCGATGGAGGTGAGCTGGGTCTGCGCTGCGTCCGCGACCGGCATCCACGTCCGGTTGTGCTGCAGAGACCAGACGATGTCATAGTTGCACGGTCCGCAAGGACTTGGCAGGTCCGGGCCGTGGTAGAGGTAGTTCTTGGTCACCTGGATACTGTTGGCCGCATTGTCTGTCTGCTCATCGATCCAGTACCGCGGCCCGGAGACCTGATCGGAAGCAATAGGGCCGTCGCAGTCGGTACTGAGCCACGACCAGAGGTTGGCGATTACCTCAAGGCCGATCCCAGCCAGGCCGCCAGCCATCCCGGCCAACTGGTCGGCCGTCGCCGCCGCTCGAGCGTTGAAAACGTCGGGGCCAACGTGCTCGTTGTTCGCGAGCTGGAAGATGAACGCGACCTTCGACCGCCGATCGTTGATGACAACGGGCGGATGGTTGCGTACGGACTCGGGCGTGGAATACGTCCCGTTGTCGAACTCGCCGAGCCGTTCCGACCATGAATCGACCATGTCGCCGTCAACGAACGCGGACACGTTCAACCACAGCGTGTCGTTTATCGCAGAACGGGTGTCATGGATCGTGAACGACTCGACAACCAACGAGTAGCTGTCCACCGGCTACCCCCCTCCACGGCGTGCTCGCACCTTAGCTTCAAGGTCTCTAGCTTCAAGGTCTCTCCGTTCGGAAATCAGGTCAAGGCCAGGCACCACAAGGGCTGCCCGGGGGATCAATGAAGCATGGGAACTCGGCGCGTGCCCGCTGGGAGGTAATCCTGCACTTTACAGAGCTGAGCAGTGGGATGGCCGCAGCGCGTAGTACCCTGGCCGACGCGGAGGCAACGGTGCAGCTGGCCGAGGTGGTATCCGGTCCGGTGAACGGCTCCGGCAGGCTCAAGACGAACTCGATGCGGCCCGACTGTCGGCAGTCCGGTCAGAGCCCAGCACTGCATAGGCACGCGACAGGGCATCGACCAGGCAGCTCATCCGCGAGGCGGTGATCGGCAGCGGGCCACCAACCGCGGCGGTATCCAGGCCCAGGTCAAGCTCGCCCTGCCCGGCCGCCAGCCGCTGCCGTGCCGCGGCCTTCAGCAGTTCCAGCTCAGCATCGTCGTGGGCCGAGGCGATGTGATCGATATCACGCGAACCGCGATGGGATGAGTACACGATCTGCACGGCCGTCGCGCCCGGCGCCGTCTTCACCGTCCGCACATACGGTACCGGGCCACTCTACGACCCCGGATTAGTGCGCAAATCCGCTCAGCCAAACACAAGAACCAGCAGGTCAGCGCCCTGAGGCAGCTGCGAACCCCAAAATCGTGACCCAAGTCGGGTTACATGTCCGCGACGGCGGATGCGGGATTTTCAGGTAACTTAGCGTGTCGAAATTCAGAAAGCCCTTCTTGCCTCGCGACAAGAAGGGCTTTAAATGGATAATTGCGTGATTTAGGATTCCTGGGGCGCCTATCTCGGCGGGGCGAGCTGTGCCTCGAGGTCGGCGATGCGCTTGTCGTGGAACCGGAGGTTGTCCCTGGCGGCCTTGAGCCTCTCGTCGAGGGTGCGGTTGTCGGCGGTGAGCTGGCGGACGCGCTGCTTGAGGGTGGTGTTCTCGGTGGTGATCCGGGCGATGGCTTCCTGGGTCCACTCGGACTCGAGGTCGCGGACCTGGCCGAGGAGTTCGCCGATGCGGGTGCGCTGGGCGAGGATCTCGGCGTGGGCGGCCTTGAGTGCGTCCTCGGCGTTCAGCGCCCGTTCCCGCCAGGTCGCCTCCCGCTCGTCGTCCTGGGCGGCGAGCAGTTGGACGCGGTGCTCCCCGGCTTCGTCGACCGCTGTCGCGACTGCGGCCCTGGCGTCTGGGTTGCTGTAGAGGAAAGCGCGGGAGACGTCCGCCCGGCGGGCGACGGCGGCGACGCTGACCTGGGTCTTCTCGCGGCGGAGGCGGGCGATTGCGTCGTGGACGCGCTTGAGGGCCGCCTCGGTTGCGCGATGGCGCGCGGCCAGCGCGGCTGCGGTGGTCACGCGCAGGCCTCTTCCATGTCCTCGCCGGCGCCGTGCGCGGCGAGGTCGACGGCGCGGAAGGCGGTGGACCAGATGCGGTGGAAATAGTCCTGGGGCTTGCGCATGTCCAGGGCGAGCGCGTCTTCGAGGAGGCCGAGGCCGGCGAGGGCCTTCTCCAGGCCGTCGATGGCTCGAGCGGTGGGCTCGAAGTAGGCGTGCAGGTAGCTGGCGGTGGCGTCGTCGGGTGCGCCCTCGGCGAGGAGCCGCCACTGCTCGCGCTTGCGCCGCCAGTAGAGCAGGTCAGCGCCGGACAGCACGAACTTGTCGCAGTTCTGGCAGTCCAGGTTCCAGGGGCAGGCCCCGCCGTCGACGACGGGCTGGAAGGTGCAGAACCCGCCCTCGGCCGGGGTGCTGCGGCGGGACAGGTCGATCGCGAGGGCCCGGGCCTGCTCGCGGGTGAGCGGGGCGCCCGTCCCGATGAGGAGCTCGCCAGGGCTGGCGGAGCCGGGCCCGGCGACCCAGACCTGCTGCAGGACGTCTTCCAGGTCAGACTGGGCAAGGTGGACGTAGCGCTCCGCCATTTTCTCGGAGACGTGGCCCAGGTAGCGGCGGATGTGGGTGAGGCTGGCCCCGGCGCGCAGCAGGCTGGTGGCCAGGGAGTGGCGGGCCTGGTGGGGCACCCAGCGGCCGATGTCGAGGCTGTCGATCCAGTTCTTGAAGCCCTTGTGGAACCAGTTGTAGGACAGGGCGTGCTGGCAGTCGCGGTTGCGGAAGTTCGTGGGGAACAGCGCCATCAGCGCGCGTTCCGCCGTGGTGGGCGGGCGGTTGTTCCGCTCCTGGAACAGGTCCAGGGTCTTGCGCTGGCGGGCCTCCAGCATCTGGTGGACCCGCTCGGGGACGCGGATCGCCTCGTCGTAGTTGCCGACCTTGGTCTGGTCGTGCCAGAGCATGGGCAGGCCGCCGTAGCGGCCCAGGCAGTCCAGGCGGAGCTCGAGGACCTCGCTGCAGCGCCGACCGGTGACGATGATTGTCTCCCAGGCGTCCCGCAGGCCACGGTCGAGTGGGTCGTGGTCCCGCGCCAGGGCCTGCAGGTTGGCCTCATCGGCCAGGGCCTGGGCGACGCCGTCGGGGAACGGCGGCCGGGACCGCTGGACCGTCCTGCCGGCGGCGGGCATCGCGGTGATGAAGCCCCGGTCCAGGCCGAGCCGGTCGGCCTCGCCGGACTCCAGCGCGCCGCGCAGGAGCCGCCGGGTCCGGTGGAAGACGGCCTGCCTTGTGTTGGCCGTCACGATCGACGGCTTGCCGTGGACGCCCCTGGCTCCCAGCGAGGTCAGCCCGTCGAGCTCGCGCTGCCGCTGGTCGGCGACGAACTGGTGCATGTGCGCGGCCGTGAGCACCCGGGGGTCATCGCCGCCGCCGGGGGCGCAGGCCTCCAGGAAGGCGCTCAGCTCCAGCCCGGCGCGCCGCGTGTGGTCGAAGGTGCTGCCGGAGCGCGGGCAGGACGGGGACCGCAGGACGTCGGCGAAGTGGTCCCAGACCAGGTCCCGCAGCCACCGCTGGGACACGCCGGCCAGGTCGATGCGCCCGGGGCGGTTGCTGAGCTTCCGCCCGAAGTGCTCAGTGAGGATGTAGCCGGCCTCGCGGGTCTCCCCGGGCGTGACGTAGAGGGGATGCAGGCCGCCGGCGATGGAGCGGGCCACGCGGGCGCCCTCCCGGCTGGCCGCCTTGCGCAGGCCGGGGTCGTCGGGGTCCAGGTCGGTGAGGGAGCGCAGGCCGTGGGCGCGGCCGTAGTCCGCCAGGCGCTGCAGCGGGGCCAGCTCCCATTTCCCGTGCTGCCGCCGGGTGTGCCAGCACATGCCCCACTGGATCTCGGCCCGCAGCAGCGGGTGCAGGCCCCGGAGGTTGACCTGGTCTGGCCGCAGCACCGCGGCGGCCATCGCGCACCACCGGCGGAAGGACGGCTCATCGGCGTACTCGACGGGGACGGCCCGGCCGGTGCGCTCGTAGCGGGTGCCCCACTGGCCGGGCAGGGCAGCTCCTCCCGGACTGCCGTCCCGGCGGCAGCGGGCGTCGTGCCGCGAGCACAGCCCCAGCGGCGAGAACGCCATCTCCGGGCAGACGCGGACGCGGCAGCGGCCGTAGCCGGCGGCCGGCTCCTGGCAGGCCAGCCACTGGGTGAAGTCGGCGTCGGCGCCGCGCCGGCTGCGGTAGTTATACCAGTGGAACTGGTGGTAGTGACACAGCCGCAGCGTCACGTGGCAGGCCGGGCGGTCCGGGCAGATCCTGCACGGCTGCTCTTCCACCCCCTCGCCCGGCCCGAGGGGCTGTGCCGTCTGCAGGAAGCCGGCCCGCGTCCCGCCCTCGGCACGATGCTTGCGCCAGAGCACCTCGTGGGCGCCGCACAGGTCGCCGTGCCCCATCACGGTCCGCTCGCACCCCGCCAGGCAGTTCCACCGGTAGACGGGGTGCCCAGCGGGGATCTTGATGATGTCCCCGCGGAACAGCGGGTCGAACGACGGCGCGCTGATCAGCGCGGCCAGGATCTCCAGCCGGTCCCGGCCCTCGCGGGCATCGGGCTGCGGCAGCGCCGTGAGGGTCACCTCGCATCGCACCAGACCGTGCGCAGGGCGGCGTCGAACGCGGGATCATGGACATCGACGTGCCCGTAGACCTCATCGACCGTCGCGGCCGAAGCCCACCCGCCGGCATCGCGGGCGATCAGCAGGTTCCCTCCAGCCGCGTTGAGGACCGCCGAGGTGAACGTGTGTCGGAAGGCGTGGGGCTTCACGATCCCGAGTCCGGCCCGGTTCCCGGCCCGCGCGAGCATCCGGCGGGCCGCGACCGGCGCCCACGGCTGGCCCGCAGCCGGACCGTGCAGCTGGACCAGCAGCATCCCATGCCCGGCCCCGCGAGGGTACTCGCTGGTCATGTACTCGAAGTAGGCGTGGACCATTGCGGGGCTGACCCGCTTGACCAGCCCGCCGGTGACGGTGCCGTGCTCGGCCCGCCAGGGGTGCTTGGTCTTGGCCTCGGCCCTGTTGGGGTTCCCGGGCCGGTGGCACACGTGCAGGTGCGGTGACCGGCACTCGCCGCAGGCCGCGTTCTCCCGCAGGTGCAGGTCGGCCAGGTGCAGGCCGCACAGCTCGCCGACCCGCAGGCCCCCGTCGGCCAGCCAGGTCACCACCAGCCGGTCCCTCGCGGTGCTCACCACCGCCAGCAACTCGTCCCGGGCGCCGTCGGGGAGCATCTTCGGGTGCCGCCGGTGCGGCCCCCTCGGCGCGAGCGGGTTCGACGGCATCGACGACTTCACGTGCCCCAGCAGCGCCCGCCGCCGATCTGCCCTGGTCGGCAGCCTCGTCCGGTCGAGCTTCTCCCCGAGCCCGGCGTTGACGCCAAGGGAAGCCTGGTGCAGGTAGAACCCCTTCAGGCAGGCCGCCGCCGTCGATAGCGCCGCCCGCCCGTAAGGCCGCATGCCGTCCCGCCACGGCTCGCCCAGCGGCATGTGCACGTCGGCGCCGACGATGCCCATGTAGCGCTCCAGGTCCCGCAGTTGGACATCGCCGAAGGCCAGGCACTCCCGCTCCAGCCACCGCAGGTGGTCCACCAGGTAGTAGGCATAGGTCCGCTGCGTGCCCGACCCGTCATGAACCCGCAGGAACCGGTCTGCCTCCTCGTGGACCGCGCCCTCGGGCCACACGATCGTCCACGACCGCCGCCCGCCCTTCCGGTCGATCCGCTGGACCCGCAGGTCCCCCACGACCACCCGCCGCGTCATCCATCCCCCCGTGCCGACCCCTGGGACATCGGCGACGCCCCGGACCAGGTCGGTAAAGGAGTCTAGGACGCCGATCCAGCAGACTCAGGGCAACGACACGGACACTTCCCGTAGCGGTCGATAAAGCGGTCTGGCAGAACCGTCCCCACGACGGGCTGCGGCACCCGCTTATCCCGGGCAAGGCACTGACGCCGAATGAGGCCTACGCGGCCTTGGTGGAGATCACCGGCTACGTCGCGGCGCCGTTGTCGCAGGAGGACTACATCGAACTGTTGCCGGTGACCTGGCGGGTCATCAACTCTTACGGGATCAAGATCAGCCATCGGCGATACGACTGCAAGGCCCTCAACCCCTACCGCCGCCAGCATTCCGGCGTCAGCGCGAAGAAGGGATTGTGGGAGGTGCACCGCGATCCCTATGACGTGTCCCGGATCTGGGTCCGCAACCACCACGAGGGCGGCTGGATCCTCGCCCCCTGGACCTACCTGAAAGGTCGTCCGGCGCCGTTTGGCGAGCAGGCATGGGACCACGCACGGCAGGTACTGGCCCGCCGCGGTGACGACCCCGCTACCGAGACCGAGATCGCCCAGGCGGTCGAGGCCCTGCTCGACAAGGCAGAACGGGGCCCTGCCGGGGCGAAGCCGTCGAAGCAGGACAAGCGGGTGGCGGGCCGGACCCGCGCGGTCGCTGAAGGCACGCCGGCCATGACAGCCTCACCACCCGATGAGGCACCCGAACTCATCGAGGAGGCCGTTGCCGAGCAGGAACCCGGCCCGATGGCCAAGGTGATTCCGCTGGGGTTCTTCGACCCGTTTGAGGAAGCGAAGAAGAGGTGGTGACCGCGGCCGGTGCCCAGTCCTGGCGTCAGATGCTGGCCGAGGAGGGCTGGAGCCGTCATCTGACCACGCTGGAGGGCTGGCGGGAGTTCACCACGGCCGAGACCATCCCGCCGGAGGTGCTGACCGGCCAGCAGTGGGCGGCGATGCCGGAGACCGACCAGCTGCTCTATGACGAGTTCCGGCTGGACTATCACACCCGGCTGGCCGCGGCCGCGACCTCGGCCCTGCGGCAGGTGGTCAACACGGGGCGGCGGCTGACGCTGCTGAACCGGCACGCCGTCAGCGCCCGTCGCGGCCTGATCTTGTCCGGAGCGGCCGGGACAGGCAAGACCACCGCCATCACCCAGTTCGGCAAGACCCATGAAGCAATCGACCGGCTCCGCCATCCCGGTATCGGCGACCGGATCCCGGTCATCTACGTGACCGTCCCGCCCTCGGCGACCCCGCGCATGCTCGCGGTCGAGTTCGCCCGGTTCCTCGGCCTGCCGCTCACGGCCCGGGCGAACATCACCGACGTGATCGAGGCCGTCTGCGGCGTCGCGGTCGACGCCCGGGTCAGCGTGGTCTGCGTCGATGAGATCCATAACCTCCAGCTCGCCACCCGCAACGGCGCCGAGGTGTCGGACACCCTGAAGTACTTCTCCGAGCGGATCCCCGCCACGTTCATCTACGCCGGCATCGACGTCGAACGCCAAGGACTGTTCTCCGGGACGCGCGGACGACAGATCGCGGGCCGGTTCACCCTCATACCCATGCTCGCGTTCCCGCTCGCCGCCGAGTGGCAGGGCCTGGTCGTCACCCTCGAAGACGCACTGCGCCTGCACCGGCACCAGCCAGGCACCCTGGCCGGACTCCACCAGTATCTGCACCGCCGGACCGGCGGGATGATCGGCAGCCTGTCCCACCTCATCCGCGGTGCCGCCATCGAGGCGATCCTGGACGGCAGCGAGCAGATCACCAGGAAACTGCTCGACGGCATCGACCTCGACCACGCCGCCGAAAGCGAGGCCGCCCGGCGGTCCCGCAAGCACACGTGACGACACCATCATCGGGCGACGCCGGTGATCACAAGCTGCGGCCTCTGCCGATCCGGCCGCGCCCTATCGCAGGAGAAGGCATCGTCTCCTACGTTCGCCGGCTGGCCCGCGCCAACCACCTACGCCCCAGCTACCTGCGCCGCTACCTCCGACACCCAGACCGTCCCGGCGAGATCAGACTCGGCTGGCTCGCGATCCTGGCAGGCAGAACACCAGCCACCCTCGAACGGGCGCTGACTGGCTCAGAATCACCGCAACAGCGATCTGCTGAACGGCCTCCGGGAACTCAGCCGGCCAGGCGGAAGCCGGGCAAGGCAGCCCTGTTCGCCGGCATCCGCCGAGACGCCGACCCAGGTGGCCTGTCCGTCCGGGCGCTAGCTGACAGGCACGGAGTGCACCGGAGGACCGTCCGCCAGGCACTGCAATCGCCGATACCGGCACCACGCAAACCGCTTCCGCCCCGCACTTCGCGTCTCGACCCATACAAGACCGTGATTGACGACCTTCTGCACGCCGACCGGGGAAAGCGCCCGCAGCATCGGCGAACCATCAAGGCCATCCACGAGTGGCTGGTCACCCAGCACGGCGCGACCGGGATCTCCTACTCAACGGTCCGCGACTACGTCACCGACCGACGTCCGATCCTGCCACCACCAGCCGACGCGTTCATGGATCACTCTGCACACGAGCAACGGAGCGACGCGGTGCGCCAAGACCCGCGAGACGAAGCCTGCGCCTCAGCAAACGACGACTGCCCGTTCTGCCTGATCGGCGCAGGACCCGATCAGGACATCGTCGTGTTCCGGACCGGCAGCATCTTCGTTATCCCCGCGCTCAGGCAAAGACCAGCCAATCCCGGCCAGGTCATCGTGCTTCCCGTCGATCACGTGACCGCCCTGCACAAGGCAGGTCCCGCCTTGCTCACGGAGCTGTTCAATGCCGTGACGCGGATAACCGCCGCCATGCCGGCCGCCTTCGACGCTCCGGGATCGACAGTGTTCCAGAACAACAACACCCCCGGTCAGAGCCTGCCCCACCTGCACATCCATGTCGTCCCGCGGTTCGCCGGCGACGGCTTCGTCATCCCCGGCTTAGCGACCGAACCGGCCTCCCGACGGCTTCGAGCCGGCATCGCCGGACGCCTACGACAGGCGCTGGGCTGAAGAGATGGCCATGCAAGTAAGGTCCGGAGCCCCAAGCCTCATCCGATCAAGCACATTTGCCTCAGTTTCAATGGCAAACACGAGCCGATGACCTTTGCCAATCAATCTGAGGCACCGCAGGTCAGACGGCTTCAGTACCTCACTTTGGATGGCAGCGGACAGTGCTCTCGGCCTCGCAGGCGTCCCGGGCCCAGTGCCTTCTCGTTCGGGGTCAGCGGGCTGGGGCCAGTGGCGGTGCGACGATGATCTCGGTGACGGGGTCGCAGGGGAGTTCGGGGGTGCCGCAGACAATGACGCCGGCCCGCTCCCAGGTCCGCTGAACGGCGTTGAAGGGTATCTCCTCGACCATCCACCCGCCCTCGTCGAGAGGCGACCCGCCGGGGGCCATGTTGGCGAGGTCCATCGGGTCCGGCTTAGCTGCGCGGGCGAGGCTCCGCCGTCCGGCCTCGCGCTCGTCGGATTGCACCCAGATCAGGGCGTC
>Ga0208219_1000234_pt1 | contig 20916 bp, 22 predicted proteins | sample NGESurshal072012_7_FD_184469 | JGI IMG/M metagenome (GOLD analysis project Ga0208219, IMG submission 184469) | Arctic peat soil microbial communities from Barrow, Alaska - NGEE Surface sample 53-2 shallow-072012 (SPAdes) | ecosystem: Environmental > Terrestrial > Soil > Wetlands > Peat ... | reverse complement strand
GGGCCGGCCGATCCTCGGCATCTGCCTGGGCCTCCAGCTTGCGCTTGACGAGAGCGAGGAGGACGGCGGCGTCGCCGGGCTCGGGATCGTGCCGGGCCGCGCCGTGCGGCTGCAGGGGGAGCGCGTGCCGCGCATCGGCTGGGCGACGGTCGATCCAGGCGGGGAGGCGTACTGGTTCGCGCACTCGTATGAGGCGGTGACCGACGCGACGGTGGCGACGAGCGAGGGTCACGCCGCGATCGTCGAGCACGGCTCCTTCGTCGGCGTGCAGTTCCATCCCGAGAAGAGCGGCATCGCCGGTCAACGGTTTCTGGAGCAATGCCTCTCCCGCGGCTGATTCCGTGTCTCGACGTCGCGGGCGGGCGCGTCGTCAAGGGCGTGCGCTTCCGGCAGTTGCGCGATGTCGGCGACCCGGTCGAGCTCGGTGCGGCCTACTCCGACGGCGGCGCGGACGAGCTCGTGTTCCTCGACATCTCGGCCACCATTACGTCGACGGTCGCGGCGGCCGGCGTCGCCGCGCGCGTCGCCGAGCACGTGACCATTCCCTTCACCTTCGGCGGCGGCATCCGCTCGGTCGCGGATGCAACCGTGCTGCTCGAGGCGGGCGCGGACAAGATCAGCGTCAACTCGGCGGCGCTCGCGCGTCCTGAGCTGATCGAGGAGCTCGCCCGCGCGCTCGGAAGCCAGGCGGTCGTCGTCGCCATCGACACGGAAGGCGGTCGCGTGCGCTCGCACGCCGCGACGCGCGACGCTGCGCGCGACACGGTCGCGTGGGCGCAGGAGTGCGAACAGCGCGGTGCCGGCGAGCTGCTCGTCACGTCGATCGACCGCGACGGGACGCAGGACGGCTACGACCTCGAGCAGCTCGCCGCGCTGCGCGACGCCGTGTCGCTGCCGGTGATCGCGTCCGGCGGAGCCGGGAACGCACGCCATATCGCCCAAGCTCTCGAGGTATCGCAGGCGGCGCTCCTCGCATCCATCCTCCACGAGGATCCCGCCCGGCTCGTGTCGCTGCGAACGGAGCTCAAGGAGCTTGGCGTATGCCTCCGCTGAAGGCAGCGATCGTGCAGGACGCCGGCGACGGCCGCGTGCTCATGCTCGCCTGGATGGACGCCGAGGCGGAGCGATTGACGCGCGAGACCGGTGAGGCGTGGTTCTGGAGCCGCTCGCGCGAAAAGCTGTGGCGCAAGGGCGAGACGTCCGGGAACGTGCTCGCGGTGGAGGAGATCCGCGACGACTGCGACGGCGACGCGCTGCTGCTGCGCGTTCGACCGGCGGGGCCGGTGTGCCACACCGGTGCCCGCTCCTGCTTCGCACCCGCGCTCTGGCGGACGATCTCGGAGCGAAAGCAGGAGCGGCCCGAGGGCTCGTACGTCGTCTCGCTCCTCGATGCCGGCGTCGCGCGGTGCGCGCAGAAGGTCGGAGAGGAGGCGGTCGAAACGGGCCTCGCAGCCGTCTCCGGCGACCGCCAGGCACTCGTTTCCGAGGCGGCCGACCTCGTGTTCCATCTGTACGTCCTGCTCGCGGCCGCCGATGTCGACGTCGCCGACGTCGAGGACGAGCTCGCGCGCCGCGCCGAATAGAGTCTCCTCGTGCCTCCGGTCGCCCTTACCGGCGACGACCTGACCGTCGCCGACGTCTGGGCCGTCGCCGTCGAACGACGGCCGACCGAGCTGACCGATGCCGCACGCGAGAAGATGCGTGCCGCCCGCGACGTGGTCGAACGTGCGGCGCACGGCACCCACGAGCACACGTACGGCGTCAACACCGGCTTCGGCCGCTTCGTCTCGCAGTCAATTCCGGAAGAGCTGACCGAGGAGCTGCAGCTGCGTCTGCTGCGCTCGCACGCCTGCGGCGTCGGCGAGCCGTATCCGGAGGAGATCGTGCGCGCGGCGATGCTCCTGCGCGCGAACACCCTGGCGAAGGGGAACTCCGGCGCGCATGTCGCGACGGTCGAGCTTCTGCTCGCGTGCCTCGACCGCGGCATCGTCCCGGTGGTTCCGGCGCGGGGGAGCGTCGGCGCGTCCGGCGACCTCGCACCGCTCGCACATCTCGCTCTTCCGCTCGTCGGGGAGGGCGAGGCGTTTCTCGACGGCGTGCGCATGCCCGGCCGCGAAGCGCTGACGCGCGTCGGTCTCGAACCGGTGCAACTCGCCGCGAAGGAGGGCCTCTCGCTCATCAACGGCACGCAGTTCATGGCGGCGTTCACCGCGCTCGGGCTCGTACGTGCGCGGAGGCTCGCGCACGCCGCCGACGTCGCATGCGCGCAGTCGCTCGAGGCGCTGCAGGGATCGCGCACGTCGTTCCTGCCGGCGATCCACGCGCTTCGCCCTCTGCGCGGGCAAGCGGCGTCCGCGGCGCACGTGATCGAGTTGCTTGAAGGCTCCGCGATCATCGAGTCGCACCGCTGGTGCGACAAGGTGCAGGATGCGTACTCCCTGCGCTGTGCGCCGCAGGTGCACGGCGCGTCACGCGACCTGCTCGACTACATCGACTACACCGTCTCCGTCGAGCTGAACGCGGCGACCGACAACCCGCTCGTTCTCGTCGAGGAGGACGCGCTCGTCTCCAACGGCAACTTCCACGGCCAGCCGCTCGCCTTCGCGCTCGACGTTATGGCGATGGCGACGGCCGAGCTCGCATCCATCTCCGAGCGGCGCGTGGAACGGCTCGTCAACCCGAATCTCTCCGACGGCCTGCCCGCGTTCCTGACGAGCGAGGGCGGGCTCAACAGCGGGTTCATGATTCCCCAGTACGTGGCCGCATCGCTCGTCTCGGAGAACAAGGTGCTCGCGCATCCGGCGTCGGTGGATTCGATCCCGACGAGCGCCGGGCAGGAGGATCACGTGTCGATGGGAAACGCGGCGGGACTCAAGGCGTGGCAGGTGCTTGCGAACTGCGAGAACGCGCTCGCCATCGAGCTGCTCGCCGGCGCGCAGGGCGTCGAATTCCTCGCGCCGCTGGAGCCCGGGGTCGGCGTGCGCGCTGCGCGTGCATTCGTTCGGGAGCTCTCGCCTCGACTGAAGGACGACCGCTCCCTCGCTCCCGATATCGAGGCCGTGGCTGCAGCGATTCGCGACGGCTCGCTCGAGAAGGCCGTCGGGTGAGCGTCACGACCTCGCGCGTCGAAGCGCTGTGCGGCGACCTGTCGCGCATCCGCGCGCCGCGCGGCGCGACGCTCAACGCGCGGCAGTGGTCGACCGAGGCGCCGCTGCGCATGCTGTTGAACAACCTTGATGCCGAGGTGGCGGAGAAGCCGGAGGAGCTCATCGTCTACGGCGGCTCGGGGAAGGCGGCGCGCAACCACGAGGCGCTGCGCGCGATCGTCGCGACGCTGCTCGAGCTCGGGCCGGACGAGACGCTCCTCGTCCAGTCGGGCAAGCCGGTCGGCGTGCTCGCGACGCACGAGGGCGCGCCGCGCGTCCTCATCGCCAACTCGCTGCTCGTTCCGCGCTGGGCGACGTGGGACGAATTCCGCCGCCTCGAGGCGCTCGGCCTGACGATGTTCGGCCAGATGACGGCGGGCTCGTGGATCTACATCGGCACGCAAGGGATTCTCCAGGGGACGTACCAGACGTTCGCTGCCGCGGGCGAGAAGCACTTCGGCGAGCCGCACCTGCGCGGTCGCACGATCCTGACGGCTGGGCTCGGTGGCATGGGCGGCGCGCAGCCGCTCGCGGGCACGATGGCGGGCGCGGCGATCCTCTGCATCGAGGTCGACCTGCATCGCATCGAGCGGCGGCTCGAGACGCGGTACCTCGACGAGGCGACGGACTCACTCGACGACGCGCTCGCACGCATACGCGCGGCCGCCGCCGAAAAGCGAGCGCTGTCGGTCGGGCTGCTCGGGAACGCCGCCGACGTCGTGCCGCTTCTGGCCGCGCGCGGCGAGCACTTCGATCTCGTCACCGACCAGACGGCCGCGCACGATCCGCTGAACGGGTACGTGCCGAGCGGGTACACCGTCGACGGGGCGACAACGTTGCGCACGTCCGATCCGGACGAGTACCTGCGACTCGCGCGTGCGTCGATCGCGGCGCACGTCGAGGGCATGCTCGAATACGTCCGGCGCGGTGCGTATGTTTTCGATTATGGCAACAACCTGCGAGGGGAGGCCCGTGAAGCCGGCGTAGCGGAGGCCTTCTCATACCCGGGCTTCGTCCCGGCCTATATCCGGCCGCTGTTCTGTCGCGGGATCGGGCCGTTTCGCTGGGCGGTGCTGTCCGGGGACCCGGCCGACATCGCGGCGATCGACGCCGAGCTGCAGAGGCTGTTCCCGGACGACGCGCTTCTGCAGCGGTGGCTCGAGCTTGCACCGGGCCGCGTCGCATTCCAGGGGCTGCCGGCGCGCATCTGCTGGCTCGGCTTCGGCGACCGTGCGAAGGCGGGGCTCGCGATCAACGAGCTCGTGCGCAACGGGACCGTGAAGGTGCCCGTCGTCATCGGGCGTGACCATCTCGACGCGGGCTCCGTCGCCTCGCCCTACCGCGAGACCGAGTCGATGCGCGACGGCTCGGATGCGATCGCCGACTGGCCGATCCTCAACGCGCTCGTCAACGTCGCCGCCGGCGCGACGTGGGTGAGCGTGCACCACGGCGGGGGCGTCGGGATCGGCAACGCGATCCACGCGGGCATGGTCGTCGTCGCCGACGGCACCGACGACGCGGCGGAACGGCTCGAGCGCGTGCTCACGACCGATCCGGCCACCGGAGTGCTCCGCCATGCGGACGCCGGTTACCCCGAGGCGATCGAGATGGCGCACGAGCACGGGCTGCGGCTACCCATGCGGGAGGCGTAAAGCTCACAGGACACTCACAGGTGGCGCTCACAGGCGGCTTATTGCGCGTGGCGAAACTCGCAGCATGCATCCCGCTACGGCCTCCTTCACCGCGCTAGGCACCACCGCTGAGATCACCACGCTCGACGCGGCGTCGTTGTCCGACGCGATCGACGTGCTCGAGCGCGAGCTCGACGCGATCGACCGGGCTTGCAGCCGCTTCCGCGTCGACTCCGAGGTCTCGCGTCTCGCCGGCAGCGGCGGGCAGTGGATGCCGGCAAGCCGGCTGCTGCGCCAGGCACTCGCCGCCGGCGTCGACGCCGCGGCCGCCACCGGCGGCGCAGTCGACCCGACCGTGGGCGCGTCGATGCGCGCCCTGGGCTGGGACGCCGACTTCCGAGTCGTCGTCTCCCGGCGCGAGCCCGCCCGGATCGAGCTCGTCCCCGCCGCCGGCTGGCAGCGGATCGAGATCGACGACGAGCGTGGCCGCGTGCGCGTCCCGGCCGGCGTCCTGGTCGACCTCGGCGCGACCGCGAAGGCGCTCGCCGCCGATCGTTCGGCCGCAGCAGCGTTCCGCGCGACCGGCTTCTCCGTTCTCGTGAACCTCGGCGGTGACATCGCCGTCGCCGGGCCGGCGCCCGCCGGCGGCTGGCCGATCCTCGTCACCGACGACCATCGCGCTCCCTCCCTCGCGGACGGTCAAACAGTGGCGATCGCCGCCGGCGGGCTCGCCACCTCGAGCACGACCGTGCGCCGTTGGCGCACGATCGACGGCATCGCGCATCACATCCTCGACCCGCGCACCGGCCGGCCGGCCGCGGAGGTCTGGCGCACGGTCAGCGTCGCCGCTTCGACGTGCGTCGGCGCGAACACGGCGTCGACCGCGGCCATCGTCCTCGGTGAGGACGCGCCGGGCTGGCTCGAGAGCGCCGGCGTTGCCGCCCGCCTCGTCCGCCCCGGCGGCGGCGTCGTCCTCACGGGTGGTTGGCCTGCACAGGAAGAGCTCCAGTGCGCAGCCTGAACAACCCCATCATCTGGTACCTCATGCGCGGGAGCGGCGTCGTGACGCTGATCCTCTTCACCGGCGTCGTCGTCCTCGGCATCGCCACCACGCGCCGGTTTCGCACCGCGCGCCTGCCGCGCTTCGTGACGCTTGGCCTGCATCGGAGCGTCTCGCTGCTCGCCATGGTGTTCCTCGGCATCCACATTGCAACGGCGCTCGCCGACTCCTACGCGAAGGTCAGCCTCGCCCAGGCGCTTCTCCCGCTGCCGAGCGCGAAGTACGGGCTCTGGCTGGGAATGGGCGCGCTCTCGCTCGACCTCCTCGCGGCGGTGATCGTCACGAGCCTTCTCCGCCATCGGATGAGTCAGCGCGTGTGGAAGAGCGTGCACTGGCTCGCCTACGCGTCGTGGCCGCTCGCCTTTGCGCACAGCGTCGGCATCGGTACCGACAAGGCCGCCGGCTGGTTCCTCGACACGGGCGTCGCCTGCGCCGGCCTCATCGCGGTCACGCTCGTCTGGCGACTGCTTGCGCTCCGCAATCCGTATCCGAAGTACCTCGGGGCTGCGTCGTGAGCGCCGCCGTCGCTGCTGAGCGGCGAGCAGATGTGTCTGCGCGCGTCCTTGCTCCGATCGACACGCCGTTGCCGCGGCGACGACGTGCCGAACTGCTTGCCGAGATCGAGGCGAGCGGGCTGACGGGCCGCGGCGGAGCCGCGTTCCCGACGGCGGTCAAGCTCGCGGCCGTGGCACGCACCCGCAATGCGGTCGTCGTCGCGAACGGAACGGAGGGCGAGCCGGCGAGCTGGAAGGACAAGGTCCTGCTGGCCGAGAACCCACACCTCGTCGTCGACGGCGCGATGGTCGCTGCCCGGATAGTCGGCGCGCGCCGGCTCATCTTCGCGGTCGGCCGCGAGAATCGCACCGTTCGGAAGCGTCTCGAACGCGCCCTCGCTCAACGGAGTGACGGCTTCGATTGCTTCGTCGAAGCGGTGCCCGATCGCTTCGTCGCCGGCGAGGAGTCTGCGCTCGTCAACCTCCTGAACGGCGGTCCGGCGAAGCCGACGATGCAAAAGCCCTACCAGAGAGGCGTGCTCGTCCAGAACGTCGAGACGCTCGCGAACCTCGGCCTCATCGCGCGCTACGGAGCCGAGTGGTTCCGCGAGCGCGGGACGGCGGACGAGCCGGGCACGGTGCTCGTCACCGTTCTCGGCGCTGTGCGGAGCCCAGGCGTCGCGGAGGTCGAGCTCGGCACGCCGATGCGAGAGGTCCTGCAACGGTTCGGCGGGCTCAGCGCCCTTCCGAACGCAGTTCTCGTCGGCGGCTACTTCGGTACGTGGATGCGTGCGCACGACGCGCTCGACCTCCCGCTCGCCGACGCCGCGCTGAAGCCCTTCGGCGCGTCGCTCGGTGCTCGTTCGATCGTGGTTCTGCCGCAGGACGCGTGCGGGCTTGCCGAGTCGGCGCGGGTCGCGCGCTACCTCGCCGAGGAGAGCGCGGGCCAGTGCGGGCCGTGCGTCTTCGGTCTCGCCGCCATGGCCGACGCGCTCGAGACGCTCGACGTCGACCGGCTCCGTCGACTGGCGCCGCAGGTCTCCGGTCGCGGCGCGTGCGCGCATCCGAACGGAGCGACCCGCTTTGTCGCGAGCGCCGTGGAGGTATTCGCGGACGAGATCGCCCGCCACCACGCCGGCCGTTGCACCGGGTCGGCATGTTCCCCCGTGCTTCCGCTGGGAGCCTCCCGCGAATGGAGATGAGCATGAAACTCCGCGTGAATCCGATCCTCTGCGATGGCTACGGCCACTGCGCGGAGCTCCTGCCCGAGCTCGTCGAGCTCGACGAATGGGGCTACCCGATCATGCCGCGCGAGCCCGTCAGCCGGAGTCTCGAGCCCGCGGCGCGGCACGCCGTGAAGATGTGCCCGCGCCTTGCGCTCTCGCTCGAGAAGCGTGCGCGATGACTCCCAAGAGCCGCGACCGGAACATGACTCGCGTCCGCCGAATCACCGGCGCCGTTGCCGGCGCCGCGCTCGCCGCGTGCGGGCTCTTCGCCGGGCTCGCCGCCAGCGCGACGCAGAAGGCCTTCTCGACGACCACTGCGATCACGACCAAGAAACAGGCGCAAGCGACAACGACAGCTGCGACGACAACGGTCGCACCGGTAACCGTCGCACCCGTAACGGTCGCACCGGTAACAGTCACACCGACACAGTCCGCACCCGTCGCCTCCTCGGGCGGCTCGTAGACTCACCGCGTGCGCCTCCTCATTCGCGATCTCGCCCAAGTGGCGACGCCGACGGGCCGCGAGGCGCCGCTGCGTGGCGCACGCCTCGGCGAGGTGGACGTGCTCGAGGACGCGTACGTCCTCTGCGACGGCGACACGATCGAAGCGGTCGGCCGGATGCGCGACCTCCCGTTGCTCGACGGCGACGTCGACGAGGTCTACGGCGACGGGTGCTGCGCGATCCCGGGCCTTGTCGACTGCCACACGCACGCGGCGTTCGGCGGCGACCGGGTGGAGGAGTTCTCGCTCCGCGCGGCCGGGGCGACATACGAGGAGCTGCACGCGCGCGGCGGCGGCATCCTCTCCACCGTTCGCGCCACGCGCGAGGCGGGGGAGGACGGTCTGCGCGGCGCAGTCATGCTTCACCGGGAATGGATGCGGCGTCACGGCACGACGACGTTCGAGGCGAAGTCCGGCTACGGCCTCGACCGCGATACCGAACTCGCGTCGCTGCGCGCGATCCGGTCCGCGGGTGGAGTCCCCACGTGGCTTGGTGCGCACGCGGTGCCGCCGGAGTTCGACGACGCGGACGCGTATCTCGACTTCGCATTGGCGGAGGTGCTTCCCGAGGCAGCGGAGATCGCCGAGGCGGCTGACGTCTTTCTCGAGCGCGGCGCGTTCGACGCGGCCCAGGCGCGGCGCTATCTCGAGGCGTGCCGCGACGCCGGTCTCGCGCTCCGGCTGCACGGCGACCAGTTCACCGAGCAGGGAGCGATCCCGCTCGCGATCGAGCTGGGCGCGCGTTCGGTCGACCACCTCGAGGCGACCGGCGACGAGGGCATTCGCGCACTCGCCGGGAGCGACGTGACCGCGGTCGCCCTTCCGGCGAGCGCGCTCTTCCTCGGGCGGCCGATGCCCCCGGCGCGCGCGCTCGTCGATGCGGGCGCTGCGGTCGCGCTCGCGACCGACTTCAACCCGGGCAGCGCGTTCTGCGAGAGCCTGCCGCTCTGCTGCTCGCTCGCCGCCACGCAGCTGAAGCTCTCGCCGGCGGAAGCGTTGTCCGCGTGCACGGTGAACGCGGCGCACGTGCTCGGGCGCGCGGACCGGATCGGCCGGATCGCGCCCGGCTTTCGCGCCGACCTCGTCCTCCTTGACGCGCCGGACTGGCGCTACCTCGCCTACCACCTCGGCGGCGAGGTCGTCGCGAGGGTCGTGCTCGGCAGCGAGCTACCCTAGGTTCTCCATGCCGACGAGGAAACAGAAGCGCCGCGAGGCGAAGGCCAAGCGGCACGACTACGAGTTCGTCTACCTCGATGACGACGGGAACGAAGTCGAGGCGCCGGAGGACACTCCGGCCGAGACCCGTCGCAACGGCGCGAAGCCCGCGGTGAAGAAGGGTGCGCCTCCGGTGCGGGGACGCCGAACGCCGCAGCCGCCGTCGTGGGGGCGGGCGGGCCGGCGCGCGCTCATCCTCGGCGCGGTCGTCTTCGTCCTCTTCGGGATGCTGAACAAGACGCACAACTACACGGGCGCGGCGGTGGCCGCAGTGCTCTACACCGCGCTCTTCATCCCCTTCACGTACATGCTCGACCGGTTCGCCTATCGTCGCTGGCAGGCGCGCGACCAGGCCTCTACGAAGCGCTGACGCCGGCCTCGCCGCGGTCGCCGCGGTAGTGGTCGACCCCCGGCCACGGGGACAGCACGAGCAGAAGGCGCGCGCCGCCGACGCTCGTCACCGAGCGCCGCTCGTCGGGATCGAACCGGAAGAGGTCGCCCGCGTGCGCCTCCACCGACTCGTCGCCGGCACCCACCTTCGCTTCGCCGTCGACGACGAGGATGAGGGCGGCCTCCTTCACCTGGTGCTCCCCGAGCTCCTGCCCGGGCGTCAGGGCGATGAACACGACGCGTCCCTCGCCGTCGCGCGAGTGGAGCACGGTCGGCGAGCGTGAGCCGTCCGGCGCCGGGATCTCGTGCAGGTTCCAGTGCCGCATAGGGCGAGCGTGCCCGAAGACGTGCCTCGTTACACTCGCTCGATGCCGCTTGTGGTGGATACATACGGGCTTGGACCGCTCCAGACGAACTGTTACGTCGTGCGCGCGGAGCGGGGCGCGGCGGAGGCCGTCGTCGTCGATCCCGGCGGCGACGCCGCGCAGCTGCGCCTCGAGCTGGCCGGAATGGGCGCGTCCTGCGCGGCCATCCTGATCACGCACGGGCACTTCGACCACGTGGGCGGGGTCGCCGATCTCGCCGAGGGAACCGGCGCTCCGGTGTACATGCCCGAGGGCGAGCGCGACCGGCTGGAGCGCTTCCCGGAGTTCGCGCCGGCCGGCGCGCCCGGACGCGCATATCCGGTCGACCATCCGCTCCACGGCGGCGAGACGCTCGAGCTCGCCGCCATCACGTTCGAGTGCGTCGCGATCCCCGGCCACTCCTCGGCGCACGTCGCCTTCTATGCCGACGGCTGTCTCTTCAGCGGCGACCTGCTCTTCGCCGGGTCGGTCGGTCGCGTCGACCTCCCTGGAGCCGACTGGGACACGCTGCTCGCGTCGGTGCGCACGCTCACCGAGCGGTTCCCCGAGGACACGATCGTGTACCCCGGCCACGGGCCGCGGACGACGCTCGGCGCCGAGCTCGCGCGCAATCCGTTCCTCGCGGAGCTGCGCGCGTGACGCGCATCGAGGCGCCGAAGGGAACGCACGACATCCTCCCGTCCGACCAGCCTCTCTGGCAGAAGGTGACGGGGGAAATGGAGCGCATGTGCGCGCTCTACGGCTACCGGCGCATCCAGACGCCGGCCTTCGAGGACACGGAGCTCTTCCAGCGCACGTCGGGCGCGGGCTCCGACATCGTCCAGAAGGAGATGTATACGTTCGAGGACCGCGGCGAACGCTCGCTGACGCTGCGTCCGGAGGGCACGGCGCCGATCTGTCGCGCGTACATCGAGCACGGCATGCATCGCGAGCCCCAGCCGGTGAAGCTCTACACGATCGCGACCATGTACAGGTACGCGGCGCCGCAGCGCGGCCGCTTCCGCGAGCACACACAGCTCTCGCTCGAGTGCATCGGCTCCGCGGAGCCGTCCGTCGATGCCGAGGTGATCCAGTACTACGACGCGCTGTTGCGCAACCTCGGCATTCGGAAGTTCGAGCTCCAGCTGAACTCGATCGGCGACCGAACGTGCCGACCGGCGTACATCGAGCGGTTGAACGAATGGCTCGACGCGCACTCCGACGTCCTCGACGACGACGCGAAGCAGAAGCGCGCGACGAGTCCGCTGCGCGTTTTCGACGTCAAGAATCCGAAGGTGCGGGCCGCGCTCGAGGACGCGCCGAAGATCGGCGACTCGCTCTGCGACGAGTGTGCCCAGCACTTCGCGCGCGTGTGCTCGTACCTGGACGAATATGGCGTGCCGTACACGATCGTGCCGACGCTCGTGCGCGGCATTGACTACTACACGCGCACGACGTTCGAGTTTTTCGGCCCGGACGAGAGCGCGCAGGCCTCCACGATCTGCGGCGGCGGGCGCTACGACTATCTCGTCGAGGAGATCGGCGGCCCGCCGACGCCCGGGATCGGCTTCGGCGCCGGCATCGAGCGGCTCGTGCTGTCGCTCGAGCTGGAGGGGATCACGGCCGACGAGCCACTGCTCGACGTGTTCTTCGTCGTCGAGCCGGGGCAGTCCGCGCTCGCCGCCGTCTACGAGCTCCGCGCCGCCGGGATCGCCGCCGACTCCGACCACGCCGGCCGCTCGCTCAAGGGCCAGGTGACGTACGGGCAGAAGCACGCGCGCGCGACGGTCATTGTCGGCGCTGACGGCTGGATGCTGCGGCGTCAGGGAGAGCTGGACGTCGCCGTCGACGGCGTCGGCGAGCTGAAGGAGCTGCTCGCGTGAGCTGGCGCGACACGATGTGCGGCGTGCTCCGCGCGGGTGACGCAGGCCGTCGGGTGACGCTCGCCGGCTGGGTCGACGCCCGGCGCGATCATGGCGGTCTCGTGTTCATCGACCTGCGCGACCACACCGGTCTCGTCCAGCTGGTGGTGCGGCCTGAGAACGATCCGCTCGCGCACGACGTGCGCAACGAGTTCGTCCTCCAGGCCGAGGGCGAAGTCGTCGCACGCGCGCCGGACGCGGTCAACCCGAACATCCCGACGGGCGAGGTCGAGATCCAGGTCGACACGCTGCGCATCATCTCGACGTCGGAGCCGCTGCCCTTCCAGATCGGCGACGAGAGCGTGGACGAAGTGCTCCGCCTTCGTTACCGCTACCTCGACATGCGCGGCGACCGCATGCAGCGCAACCTGCGCCTCAACCACGTCATCATCAATGCGATCCGGCGGACGATGGACGACCTCGCCTTCGTCGACGTCTGGACGCCGAGCATGACGAAGGGAACCCCCGAGGGTGCGCGTGACTTCCTCGTGCCGGTCCGGCTCCAGCCCGGCAAGTTCTACGCACTGGCGCAGTCGCCGCAGCTCTTCAAGCAGCTGTGCATGGTCGGCGGGCTCGACCGCTACTACCAGATCGCAACATGCTGGCGCGACGAGGATCTGCGCGCGGACCGGCAGTTCGAGTTCCGCCAGCTCGACCTCGAGATGTCGTTCGTCGAGCGCGAGGACGTGCTCGACGTGCTCGAGCGCTGCGTCGTCGCGAGCTTCGAGGCGGTGGGCCGAGAGGCGCCGGCACGGCCGTTCCCGCGCATGGGGTACGCGGAGGCGATCGCGCGGTACGGCACCGACAAGCCCGACCTTCGCTTCGGTCTCGCGATCGAGGACGCGACCGAGGCGACGCGCGGCTCGCAGTTCGGTGTGTTCGCGAGCGCGCCCGTCGTCCGCTACATCGTCGCGCCGCGCGCGTTCTCGCGCGCCGACCTGTCGAGGCTCGAGGAGATTGCGAAGGAGTGGGGCGCGAAGGGCCTCGCGTACCTCGTCAACGACGACGGCGAGATCCGCTCGCCGATCGCGAAGTTTCTGTCCGAGGACGAGCTCGCAGCATTCAGCGGGCCGCCCGGCTCGACGACGTTGTTCGCCGCCGGCGACGAGGCGACGGTCTCGCGCGTCCTCGGCGGGCTGCGGACGCATCTCGGCCGCGAGCTCGAGCTCGCGGAGACCGGGGAGGAGGTCTTCCACTGGGTGGTCGACTTCCCGATGTTCGAGCGCGACGAGGACACCGGCCAGTGGACGTTCCTCCACCATCCGTTCACGGCGCCGATGCCGGGCGCCGAGGCATTCGAGGGTGACCCGGGCTCCGCGCTCAGTCAGCACTACGACCTCATTTGGAACGGGTGGGAGCTCGGCTCCGGCTCGATCCGGATCCACGACGCCGCGGTGCAGCAGGCCGTCTTCCGCGTGATGGGCATGGGCGAGGACGAACAGCAGGCGAAGTTCGGCTTCCTGCTCGAAGCGTTGAAGCTCGGCGCGCCACCGCACGGCGGCTTCGCGATGGGAATCGACCGTTTCGTCGCCCGCATGGCGGGCGAGCCCGACCTTCGTCAGGTGATCGCCTTTCCGAAGGTGGCAAGCGGGGCCGACCCGCTGACCGGCGGCCCGACGCCGATGCCGGACACCGTGCTTCGTGAGCTCGGAATCAAGTCGACGGTCGAAACGGCCGAAAACTAGGTCCCCACCCGCCGACGAAGAGGTCATACTTGTCGCACATGGCAACCGAAGGCCAGGATCGCGCAGCCCAGCTGACCGCGCTTCCGAAGATCGAGGACATTCCCCGCGCCGGGGACGGGCTCGACGCGGACCAGGTCCGCGAGGCCTTCGATGCGTTCCGCCGTCACGTGGCGCAGCTCCAGGCGCAGCTCCGCGTGCTGCAGGCGGCCGGCAATCGCGCCGGAGCCGGCGAGCCGGGCGGGCATGCGGTGCGCATGGATGCGCTGCATCTCATCCGCGCTGCCGCCGAGTTCGCGGACACGATTGAGCGCGACGCGCAGACCGCGTCCGCCGCGCAGCTCTCGCGGACGGAGCAGGAGCTCGTCCGGCGGCAGAGCCACATCGGCGACCGCGAGGCCGCGGTCGAACGGCAGGCGCAGGAGATCGAAAGGCAGCGTGCCGAGACGCTCAACGCGGCCCGCAACGAGGCGCGCGAGCTGCTCTCGAAGGCGCAGGCCGATGCGGCGCGCGAGCTGCAGGAAGCGGAGGCGCGCGGCGCGCGGCTCCTCGAGCAGTCCCGCCACCAGGCCACCGACCTCACGAACGCCGCCCGCGCTGAGGTCGAGCAGACCCTCGAGTGGGCGCGCAACCAGGCGCGGGTCGTCATCGGCCGTGCGCAGGAGGGCGCCGAGCAGCTTCTCGGCGCGGCCGGGCTCGGACCGGACGCGATCGCCAAGGTGGCGGCCGCGATCATGCACTCCGCGGAGCAGTCGAACGAGGACCGCCCGCTTCCGCCGACGGCCGCGCTCGCCGGCCCGCCAACGAGCGTCGCGGCGCCGCCCGAGCCCGAGGGCTCGGAGCCGTCCGAGCCGCAACCGTAACCTTCTGCACATGAGGCCACTCTTCGGGCCGCGCACCGTCGTCGAGGCGGCATTCATCGTCGCCGTTCCGGTGATCGCCCTCGAGATCGGTTTCAAAATCTGGGGCATCGTCATCGCGGGCACGATCGCGTATCTCCTCGTGGTCCTGGTTGAGCTCGGGTACTGGTACGAGGGGAAACGGAAGCCGTTGCCTGTTGCGGCGCAAGCGCCCGCACCGGCTGTGCCGGAGGCCGAGCCACAGGTGCGCGTCAACCGCGCAGAGCCTGAGCCCGAGCCCGAGCCGCAGCCTGAGCCGCCGCCGGTACCGGTCGCCGTCGTCGCTGCGCCCGAGCCCGAGCCGGAGCCCGTGCCCGTCCGGGAGCCGCCGCGCCTTGCGCCTGCGCCCCCGCCGCTTTCCGCGCCCGAGCCCGCGCCTGAGCCCGAGCCGGAGCTGCCGCCGGCGGCCGCGGTCATCCGCATCGGCGGCCCGCGCCAGTGGAACGTCTGGGATCTCGAACGCGTCGCCCGCGAGAGCTCCGGCGGCGATCCGATCGCCGACGAGGAGCGGACGTTCCTGCTCATGTACCTGCGTGACTTCGCCGGGCCCGACGGGCTGCTGCCCGTCGACTTCGACGACCTCGTCCGGCAAAGCTTCGGCGGGCTCGTCGCCAACCTGTGACGGCCGTCGCAGGCCGGCGCGTCGCGTCACTCGCCGCGATCGCCGTGCTCGCCGTCTCGGCCGCGATCTACGTCGACCATCGACACCGTCACCACCAAACGCTGCCGGCCGGCGCCGGACCGTGGACGACGGCTCTCGCTGCGCCGTACGCGCCGACCGGCCGGACCGCCTGCGGCGTGAAGGTCGGGCCGCGCACCGCCGGCGTCGGTCATCCCGTGCTGCCCTGCGGCGTTCGCATCTACGTCCGGTTCGGCGACCACACGGTGCTGACGACCGTGATCGACCGGGGCGACGTGCCCTCCGGTCGCGAGCTCAATCTCACGCCCGCGCTGGCGGCCCTGCTCGGCGTGCAGGGAACGCAGAGCGTCCGTTGGCGCTTCACGCGCTAGGGTGTGAACTGGGTCCGGGCCGAATGGTGAACCAACAGCACCATGAAGGGAACCCGCGTCCGTCTTCGCGGCGGCAGGGTACCCACCTGTTTCGACAGGTTCCCTAGGTCCGGGCCCACTTTCTTCCTATGACCGAGAGCTTCGGAGACTCCACCCGCGACGGCGAGTGGGCCGCGGTTCGGCTCCGCGTCGACGGCGAGCACATCGTCGAGGCGGACGCGCCCGGGCTCGATCGTCCGATCGTCGGGATGACGCTGCTCGAAGCGGCGGCCGTCGGCGGCGAGACGCTCGCGGTGGACGCGCTCGCGAACGCGCTCGGTCCCGTGTTCCGCGCCGAGCCGTCACGTGGACGCACCGCGGTGGCGATGAGCGGCGGCGTCGACAGCGCCGTCGCACTGCTGCGCGCGCTGCCGGACGCAGTCGGTGTGACGCTTCGCCTCTGGCTCGATCCCGCGGGTCCGAGCGCCGAGCGCGCGTGCTGCTCACCGGAGGCGGTCATCGCGGCGCGCGCGACGTGTCACCGGCTCGGAGTCCCGCATGTCACGCTCGACCTGCGCGAGGAGTTCCGGAACGCGATCGTGTCGCCGTTCCTCGACGGCTATGCGCGCGGCGAGACGCCGAACCCGTGCATCCGCTGCAACGGCGCGTTCCGCTTCCATGAGCTTCTGGATTTCGTCGAGCGAGCCGGTTGCGATCGCCTTGCGACAGGTCATTACGCCCGCGTCGTCGAGCACAGAGGCCGCCTGCTTCTAGCGCGCGGCGCAGACGCGCGCAAGGATCAGTCGTACATGTTGGCGCAGGTCGATCCTGTGCTTCTCGACCGCATTTGGTTCCCGCTCGGCGATCAGGGCAAGGAGCAGACGCGCGACGAGGCGGATCGCGCCGGCCTCGACGTCGCGCGCAGAGCGGAGAGCCAGGAGGCGTGCTTCCTCGCTGGCGACGACTACCGCGCGTTCCTTTCGCGGCACGGGCTCGCGGCGCGGCCGGGGCCGATCGTCGACGCCGAAGGCAACGACCTCGGCGTCCATCGCGGCGCCTGGGAGTTCACCCCGGGCCAGCGCCGCGGCATCGGCGTCGTCGCCGAGCGCCCGCTGTACGTGCTCGACACGGACGCGGCCGCGAACGCCGTCGTCGTCGGCCCGCACGAGGCGCTCGCCCGCAGCCGCGTGCGTGCGTCAGGCCGGCTCTATCTCCCGGCTGAGCGCGTCGACGCGAAGCTCCGCTACCGCTCCCCGGCCATCGCCGCGCGGGTGTCCGACACCGAGGACGGCTTCGAGCTGGAGCTGGACGAGCCCGCCTACGGCGTCGCTCGGGGCCAGGCGGCCGTTCTCTATGCAGGCGACGTCGTCATCGGCTGCGGGACCGTGACGGGCGCCTTCTAAGGGTAGGATCGCCCGGGAATGCTCGTCGCCGCATTCACGTGGGGGGACCTCTGGCGACTCGCGCTCGCCGTGTTCCTCCTCGCCGTCGGCATCGGGTCGGCGTATTTCCTCGTCCGCCTGGGCGGAACCGCCGGGCGCCTCTCTGCTTTCATCTCGGGAGCAGAGCAGGAGATCCTGCCCGTCATCAACAAGGTCGGAGGTAGCGTTGACCGGGTCAACAGCCAGCTCGACAAGGTCGACCGGATGACGGACAGCGCGGTTGACGCGGTCGAGAGCGTCGACACCGCCGTACGGACGGTGAGCACGGCCGTGACACGGCCGGTGCAGAAAGTCTCAGGCTTCGCCGCGGGCGTGAGCTACGGTGCCGCCGACTTCAAGGCGAAGCGCGACTGGAAGCATGCAGTCCAGTCGGGGAAGGAAGCCGCGGCCCGTCGCGAGCAGGAGCTCACCGACGAGCTGCACGACGCGGGGGGGCCAGGGTCGTGAGCGATGAGATAACGCTTGTGGTGCCTGCACAGGAGGACTTCCGTCCGATCGTGCACCTCGTCGTCGGCGGGCTCGCGGTGCGCCTCGACCTGACGATGGACGCGCTCGAGGATCTGCAGGTCGCGCTCGACGCACTGCTCGCGCGACGCGACGACGAAGGAGACGTCATCGTGCGGGTGGCCTTCGACGACCAGGAAATGCGCGCCACGGTGGGACCGCTTCCGTCCGCGATCCTCGAAGACGTCGAACGTGACGGCAACGAGCTCGACCTTCGGCGCGTGCTCGAGACCGTGTGCGAGACGTTCGAGGTCGAGGAGCGCAACGGCGAGGCATGGGTCGAGTTGACGAAGCGAACGGCCGCACCGACGGCTACTGGGGGGTAGACGTGCCGCGGATCGACGACAAGATCCTGCTCCGGCGCTATCACGAGCAGGGAGATCTCCAAGCGCGTGAGCAGCTCATCGAGCAGTACATGTCGCTCGTGCGCTCGCTCGCGCGCCGGTACTCCTATCGAGGCGAGCAGCTCGAGGACCTCGTGCAGATCGGCGCCATCGGATTGATCAAGGCGATCGACCGATTTGATATCGAGCGCGGCGTCGAATTGACGACGTACGCGACGCCGAACATCATCGGCGAGATCAAGCGTCACTTCCGCGATAAGGGCTGGGCGGTCCGCGTCCCGCGTGGCCTGCAAGAGCTGAACGTGCAGCTGTCGCGGCTCGTGGAGCAGCTCACCGTTCAGCTCAGCCGCTCACCGACGATTCCCGAGCTGGCGACCGCCGCCGGTGTACAGGAAGAGGAAGTGCTCGAGGCGCTCGAGTCCGGCCGCGCGTACTCATCGCTCTCGCTCTCGTCCGGCGGAGGCGACGGCGAGGACGATCTCGATCCGCTGGAGTCGATCGGGACGATCGAGCATCAGTACGAGGTCTCCGAGGATCGCGCGGTCCTCGCGCCGGGATTCCGCGCGCTGGACGAGCGCGAGCGCATGATCCTCCAGCTCCGCTTCTTCGACGGGCTCACGCAGTCGCAGATCGCGCAGCAGGTCGGCATCTCACAGATGCACGTTTCGCGGCTGATCCGCCGCTCGCTCGAGAAGATCCGCGCGGAGATCGCCGAGGACGAGCCTACGAGCTCGAAGCCCCGGCGCTGAGCAGCGCCCGGACCCGCGCCGCGGGCGCCGACGCTTCCTTGCGCTCGTACAGCTCGAGAGCTCCTGTGAGCGCAGTCGCTGCCGCGCCGGGATCGCCCGACGCAATCTGCACCCCCGCGATCGCGAACAGGGCGTCTGCCTGCGCGAGCAGGTAATCCGTCTCGGAAGCAATGGCCAGTGCCTCGCGGGCGATCCGCTCGGCCTCTGCGAGCTCGCCACGCCTGAGGAACAGCTGCGCCCGTACGGTGCGTGCGCGAACCTGTGGGTCCACGTCGTCCGCCTGGGCGAGCACGAGCGCGGCGTCGAGGATTCCGTCCGCTTCTCGGTCGCGGTCGAGATCGACGAGCGCCTGCGCGAGCAGGGTCGCGACCGTCGAGCGGAAGCCGGTCTCCCCGAGCTCGCCCAGGCGGCCATATGCGGCGCGCAGCTCCCCCTCGGCGACGTCGGGCCTACCTCCTTCGAGCTCGATGATCCCGATGGCGATCGGGAGGGCACCCACCTGTGCGATCAGACCGATCTCGGCGACCATCTCCTTCGCCTTCGCGAAGTCGAGACGCGCCTCCTCGAACCGGCCCTGGTAGCCGGCATACCAGCCGTGGAGGAGATGCACCCATGCCTGGAGCGACGCAGAGCGGTGCTCCTGGGGAATCTGATCGAGAAAGGCCAGCGCCTCGCCGAACGGCGTCGGTCCCCAGCCCTTTCCAATCGCGAGGAAGACGAGGCTCTCCTGCGCCCGCGGTATGTCGTCGGCGCGCATCGCGCACTCGAATGCGCGCTGAAGCACGGGCTCCGCTTCGCGGGCGCGACCGAGATAGAAGCGGTGGCGCCCAGCAATGACGAGCACTGCAGCGAGCGAGCGATCGTCGCCTGTGCGCTCGAAGATCGCCGCTGCATCGTCGGCTAGCTCGAGTGTGCGCTCGAACGATTCACCCGCCTCGGTGTGGACGGCGATGACGGATGCCTGCAACGACGCCATTGCCAGCACGCCGGCGTTACCGCGGGTCGTCGCCGTCGCGATCGCCTCCGAGAGGATCTCGCCCGCGCGCGCGAGCTCGGTGGTCTCGAAGAGGAGGTCGGCTAGCTCCGGGAGGAGCTCGAGCCTGCCTTCGCCGGCAAGATCCGCGGCACGCGCGAGAAGCGCTGCGGCTGCGCGGAGGTCTCCGCGGAGACGTGCGGTGCGCGCCGCAGCGTGGAGGAGGCTTGATGCCCTCGTCGCGAGCGCTTCGCCGTTCGAGTCGACCGGCCCGAGCTCGGCGCGATAGCGATATGCCTGTTCGAGGTGGTACGCGACGATCTCGTCGTGCTCGACGACGTCGGTCCCGCGCACGTCGAGCCAATCGGCGAAGCGCTCGTGCAGCTCGGCGCGTACCGCCTTCGGAAGCGCGTCGTACGCGGCGTCGCGGATGAGGATGTGCCGGAAGCGGTACGCGTCACCGACCGGCATTTGCGCGTGATCGGGACGGACGAGCTCCTTGCGCACGAGCGCGACGAGCTGTCGTTCGACGGAGGCCGGCACGCGCGCGATCGCCTCCACGGCGGCACTGTGGAAGAGCTGGCCCTCGACCGATCCGCGCTCGAGCACGTTGCGTTCGACCGGGTCGAGCTGGTCGAGCCGCGCCGCGAGAAGGGCCTTGATCGTCGGCGGAACGACGACCTCGCGTTCGCCCGACGCGCGCACCATGGCGAGCATCTCCTCGACGAAGAGCGGATTGCCGTCGGCGGCGGTGCGGATGCGCGAGACGAGTCCGGCGTCGAGCTCCTCGCCGCCGAGCAGTCGCTCGATGAGCTCGTCCGTCTCGCCGGCGTCGAGCGGGTCGAGCAGGATCGTGGTTGCGTTCAGCTTCCCGCCGCCCCAACCGGGCCGGAGGTCGAGCAGCTCCGGCCGGGCGAGGCACAGGAGAAGGATCGGCGCATCGCGAGAAAGGTCGGCGATGTGCTCGATGAGGTCGAGGAACGTCGGCTCACCCCAGTGCACGTCGTCGAACAGGACGACGAGCGGCTTCTCCTGCGCCTTCGCCTCGAGCACCTTGCGGAGAGCCCACGCGATCTCCTCCGGCGTCGTCGGCGTTTCGGCTTCACCGAGCAATGCTTCGAGCGCCGGTTGGCCGGCACTGCCGCCGAGCTGCTTCAGCACCTCGACGACCGGCCAGTACGTGATGCCCTCGCCGTACGAGAGGCACTGGCCCTGGACGATGCGCGCATTCACGCCGCTGAGGAACTCGCGGGCGAGACGAGACTTGCCGACGCCTGCTGCCCCGAGGAGCGTGAAGAGCGCGCACGCCCGCTTCCGGGCGGCATTGGCGAAGGCGTCGTCCAGGACATGCCGCTCGTGCGTGCGGCCGACCATCGGTGCGTCGAGGTGCCGCGCCACGCCCG
>Ga0208219_1000233_pt1 | contig 20945 bp, 16 predicted proteins | sample NGESurshal072012_7_FD_184469 | JGI IMG/M metagenome (GOLD analysis project Ga0208219, IMG submission 184469) | Arctic peat soil microbial communities from Barrow, Alaska - NGEE Surface sample 53-2 shallow-072012 (SPAdes) | ecosystem: Environmental > Terrestrial > Soil > Wetlands > Peat ... | reverse complement strand
AGCTGAACATCATCCGGAGGGAGAACGTGGGTGCCTAGACCGGCCTCATTCCGGCGTGACCCCGAGGTGAGCGGGCCCGGCACCGGGCTGGGCCCGGGTCGTCCGGGTGGCCCGGGTGGCCCGGGCCGGAGTGGTCCCGGACCGCGCCGGGCCAGGCGGCGCCCTTCCGGCCCCGGCCGGTTCCGCCGGCTGCGGGCGCGGCGGTGGTTCCAGGTCGTGATGGCGCTGCTGGTGGCGTTCGTTATCTGGCTGGGCTGGTCTGTGGGGCACGCCCTCACCTATCCCGGTGGCGGGACAGTGTCGGAGCGGCTGGCGGAGTGGGCCCGGGATCACTACCTCGGCCCGGTAGTCACGTTCGGGGAGTGGGTCTCATACAACCCGCCGAAGGTCGGCGGGAAACCCTCGTTCGCGCTGACCGGCCCGAGCGCGGGACCGGTGAGTAACCCCAAGCCCACCGGGCACGCCAAGGCCGAGCCCTCCTACCCGGCCCCCGCACCGCTGACCCCCCTGGTGGCCCATCCGCTGCGCGGGGAAGGCAAGTGGCGGGTGCTCGGCACGGCCAAGGGCGAGCCCGCCATCTACGGCACCTACATGCGCGCGAGCAGCGTTTACACGTCCTACGTGACGGGCATCGTGTCGATGAACCAGAACCTGGTACGTTTCCAACTGCACCCCGGCGCGGAGGATCCAGGGCCTGGTCACTGGAAGGCCCAGCCAAGCGTCCCGCCGGGTAGGCGCCTGGGATTGCTGGCCACCTTCAACGGGGGCTTCAAGATTTCGACGTCCGGGGGCGGCTTCTACCTGAACGGTGCGACCAGCGGGGTGCTCACCAAGGGCGTCGCGTCGGTCGTCTACTACCGCGACGGGCGGATCGCCATCGGGAACTGGGGGGGTTCGGTGCGGATGACACCCGACGTGGTGGGCGTCCGGCAGAACCTGCATATGATAGTGGCGCACGGCAGGATCCCCGCGTCGGTGGACTACAACGTGACGACCACCTGGGGCGCTACCCTCGGCGGGGGCTACTACGTCTGGCGGTCCGGGATCGGCATGACCAGGGACGGGCGGGTCATCTTCGTCTACGGCCCGTCGCTGAACGTGCGAGAGCTCGCGGAGCTGCTCAAGCGGGCGGGCGCGGTCACCGGGATGGAGCTGGACATCAACCCGGACTGGATGTCCTACATGTATTACCTGCCTAAGCACCATCCGGCGGACCCGACCCCGGTCAACCTGCTCCCCGACCAGGTGCAGCCCCCGGACCGGTACTACGGCCTGGCGAGCCGCGACTTCACGGCTGTGTACGCCCGGTGACGACCCGCGCGCGGGCGGCCGACCGGCCGCCCGGCGGCTCTGCCGTGCTCGCGCGATCCCCCCTCCCGGTGCGCTGGCTGGCCGCTGTCGTCCAGACCTCGCGGCCCCGGCAGTGGCCTAAGAACCTGCTGGTCTTCGCGGCCCCGCTGGCGGCGGCCTCGCTGGGCCGCGACGACGGCCTGGGGTACGCGCTGGTGGCCGCCGTCGTGTTCACCCTGGCCGCGGCCGCCGTGTACTTCGTCAACGACGTGGTGGACGCGGACCGTGACCGGCTGCACCCGGTCAAGCGGCACCGCGCGGTCGCGTCGGGCCGGCTTCCCCGCGCGCACGCGACGGTGCTCGCGGTCCTCGGGGTGCTCGCGGCCGAGGCCACCTGCCTGTGGCTCGGCGAGCCCGTGCTGGCCGTCCTGGTCGGCGTCTACGTGGCCTTCTCGCTGATGTACACGTTCCTGCTCAAACACATTCCCGTGGTCGAGCTCGCGTTCGTGGCCGCGGGGTTCGTGCTGCGGGCGCTGGGCGGCGCGTCCGCGACCCGGGTGCCCCCGTCGGGCTGGTTCCTGGTGGTGTGCAGCCTGGGCGCACTGCTGGTCGCCATCGCCAAGCGCTACACCGAGCTCGCCCTGCTCGGCCCGGAGGCCGCCGTCCACCGGCCGGTCATGCGCTGGTACACGCCGGCCCTGCTGCGGCTGAGCCAGCGCGTCGCCGCCGGGGTCATGATCGCCGCCTACCTGCTCTGGGCCTACGGCCAGCACAGCGGGTGGACCCGCACGCTGCACCTGCTCAGCGCGCTGCCGCTGGCCGGGGCGCTGCTGCGGTTCGACTGGCTGACCGCGAACCAGCCCGCCAAGCCGGTCGAGGACCTGATCGCCCGGGACAAGCTGATGATCTGCTGCGAGCTGGGCTGGCTGGCTCTGTTCGCGGTCGGCCTGTGATGGTCGCCGTCGCCGCGCGGGAGGCCGGACGGGTGCTGACCGGCTGGGGACGCACCACGCCGTCCCGCGCCCAGGTCGTCGGCCCGCTGGCGGCCGCCCAGCTCGGGGTCGTGGTGGCTGCCCGGCCCGCAGGAGGCGTGCTGGCCCGGGGCGCGGGGCGCAGCTACGGGGATGCCGCCCAGAACGCGGGCGGGGTGGTGGTGGATCCGGTGACCGCGCCCTGCATCGACCTGGACCCGGACGCGGCCACGGTCCGGGTCTCGGCATCCACCTCGTTCACCGACCTGCTCACCCGGATCGTGCCGGAAGGCCTGCTCCTGCCGGTGCTGCCAGGCACCAGGCACCTCACCGTCGGCGGCGCGGTAGCCGCCGACGTGCACGGCAAGAACCAGCGCAGCGACGGCAGCCTGGGCCGGTGGATCGAGGAGATCGAGATCCTCGACGGAACCGGGGAGGTCCGCCGGCTGACACCGGACGGCCAGCCGGAGGAGTTCCGGGCCACTGTGGGCGGGATGGGCCTGACCGGGCTCATCCTGAGCGCCACGATCCGGCTGCTGCGGATCCGCAGCGCGCAGATGCTGGTCAGCACCCGCCGGCAGCCCGATCTGGACGCCCTGCTCACCGCCATGGACGAGAGCCGGGACCGCTACTGCGTCGCGTGGATCGACACCACCGCCACCGGCAGGTCCCTGGGGCGCGGCGTCCTCGCTGTCGGCGATCATCTCGCCGAGCCCGATCCCGCCGCGGAGCCGGGTGGCCTGGCCTACCGGGCGCACCGGGCGCACCGGGCGCCGCGGCTGCCCGTCTGCCCGTTCACCGCCTGGTCGGCCCGGGAGTTCAACGAGCTGCACTTCCGCCGCGCCGCGCAGGAAGACAGCGAGATCACCGACCTGGCCTCGTTCTTCCACCGGCTCGACGTGCTCGACGGCTGGAACCGCACGCTGGGCCCGCGCGGCTTCGTGGAGTACCAGTGCGTGGTGCCCGAGGGTGCGCACGGCGTCATCAGCCAGATCCTGGAGGCAGCGCAGCGGCACCGGTGCGCCTCGTTCCTGGGCACCCTGAAGCGGTTCGGCCCGGGCACCGCCAGCTACCTGTCTTTCCCGATGGCTGGCTGGTCGCTGGCCATCGACATGCCAGCGGGCAACCGCCAGCTGGGCCCGATGCTGGACGACCTGGATGAGCGGGTCGCCGCGGCCGGCGGTCGGGTATACCTGGCCGGGGACAGCAGGCTCCGCGGCAGCGCCTGCGCCGCCATGTACCCCGGGCTGGCGCGGTGGCGGGCCGCGGCCGCACGCCTCGACCCGGACGGGGTATTCCGCTCCGATCTGGGCCAGCGGCTCGGCCTGCGGCAGGCCACCAGAACATTGACCACCGGCAAATTAATAGGGACATCAAGCGGGAGGCAGCATGCCGGATAAGCGCGGTATGCCGGACCAGCACGGCGCGACGGGCAGCCCGTCCAGGGTGCTGCTGCTCGGCGGGACCAGCGAGATCGGCCTGGAGATCCTGGCCGCGCTACGGCTGCCCCCTGAGACCGAGGTGCTGCTGGCCGGCCGGGACGAGCAGCGGATGGCGGCGGCCGGCAAGGAACTCGGCACCGGCGTGCGCACGCTGCGCTTCGACGCCACCGCCCTGGACACCCACCAGGACCTGATCGACGAGGCCTTCGCCGGCGGAGACGTGGACCTGGTCATCTCCGCCGCAGGCATCCTCACTTCCCAGGAGATCCTGGACCGTGACCCGCTGGTTGCCGGGCTGCTGGTCGAGACCAACTTCACCGGGCACGTCACCACCCTGCTCGCGGCCGCCCGGCGGATGCGTGCCCAGGGCCACGGCACCATCGTGGTGCTGTCCTCGATCGCCGCGATCCGGCCGCGGAAGGCCAACTTCGTGTACGGGGCGGCCAAGTCCGGCCTGGACGCGTTTGGCCGCGGGCTGGCTGACTCGCTGCACGGGACCGGGGTGGATGTGCTGCTGGTCCGGCCCGGGTTCGTGATCGGCCGGATGACGGCCGGGATGGCGCCGGCCCCGCTGGCCACCACCCCTGCCGCGGTGGGCGCGGCCGTCGCGGCCCGGCTCCGGCGGGCAGGCGGCACGTCCCCGGGCAGCCTGGTCTGGGTGCCGTCCACACTGGCCCCGGTGGCGGCGGCCTTCCGGGCGCTGCCCCGGCCGCTGTGGCGCCGGATGCCCCGCTGAGGCAGGTTCCCCCCGATGCGCGTGCTGGTGGCCGAGGATGATCGTGGCCTGCGTGAGGCGCTGAGCCGCGGCCTGCGCGAGAGCGGCTACACGGTCGACGCCGTGCCCGACGGCCAGGCGGCCATCGACTACCTGCGCGGGTACGACTACGAGGTGGTGGTGCTCGACTGGCGGATGCCGGAAGTCTCCGGGCTCGAGGTGCTGCAGTGGATGCGCCGGGACGGGCGGTCCAACCCGGTCCTGATGCTGACCGCCCGGGACACGCCCCGGGACCGGGTCACCGGCCTGGATCAGGGCGCCGACGACTACCTGGTCAAGCCCTTCGATTTCGCTGAGCTGCTGGCCCGGCTGCGCGCCCTGCAGCGCCGGCCCCGAACCGCCCAGGCACCCCAGCTGGTAGTGGGGGATGTGGTCTACGACCCGGCGACCCAGGAAGTGCGGATCGGCACGCAGGTCCCCGCGCTGACCGCGACGGAGCGCGGGATCCTGGAGATGCTCATGCGCCGGTCACCCACCGTGGTGGACCGCCGGTCGATCGCGCAGAGCGTCTGGGAGAACGACGCGGACGCGCTGGGCTCCAACACGATCGACGTGCACATGGCCAGGCTGCGGTCCAAGCTGGCCGGCGGCCAGGTGCGCATCGAGTCGGTGCGTGCCGTCGGATACCGGATACTGGGCCGGTGAGCTGGCTTCCGCCCCGGCCCCGCGTGCGGCTGCCGCCCCAGTTCGGGCACGCGGCCCGGGTCGCGCTGGCCGCGACGCTGCTCGTTGGCGTGGTCTACGCCGGCTGCGTGACCATCCTGGACCGGGCGATCTCGGCGCGGCTGGTGGCCTCGGTGGACACCCGGCTGCGCGAGCGCCTGGCTACCGCCCTGGTGAACCAGGGGGACAGCGCCGGCCGTTCCGGCGCCCGGGCGGTGAGCGGCCAGACTCCGGACGGCCGGGTGCGGGCGGCCCGCGAGCCTCATCCCGACGACGATGACGACGTCGACGAGGCGCCCGTGTTCCTCTGGCGGGCCCGGCCGGGGCAGGCCGCGGTCGCCCTGACGGCGGGCGCTCCCGCGCTGACCGCGGGCCGGGTCGCGGCGGGCGGCGGCCCCGTCACGGTGCGCCTGGGCGCCAGCACCTTCCGGCTGGATCAGGCCCGCCGCGACGGCACCTGGCTGGTGGCGGGGCAGAGCGTGGCCGAGCAGCAGCACACGATGAGCGTGCTGCGGGGCGGCGAGGTGCTGGTGGGCCCGGTGCTGCTGCTGGCCATGTTCGCCGGATCGCTGATCATCGGCCTGCGGGCGCTGTCCCCGGTGGAGCAGTCCCGGCGCCGCCAGCTCGAGTTCACCGCGGACGCGTCGCACGAGCTGCGCACCCCGCTGAGCGTGATCGGCGCGGAGATCGGCATCGCGCTGAGCGCGCCTCGGCCCGCCGCCGACTACCAGGCAGCGCTGCGGCGCATCGAGGATGAGAGCCAGCGCCTGCGGCGGATCGTCGAGGACCTGCTGTGGCTGGCCCGGTTCGACTCGGAGCCTCCGCCACCGGGGGCCGAGCCGCTCGACCTGTGCACCATCGCCGCGCAGTGCGCCGACCGCTTCCAGGCGGTCGCGCATTCCCAGTCGCTGGACATCTCGGTGACCGCTCCCCCGGAGCAGGCCGCCTGGATCAGCGCGCCCCCAGAATGGATCGACCGGCTCACCGGGGTCCTGGTGGACAACGCCTGCCGCTACGCGGGACCCGGGGGGAGCGTGCGGCTCGGCGTGATGCTGCGCGGCAACCGGGTCAGCCTGACGGTGGAGGACAGCGGGCCAGGCGTCCCGGCCGCAGAGCGGCACCGGCTGTTCGACCGGTTCCACCGCGTCTCTCATCAGGAGGCCACGGAGCAGGGTGGCGGGGCCGGGCTGGGGCTGGCCATCGCCGACTCGGTCGTGCGGTCAACCGGCGGTCACTGGCGGATCGGCGAGTCGCCGCTGGGCGGCGCGCTGTTTGAGGTCTCCTGGCGCCGGCCCGGCGCCCGGGCGCACGGCGGGACACCACCGCCCGCTCCGCCCGTCCCCGGCCCGTCCGCGGCACCGCGGCCGACCCGGGTCAGCTGAGGCGCTGCCTGGCGGGCGCCGGCTGCGCGGGTGACCGTGGCGTCCGCCCGCTCTTTTCCGCTCTCAAACTGTTCCGCGCTGGTCCGGCTAGGGTGAGCATGATGAGCAGTCTCAGGGTCCTTTTCCTCGGTGGCACTGGTGTGATCAGCTCGGCGTGCGCCCGGCTGGCGGTGGACCACGGCATCGAGCTGTCGGTCATCACCCGGGGGCAGACCAGGGCCCGCCCGCTGCCCGCGGCGGCGCGGGTGCTGCACGGCGATGCCCGCGACCCGGATCAGGTCCGCGAGCTGGCGGGGCACCGGGAGTTCGATGCGGTCGTGGACTGGATCGCGTTCACTCCCGAGCACGTGCAGGCGGACATCGACACCTTCCGCGGCCGGGCCGGGCAGTACGTGTTCATCAGTTCCGCCTCGGCGTACCAGACGCCGCCGGCCCGGCTGCCGATCGTGGAGTCCACGCCGCTGCGCAACCCGTTCTGGGCCTACTCCCGGGACAAGATCGCCTGCGAGGACCTGCTGGTCCGGGCCTACCGGGAGGAAGGTTTCCCGGCCACGATCGTGCGTCCCTCGCACACCTACGACGCGACCCTGGTGCCCCTGGACGGGGGCTGGACGGCGCTGGGCCGGATGCGCCAGGGCAAGCCGGTCATCGTGCACGGCGACGGCACGTCGCTGTGGACGCTGACCCACCACCGGGACTTCGCGCGGGGTTTCGTGCCGCTGCTCGGCCACCCCCGCACCATCGGCGACTCGTTCCACATCACCTCCGATGACGTGCTGACCTGGGACCAGATCACCAGGACGCTGGCGGCCGCGGTGGGCGCGCCCGCCGACATCGTGCACGTGCCGTCGGCCGTGATCGCCGGCGCCGACCCGCAGTGGGGCGCGAGCCTGCTCGGCGACAAGTCGCACTCGCTGGTCTTTGACAACTCCAAGCTGCGCAGCGTGGTGCCCGGCTACCGGGCGGTCATCCCGTTCGAGCAGGGCGCCCGCGAGATCGTGGACTGGTACGACGCCGATCCCGGCCGGCAGCAGGCCGACCCGAGGCTGGACGCGATCATGGACAAGCTGGTCCAGTCCTACGCCGGCTGACCGTCCCGGCTCAGGCCGGGACGGCCCCGGGCAAGACTGGGCAGGACGGGCAGTCCGGACTCGCTCAGGCCGCGCGGCCGCGGCCGGCCAGCCGGGCCCGCTGCGCCTCACGGGCCGGGCTGTTAGTGATCCAGATGGCCACATCCAGGAGGCGCAGCAGGCTGGCCCCGGACGCGTCCGGTGGCCGCAGTGCCTCGAGGCTGTCCCGGGCCTGCGGGTCCTGGAGGAGGGTTCGCAGCACCTCCCAGGTCTGCCCGGGGAGGCCCACCGCGCGGATCACCACCTTGTCGGTGGCCGGGCAGAGCCGTGGCCGCTTGCGGGAGAGCAGCTTCGCCGCGGTAGCGGTGCCGACGCCCGGCATCTCCAGTAAGGCGTTCCAGAGCGGGTCAACGGTGGCGACCTCCGCGTCGGAGGCGGCCCACAGGTCGACGTCGGCTGGGATCGCGGCGAGCATGGCGGAGACCGGGCCGGCCTGGCTGCCGAGCAGGTGCCGGACGGCATCCGGCCGCCAGGCGATGTCCAGCAGCGAGACGGCCAGCAGGTCGTCGGCAGTCACCGCGCACGGCGGGTTCTGGCCGAGGGTGCCGAAGCTCATGCCCGCGAAGCCTTCGGCTGGATCGAAATACGCCGCCATCGCCTGGGCCAGCCCAGGCACGGTCAGGATGTCTCTGAGCCGCCCGGCCGCACCCCGGATGGCGTCCCCTCCCCTTAAGGAACTCATCTGCTCAGTATGCGAGTACCCGGGCGGTCTGGCCCAGGAATATTCGCTGTAAAGATCATGCAGGTTTGCTTACAGCTGTGCCAGCTCAGCGGGGGTGCGGCCGCCGTGACCCTCGGGACAGGCACGACCCTGTCCCGAGGGTCACCAGAGCAGCACGTGGTGTCACTGACCCGGCCGTCCGCCAGTGGTTAGCCGCCGTAGCGCAGGACCACCGCGGACTGCCTGGTGCCACGCTGGCCCGGCAGGTAGGAGTCGCCGCCGCCGAACGTCACCGCGGAACCGGCCACGTGGGCGACCGCGCCGACCGCCAGCCTGGTGGCCGGCAGCGGCAGCACGGCCCGCGTCAGGTGACCGCCGGAATAGTGCAGCATCGCGTACGTGCCAGGGAAACCGGCCACCGCAGGGATCCACAGCCCGCCTGAGCCGTCCAGCACCACCTGGAGCGGCTCACCGTCACGGGGCGAGCTATCCACCAGCCGCCACCGGCTGCCGTTGAAGTGCAGCAGGTAGAACGGCCCCTGCTCATCCTCGCAGTGCCCTGCCCCCACCGCCCAGACGTCGGTGGCGGAACGGGCCACGACCTGGTCGGCGGACGGGCGGCAGAATTCGGTGTTCCGGGGCAGGACCCTGGCCAGCGAGGTGGTCGTCCAGGTGTGCCCGTTCCAGTGCGCGGCGGTCTTCCCGCCGACCGCCCAGATGCTGTCCCGGCCGAGTGCGCTGCCCCCGGTCAGCATGCTGGCTGCGGGGTAGCGCCGCCAAGTCCTGCCGTTGTAGTGCCAGGTGCCCGGGGCGCCGGGTGAATCCGGCTGGCCGAAGACCCACACGTCGGCCGGGCCGCGGACGACCGCGTCCCCCACGGCCCGGCTGAACCGGTGGACGGTGGCCCAGTGGCGGCCGTTCCAGCGCACCGCCCGGCTGGCTCCGCCCGGCTGCCCGGTGAAGGCCCACACATTGCCGGGCGCGCTCGACGCGGCCGCCGTGACCCAGTCGCCGGCCCGGCCGGGGAACGGCACCGCCACCCAGCGGCGGCCGGTGAGCCGCCATGCGACCGGCTTGGCGAGCGTGGACGCGAACGCCCAGGCCTGCCGGGTGCCCGTGGCGGCGACGGCCGTGATGCCGGGCAGGTCACGGCGGCCGGTGGTCTTGATGATGCGCCACGACGCCACGGCCGGGTGGCGCGCGGGGTGGGCGCTCGCGGCGGCGGCCACTGGTGCCGTGGCCGCGCCCAGCAGCCCGGCCAGCATGCCCGCCGCGGCGGCCCCCTGCCGCAGGCGGGTGCTACCCGCGCCTGCTCCCGATGACCGGGTCTGCCTGGTGCCCCGCATGAGATCCCCCTTGCGCCGTGGCACCAGGGCATGGCCCCGCAGGTTCCTGGTGTCCGAGATAAAGGACGCCGTAACCATGGCGCAGGATGGAGCCTTCGCGTCACAACTCGGTAACGCCGTGATGCGCTGCGTGACCGGGGTGGGCGCCGTGCTCGTCGCCGGCCGCCTCCGGGCCACCGCCCATCATCCGCAGCATGGCGCCGCCACCCGACCGGAAGAAGCGCACCACCATCGCTGCGGCCAGGATGATGAAGACGATGTTCAGGTATGTGGTGTAGTTCCACACGACCCCGGTCACCCCGACCTGGGCCGTCCGGGCCGTCGGGACCAGGCCCAGCCCGCTGAAGGCGAACTCGACGATGTACCCGGCCAGCACCATGGTGGCGTAGAACAATCCGGTCAGCACCAGCATCATCCGGGTGCCGTAATACTTCCGGTAGATGAGCAGGATCGGGATGATGATCAGGTCGGCGAAGATGAACGCGATCACGCCGCCGAAGCTGATCCCGCCGTTCCAGAGCACCGCCGCCAGCGGCACGTTGCCGATCGAGCAGACGAAGCTGAGCAGTGAGATCACCGGGCCGATGAGCGGCCCCCAGAGCCGGCTGGCCAGCGGATGGCCGGTCAGGAACAGATGCCGCCAGAAGGTGTCGGGGACCCAGGCGCCTACCGCCCCGGCGATCAGCAGCCCGATCACCACGTCGCGGAGCACCGCGGCCCACTCCATGACGAAGATGTGGCTGACCGAGGTGTAGCCCTCCCGGCTGATCAGCCGGCGCCTGAAGCTGCCGGTGGCGGTGATGCTCATGTCCATGGCCGCGTGGCCTTCCATGGAACCGGCCACCCCCCGGTCCGCCTGCCGCCGGGCCTCGTCGATCAGCTGCTGCCGGACGAAGAGGCGGAAGGCCACCGCGAGCAGCACGATCATGATCGGGCCGCCGACGAACTCGGCCAGGGTGAACTGCCAGGAAATCAGCAGGGCCAGGATGATGCCCAGCTCGATGACCAGGTTGGTGCTGGCGATCTCGAAGACCATCGCGGCGGTGAAGCTAGACCCTTTGCGGAACAGTGACCGGGCCAGCGCCACGGCCGCGTAGGAGCAGGACGAGGAGGCCGCGCCCAGCGCCGTGGCCCGGGCCAGCGCGGCCGGGCGATCGTCGCCGAGCAGCCGGACCACGGTGGACCGGCGCACCACCGCCTGGACCACGGCGGACAACGTGAAGCCCAGCAGCAGCGACCAGGTGATCTGCCAGGTCATCGAGCCGGCCACGGCCAGCGCGTGGCCGATGGCGTCAAGCGCGCGCATCGTCAGCCTCCGGCACGGCGATAGTCAGCAGCTCGCGCAGGCAGTGCTCCAGCAGCGTGTGCGGGAAGCCGTCACTCAGCCGGTAGTAAACGACCCGGCCGTCCTTGCGGAAGCTGACCAGCCCGGCCAGGCGCAGCATCTTCACCGCGTAGGACACCTGGTCCTCGGTCACCTCGAGGACCAGGGCCAGGTCCCCGACGCACAGCTCACCGGCGGCGACCAGGGCGAACAGGACGCGCGACCGCACCGGGTCGGCCAGCAGCCCGAGCAGCCCGGCCAGCCGCCCGGCGTCACCCTCGGACAGGACCGCGGCCCGGGCCGCGGCCACGCCCGGCGCGCTCACCGGATGATCATGATCTCGTGGCGGCACATCCTCACCTCCGTACGTCCGTATAGTCACACGGATATACGGGGATGTCAAAGCGACGGGCTGCTCAGGGAGCGCCGGGGTTGGGGTTCGACTGCGGCAGGCCGGAGCAGATGCTGGCGCCGGCGTTGCGGCTCTGCACGGTGGTCTGGGCGCCCGGGCTGGCGCCCGCCGCGCTGCCGCCGGCCGCGGCCTTGCCCTTCCCGGCGCCGCTCCCGGTGGCGGAGTGGGCGGCCGCGGGCGCGCTCACCCCGGCGAAGTCACTGCCGATGAGCAGCGTGACCGGTCCCGGCCGGCCAGTCTGCGGGGCCGGCTCGGCCAGCAGGTTCTGGGTGGAGGGGGTGGCCCTGAGGGCGGTCGTCAGCGTGTAGGCGCTGTCGGCCTGCGCGGTGCCCGAGTAGGTCACGGTGGTGGCGGCCGTGGCCGCCGCGTCCCCGGTGCCGATCACGTCGAAGCCGAGCCGGGTGAGCCGCCGGGCGGTCCTGGCGGCCAGTCCCGTGATGCCGGTGGCGTTGAGCACCCGCACCTGGACCCGCCGGTAAGGCAGCGTGGGCAGCTGGTGATGCCAGGTCTGGCCGTCGAGGATCATCTGGAAGATGACGTCGTCGGCCGGCTGCTCGGGCAGCAGCCGGTTGACGTCCGCCGGGTCGGTGATCGTCGGCATGGTCAGCAGGGTCACGTTCTTCGCGTGCAGCCCGGTGAGGCTCCTGGCCAGGCCCAGCAGCTTGCTGACGGAATCCAGCCCCTGGTCCACGGTCAGCGCCCGGGTGGCCACATCCGCGATCTTGAGCAGCTCCACCGAGTTGCTCAGGATGCCCTGGGTGTTGACCTTCTGGATGACCGAGGACATGAACGCCTGCTGCAGCTCGATCCGCGGCAGGTCACCGCCGGCATCCCCCTCCGCCTGGACACCATGGCGGGTGCGCACGTAGGCGAGCGCCTGGTTGTAGGTGAGCAGATGTTTCCCGCCGCTGAGGTTCAGCCCGCTGTAGGGATCGTGGTATCCGCTGCGCGGGACGCAGACCTCCACGCCGCCGATCGTGTCCACCATCGCGCGGAAGGAGTTGAAGTTGAACATGACGAAATGGTCGAGCGGGATGCCGGTCAGGTCCTTGACCGTGCTGACCGCGCAGGACGGGCCGCCGATGTTCATCGCACCGTCGATGATCGCGGACTGGTAGGGCCCCATGATGCCGGTGCCGACGCTGCGCCGGGCCTTGCAGCCGGGCTCGTAGACCATGGTGTCCCGCGGGATGGACAGCACGGTGGCGTGCGTGTGCGTCGGGTCCAGGTGGACCAGCAGCAGGTTGTCCGAGTTGCTGGTGTTCAGGGCGGGATTGCTGCCCAGGTCGCCGGCCCGCTGGCCTTGCCTCGTCTGTGACCCGAGCACCAGGATGTTCTGGGCGCCGTAGACGGAGCGGTGGCTCAGCCCGCTGACCGTGACCTCGCTGACGTTGCCGTCCAGCCTCCGGTAGATCGCGTAGGCACCCAGGCTGGCCACCACTACCCCCACCACCACGACGGTGAGGCTGATGACGCCGATCTTGCCCAGGAGGCTCATCGGCCGGCCTGTGCTTTGCATGGTGACTCCCGTCCGGCAGCCTTCCGGGCAGTACTGGTCCGGGGGACGGCCCCCGGAACCCGCCGGAATCGCTGGCCCGGCGGCGGCAGGGAGCATACCGACGAGATCCGCCGTAAATGCTCATGTCAGACAGGCGTTGACCATTCCATGGCCTGGCCGAGAAGCGGGCGGGTGGTTCCGCCCGCCCGCCGGCGGCCCCGCCAGCCGGCGGGGCCGGCTCGGTCAGCCGGGGCCGCCCATCCACAGCGGGATCGTCGCACCGCGGTAGGTGCCCCAGCGGAACACGTAGTGGCGCGCGCTGGTGTGGTAGTACCGCAGCCGCATGCGCGAGAAGTACCTCACTCCCTGGTGCGCCGCGACCCGCGACAGGCTCACCTCGGCCGGGTACTTCGCGTAGTGGCCGGCCGCGCAGTTCGGGGTGCAGTTGTCCACCCACAAGGTGCCCCAGCTGAACGCGGAACTGGCCGTCCAGCGCGACCAGTGCTGGACCCGCACGAACGTGTCCGCGCCACCCACGTAGATGGTGGACAGCCGGACCGTCCCGTGGCCCCAGCCGGTCTGCCCGTTGTAGGCCACCGGGAGCGCGAGCCGCTTCGCGTCCGCGACCGGGTGCCGCGCGTTCCGCGTGGTGAGCGCGGCGGCGCCGCCCGCCGCCAGGAACGCGAGCAGGACCGCCGCCAGCGCCGCGATGCCGACCTTCTTCACAAGCAACGTCCCCCTGTACGAAAAAGACTGTGTCGCCAAAAGCCCGTGCCGCCCAAGAGAATGGGGCCTCAAAAAGACTATGCCGGGACTAGGCCGTGCCCAGAAAAGACCGTCCCGGGAACAGGCTGTGGTGACCCCCTGACCGTACCGGCCCCCCGGCCAGTGCGGACCAGCATAATGCCTGGCCGCAAGCTCGGTCAGGCGATGACCCGGGCCGTGGAGGAGCCGTCGGCCAGGCGCCGGACTTCGAGCCGTTCGGCGACCCGGTCCTTCAGGTCGGCCACGTGGCTTACGATGCCCACCACCCGGCCGCGGTCACGCAGTTCGTCGATGACCGCCATCACCTGGTCGAGGGTCTCCGCGTCAAGCGTGCCGAAGCCCTCGTCGATGAACAGGGTGTCCAGGTCCACGCCGCCCGCCTCGGCCTTGACCACGTCGGCCAGGCCGAGGGCCAGCGCCAGCGAGGTGTAGAAGGTCTCGCCACCGGACAGTGACCGCGGGCTGCGTTCCGCGCCAGTGTGCCGGTCGATCACGACGAGGGTGAGCCCGGTGCGCTCCCGCCTGGTCCCGCTCTCGTCCGTGCGCCGCAGCTCGTAACGTCCCGACGACATGGCCCCGAGCCGGACGTTGGCCGCGGCCACCACCTGCCCGAACCACTGCCTCAGCACGTAGGTGGTCAGCGCCATCCGGCGGTGCCCGTCCATCCCCTTGGCCAGGCCGGCCAGCCGGATCACCGCTGAGGTGTCCTCCTGGAGCTGGTCGAAAGCCTCCTGGGCGAGCTGCACCTCGGCGAGCCGCTGGTCCAGCCGCCCGACCCGGGCCTGGGCGGCGTCGCGGGCCGCACGGACCTCCTGCTCGGCTTCCTGGGCGCGGGCCAGGGCGCCGGCCGCGGCCTGCGCCGCCGAGTGCACCGCGCCGGCCTGCCCGGGATCCAGGCCGGACAGCTCGTCCGCGGCCGCCGCGGCCTGGAGCGCGGCGAGGTCAGCGGCCCACCTGGTCACCTGCTCGTCGAGTTCCGCCTGGGCCTCAGGACTGAGCAGCGCGGCGCTGGCCAGGTCGGCGGCGGTCAGCTCAGGGGCACCGGCGAAGCCGCGGCCGGCCGCCTCACGCTCGGCGCGCTCACCCGCCCGCCGCTCGTCGGCCAGCGCCGCCGTCAGCTGGTCCAGCGCCGCGGCCAGGGAACGGTTCGTCTGCGCGGCCCGGCGCAGGGCCACCTGCCGCTCGGCTACGGAGGGGTGCCCCTGGGCGGCCCCGGCCAGCTGGCGCTGCAGCTGGCTGAGTTCGGCCTCCGCCGCGGCGGCCGTCGCCGCGGCCGTGGCCAGCGCGGCGGCGGCGTCCTGCAGGTCCTGCGCGACCCGCTGCTGCTGCGTGTGCTGGCCGGCCAGCGCGGCTTCCAGGCGGCTGACGTCTGCCACGGCCCGCTCGGCCGCGGCCACCAGCCCATCCACGGCGGCGGCCTCGGCGGCGAGCCCGTCCACGGTGCCGCGGTCCGCCACGGCGGCGCTGGCCGCCACCGCGGCGGCCAGGTCGTCGCGCTCGCGGGTCAGCTGGGTGCGCACGGCTTCCGCCTCGTCGCGCCGCTGCGCGGCGGCGGCGAGGTCCCGCTCGGACACGAGGCCGCCGGCCGCCTGGGCGGGAGCGGGATGGGCGGTGGAGCCGCAGACGGGGCACTCGGCCCCGTCGGCGAGCTGGGCGGCCAGTTCCGCGGCCATGCCGTCCAGCCGGGCCGCCATCAGCCGCAGGTGGCCTTCGGTCAGCGTCTGATGCCTATCGACCGCGTCGAGCAGGGCCGCGTTCTTGCGCGCCAGCAGCGGCTCCAGGCCGGCCAGGTGAGCAGCGGCGACCGCGCGCCGCCGCAGCACGGCCTGCTGCTCGCGGGCGGCCCCCAGGCCGGCGGCCAGAAGCCGGGCCGCGGCCAGCTGCTCCTCGACGGCCGCGATCTGTCCCGGCAGGTCCGCGCGGGCCGCTTCCAGGCCGCGGAGCAGTCCGGACGAGGTCGCGACCTCCTGCTGCACAGCCCTCAGCGCCGCGACTCTGCCAGGCAGGTCCGCTTCGGCGTCAGCGAGATGCTGCAGGGAGGCGGCGTCCTTCTCGGCCGCCTCGGCCCGGACGAAGGCCTGGGGCCCGCCGTCGCCCGCGAGCATGCTGTCGTCGGGGTCGGGGACCAGCTGGACCAGGCGGTCCCGGGCCTCACGGACCGCCTGCTGGGCCTCCTGCCCGGCGGCGAGCAGCGGCCGCACCGGTTCCGCGCGGCGGGCCGCGGCCAGCCGCGCGGCCCGCTGGTCGTGGCCGGGCCGGGTCGCCTCGTGCTCGCCGCGCCGCCGCAGTGCCTCGGTCAGCCTGGTCATCAGGCGGGCCTGCTGCTGCTCGCGCTCGCAGGCGGCCAGCCGGGCGACGGTGTCGGCCGCCGCCACCTCCAGTCCGTCCGCGCTGACCGCCGCGGCCTGGGCCAGGTCGGCAGCCACCTGCTTGAGGCGGGTCGCCCGGTCCGGGCCGGGGAGCTCCAGCAGGTCGGCGCGGGCCGCGGCGTCCAGCCCCGCGGCTTCGGCCGCCGCGGAGGTGGCCGCGTCGATCGCAGCCTCGGCGTCCTGGCGCTGCCGGACCGCGGCCGCGCGGCGCCGGTCCAGCTCAGCCGTGATCCGGTCGTACAGCTGGGTGCCGAAGAGCTTGCTGAGCAGGATCCGCCGGTCGTCGTCCGCGGCCTGCAGGAACTTCGCGAACTGCCCCTGGGGCAGCAGCATGACCTGGGTGAACTGGGCCCGGTTGAGGCCGATGAGCTCGGTGACCAGCTCACCAGCCTCGGCCTTGTTGGCGGACAGGCTGACCCACCCGCCGTCCTCCTGGCGCTGCAGGTGCACGTGGGCCGGCTCGGTGGTGAAGCCGTCCCCGCGCCGCTTCGGCCGCCGGTGCTCGGGCACCCGGGTTACCCGGTGGCGGACACCGCGCACCGAGAACTCCAGGCTGGCCGAGGGCTCGGCGTCGGGCGCGGCGAAATGCGAGCGCAGCCGGTCCTCGGCCGACTCATCGCCGGCCAGCCCTCCGTACAGGGCGAAGGTGATGGCGTCCAGGATGATGGTCTTGCCTGCCCCGGTCGGCCCTTCCAGCAGGAACAGGCCGCTGCTGGACAGCCGGCCGAAGTCGATCCGCTGCGCACGGGCGTACGGGCCGAACGCGGTCAGCTCGAGGCTGTGCAGCCGCATCAGGCGGCCGATTCGGCGTGCTGCGCCGCCTCGACAGCGGCGCGGAGCACCGCGCGGTGCGCGCCGTCGGCCGGGCCGCCGCTGGTGAAGTCCACGAACATGCAGCAGATCTCGACCGGGTCGGTTGCCGAGGCCAGCCGCTCCAGGTCGGCGTCGGAGCTGGTCAGCTGCCCCTCTGGCGCGAAGTCCAGGATCAGTGTGTGCGGCCACTTCTCGCGGAGCCGCTCCATCGGGGCGGAAGGCCGCACGGTGTCGGTCAGCACCACCTTGACCCAGGCGCCGGCCAGATCAGCCAGACCAGAGTCCGCCCCGTGCTGGTCAGCCCCGTGTTTGTCAGCACGGGCCAGCAGATTGTCGAGGGTACCGCGCACCTCCCGCAGCGGCCGGGGCACGGGCGCAGGCAGCAGGGTGGTGCGCACCTGGCCCGCCGCGTCAATCTCGGCCAGCGTGACCGACTTGACGTGGTCCTTCTCGGAGAACGAGAACGCCAGTGGCGAGCCGGAGTACCGGATCTCCGGGTCCGGCCCGGCCCGCTGCGCGCCGTGCAGGTGGCCGAGAGCCACGTAGCTGAACCCGGCGAACACGGCGGCCGGCACGTCCGCCACGCCGCCGACCCGGATGTCGCGTTCGGATTCGGCGGGCTGCCCGCCGGTGACGAAGGCATGCGCGGCGACCACGGTGCGGGCGATGCCACGGGTGGCGGCGTCCGCCCTGATCAGCCGGGCCGCCTCGGCCAGCACCGCCTGGTGCGTCCGGGTCCGGACGCCGAGTTCCGCCATGACCGCATCGGGCAGCAGGTAGGGGACGCCGTAGACGGCCACCGGGCCATGCTCGTCCGCCAGCAGCACCGGCCGGGCCAGGTCGCCCACCGAGGTACGCAGGTGGATCCCGGCCGCCTCGCTGAGGCCGGCGCCAAAGCCCAGCCGGACGGCAGAGTCATGATTCCCGCTGGTCAGGATCACCGGGATGCCAGCCTGGGCAAAGCGCAGCAGGACCGCGTCGAGCAGCCGGACGGCGTCGAGCGGCGGGACGGCGCGGTCGTAAATGTCCCCGGCGACCACGACGGCACCGGCCCGCTGGCGGACCGCCTCGTCGAGCAGCCAGCGCAGGAAGCCGTCCTGGTAGGGCAGCAGGTTCTCGCCGTGCAGCGTGCGTCCCAGATGCCAGTCCGAGGTGTGGATCAGTCGCATCGCACCGCCGTGAACTCCCCCGTGTTAGCCGGTCGTGCTGGCTGGCCCGCGCCGGCCGGGCCGGCGGATCGGTGGGATCGTGACGCTCGCCATAATGCCGGACCGTTGCGACATCCTCGGTGATCCCGGTCCCGTCCGCGTGTCGCCGCCGCTGCGCCCGATTTGCCGCATCCCGCCCCCGGTCGTGGGATGCTCGTCTCGCTGGCGGCACACGTGCCCTGGGCCTGGGGAATCAGGGCATCGGGAATCAGGGGACGGGGAGCACCGCGCGGGACCCGCGGTGCGAGCGGCCAGCGCTACGGGGAAGTCGTGAGCGGGCGGCGGACAGCGGCGACACGAGAAGGGGTGATGGTCAGGTGTCGCGGGACAGTTCTCCCGCGCCCGTCGGCCGCAGGCGGATCACCACACGCGCCGAGCTTGAGCAGGTGGCGTTCGGGTTGTTCGACCGGCAGGGCTTCGCAGGGACCACGATCGGGGACATCGCCCGCGCGGCCGGCATCGGGCGGCGCACGTTCTTCCGGTACTTCGCCTCGAAGAACGACGTGCCCTGGGGCGGATTCGAGGAACGGCTGGAGCGGATGCGCGCCCGCCTGGCGGGCTGCCCGCCGCAGACCTCGCTGGCCGAGGCGATCCGGCTCGGCGTCATCAGCTTCCACGAGGCCGGGCCGGGCGAGGAGGCCTGGCAGCGCCGGCGTCTGGAGCTGATCCTGCGGGTACCCGCGTTACAGGCCCACTCCACGCTGCGTTACGCCGCCTGGCGGCAGGTGATCGCGGAGTTCGTGGCCCAGCGGACCGGGCAGCCGCCCGACTCGCTGCTCCCGGTCACCCTGGGCTACGCGGTCCAGGGCCTGTCCGTGGCGGCCTGCGAGCAGTGGCTGGCCGGCGCCGATCCCGACCTCGAGCGGCTGATCGGCGCCGCGGTGAGCGGGCTGGCCGGGGCGTTCGGGCCGGCCGGAGGCTCCAGGTAGCTGAGCCTAGAGCTGGCCCACGTCCGTGATCCGCAGCACCGCGTGGCCGGCCTCCCCGGAGGCGGCCAGGTCTACCTCGGCCGAGATGCCCCAGTCGTGGTCCCCGGCCGGGTCGTCGAAGATCTGCCGGAGCGTCCAGGCCTGCGGGCCCTCCTCGAGGATGAGGAGGGCCGGCCCGCGGGCGTCCGGCCCGGTGCCGATCTCGTCGTGCACATCGAAGTACGGCTCGATCGCCGCCTCCCACGCGTCGGCGTCCCAGCCGTCGCCGGAGTCCAGCTCGCCGAGTTCGGCGTAGTGGCCGAGCGCGGCCAGCTCGGCCCGGCGGAACAGCGCGTTGCGGACCAGGACCCGGAAGGCGCGGACGTTGCGGGTCACCGCCGGCGGCCCCGTCTCCACCTGGCTGACCAGGACGCCGGACGGGTCACGCAGCTGCTCCCACTCATCCAGCAGGCTGGAGTCGACCTGGCGGACCAGCTCACCGAGCCACTCGATAAGGTCGGTGAGTTCCTCCGTCTTGGCCTCGTCCGGGACGGTGTTCCGCAGCGCCTTGTACGCGTCGGCCAGGTAGCGCAGCACCAGGCCCTCCGAGCGGGACAAGCCGTAGAAACCGACGTACTCCACGAACGTCATGGCCCGCTCGTACATGTCGCGCACCACGGACTTGGGGGCGAACGCGTAGTCGGCGACCCACGGATGGCCCCGGCGGTACATGTCGTACGCGGCCTCGAGCAGGTCGGCCAGCGGCTTCGGATGAGTGACCGAGTCCAGCAGGTCCATCCGGGTGTCGTAGTCGACGCCGTCGGCCTTCATCTGCGCGACCGCCTCACCGCGGGCCTTGAACAGCTGGGCGGAGATCACCGTCCGGGGGTTGTCCAGGGTCGATTCGATGATGGAGACCACATCGAGCGGGTAACTGGGCGACTCGCGGTCCAGGAGTTCGATCGCGGCCAGGGCCAGCGGGGACAGCGGCTGGTTCAGCGCGAAGTCGAACTGGAGGTCCACGGTGAGCCGCGCCCGGCGCCCGTCAGCGTCCGGCTCGTCCAGCTCTTCCACCACTCCCCCGGCCCGCAGCGCCCGGTAGATGGCGATGGCCTGGTGGATGTGCCGGCGCTGGGCGGCCCGGTCCTCGTGGTTGTCGGTCAGCAGGTGCCGCATCGCGGTGAACGCGTCACCCGGCCGGCTGATCACGTTCAGCAGCATGGCGTGGGTGACCTTGAAGCTGGACGTGAGCGGCTCGGGGTCGGCGGCGACCAGCCGCTCGTAGGTCGGCTGCCCCCAGGCGATGAACCCCTCCGGCGGCTTCTTGCGGACCACCTTGCGCCGCTTCTTCGGGTCGTCGCCCGCCTTGGCCAGCAGGCGCTCGTTCTCCACCACGTGCTCGGGGGCCTGCACCACCACCCGGCCGATGGTGTCGAAGCCCGCCCGGCCGGCCCGGCCCGCGATCTGGTGGAACTCACGGGCCTGGAGCAGCCGGGTCTTCGACCCGTCGTACTTGGACATGGCGGTGAACAGGACCGTGCGGATCGGCACGTTGATCCCGACGCCGAGGGTGTCGGTGCCGCAGATGACCTTCAGCAGCCCAGCCTGGGCCAGGGTCTCCACCAGCCGCCGGTACTTGGGCAGCATCCCGGCGTGATGGACGCCGATCCCGTGCCGGACCAGCCGGGACAGGGTCTTCCCGAACCCGGCGGTGAACCGGAAGCCGCCGATCAGCGCGGCGATCTCGTCCTTCTCCGCGCGGGTGCAGACGTTGACGCTCATCAGCGCCTGGGCCTGCTCCAGGGCGGCGGCCTGGGTGAAGTGGACCACGTAGATAGGGGCCTGGTGAGTGCTGAGCAGCTCTTCCAGGGTCTCGTGCAGCGGGGTGGTGACATAGCTGTAGGTGAGCGGCACCGGGCGTTCGGCGGACTGGACGACCGCGGTCGGCCGCCCGGTGCGCCAGGTCAGGTCGGCCTCGAACCGGGTGA
>Ga0208219_1000232_pt1 | contig 20981 bp, 17 predicted proteins | sample NGESurshal072012_7_FD_184469 | JGI IMG/M metagenome (GOLD analysis project Ga0208219, IMG submission 184469) | Arctic peat soil microbial communities from Barrow, Alaska - NGEE Surface sample 53-2 shallow-072012 (SPAdes) | ecosystem: Environmental > Terrestrial > Soil > Wetlands > Peat ... | reverse complement strand
TAGCGCCCCTGAGCTGGGGTTTCCCCTGGTGGCAGGTGCTGGGTTCGAACCAGCGTAGGCTTAGCCGACGGTTTTACAGACCGCTCCCTTTGGCCGATGCTGCAACCGTTGAATGTGCTGACCAGCGCATGGACAGGGTAATTGGATCTGCCGGGCGCCGTGCCGAGGCCATGGAACTCCTGCACACCTACCCCGAGCTTACGGCCGCCGGCGCCTCAGCGGCGCAACGACATCCGGGTATCGCCGCTCATCTGGCCGCGTGGCGAGGACTTCGACGGCCTGCTCACCGCGATCCGCGGCGCAGCAGACTGAGCGGGGCTCACGCTCCTGGCCCATCTGGGTGGCCGCGAGGAGCCGCATCTGCGCTCCCGGCCTTGCCCTCCGCCTGAGCTTTGGCCTTGAGGTAAGCCTGGCCCTCGGCCACGTCGGCGCCTTGCCCGCGGGTCTTGTAGGTGGTGTACAGGGGCCAGCCAGCAAAGATTACGAAAACCAGGGCAGCCAGGCCGATGGCGATCCAGACCACGGGGGTCACGTAGCTTCCTCTTTTCTGATTCAGGCGCTAGGGCACTGAGGTGAAGAACACCCGGCGCGAGATGATGCCGTGACCAATGTCGCTGCCGTGCCATAGCGTGATTGGCTGGCCGGGGCCCAGGAAATCGCAGGCTTCGTCGTCAGGTATTTCGATGGTCACGACCACTCCTTTGTCCCCCGGATTCAGCGGCCGGTCGTCGGCCCGGTAAATGGCCGCGGGGAAGTAGCGCTGCACAGCGGGCTGGCCCAGCCGGGCACACCGCACCATGAGGGAGTGGGTCCCGCTGGGATACGACCGGGGCGGCCCCTCCGGCTCCCGGCCGTCCAGGCTGATCAGAGCCCTGAACTTGTACAGCCCCACCAGGCCCACCTTCTCCCGTGAGCACGCGCCAACGCCGGCATCGTCCTGCCCGGAGCCCGCGCGCCAGACGACCGCGCCCGGCTCACTCCCTGCATGTATCAAGTGTTGCTATCTACAATAGTCTGCTGCGGGGAAGCTATCAAGAGCACGTGGAACGGGGTATGTGCGGAAGCAGCGGACCGCCGCCGCGGTGCGCGTCGCCTCGGCAGGCCCACAGTCTGCTTCGCGGGGGCTGTTCACACCCAGTTGTCGAGGTAGTAGCTGCTCGTGTGGTCGTGGTCGGGGTCATCGCCGGCCTTCATCCGCGCCGTGAGTGCCTCGGCCTGGTATCCGCGCCTGCCGAGCACGTCGATGATGTTCCAGCTGGAGCTGGACGCGCGGGTGAGCAGCGCCGTCTTCCCCCGCTCATGGCTCAGGTGCTCGGCGGCGCCCAGGAGCCTTTCGAATGAGTCCCGGGTGGCTGCTGCGAGGAAGGGAACGAATCCGGCCTCCGGGGGCTGGACGGTGCTTTCCAGGTGCACGATCGCGATGCCGCCGGCGGTGGTGAGCACATGGCCGGCGCCGCACCGCGTGGTGGCCGCGGCCTCTGCGGACACATCGAGGCCCGGGTACAGGAAGCCGAGGTCGGGCAGCGGGCCACCGATGCGGACGCCCGCCGGCATGCCCGTCGCGCCCAGCTGGGCGCGGAACCCGATTCCGGTGCACGACGGCCGGAAGCCCATTTTCTTGTAGAAGCGAACATGGAACCGGCTGTCGCGGTAGGTCTCCAGCCCCATCAGGCGGACACCACGCCGCCGCCAGCTGTCCAGGCATGCGGCTACCAGCTTCCCGCCGGCCCCGGACCGCTGCGCATCCGGGTGGACGGCCAGCGGCCCGAACCAGCCGAGCGTGCCCCGCGCCACCGAGATCAGCGCCCCCGCCAGCTGGCCCGGCTCCTGCTCCCGCACGGCAACGAAGCACCCGCCCGGATCCGCGGCAAACCGCACGGCGAAGAACAGCGCCGGGATTCTAGGCCCGTCAGGCCCCGCGCCCGGTGGGTGCAGCGCCCCGAACGCCGCGTTCGTCACCGATGAGACGCCCGGCAGATCACCGGAAGTCATCGCCCGGACCACGCTCACGCTCATGACTGTCTCCTCCAGCTGATCCGGGCGGAGCCTGCCCCACCGGGCGGGCGCCGTAGCTGCCGTCATCCGTCCGGCCCGGGGCGGGGCTGTGGCCACTGGCCGGGTACCGGCACCAAGCATCTTGCATGCGGCAAGTCTTGGTTCCTACAATACTTATTCATGGGACAATCCTCAATGACGGGCCAGGCTGCGCCGGAGCTGGCGCCGGAGACGGCGGAGGTCCTGCAGGCGGCCACGCGGGTGCTGGCGGGCGTAGCGTTGCGCAGCCTGGACGTCCTTGACGGCGCGGTGACATTGCCGCAGTTCCGGATGCTCGCGGTCCTGGGCGACCTGGGGCGGGCCCGGTCCGCTCAGGTAGCCCGGGCGCTGGGCCTGGATGCCTCCACCGTGACCCGGCTCGCTGACCGGCTGGCCGCCGCCGGCCACATCACCAGGGGCCGCGAGCCGGATCACCGCAGCGTGGTGACCCTGGAGCTCACCGCCACCGGGCAGCATCTGGTCAGCCAGGCCGCGGCGTGGCGGGAGCAGGAGCTAGTGCGTATCCTCCGCCAGCTCCCACCCGCGGGCCGCAGGCAGGTAACCACCGCGCTGCGCCAGCTGGTCGAGGCGGCCGGTGAGGGATACGGAACCATCTCCCGCAGACTGATCCCCGTGTGAGCGGATCCCGCCAGCTGGCCATGGGCATCCCCCCGCGGTCCGCCCGCCCGCCGGGCCTTCCGCCTGGAGTATGCCCCCGGTCAGCCACGTGCACGGCCCGCCGCCACCCTGCCTGTCCCCGCCGTCATGACCCTGGTTGTGACGGGCCGGTTGCGCCGGCTCAGCCTTTCGGCTGCGCAGCCAGCTAGCGCCGGCGGCGCACAGCCGGCGTCGCAGGCACGTGGACGGGCTGCTGCCGCCTGGGCACGGCTACCTGGCGGCCGGCACCGAAGCCGGACGTCCCGCGGCGACGCCGCTGCGTACCCGCCCGGCCCCGGGATGACCGGGCCGCCTGCCCTGCCCGGATGGGACGCTGACCAGGCGGTTGCCGTGCTCTACGACGCGCACTACCGTGCCCTTACCCGGCTGGCCGCTCTCCTGGCGACCGGTGTTGCCGCGGCAGAAGAAGTTGCCGCGGCAGAAGAAATAGTCCAGGCCGCCTTCGCCGCCATGCACGGCGGATGGCGGCACCTGCGGGACAGCGATAAGGCCCTGGCCTGCCTGCTGCGGAAAGTGGTCATCGGGGCACGATCCCACCATGCAGCCAGCCCTGCCCTGCCCAGCCGCCAGCCGGCGCTGCCCCAGGCCGGGCAGCCAGCTATCACCGCCCCGCAAGCCCTCGTGGCAGCGCTTCACGCCCTTCCAGCCAGGGAGCGCGAAGCCCTGGTGCTCCGGTATTACGCGGGCCTGCCGGACACCCAGATCGCCGCTGCGATGGGGACCAGCGCACACGCTGTGACCGGCCACATCAGGCGCGGCCTGTCGTCCCTCCAGGCTGCCGACAGGGGCGCCGCCCCTTCCCGCGCGGCAGCGCGAAGCGCTGGTCCCGCGGAATTACGCAGGTTTGCCCGGCAGGCAGATCGCCCCGGCTATGGGGACCGGCGGACGCGCGGTGAGTAGCCATACCGGACGCGGCATGCCCCTTCTGAACGCCGATGCCTGCCGATGACCGGGTGCTCAGGTCCTCACGGCCTGTCCTGCCTGGGCTCTCCCTTACCCCGGGGCCGGGGTTTGGTGAACGTTGCGGTGAGGCTGGCCGCATCTGCCCCGCTGGCGAGGATGAGGATTTCGTCGCCTGCCTGCAGCACCGTGCTGCCGTGTGCGGGGACAAGGTTCCCGTCGCGGAGGATGAAGCTGATCCAGGCGTCCCCGGGCAGCGGCAGGCCGGTGATCGTGCTGCCGTCGGCGGTGGTGGCAGGGGCGATGGTGAAGCGGTGCAGGCCCTCGGGTTCCTCCTGGAACCGGATGCCCAGGGTCCACGGTTCGGGCTCGATGGTGCGCAGCGGCACGCCCATCCGCCGGGCGAGGCCGGGGACCGCCGCGCCCTGCACGATGACCGAGAACGCCACGACCACGAAGATGATCTCGTAGATGCGCGGCGCGCCGGTGACCCTGGCCTGGACGATGAACGCGCCGAGCAGGATGGGGACGGCGCCCTTGAGGCCGGTCCACAAGACGAAGACCCGTTCACCCGGCCGCAGGCGCACGGGCCACAGCGCCGCGCCGACGAGCAGGGGCCGGATCACGAACGCGAGCAAGGCCGCGAGGGCCAGGCCGATGAACCAGGCCCCGCCGTGGGGCAGGGCGCGCAGGTGGATGGTCAGGCCGAGCATCACGAACGCGACCACCTCGGCCAGGCTGGCCAGCGAGGAGTGAAAGCGGGCGATCTCGCCTTTGTAGGGGGCGCGCTCGTCGCCGATGAGGATGCCCGCGATGAACACGGCCAGGAAGCCGGACCCGTGGGCGACCGTGGCCAGGCCGTAGATCGCCAGCGCGCCAGCCAGGACGCGCAGCGGGTACAGGCCCTCACTGGGCAGCGGGACCCGCCGCATGAACACCAGCAGAGCCCAGCCGCCAGCCCCGCCGGCCACGATGCCGACCGCCATCTGCAGGGCGAACTCCTCCGCGACGTGGCCGGCGGCGCCCAGGCCGGTGCCCGCCGCGGTCAGCAGCGCGACGAGCAGGGCGATCCCGACCGGGTCGTTGGCCCCCGACTCGCCCTGCAGCAGCACCCCGCTGCGGCCGCCAATCTCGCGGCGGCCGAGGACGGAAAACACCACGGCCGGGTCGGTCGGGGCCAGCGCGGTGCCGAGCAGGAGCGCGAGGCGCCAGCCGAAGGAAAACAGGAAATGCGCCGCCACCGCGGCCGCCGCCGCGGTGACCAGGGTGCCAGCCACCCCGATCCACACCGTCGCCACCGCTACCGGGCGGAACCGCCGCCAGCCCATCCGCATGCCGCCGTCGAACAAGATGACCGCCAGCGCCACCGTGACGACCTGCTCCACCGCGCCGAAGCCCAGGCTGCCCAGCCGCGGCCAGATATCTGACGCGGCCGCGGCGCCGATCAGGAAGAACGCCGGCGCGGGGATCCCCAGCCGCTCACTGGCCCGGCTGGACAGCACCGCCGCGATGCCCGTCAGCGCAGCCACCAGCACGGCCAGGCCGAACGACTCAACACCGCCCATCAGAAACCGGCGCCACGCACAGGCACCCTCACCAGCCTTTCCATGCCGCCCTGCCGACTCCGGCCGGCCTTCCGCGAACCCCTCTGCAGATGTCACGGCCAGCCCAGCGGCCCCAGGCCATGTCAGTGCGCTCCTGCCCGCAACGTCCGGATCCCACGAGCATGCCCCTCCGGCGGCCGCGCACCCGCCCCGCCCCCCTTACCGGGCTAACTTGCAGTGGCTGATAGATTCACAATAATTTAATTGCAGTGAGCAAGCAAAAGAGGAGTGGCGGCCGTGACCGGGCAGGTGGCGGATGTGGCCGTGGCGGACGAGGCCGCGGTGGATGCGGTGCTGACGGCGAGCCGGACGCTGATCGCGGTGGCGACCAGTTCGCTGGGCGCGGCAGCGGAGGACACGACGATCGCCCAGTACCGGGCGCTGGTGGTGCTGGCCTCGCGGGGCCCGCAGCGGATGACAGACCTGGCCGGGGCGCTGGACGTGACGCCGTCCACGGCCGGGCGGATGTGCGACCGGCTGGTGCGCAAGGGCCTGATCCGCCGGCACCGCGCCCGGGCGGACCGCCGCGCGGTGCAGGTCTCGATCACCACGGCGGGGCGGCAGGTGGTGGATCAGGCGACCGCCCGGCGGCGGGCCCTGATCGCCGGTATCTTGCGCCGGCTCCCGGCGCCCCGGCAGCTGGCGGTGGCCGCCGCGCTGCAGGAGTTCGCCCTGGCGGCCGGGGAGATCCCTGACAGCCAGTGGCCAGCAGACCCGGCTGAGGTGCCGCCACCGGGGCCGGCCAGGGGGAAGCGGGCGGCGGCAAGCACAGGGGGCAGGTCATGACGGGCGCGGCAGGGTCTGGCACGCCGGGGGGGACGCTGCCGTGGGCCGCGAGGGCAGGGGGGTGGCTGCGGGCCTCACGGGCTGGCCTGTTCGTGATCGCGGTGCTGGTGGGCGCAGGGTCCGGGCTCGGTGCGGTGGCGTTCCGGTACCTGATCTACTTCTTCACCTGGCTGGCGACCGGGCACGTGCAGTTCGGCCAGGACGGCTATGTCGGGAGCAGTCACCTGCCGTGGCTCGGGCTGGGGTTCTTCGTGGTGATCCCGGTCATCGGCGGCATCATCTACGGCCCGCTGATCTACCGGTACGCCCGCGAGGCCCGCGGCCACGGCGTCCCGGAGGTGATGATCGCGGTCGCGGAGAACGGCGGCCGGATCCGCCCGCAGGTCAGCGTGGTCAAGGCGCTGGCCTCGGCCATCTGCATCGGCGCCGGCGGGTCGGTCGGCCGGGAGGGCCCGATCGTGCAGATCGGCTCCGCGCTGGCCTCCGGGCTGGGCCAGTGGGTCCGCATGCCGGCGAACCGGATGCGGATCCTGGTCGCCTGCGGCGCGGGCGGCGGCATCGCCGCCACGTTCAACGCGCCGATCACCGGCGTGTTCTTCGGGGTGGAGATCATCTTGCGGGAGCTGTCCGCAGAAGCGCTGTTCACGGTGATGCTGTCGGCGATGATCGCCGACGCGGTCGCCATCCCGTTCCTGGGCAACCGGCCGTTCCTGTCCGGATTCCCCTCCGGCATCGCGCTGCACCACCCCCGCAACTACCTGCTGGTGGCGGCCCTCGCCGTGGTCGCGGCGCTCATCGGCCTGCTGTTCAAGACCGTCGTGTACAAGATGGAAGACCTGTGGGACATCGCCTGGAAGAACCGGCCGGAGTGGGCCCGCCCGGCCATCGGCGGCATCGTCCTCGGCCTGGTCCTGCTGGCGCTCCCGCAGATGTACGGCGTCGGCTACCCCGTCATGGACAAGGCGATCGCCGGGAATTACGTTCTGTGGTTCCTGATCGTGCTGGCCGCCGGGAAGATCATCGCGTGCAGCATGACGCTGGGCATCGGCGGGTCCGGCGGGGTGTTCGCGCCTTCGCTGTTCATCGGGGTCACCTCAGGCATGGCGTTCGGCGAGATCGCTGATCACCTGCTCGGCCCGGGCGCCGGCCAGCCTGCCCTGTACGCGGTGGTGGCCATGGGGGCGGTGTTCACCTCCGCGGCCCGCGCCCCGCTGACCTCGCTGGCCAGCGTGGTGGAGATGACCGGCGACTTCACCCTCACCCTGCCGGTGATGCTGGCCGTGGCCATCGCCACCGCCACCTCGCGGGCGCTGAGCTACGGCACCATCTACACCACCAAGCTGCTGCGCCGCGGGCAGGACATCGACCGCGCCGCGCCGTGGCGGGCGTTCGGCGACCTGAAAGCCGCCGACGTCATGCGGCCATTCCCGGAGCCGCTCGCCGTCGCACCCGGGCCAGACGGCGACGGCCGCGCGGCCCCGGCCCTGGCCCGGCTGGCTGGGCCGGTCACCTACCAGGACGACCCGCAGACAGTCCTCGCCAGCGAGTCCCTCGCCCAGTCACTGCGCCAGATCGCGGCCTACGGCCGCGACGGGCTGCCCGTGCTGTCCGGCGACGGCCAGCAGGTGCAGGGCTGGATCACCGGCGCGAGCGTGCTGGACGCTGTCGCCCGCGAGATCGGCGGGCTCCCGCCCCAGGCCGACCCGCCGCAGGCCGCCGCAGCCGGGGTCCGGCCAGACGGGGAATCCTCCCGCCAGGAGCCACCCAACCCGCTACCGGGCTACCAGGTCCTCGAGGTCACCATCGAGGACGGCTCGCCGGCCTCAGGCAAGGCACTTGGCGCCATCACCTGGCCACCCGGCAGCTACCCGGTCTCCGTACTCCGCAACCGCAGGCTGCAGGACGCCGAGCCCAGCCTCACCCTGACCCCCGGCGACCGCATCAACCTGCTCGCCCGGGCACCACGGCGCTCCGTACCACCGCTGGCGCACGAGATGCCGGACAGCGACCAGGACGGCCGGTGCCCCCGCATGCCCGGCACCCCTTGAGACCGGCGGGCATCAGGGCACGCCCCGGGACGAGTTCGCTGGCCATCTCCCGTGGCAATCGGCCTGCGAGCACGCCACATCACTCGCAGGCGGTCATCCGTGATGAGGCGCTGCGGCTCTTCGCAATGAGCGGCCCCGACGCCCCGTGACCATCCGCAATCTCGCGGGGGCGGCTGGCGTGCCTCCCGCGCTGGTCGTGCGGCACTACCAGCCGGAGGACGGGCGCCGTGATGCGGTTGACGATCACCTGGGGCGCAACCTGGAGGCGGTTTTCACGGAGATGGTGCCGGGTCCCGCGGCCGCCCAGTCCGGCCCGGCGACGCTGACAGGGCCGGGCCGGCGCGGTGATGCGCCATCTTCCGGCCGGCTTTCGTGTGCTGGCGGATCGTCTCGTGGTAGGGGATGGCGCCGCTGATGCACTCGCCGAAGCCCGGCCGTAGTCACGATCAGAGCCTGGTAAGCGCGCAGGGCTTCCGGTCGGGGAAATCCCGGCTCTGGCGAAGCTGTCGTTGCAGGCCGGGTTACTCTCATCCACGGCCAGCAGCCCTTTGCCGCCCGCGACTAGCGCCCCGCGCGTGGCTGCAGGCCCGCGGGCGTTCAGCGGGGGCCGCCCCACGTCCAGTTCCGGATTTCCGGCATGTCCTGGCCGTGGATGTCGATGTACTGGCTGTGCTCGACGAGCTTGTCGCGCATCATCGCCTTGAGGTAGTCGCCGGTGGCGCCGAGCTGTGGTAGCCGGTCGATCACATCCTGGACGAGGTGGTAGCGGTCCAGGCGGTTCTGCACCCGCATGTCGAAGGCGGTGGTGATCGTGCCTTCCTCGTTGTAGCCGCGCACGTGCAGGTTGCGGTTCGTGCGGCGGTAGGTCAGCCGGTGGATCAGCCACGGGTAGCCGTGGAAGCCGAAGATGATGTGCTTGTCCCGGGTGAAGATCGAGTCATAGTCGGTGTCGCTCAGCCCGTGCGGGTGCTCGCTGGCGGGCTGCAGTTTCATGAGATCGACGACGTTGACCACGCGGATTTTCAGCTCGGGCAGGTGCTCACGCAGGATCGAGACGGCGCCCAGGACCTCGAGGGTCGGGGTGTCCCCGCAGCAGGCCATCACGACGTCCGGCTCGCCGCCCTGGTCGTTGCTGGCCCAGTCCCAGATGCCGATGCCCTCGGTGCAGTGCACCGCCGCAGCGTCCATGTCCAGCCACTGGGGCATGGCGCGTTTCCCGGCGACGACGACGTTCACGTAGTGGCGGCTGCGCAGGCAGTGGTCGAAGACCGACAGCAGGCAGTTCGCGTCGGGCGGCAGGTAGACCCGGACGACATCGGCTTTCTTGTTGACGACGTGGTCGATGAAGCCGGGGTCCTGGTGGGTGAAGCCGTTGTGGTCCTGCTGCCAGACGTGGGAGGCGAGCAGGTAGTTCAGCGAGGCGATGTTCCGCCGCCAGGGCAGCTGCGCGGTGACTTTCAGCCACTTGGCGTGCTGGTTGAACATCGAGTCGACGATGTGGATGAATGCCTCGTAGCAGTTGAACAGCCCGTGCCGCCCGGTCAGCAGGTAGCCCTCGAGCCAGCCCTCGGACTGGTGCTCACTGAGCATGGAGTCCAGCACGCGCCCGTCGGGCGCGAGGAACTCGTCGTTCTCCTGGGTCCGGGCGTCCCACTGGCGGCTGGTGACCTCGAACACCGCGCCCAGCATGTTCGAGAGGGTCTCGTCGGGGCCGAAGATCCGGAAGTTCCGCTGGTCCTCGTTGAGCGTGGCCACATCGCGGAGGAATTCGCCCAGCACCAGGGTGTCCTGGGCGTCTGCCGCGCCGGGCGAGGGCACGTCCACGGCATGGGCCCGGAAATCGGGCATGCGCAGGTCGCGGAGCAGGATGCCGCCGTTGGCGTGCGGGTTGGCGCCCATCCGCCGCTCCCCCACGGGCGCGAGATCGGCGAGTTCGGGCAGCAGCCGGCCGTCCTCGCCGAATAGTTCTCCTGGCCGGTAGCTGCGCATCCAGCTGTCCAGCTGCGCGAGGTGATCCGGATGGTCCGCGTCGACCAGGAGCGGCACCTGATGAGCGCGGAACGTGCCCTCGACCTGCAGGCCGTCCACGACCTTCGGGCCTGTCCAGCCCTTGGGCGACTTCATCACGATCATGGGCCAGCGCCGCCGGGTCGTGTCACCGGTGGCGCGCGCATCGCCCTGGATCTTCGCGATGCCGCCGAGGGCCTCCTCCAGTGCGCCGGCCATCTGCTGGTGCATGTCCTCCGGCTCGTGACCTTCCACGAACAGGGGCTCCCAGCCGCAGCCCCGCAGGAACTGGCCCAGTTCCTCGTCCCCGATGCGGGCCAGGACGGTCGGGTTGCTGATCTTGTAGCCGTTCAGGTGCAGGATCGGGAGAACGGCCCCGTCGCTGATGGGGTTGAGGAACTTGGTCGACTGCCAGGAGGTGGCCAGCGGGCCGGTCTCGGCCTCGCCGTCGCCGATCACGCACGCGACGATCAGGCCGGGATTGTCGAACGCGGCCCCGAACGCGTGGCTGAGCGAGTACCCGAGCTCGCCGCCCTCGTGGATCGATCCCGGGGTGGTGGGCGCGACATGGCTGGAGATCCCGCCGGGAAACGAGAACTGGGTGAACAGCTTCTTCAGCCCGGCCTCGTCCTGGCCGACGTCCGGGTAGATCTCGCTGTAGGTGCCTTCCAGGTAGGTGTTGCCGACCAGCGCCGGGCCGCCGTGCCCGGGCCCGGCGACATAGAACATGTCCAGGTCAAATTTCTTGATGACCCGGTTCAGGTGGACGTAGATGAAATTCTGGCCCGGGGTCGTGCCCCAGTGCCCGACCACCAGCGGCTTCACGTCCGACAAGGCCAGCGGCCGCTTCAGCAGCGGATTATCGTAGAGGTAGATCTGGCCGACGGACAGGTAGTTCGCCGCCCGCCAGTACGCATTCATCTTGCGGGCCAGTTCCGGGGAAAGAGGCCCCGTCCTCACGGTATCCATTGCCGTCATGAGTCAGTCCTCCATTTTGTCAGTGCGCACAATCATGGGCGTGGCTGGCGGCCGGGCCGGTCTGCCCGGGGCGGCGGCTGCCCGGGGGCGCCGGGCCCGCCCTTGAGTTCCCGGGAGGTTTTCACGGGCCGGGTTCCGCGGCGGCGGGGTCGGCGCGGGCTCCGGGCGGCACCTCGGCCTCGAGTTCAGCCTTGGCCGCCAGGAGTTCCCGCTGGGCGGCTTTATCCAGGACGGGGTAGCGCGGGCCGATCTCGATCAGGGTGGCGGCGATGACGGCGGCGGCGCAGACCCGGGTGAGCCACTTGTGGTCTGCGGGCAGGACGTGCCATGGAGCCCATTCGGTGCTGGTGCAGGTCAGCATCTCGGAGTACGCCTGCTGGTAGTCATCCCAGTACCGGCGTTCCCGCGCGTCGCTGGCGGAGAACTTCCAGTTCTTCTCCGGCCGGTCGATCCGCTTGAGGAAACGGGCCCGCTGTTCCTCCCTGGACACGTTGAGGAACAGCTTGACCACCCGGATACCGTTGCCGGTCAGGTAATGTTCCCAGTCGTTGATCTCCCGGTACCGGCGCTTCCACACGCCGGCGCCCTTAGCCTGCGGCGGGAGCCTCTCGCGGTCCAGGTTCTCCGGGTGCACCCGCGCGACAAGGACCTCCTCGTAATGGGATCGGTTGAAGATCCCGATCTCGCCGCGGGCGGGCAGGCGGCGGGCGTGCCGCCACAGGTAGTCGTGGCCGAGTTCCTCCGCGGACGGCGCCTTGAAACTGGACACCGTGACTCCTTGCGGGTTCACCCCGCTCATCACGTGCCGGATGGTCCCGTCCTTGCCGCCCGCGTCGATCGCCTGCAGCACGACCAGGACACCGTAAGTCTCCTGCGCGGCCAGCCGCCGCTGGTATTCCTCCAGCAGATCCTTGCCCCGGCGGAGGAGCTGCGCCCCGTCTTTCTTCTTGTGCAGCCCGAACCGCTCACCGGGGTCGAAGTCCTCCGGCAGGTGCACCGTGGAGCCCGGCTTGACGCGCAGCGGCCCGGCGAACCCGGGCGCCCAGTCAGTGTCCTGATCGCTCATCCGTGTCCTCCTGGCCGCCTGTGTCCCCGTTCGGGTGATCGACGTCCACCGGCGGCAGGTCCCCCACCTCCCGCTTGGTGATCGTGAGCCGGATGCCGTTACCGGTGCTGGCCACCCTGCGGCCCCACAGGTGGCCCTCCTGCAGCAGCACATGGGTCACGTCGTGGTTACTGGGGTCGATGACGAGGCCCTGGACCCGGCCGATTTCGCCGTCGGTGGCGTGGACAGGTTCGCCACGGCGCACGGTCACCTCACCCATGGGGACCCGGTCGTAGGTGACGGTCGGCGAGACGTCCGCCAGACCGATGCCCATCCCGCCCGTCATACCCGTACCAGCAAGGCCGTAGTAGGGCCAGGAACTCACCTGTCCGGGGCCGTATTGCGCGTAGCCCCTGCTCCCCGGCAGGAACTGCGTCTCTTCGGCGGAGGCGAGCCTGCCGAACTCGGCCACTGTGCAGCGAAGCCGGATCCCGCCCGCCGTGGCGTCGATCAGGTCGAGCGGAACAAGCCGGCCGAGCCCTCGGCGGTGCGCCGGCTCGACCACGAGATGGATGACCGCCCGGGCAACGGGGTCAACGACCACCCGGCTCACCTCGCCGCATACCACGTCGCTGCAGCGAGCCTCAGCCCCGATGATAAACAGTGTCGCCTCTGCCATAACCATCCTCCCGTCTCGTCAGACTCCGGCCGCATGCTGAGCACACCAGTCACACCAGCGGCGCCCATCGGTGCCTGGCCTGTGGTTCCCGCCGCGCTTGATTTCCTGCCCGTAGGGACGGTCGCTGCTGTCGTGTTACATGGGGTCACCGGGATCGGTGCCGGCATGGAACGGGGCCGATTTCGCCGCGGGAACGGCCTTCCCCGGCAGGTCAGCGGCCGAGCCGGGGTCCGTCGCGGGTGTGCCTGGCCGGGCAGCAGCGCTAGTTGTGACCGGGTCAAGGATCCGGTAGGCGGCCAGTTTCACCCGGTCGGTCAGCAGGAACCAGATGATCGCGTATCCCCAGACGAACAGGACCCAGTTCCAGCCGAGGGGTGTCATCAGGATCCCGAACCCCGCCAGCAGGGTCGCGATCAGTTCCGCGCCGGTCACGGCCAGGACCAGGACCCGGGCCGGGCGGATGGACCAGAACGGGCCGCGGGTGCGGGTCAGGTAGATCGTCATCGACCCGGCCACCGACAGCATCAGGTACATCAGCGTCTGCAGCCGGGGATGGCCGAGGTGGTACACCTCGTCGCCGAGGTAGAACAGGCCGAACGCGGCAACAGGGCCGACGACGCCGAGCACGGTGGCCATCCCTATCACCAGGCGCATATTCCAGGTTTCGGGCTGCTTCTTGTAGTGCACGTTGTCGTAGGCGATGGACAGGATGGAGCCGTCGTTCAGCAGCGCCAGCACCACGATCATCACTGCGGTGACGGGGAAGAAGTTGAAGATCAGGATGGCGAGGGTGACGAACAGCAGCACGCGGAGCGTCTCGGCGATGCGGTAGATCGCGTAGCTGTTCATCCGCTGGACGATCTTCCGGCTCTCCTTGATCGCGTCGATGATCACCGACAGGCCGGGTTTCATCAGCACGATGGACGCTGCTGCGCGCGCCGCGTCAGTGGCGCCCGACACCGCGATGCCGCAGTCGGCTTTCTTCAGCGCCGGGGCGTCGTTGACCCCGTCGCCGGTCATGCCGACGATGTGGCCGCGCTTCTGCAGGACGTCCACGATGTGGAACTTGTGCTCCGGGAACACCTGGGCGAACCCGTCGGCGTCCTCGATGGCCTCCACCGCCGGCGGCGTCTCCTCGCGCTTGGTGTCTCCCAGGCCGGAAGCATCGAGAATGCCTGTGCCCATCCCCAGTGCCTTGGCGGTTTCCTGGGCGATGGCCACCTGGTCGCCGGTGACCATCTTGACCGCCACGCCCAGTTGCCGTGCGGTTGCGATGGTTGCCTTGGCGTCTTTGCGTGGCGGGTCGAACAGCGGCAGCACGCCGAGGAACTGCCAGGGGCCTTCCCCGTCGGCGCGGGCCACGCCCAGCGACCGGAAACCCCGCGCCGCGAAGTCGCCGACCGCGCCGTCGACCGCGGCCTTGACCTGCCCGCTGTTGGCCGACAGCGCCATAATCACTTGCGGTGCGCCCTTGGTCACCTTGAACGAGGCTCCGTCCGCGGCGCTGATGGTGGCCTCGGTGCGCTTGCGCACCGGGTCGAAGGGCTGGAAATGGGTCACCTGGTAACCGTGCAGCGCGTGGTCGTCGTCCAGGCCGCCCAGGACAGCCAGGTCGATGGTGTCATCATCGTCGGCGCGGGACGCTAGCGCGGCACTGAGGATCACTTGCCCGGCGGTGAGCTTGCCGACGCTGAACGGCTTGCCCAGGGTCAGCTTGTTCTGAGTCAGGGTGCCGGTCTTGTCCGAGCACAGCACGTCCACGCCCGCCAGTTCCTCGATGGCCACCAGCCGGCTCACGATGGCGTTCTTCCGGGCGAGCAGCCGCGCACCGACCGCCATCGTCACCGACAGCACCGTCGGCATCGCCACCGGGATCGCGGCCACGGTCAGCACCAGGGCGAACTGCAGCGTGTCCAGGACCGGGTTGCCGCGGACGATCGACACCACAGTGATCACCGCCACCATGGCCACCGCCAGGATGATCAGGTAGGTGCCGATCTTCAGCACCGCCCGCTGGAAATGGCTGACCGTCCGCGCGTCCTGCACCAGTTCCGCTGTCTTGCCGAAGTAGGTGCCCGTACCGGTGGCGTAGACCAGGGCGCCGATCTCGCCCTGCCGGAGGATCGACCCCGAGTACACAGCGTCACCGGGCCCCGCTGTGACAGGCAACGACTCCCCCGTCAGCGCGGACTGGTCCACTTCCACCGGATCACCTGCCAGCAGCCGCGCGTCCGCCGGCACGATGTCACCCATCCGCATCCGGATCACGTCACCCGGTACCAGCTCACGCGACGGCGGGGTGACCCATGTCCCGTCCCGTATCACCCGGCACTTGACCGCCAGCTGGGCTTTCAGCGCATCGATGGCCTTGCCCGCCTGATGCTCCTCAGAGAACCCGACCGCGGCGTTGGCCACGAGCAGCAGCAAGATGATGAAGAAGTCCGGCCAGTGCCGCAGCACCCCCGACAAGATCACCGCGGCCTCGATCATCCACGGGATAGGACCCCAGAAATACGTCAGCAGCTTCAGGAGCGGATTGTCTTTTTTCTCCGCGATCTCGTTAGGGCCGTATCTGGCCAGCCGCTTTTCCGCCTCGCCCTGGCTGAGGCCATCCGGCGACGATGACAGGCGCTTCTCCACCTCCGGCACCGGAAGAGACTTCAGATCATCCTTCGCATCAGGCACCCGGCCCGGCCCCGATCCGGGAGGCCCGGGCCGGCTGGCGCCGGTTTCCCTGACGGTGCTCATCCTTTTCTCCCGTCCGCCGTGGCATCGCATCCGCTCGCTGCCCCAGCCGCGGTGTCACGCCTGGCCACCCGGCCATGCCCGGCAGCCCGCACATATCCAAGGTGCCTGCCAAGAGCCACGACGGGGTAGGGCAGAAGGTCCCGCCCAGCCCAGTGCCGGCCGCGGCCGGCCCGGGCCGGCGCCCTGGCACCCGGGACGCCGCGGTAGGGTCCTGGCTCGGCGCCCGGCCGCGGGCCGCTGACCAGCGATCTGGAGACGGCCCGCGCAGGCGGCGGGCGCCTGCTGAATCCACCCGGTGCGGTAACGCCGCGCGGTTCAGCCGCACGACAGCAGGAGACACACACCCGCCGCGTCTGGCCGCCTGGCTGGTTCGTCAGGAGACGCTCCGCGCGGTCTGGGTGGCAGCGAGGGCGCGTCCGGCCTGGTCGGCGAGGGTAACGGCGACCAGCCGGGCCTGCAGCGAGGGCTTCGAGCCCGGCTTGGCCTTGAGCATGAACCGGCCGTAGTACTGGCCGTTGCCGAAGGTACGCACCTCGATTTCCTCCCCGGGCAGGCCCCACTGCTCGACATCCCACCGGGAGTGACCTGCCGTCACGGTGCCGTCTGGTTCCAGGCGCGCGGATGGCCGAGCAGGGACCCGTACTCGAAGCGGGATCCTTCAAGGTCCAGCAGGCCGGTGAGCTGCTCCTTGACGTGATCGACCACGGCATCAGGGAACGTGGCTGACTTCGCCAGCGACGCGGTCTCGTGGATCTTTGCCAGGTACCCCGCATCAGTGATCGCAATGACCTTCAGCCGCCGGGCGCGGGCCGCGAGCTGCGAGACGGCAAGGCCAGTGAGCAGCAGCAGGACGGCGGTCGTGACATCCGCGGAGCTGCGGATCGTGAACCGGTAATACGGCAAGGTGAAGAAGAAATCGAACCAGGCCGCCGCCCATACTGCCGCCAGGCCGCCAGCGATGCGGTTCCCGATGGCCGCCACCCCGACTACGACCGCGACCAGCAGCAGGGCCACGTTGGTGTTCGGCCAGCTCGCCCGAAACGGCAGCAGAACCGCCGCCGCTGCGAGCGGCGCGACCAGCGCGGCCAGGATCGCGATGCGGTCCCTGGTCAGGTAGCGAGTCATGGCTAATACCTCCCGTACCTCCCGCCGGGTCAGGACTGCTCGCGCCAGAGCTTCACGCCACCGACGGCCAGCACCACCAGCGCCGGGACGAAGAACAGCCCTATGTGCACGATCCCGCCCGCGATACCCGCGGCCAGGACCAGCACTCCGGCGACGGCAGCCAGCCGATTCACCGGGGCCGGGCCGAATGCGGCAGCCGCGGCGAGCGGTGCCGGGGCAATGGCCAGTAGTAGCGACCACCACGTCACGGCCAGCGGGTCGGCGCTGTTGAGCGCTGAGATGGTGATCAGCTGCGCGGCGCCGGCCAGGATGAGCGCGCCCCGGCGCCACGCCCAGCTCGGCGGGGCCGGCACAGCTGGCAGGTTTACCGGGGTGTTTGTAGCGGAGGTGTGAGCGGGTGCGTTCTGCGTGGTCATGGCGCGCTCCTGGACGGACTCGAGAGTCACGAATGTCGCGCCGACCAGGCTTCCCGGCTCACCTGACCACGAGCATAGACCCCGCCGGCCCGGGCGCCAAGTAGCCGCAGATCGCGGCCAGCCCGGTAAAACGGATCTGTAAAGTGCGGCGCGGGGAACCTGGCGAGGCGCAGGATGCCCGGCCGGGCGGGCTGGCTGAGCGCGCGTCATGGCGGCAGTTACGTTCCTGACCGGGTGAGGCCGCTCCTGGCCGTGAGGAGGACGCCGTGCCTGAGGACGGGCCGCCGGCTGCGGCGCACCCGTTGTCCGGGCGGACGGCGTGGGCACGGAACCTGCAGACGCCGCTGCGGATCTTCCTGCGCACCGAGACCGGCAGCGCAGCGGTACTGCTGGGCATGGCGGTGGCCGCGCTGGCCTGGGTGAACATCGACGCGTCGTCGTATGACGCCGTCTGGGGCGCCCGGCTGTCGGTGCGGCTGGCAGGCGCCGGGGTGTCGCTGGACCTGCGCGAGTGGGTGAACAGCGGGCTGATGACGTTCTTCTTCTTCGTCTTCGGCCTGGAGGCCCGCCGCGAGTTCGACATGGGCGAACTGCGGGAGCGGGCGCGGCTGGCGCTGCCCGTCGCGGCCGGCCTGGGCGGGCTGGTGATCCCGGTCCTCATCTACCTGGCCGCGAACGCCGGCAGCCCGGCGGCTCATGGGTGGGGCGCGGCCATGTCCACCGACAGCGCGTTCGCGCTAGGGACGCTGGCAGTGACCGGGCCCCGGTTCCCCGACCGGGTGCGCGCGTTCCTGCTGTCGGTCGCGGTCGTGGATGACCTGGTCTCGCTGGTGGTGATCGGCGCCGCCTACAGCAAGGCCGTTGTGCTGGTCCCGCTGGCCGTCGCCGTGGGCATCTTCGCGGTGATCCTGGTTTTGCGCCGGGCCGGGATCCGGTACGGGCTGGTGTACGCGCTGGCGGGGGTCGCGGCGTGGGTCACGGTCCTGAAGTCCGGCGTCGACCCGGTAGTCGTCGGCCTGGTCATGGGCCTGCTGACCTTCGCCTACCCGGCGGCCCGGACCGACCTGGAGCGCGCCAGCGACCTGTTCCGCAGCTTCCGCGAACAGCCCACCCCCGTCCTCGCGCAGTCGGCGCGGGCCGGGCTCGCCACCGCACTGTCCCCGAATGAGCGGCTCCAGCAGCTCTACCATCCCTGGACCAGCTACGTCATCGTCCCCCTGTTCGCGCTCGCCAACGCCGGCATCGTCATCACCGGGAGCTTCCTGGCCCGCGCGTACACCTCCCCGGTCACCCTCGGGATCCTGATCGGCTACGTCGCGGGAAAGCCGGCCGGCATCACCGGCGCGTCGTGGCTGCTCACCCGGCTCAGCCGCGGACGGCTCCGCCCGCCTGTCGGCTGGGCCACCGTCGCCGGGGTCGGCGCGATCGCCGGGATCGGGTTCGCGGTGTCCATCCTGATCGCCACCCTCGCTTTCACCGGAACCCAGCTGCAGGAGGCCAAGCTCGGCGTCCTGTCCACCGTGGTCGCCGCGCCGGCGGTCACCTGGCTGGTCTTCCGGGCCACCCGCCTGCTGCCGGCCCGGCTGCAGGTCCGGGCCGCGCTCGGCACCGCCGAGGTCATCACCGACCTCGGCGCACCGGTCGACCCGGGCCGTGACCGGATCCGCGGCCCCGCGCGGGCACCGGTCACCATCGTCGAGTACGGCGACTTCGAATGCCCCTACTGCGGCCAGGCCGAACCCGTCCTGCGGGAACTGCTGGCCGGCCACGGTGACGTCCGGTACGTGTGGCGGCACCTGCCGCTCAACGACGTCCACCCCCGTGCCCAGCTCGCCGCCGAGGCCGCGGAAGCCGCCGCCGCCCAGGGCGCATTCTGGGAGATGCATGACCTGCTCCTGCGCCATCAGGACCGCCTCCAGCTGCGCGACCTGATCCGCTACGCCGGCGACCTCAGGCTCGACAGCGAGCAATTCGGTGAGCACCTCCGCAAGCGCGCTGGCGCCGCGCGGATCGCCGAGGACGTCGACTCCGCCGACCTCAGCGGTGTCTCCGGCACCCCGACCTTCTTCATCAACGGCCGCCGGCACTACGGCAGCTACGACATCACCGCACTCACCACCGCCGTCCTGGCCGCCAAAGCCGCAGCCGCCGCCCCGCCCGCTGATGACCAGAGATAAAGCGCCCGCCGCTGCCACGAAGAGACCGGAGACCACAACAACGGATGGTGGATCAGCAACTTCCCGCCCGCCCTCAGATGACTTCCTGCACCCTGTGGGGTGCCAGAAGTCTGCCCGGCCTGTGAGCTGCAGCGATGTGCCACGGGTCAGCTGTAGGCCATGATGATCGTCCGTGTCCTTCCGTCTGCTCTATCTCATCTTCATCCGTGTCTGCGGCTGGCTGGTCCTGCCCGGCCGCTCATCTGCACCGGAAAACGCGGAACTGCTGGTGCTGCGGCACGAGGTCGCCGTGCTGCGCCGCGCCACTCCGCGGCCCCGGCCGGACTGGGCCGGCCGCGCGGTCCTCGCCGCGCTGATCCGGCTCTTGCCCAGAAGGCTGCGGGCGCACCGGCTGGTCACGCCTGGAACCGTGCTGCGGTGGCACCGCCGCCTGGTCACCCGGAAGCAGACCTATCCCCGCCGGACGGGACGCCCACCGATCAGCGCCGAGATCGCCGCGCTGATCGAGCACCTTGCCACCGAGAACAACGGCTGGGGGTACCAGCGGATCCAAGGCGAGCTGCTCAAGCTCGGCCATCGGGTCGGCGCGTCCACGATCCGCCGGGTCCTCCGGGCGCTGCGGATCCCGCCGGCTCCGACTCCGCGCACCGATACGAGCTGGCGGCAGTTCCTGCACGCGCAAGCCACGACGATGCTGGCCGTCGACTTCTTTCACGTGGACTGCGCGGTGACCCTCCAGCGCTTGTACTGCCTGTTCGTAATGGAGATCGGCAGCCGCTACGTGCACATCCTGGGGATCACCGCCCACCCGGACGCGCCGTGGAGCACGCAGCAGATCCGGAATCTCCTGATGAACCTCGGTGACCGGGCCGCGGACTTCCGGTTCCTGGTCCGCGACCGCGCTGGGCAGTTCACTGCATCGTTCGACGCGGTCCTCGCGAGCGCAGGCATCGAGGCGGTGAAGATCCCGCCCCGGAGCCCTCGGGCGAACTCTTATGCCGAAAGGTTTGTGCTCACCGCCCGGACGGAGGTGACCGACCGGATGCTGATCTTCGGCGAACGACACCTGCGCGTCGTGATGACCGAGTACGAGGCCCACTACAACGGACGACGACCCCATCGCAGCCGGGAACTCCGCCCGCCCCGGCCCGATCACCCTGTCGCCGACCTCTCCCGGGAGCGGATCAAGCGCCGGCCCGTTCTCAGTAGCCTCCTCAACGAATACGAGCGGGCCGCGTAGAAGCCCAGGTCAAGACCGGTGGCCGAGTTCTGGAACCCCACAAGATAGCGTTCCTGCACGTCAGGGGCATAAGTCCGCACACGAAGGCCAGCGTGCTAGAGATTGACCTCCGCACTGTAGCTTATGGAGCAATGTGGGGATACGGGGTCGATCCCCCCTCGCTCAGGAACCCCTCCATCGGAGAGTCACTCTCGCCTCGCGGGTGCGCTGGTGACAGGGATATTTGACCCGCACACCCGGCGCGGCGCCGGGGCGTGAGGTCAACCGCAGGCCGGCGGCAGGTCCATGAAAGGCCCATCAGTGGCCCGCGCGGTGCCGTGTCATTGTCCCGGGGCCTGGCACGCGGCCGTGCCAGGAAGTCTGGCCTCCGGTGAGCGGAACCGGCGGTGCCGGCGGGCAGTCACCTGCCGGGCATGTGCGCCAGCCCTCCGTGCCCGCGGAGCCGCCGGCTGCAGGGTTCACCTGCCTGCCGTCCGCGGCCCTGCTCCCCCGCCGCCGGGCAGTCCGCCACTTCGT
>Ga0208219_1000231_pt1 | contig 20986 bp, 23 predicted proteins | sample NGESurshal072012_7_FD_184469 | JGI IMG/M metagenome (GOLD analysis project Ga0208219, IMG submission 184469) | Arctic peat soil microbial communities from Barrow, Alaska - NGEE Surface sample 53-2 shallow-072012 (SPAdes) | ecosystem: Environmental > Terrestrial > Soil > Wetlands > Peat ... | reverse complement strand
CTCGGCTGGACAGCCCGCTAATAGGAGGGCCTGGCGGAATAGTGGCTGTGTCGCAGATGGTGCGCTGGATCGGCGCGGTGCCGCGTCCTCGACCTGCGTCCTTGCATCGCATCCGCCCAGCGCATCCCTGCGACGAGCACCATCCCGCCAGGCCCTCCTAGCACCTCGGGTCCAAGAAACCGGAAAAAGCAGGGTTGCGCTCCGTCTGAGGGTGATTTAGGATCCGAAACACCGTCCATCTCGCGAAGGAGTCGCCATGCAGCCCGAGATTCGGATCCAGGAGCAGACGAAGGACCTCGAAGCCCGGTGGGAGCACGACGCTCGCTGGGCCTGCATCGAGCGGACGTACACGGCGGCGGAGGTCATCCGCCTCCGGGGCTCGGTCGTCCCCGAGCACACGCTTGCGCGCCTCGGCGCCGAGCGGCTGTGGCAGCTCCTGCACGAGGACGAGCCGGTGCGCGCGCTCGGCGCCCTGAGCGGTGGCCAGGCGGTGCAGATGGTGAAGGCGGGGCTGAAGGCGGTCTATCTCTCGGGCTGGCAGGTGGCGGCCGACGCCAACCTCTCCGGGCACACGTACCCGGACCAGAGCCTCTATCCGGCCAACAGCGCACCTCAGCTGGTCAAGCGCCTGAACAGCGCGCTGCTCCGCGCCGACCAGATCGACTGGGCCGAGGGCAAGAACGGCACGCACTGGCTCGCGCCGATCCTCGCGGACGCCGAGGCCGGCTTCGGCGGTCCGCTCAACGCGTACGAGCTCATGCGCTCGATGGTCGAGGCGGGCGCTGCGGGTGTCCACTACGAAGACCAGCTCGCGTCTGAGAAGAAGTGCGGCCACCTGGGCGGCAAGGTGCTCGTCCCCACCTCGCAGTTCGTGCGCACGCTCAACGCGGCGAGGCTCGCCGCCGACGTGCTCGACGTCCCGACGCTTCTCTTCGCACGCACGGACGCGCTCGCGGCCGCGCTGCTCACGAGCGACGTCGACGAGTACGACCGCGACTTCGTCACCGGCGAGCGGACGGCGGAGGGCTTCTACCGCGTGCGCGAAGGCCTCGACCAGGCCATCTCCCGCGCGCTCGCGTACGCGCCGTACGCCGACGTGCTGTGGTGCGAGACGTCGACGCCGGACATCGGCGAGGCGCGCGAGTTCGCGGACGCGGTGCACGAGAAGTTCCCCGGGAAGCTGCTCGCGTACAACTGCTCGCCGTCCTTCAACTGGAGCAAGCACCTCGACGCGGAGCAGATCGCCGGCTTCCAGGGCATGCTCGCCGAGATGGGCTATCGCTTCCAGTTCATCACGCTCGCCGGCTTCCACTCCCTCAATGCGGGTATGTTCGAGCTCGCCCGTGGATACGCGTCCGACGACATGACGGCCTACGTGAAGCTGCAGTCGCGCGAGTTCGAGCTGGAGGAGTTCGGCTACACGGCCACGCGCCACCAGCGCGAGGTCGGCGCCGGCTACTTCGACCTCGTCGCGCAGGCCGTGTCGCCGGAGAGCTCGACGCTCGCGCTCAAGGGCTCCACGGAAGAGGCGCAGTTCGAGCAAGAAGCCGTCGCATGAGCGTTGCCGCCTCCGAGGAGATCCTTTCCCCGCAGGCGGTGGCGTTCGTCGAACGGCTCCATCGTGAGCTGAACCCGCGGCGGCTCGAGCTGCTCGATCGGCGGCTCGAGCGGCAGCTCGAGCTCGACCGCGGCGCGCTCCCGGACTTTCGCACCGACACGCGCGCGATTCGCGAGGGTGACTGGCGCGTCGCAGCGGCGCCCGGCGACCTCCTCGACCGGCGCTGCGAGATCACCGGGCCTGTGGAGCGCAAGATGATGATCAACGCGCTCAACTCCGGCGCGCGCGTGTTCATGGCCGACTTCGAGGACGCGAACTCCCCCACGTGGGAGAACGTCGTCCAGGGCCAGGCCAACGTTCGCGACGCGGTGCGGCGCGAGATCGCGCTCGACACGGACGAGAAGAGCTACCGGCTGAACGACGAGATCGCGACGCTCATGATCCGGCCGCGCGGTTGGCACCTGGTCGAACGGCACTTCGAGGTGGACGGCGAGCCGGTGTCCGCGTCGCTCTTCGACTTCGGACTCGTCATGTTCCACAACGCGGCCGTCAAGGTGCCGTACCTCTACCTTCCGAAGCTCGAGTCGCGGGAGGAGGCGGAGCTGTGGGCGGCCGCGTTCGCGCTCGCGGAGGACGAGCTCGGCGTTCCGCACGGCTCCATCCGCTGCACGGTCCTGATCGAGACGATCCTCGCCGCCTTCGAGATGGACGAGATCCTGCACGCGCTGCGCGACTACGGCTGCTCGCTCAACGCCGGGCGCTGGGACTACATCTTCAGCGTGATCAAGAAGTTCCGTTCGCGCGACTGGGTGCTGCCGGACCGCATCCAGGTGACGATGACCGTGCCGTTCATGCGCGCATACACGGAACTCCTCGTCGCTACCTGCCACAAGCGCGGCGCGCACGCGATCGGGGGCATGGCGGCGTTCATCCCGTCGCGGAAGGACCCGGAGGTGAACCGCGTCGCGCTCGGCAAGGTGCGCGAGGACAAGGAGCGCGAGGCCGGGCAAGGGTTCGACGGCACGTGGGTGGCGCACCCCGACCTCGTGCCGGTGGCGACGGACGCGTTCGACGCTGTGCTCGGCGACCGGCCGAACCAGGTCGACCGGCTGCGCGACGACGTCGTCGCCGACGCGGCCGCGCTGCTCTCCATCCCGGACACACCGGGCGACGTCACGGACGCGGGGCTGCGCACGAATGTCTCGGTCGGCGTGCGCTACCTGGACGCCTGGCTGCACGGCGTCGGGGCGGCGGCGATCGACAATCTCATGGAGGACGCAGCGACGGCGGAGATCTCGCGTTCGCAGGTGTGGCAGTGGGTGCGCGCCGGCCGCTTCGACGAGGCGCGCGTGCGCCGAGAGGTGGCCGAGGTCGAGGCGGGCGAGGAGGCGAAGGGGCTTTTCCTGGAGGTGGCGCTGCAGCCGGAGCTCGTCGAATTTCTGACGGTCCCGGCGTACACTCATCTGGAGTGACGCTCGACAGCACCAAGGCAGACGACATCGCGCTCGTGATCGAGGAGGCGATCGTCTCGGGAGAGCTCGCGCCCGGGACCGTCCTCCGGCAGGAGCAGCTCTCGGAGCAGTTCAACGTCTCGCGCACGCCCGTTCGCGAGGCGCTGCGGCGCCTGGCCGCGCTCGGGCTCGTGTCGTTCGTGCCCAACCGCGGCGTGCGCGTCCGCACGATCTCGCGGGACGAGCTGCACGAGGCCTTCATGGTGCGCGCCGAGCTCGAAGGGCTCGCCACCGAGGTGGCGGCGACGAAGTTCGCTCCCGAGGACCTCGACGAGCTCGATGCCGCGGAGCGGCTCTTCGCCGCCATCTCCCAGGAGCTGCGCGCCCACGAGCCGGGAGACGACCGCCGCTCGATCATGGGCGACTGGGTACGGGCGAACCACGCCTTCCACGACGTCATCTACGGGGTCGCAGCCCTCCCGCTCGTCGAGCAGCTCGCCAAGAGCGCGCGGCGCACGTTCTCCGGGCCTGCCGTCTGGGCGCCGGGCGACCACTCCATCGACGGCCTCTATGCGAAGAACGCCGAGCAGCACCGCGCGATCAAGCAGGCGATCGCGGCAGGCAGCGCCGCCGGCGCGCGGGCGCTCGCGCGCGAGCACGTCCTGTCGTCGTTCCACCTGCTGGAGACGATCCTTGAGCAGGTCGGCGCGCAGCCGCGGGACTGGCGCGCCGGGCGCCCAGCGCGGCGCTGAGCTAGAATCGGCGCATAGTCGCTGCCTGATCCCACCTGTCGCATGACTACGATCGGCTCCGCATGATGGAGCCGCTCTACAGGCACGAGGGCGTCGAGGAGCGCTGGCAGCGCACCTGGGAGGACGAAGGGCTGTATCGCGCGGACGCGACCCGCCCGGGCGATGCGTACGTGATCGCCGTGCCGCCGCCGAACGTCACGGGCGCGCTCCATATGGGGCATGCGCTCAACGGCTCGATCCAGGACGCGCTGATCCGCTGGCACCGCATGCGCGGCTTCAACACGCTCTGGCAGCCGGGGTTCGACCACGCCGGCATCGCCACACAGGCGGTCGTGGAACGGGAGCTCCGCAAGGAGGGCACCTCGCGGCTCGAGATCGGCCGCGAAGCCTTCGTCGAGCGCGTGTGGGAGTGGCTGCACGAGTACGGCGGCGTGATCATGGGGCAGTTCCGTCGTCTCGGCTGCTCGCTCGACTACGAGCGCGAGCGCTTCACGATGGACGACGCCTACATCCGCGCCGTGATGCGCTTCTTCGTGCATCTGTACGAGCGCGGCTGGCTGTTCCGCGACAACCGCGTCGTCAACTGGTGCAGCGACTGCCGCACCTCGATCTCGGACCTCGAGGTCGAGCACATCGAGGTCGACGACGCGCTCACGTACGCCCGCTACCCGCTTGTCGACGGCAGCGGCGCCATCACGGTCGCCACCGTGCGCCCTGCGACCATCCTCGCCGATGTGGCCGTCGCGGTGAACCCCGCCGACGAGCGATACCGGGATCTCGTCGGCAAGCAGGTGATCGTGCCGGTCGTCGGCCGGCACGTACCGGTGATCGCCGACGAGCGCGTCGAGCGCGACTTCGGCACCGGCGCGCTGAAGGTCACGCCCGGACACGATCCGATCGATTTCGAGATCGGCCGCGACCACGACCTGCCCGCGCCGGCGGTAATCGGGCTCGACGGCCGCATGACCGGCGACATCCCCGATCTTCTCATCGGGCTGACCGAAGAGGAGGCGGCCGACTACGTCGTCGACTGGCTGCGCCAGGAAGGGCTGCTCGAGAAGCGCGAGAGCTACCGCCACTCCGTCGGCCACTGCGAGCGCAGCGGTACGCGCATCCAGCCGCTTGCCTCGCTGCAGTGGTGGGTCGACATGGGGCCGATGGCGGCCGCCGCCGTCGACGCGATCGAGTCGGGCCGTGTCACGTTCCATCCGCCGGTGCAGAACCGCGTCGCGCTCGACTGGCTGAAGAACATCCGTCCGTGGAATGTGTCGCGCCAGCTGTGGTGGGGGCACCAGCTGCCCATCTGGTACTGCCCCGACGGGCACGTCACCTGCGCCGAGACGGAGCCGGACGCATGCGCCGAGTGCGGTTCGGGAGAGCTTGTCCGCGACCCCGACGTGCTCGACACCTGGTTCTCGTCGGCGCTCTGGCCGTTCGCGACGCTCGGCTGGCCGGACGACACGCCGGACCTGCGCCGTTACTACCCGGGCGACGTCAACTCGACCGCGCGCGAGATCATCTTCCTCTGGGAGGCGCGGATGGTGATGGCAGGCCTCGAGCTGATCGGGGACATGCCGTTCAGCGACGTGATCATCCACTCGACGATCCTCGCGCCGGACGGCCGGCGCATGTCGAAGAGCCTCGGCACCGGGATCGACCCGCTCGAGCTCATCGCGCAGTACGGCGCCGATGCGACGCGCTACGGCCTGCTGAAGATGTCGTCGACCCAGGACGTGCGCTTCTCCACCCAGCCGATCGAGGAGGGCAGGAAGCTCGCGAACAAGCTCTGGAACGCGAGCCGTCTCCTGCTCATGTCGGGCGACGGCCGCGCCGAGCTCGACCCGTCGTCGATCGAGGAGCGTTGGATCCTTGCCCGCATCGACGCGACGCGGGCAGAGGTCGAGACCGACCTCGAGCGCTTCGACTTTGCGCATGCGGTCGACCGGCTCTACCACCTCACATTCGACGACTTCTGCGACTGGTATCTCGAAGCGATCAAGCCCCGTCTCGGCGAGGCGGATGCGAAGGCAACTGCGCTGGCGGCGCTCGAGCGTCTGCTGACGCTCCTCCACCTGGTGATGCCCCACGTGACGGAGGAGATCTGGGCGCAGTTCCACGACACGCGCCTGATCGTGTCGCCGTGGCTCGAAGCCGAGACGTACGGCGGTGACTTTCGGCCTATGGAGAACGCGCAAACCGCCGCACGGATCTATCGGCGCAGCCGCGTTCGCCCCAAGCTGATGGGTGACGCAGCGCGCATCTTCGAGGCGGTCGTTCGCCCGACCGAGGATGGACACGGAGACGTCGAGGCCGAGCGCGAGCGCGTCCGCAAGGAGATCGAGCGGTCCGAGCGGATGCTCGCGAACGAGAAGTTCGTGGCGAACGCGGCGCCCGAGGCGGTGGCTGTTGAGCGCGAGAAGCTGGCGCAATACCTTGCCGAGCGCGACGCGCTGGGTTGAGTCGCTGAGCCCGTGGCCGGCCGACGGCTTCGGGCTCGACCGTATGCGCGCGCTGCTCGCCGAGCTCGGCGATCCGCAGCGACGCTATCCGGCCATCCACGTCGTCGGCACGAACGGCAAGTCGACGACGACGCGGCTGACGGAGGCCCTGCTCGACGACGCGGGTCTTGCGGTCGGCGCGTATTTCTCGCCGCACGTGCGCGGCTGGGGCGAGCGCATCCGCATCCGCGGCGAAGAGGCCGACTTCGAGCGGGCCGTCGCCGCCGTTCACCCGCCCGCCGAGCGTCTCGGGGCGACGCAGTTCGAGGTGCTGACCGCCGCCGCGCTCACGGCGTTCGCGGAGGCGGAGGTCGACGTCGCCGTCGTCGAGGCCGGTCTCGGCGGGCGGCACGACGCGACGAACGTCCTCGAGACGCGGGTCGTCGTCCTCACCAACGTTGCGCTCGAGCACATGGACGTCCTGGGCGACACGCGCGAGGCGATCGCGGCCGAGAAGCTCGCCGTCGTCCGTCCGGGTGTCGTCGTCGTGCTCGCCGAGCCGGAGTGGCAGGAGCCTGCCACCGAGAACGGCGCCGTCCGCGTCGAGCTCACGGCGCGCAGCAACCTCGCGCTCGCCGTCACCGCCGCCGAGGCGTTCCTCGGACGGCCCGTCGAAGCGTCGGCCGCCGCCGGCGTCCAGCTGCCCGGGCGGCTCGAGCATCGCAGCGAGCAACCGCTGGAGATCTGGGACGGCGCGCACAACCTCGCCGGGATCGGGTACCTCTTGCCGCGGCTGCCGGACCGTCGGTTCGTGATCGTCGCGTCGATCCTGCGCGACAAGCGGCCCGAGCTCATGCTCGAGGCGCTTTCCGTTCTGGGCGACACGCTCGTGGCCACGGAGTCGGCAAACGCGCGCTCGCTTGCCGCGTCGGAGCTCGCCGACCTCGCACGGCCCTTCTTCGCCAGGGTCGAGCTCGAGCCCGATCCCGGGGCGGCCCGCCGCCTCGCCGTGGCCGCCGCCGGCGCCGACGGCGCCGTGCTCGTCACCGGGTCCCTCTATCTTCTGACCGAGCTCCATGGCCACGGTTAGCAGACATACGACGGGCGAGAAGCTCGGAATCTTCGCCTTCGCGATCCTCGTCCTCGTGATCATCGTCGGCGGGGCGTTCGCGGCCGGCTGGCTGATCGGCAGGACGCTGCTGTGACGGCGCGGTCGGTCGCCGAGGTCGTGATCGCCTTCGCGGTGCTGTTCTGGCTCGCGTCCGCGTACTGGACGTACAAGGACGCAAACCGCCGGATCGACGACCCGTGGCTCGTCGCGATGGCGACGGTGCTGGGGCTCGTGCCCTACGTCGGCCCGCTCGTCTACATGCTCTTCCGGCCGCCCGAGTACCTCGAAGACGTGCGCGAGCGCGAGCTCGAGATCAAGGCGATGGAGGACCGGCTGTCGCGGCGCGGCCTTGTGTGCCCGGTGTGCCGCTCCGATGTCGACTCGAGCTTCCTCGTCTGCCCGATCTGCACGACGAAGCTCCGCCAGGCATGCGTCAAGTGCCGCGCGCCGCTCGAGGCGCTGTGGCAGGTATGTCCGTACTGCGAGACCCCGATCGAAGTCACGGCGGCTCCGTCTATAGTCCCGCGCCCGTGAGCGTTGAGCGGACACTGATCCTGATCAAGCCGGATGCGGTTCGGCGACATCTCGCAGGCGACATCCTGTCCCGCATCGAACGGCGCGGCTTCGTCGTCCGGGCAGGCAAGCTCGTGACCGCTGACCGCGCGCTCGGCGAGACCCACTATGCCGAGCACCGGGAGAAGCCGTTCTTCGGCGAGCTCGTCGACTTCATCACCTCGGGGCCGACGTGGGCGCTCGTCGTCGAGGGCGAGGGCGCGATCTCGACCATGCGCAAGACGATCGGCGCGACGAATCCAGCGAATGCGGAGGCGGGCACGATCCGCGGCGACCTCGCGATGTCGATGCCCGACAACCTCGTGCACGGGTCCGACTCGCCGGAGTCGGCCGAGCGCGAGGTCGCGCTCTGGTTCTCCGGCGATGAGCTCGTCTAGCGTCGACCGGAATATCGCCTCCTGGACGAAGGCGAACGCCGAGCACACCGACGGTGCGGCGCCGCGCCAGTGGAGTCGCGACGAGATCTCGTGGGGTGTCTTCGGCGTTCCCGAGTCGAGCGTCGGCTGCATCGGCGACGTGGAAGGTCTCGACGTCGTGGAGCTCGGTTGCGGCACCGCGTACATCGCTGCATGGCTCGCCAAACGCGGCGCGCGGCCGGTCGGGGTCGACCCGACTCCGGCACAGCTTCAGACCGCGCGCAGGATGATGCGCGAGACCGGCATCGAGTTCCCGCTCGTCCAGGCGCCGGGCGAGTCCGTGCCGCTGCCCGATGCGTCGTTCGATCTCGCGATCAGCGAGTACGGCGCATGCCTCTGGGCGGATCCGTATGCGTGGGTTCCCGAAGCGGCGCGGCTTCTGCGGCCGAGCGGCCGGCTCATCTTCTTGACGAACTCGAACATCTCCCAGCTGTGTGCGCCGGATGACGGAAAGCTCGGAACGGCACTCCTCCGCCCGCTGTTCGGCATGTTCCGCATGGAATGGCCCGGCGAGCTCGGCGTCGAGTTCCACCTGCCACACGGGGAGTGGATCCGCTTGCTGCGCGCGAACGGGTTCGAGATCGAAGCGCTGCACGAATTGCAGGCGCCCGAGGACGCGCAGGACCCCGTGTACTACGACTACGTCACCCCAGAGTGGGCGCGGCAGTGGCCGTCCGAGGAGATTTGGGTCGCACGCAAATCGTGACGCCGCTCCTGCTTGCGTCGACGTCGCCGCAGCGTCGCGCCATCCTCGAGCAGCTCGGCGTTCCCTTCGAGGTGGTCGCGCCGCGCTACGAGGAGATCGGCGACGACCCGCTCGAGCACGCAGCCGGCAAGGCGCGCTCCGTGGAAGGCGGTGAGCGCCCGGTCGTCGGCGTCGACACCGTCGTGCGTTGCGGCGACCGTGTGCTCGGCAAGCCGTCGCACGAAGGCGAGGCGGAGGAGATGCTCGAGCTCCTCTCGGGCAAGCGGCACGAGGTCGTCTCCGGCCTGTGCCTGCGCACGCCGGCGTGGGAGGAGCTGCGCGTCGAGACGACAGTCGTCACCTTCCGCGCGCTGACACCACGCGACCTGGCCTGGTATCTCTCGGCGCACGAGTGGGAAGGGCGTGCGGGCGCGTACGCGATCCAGGGCCAAGGCGCGGCGCTCGTGGAGCGCATCGAGGGCGACTACCTCAACGTCGTCGGCCTGCCGGCGGCGACGCTCGTGGCGCTCCTCGCCGAGCGCTTCCCGGGTCTCTACGGCTTTGGCTAGGGTGGTGGCCTCTCGGGGTGTGGCGCAGCCTGGTAGCGCGCTCCGTTCGGGTCGGAGAGGTCCCCAGTTCGAATCTGGGCACCCCGATTGACTCTCCAAGCGGTTCTATTCGACGTCGACTTCACCCTCGCCCGGCCCGGCCCAGAGCTCGGGCCCGAGGGCTACGTCAGAGCGGGCGCACGGCACGGGCTCACGCTCGACCCCTCGCGCTACGACCGAGCCCGCGACGCTGCTCTTGTCGAGCTGAAGCTCCATCCCAACTTCGAGCACGACGACACGATCTGGTTCGCGTTCACGGAACGGATCGTTCGCGGGATGGGAGGTACGGCTCCCGACGCCGAGGCCTGCGCGATCGAGATCACACGCGGCTGGGAGCGGCACGAGAACTTCGAGCTCTATGAAGACACGCTCCCGGTGCTCGAGGTGTTGCGCTCGGCCGGCCTGAAGATCGGGCTCGTGTCCAACTCGGCACGCGACGTGGGCGCGTTCGCACGCCATCACGCGCTCGACGTGGACGCGGGCATCAGCTCGTTTCAGCACGGCAAGACGAAACCGCACGCGTCCATCTTCCGGGCTGTCCTCGACCTGCTCGAGGTGACCCCGGAGGAGACCGTGATGGTGGGAGACACGGTGGAGGACGACATCGAGGGCGCGCGCGCCGTCGGCATGCGGGCGATCCTCGTCGACCGGCTCGGGCGTCATCCGGGGTTCGAGCCGCGCATCGATGACCTGCGCGCTCTGCCGGAAGCGCTCGGCGTACTACTCTCTGAGTAGTGGCGGCTTGGCTTGCCTGGTCGATCGCCGCGGTGCTGCTCGCCGCGGGCGAGATCTTCACGCCGGGGTTGTTCTTCCTCGGACCGGTCGCGCTCGCAGCCATCGCAAGCGCGGTCGCAGCTGCGATCGGCGGTGCGGTGTGGCTGCAGCTCGTCGTCTTCATCGCCGGCTCGGTCGCGTCGCTCGGGCTGCTGCGGCCGATCGCCCGGGCGCATCTGCATATGCCGGTGGCGATTCGCACCGGCGCTGCGGCGCTCGAAGGTGCGCACGCCGTCGTCTTGCAGCGGGTCGATCGTGAGGGTGGGCGCGTCCGCATCGGCGGCGACGAGTGGTCCGCGCGCGCGTACATGCCCGACCAGGTGATTGAGCCCGGCTCGCAGGTCGAAGTCATGAAGATCGAGGGCGCGACTGCTCTCGTCTATGAGTGACACAAAGGAGAGCGAATGGTCGCGTTGATCGTCATCGCCGTCGTCGCAGTGCTCGTGCTGATCGTGCTCGCGCGCACGATTCGCATCGTTCCGCAAGCGCGCGCCGGCGTCATCGAGCGGCTCGGCCGGTACCACCGCACGTTGAACCCGGGCCTGGCGATCGTCGTCCCGTTCGTCGACCGGCTGCGCCCGCTCATCGACCTGCGCGAGCAGGTCGTGTCGTTCCCGCCGCAGCCGGTGATCACCGAGGACAACCTCGTCGTCAACATCGACACGGTCATCTACTTCCAGGTCAACGATCCGAAATCGGCGACGTACGAGATCGCGAACTACATCCAGGCGATCGAGCAGCTGACAGTGACGACGCTCCGCAACGTGATCGGCGGCCTGGCGCTCGAGAGCACCCTCACGTCGCGCGACGAGATCAACGGTCAGCTGCGCGGCGTGCTCGACGAGGCGACCGGAAAGTGGGGGATCCGCGTGAACCGCGTCGAGCTGAAGGCGATCGATCCGCCCGCATCGATCAAGGACTCGATGGAGAAGCAGATGCGCGCCGACCGTGAGAAGCGCGCGACGATCCTCCAGGCGGAGGGGCAGAAGCAGTCCGCGATCCTCACCGCCGAGGGCGAGCAGCAGGCCGCGGTGCTGCGCGCGCAAGGGAACAAGCAGGCGACGATCCTCGAAGCAGAGGGACAGGCGCAGGCGATCGGCACCGTCTTCAAGGCGATCCACGAGGGGAACCCCGATCCTCAGCTCCTCGCGTACCAGTACGTGCAGGCGCTTCCGCTCATCGCGCAGGGCGAGTCGAACAAGGTGTGGATCGTCCCCGCCGAGTTCCAGCGCGCGCTCGGCCGCATCGGCCGCGAGGAGGACAAGGACGCTTAGAGCGCCGCGTCGGCCTCGGCGAGTGTCGCGACCGGGCCGACGCAGACGTCCTCGCCGTCGAAGAGCGCGAGCCAGTCGGCGAGGCTGCGCTGGGCGAAGATTTCCGCGAGCGCGGCTGCGAGCTCGGTCTGGTCGACGTCGTATTGCCGTTCTGCCAGCTGCCGCTGTCCGACGAGCTCGCACAGGCGGACGAAGAACTTGGGCTCGAGCGCCGCGACGGTCAGATGACGGCCGTCGGACGTCTCGTACATCCGGTAGCAGGCGAACCCCTCGGTCAGCACCGGCGCGCGGGAGGCCAGCTTGTGCGCGTTGTGCGTCATCGACACGACGATCCGCGCGCCTTTCCCCGTTCGCGTCCGCTCGAGGAGCGCGGCGAGGATCTCGGTCACAGCGCCGAGCGCGCCTCCGGCGAGATCGGCGACCTGCACGGGTGGAAGCGCAGGCGCGGTCGGCTCGAGCACGCCGGCCCACCCCAGGTAGTTGAGATCGTGACCGGCGCGTTGCTCGTGCGCGCCGCCGATGCCAAAGCCCGTGATGGAGCAGTAGACCGCGTCCGCCCGGGCCGCGTCGGGGCCGATCCCGAGCTGCGCCGCAACGCCGGGCCGGAACGACTCGAGCACGACGTCCGCCTGCCCCAGGAGCTCCGAGCCCTGCGTCCAATCCGCCTCCTCCTTCCCGGCGTGGAGCAGGCCGTACCACTCCGGGGCCGTCGTCCGCATCGGGTCGCCACCGGGCCGTTCCACCCGGACGACGCGCGCGCCGAGGCGCAGGAGCTCCGCGCCCGCGAACGCGCCTGGGAGGTAGCGCGAGAAGTCGACCACGAGCGTTCCGGTGAGCGGACGTTGCATTTACGGCGAACCTAGCACTAGCCTTCGGCGACGTTGAACGAACGGTCGACCGCAGCGGAGGAGAAACGGAGGGTCATCCTCGATGCCGCCGTGCGCGTGTTCGCCCGCAAGGGGTTCCACGCGTCGCGCGTCGGCGACATCGCCGAGGAGGCCGGTGTCGCGCACGGATTGCTCTATCACTACTTCTCCTCGAAGGACGAGGTGCTGGAGACGATCTTCCGCGAGCACTGGACTGCGCTGCTCGAGCGCATCCATGCCGTCGAGTCCTCCGGGGATCCTCCGATCGAACAGCTCCGCGGCATCGTCCGTGCCATGTTCCACGGCTGGCGTGTGGAGCCGGACGTCGTGCGTGTCGTCATCCGCGAGATCGCGCGCAGCGCGGAGGTGAGTCAGCGGGTGGGCGAGCTGGTGAAGCCGATCGGTGCGATCCGAAGGATCTTCGAGCGCGGCCAGGCCGACGGCGAGTTCCGCCGCGACCTCGACGCGGACACGGCGGCCGTCATCGTCTACGGCGCGATCGACGAGCTCATCACGGGGTGGGTGCTCGGACGCCTCCCTGGTGACGAGGACGACGTTGCGAACTCCGAGCATCACATCGTCGAGGTGCTCGGGGCGGGACTGTCAGCCTCGGCCGAGCAGCTCCGCAAAGCGCGTCACGCCGACGTTTCCACCTGAGATCACGACGCCGGCGTTCTTGCCGGGCGCCGCGACGCGGCCCTTCAGCAGGGCGGCGATGCCGACCGCGCCGCTCGGTTCGACGACGAGCTTCATCCGGTCGAAGAGGAAGGCCATCGCCTCGAGGATCTCGTCGTCGGAGACCGTCACAACCTTGTCGAGGAGAACGCGATTCACCTCGAAGGTGAGCTCGCCGGGCTCCGCGGCCTGCAGCCCGTCCGCGATCGTCCGCGGGACGTCGATGCGCACGCGCTCGCCCGCGGCCAGCGACCGTTGCGTGTCGTCGCCCGCTTCCGGCTCGACGCCGACGATGCGGATGCCAGGCCGCAGCGCCTTCGCTGCGGTCGCGCAGCCGGCGATCAGGCCGCCACCGCCGACCGGGACCACGAGCACGTCGAGGTCGGGGACGTCGTCGAGCAGCTCGAGCGCCGTCGTCCCCTGGCCCGCCATCACGAGCGGATCGTCGTAGGGGCGTACGAGCTCGACTCCGCGCTCCTCCGCGAGCCGACGTCCGATCTCCTCCCGGTCCTCGTTCCAGCGGTCGTAGCTCACGACCTCCGCGCCGTAGCCGCGCGTCGCCTCGAGCTTCGCCGGCGGCGCATCCTCGGGCATGACGATCGTCGCGCCCGTCCCGAGCAGTCGCGCGGCGATCGCAACGGCCTGCGCGTGGTTGCCCGACGAGTACGCGAGGACGCCGCGGCCGCGCACGTCGGGTGACAGCGACGCGATCTTGTTGTACGCGCCGCGGAACTTGAACGCGCCGCCGCGCTGAAAGCACTCCGCTTTCACATGCACCGATGCGCCGACGCGATCGTCGAGCGTGCGCGACGTGAACACCGGTGTTCGGTTCGCGACGCCGTCCAGCCGGGCGGCCGCGGCGCGGACGTCGTCGAGGGAGATCACCGGCACGGGCTCGCTCGCGTGTGCATCAATCCGAATCCCCACAGCTTGCCGTCGAGGATGTAGTAGACCGTGCGCACGCCGTGCTCGTCGTGCACCAGTGCGGTGTACGCGGGGCACTGCAGCGGCGTCACCGGCGACGCGAGCTTCGTCACTTGTGCTTCGACGGCGCCGAGCTGAAGGCCGCCGGGCGTTCGCCATCCGTGCGGCCGCCAGACGGTGTACAGGGCCGAGACGCGTCCGCCCTGCAGCTCCACCGCGAGCCCCGCATGCGTGAACTGCGTGTACGTGAAATACCAGGTGGGCCGCGCGCAGCCGTCGCAGGCGCCGTAGAAGGTGCCGAGCTGGGAGCGGACCTGCGCCGTCGTCTCGCCCAGCCGGACGCCTCCGAGGGAGCGCCCGAGAACGAGCACGCCGTTGTGGGGGAGCGCTCCCGTCGCGGCGACCGTTGCAGCGAGGGCGAGCGCGATCCTCATAAGGTTGGGAGTATGCCCCTCTGGGACGAGTTGGCCGGTCTCGAAGTCCGCGTCGACGGGTGTGCGCTCCAGCGCCGCGAGCTCGCGCGCGACAGCTGGACGCGTGTGACGACGACGGTCGTGCTCGACGGGGACGGCGACGCCGGCGAGGGGGAGGACGTCACCTACGAGGCGGCGGAGCACGACACGTTTCCTGCAGAGCTCATGCTCGCCGGCACCTGGTCGCTCGACGATCTCTCGCGTCGCCTCGACGATTTCGAGCTGCCGGACTACCGGCGCTGGGCTTTCGAGAGCGCCGCGCTCGACCTTGCGCTGCGCCAGACCGCCCGCTCGCTGGCCGACGTCGTCGGGCGGCCGTACCGGCCCATCCGCTTCGTCGCCTCCACGCGCAGCGACGTTGCTCCCTGGCTCGAGAACGATCCCGCGCTCGAGTTCAAGCTCGACGCGACGAAGGAATGGGACGAGGAGCTCATGCGCCGCCTTGCCGCGCTCGACCGCGTGCGGGTCGTCGACCTGAAGGCGTACTACCGCGGTACCGTCGTCGATCTCGAGCCCGATCCCGTCTTCTACCGCGCGGTGGCTGACGCGTTTCCCGAGGTGGTGATCGAAGACGCATGGCTCGAAGACGGCTGCCTAGAGGCGCTGAGCGGGGCGGAGGGGCGGCTGAGCTTCGACGCGCCGATCCACTCGCTCGCGGACTTCGACGGCTTGCCGATCGAGGCGCGGTGGTTGAACGTGAAGCCGTCGCGGTTCGGCACGGTGCGCAAGCTCGTCGAGTGCATCGAGGCGTGCGAGGCGCGCGGCGTGAGCATGTACGGCGGTGGCCAGTTCGAGCTCGGCCACGGCCGCTTGCAAATCCAGCGGCTGGCGAGCGTGTTCTACGCCGACGGCCCGAACGACGTCGCGCCGTCCGAGTACAACGAGGGCGGACCGAGTCCGCAGCTGCCACGCAGCCCGCTCGCAGCTCCGGAAGGGATCGGGTTCTGAACCTCTTCGAGGAGCTCGGGAGGATCGGCGACGCGGTCGGCGCGGTCGAGTGGGGCTGCACCGTCTACGAGCTCGGACCAGGCGAGGAGTCGAGGTACCACTGGCACGTCGGGGAGGAGGAGTGGCTCCTCGTACTCGTCGGAACGCCGACGCTGCGCACGCCCGACGGGGAGCAGCCGTTGCGGCCGTGGGACCTCACCGTCTTTCCCCGCGGCGAGGCCGGGGCGCATCAGCTGAGGAACCAGACGGACGGGCCCGTGCGTGCGGCGTTCTTCTCGACCGTCTCTGACCCGGAGGTCGTCGGGTATCCGGACGAAGACGGGATCGGCGTGATCGCCGGCTGGAGCCGCGAGGCCGTGCGCACGATCCGCGGTTGGGTCGAGGAGCCGACGTGATCGTCAACCTGCTCGACGCCGAGAGCGGCGACCAGAACGACCGCGAGGGCTTCCGCTTCTTCGATCGTTGGGTCGGCTCGAAACTCGGCGCGGAGCTCCTTGGCTGTTCCTTGTACGACGTGCCTCCGGGCGAGCAGCTCTGGCCCTACCACTACCACCTCGGTAACGAGGAGTGGGCGGTCGTCGTCGCCGGCCGGCCGACAGTGCGAACACCGGAAGGCGAGCGCGAGCTTACGCCCGGCGACATCGTCGCTTTCGCGGAGGGCGAGGCCGGCGCGCACACGTTCCTGAACCGCACCGACGCCGACGCGCGAGTTGCGCTCTTCTCGACGCTCAACCGGACGACGCTTCCGGTCTATGTCGACAGCGACAAGGTCGGCGCGAACCGGAAGGTCTTCCGCATGCGGGACGCCGTCGACTACTGGGACGGCGAGTAAACAGCGGGAAGTGATGCGCACTTCCCGCTGAATGAGGTTCCCGCTTCGCGGGAGCGGACCGGGCGAAGCCCGCGTCCTCTTACGAGTGTCAGCGACGGTCTCGTTCTGCGCGCGCGGTGGCGGCTACGCCGTCCCCGCGCGCGAGTGCGGCCTCCGCCAACGCTAGGCGTTGGCTCCGGCCAATGGTGGTTGTTCCGGGCGGCGGCTCGAAACCGTCTCGCTGAGACTGCGGCCCGCCCCAGGCCGCGGGCGGGCATGCCGCAGGCACGACCGCCCGCGCAGAACAGACCATCCGCCCACAGCCTCAAGAGGAGGCGGGCTCCGCCCGCCTCCGCTCCCGCGAAGCGGGACTCTAAAGAAGCCGGAAACGCGCCAGCGTTTCCGGCTTAGCGGAACGCGTTCTCGCCGGTGAGCGCCTGGCCGACGACGAGCGTGTGTACTTCGTGCGTGCCTTCGTACGTCAGGACGGACTCGAGGTTGTTCATGTGCCGGATGACCGGATACTCGAGCGTGATCCCGTTGCCGCCGAGAACGGTTCGCGCGCTGCGTGCGACTTCGAGCGCGCCGCGGACGTTGCCCATCTTGCCCATGCTCACGTGCTCGGGCCGCAGCGTCCCCTCGTCCTTCTTCCGGCCGAGGTGCAGCGCTACGAGCGTTCCGCGGTTCACCTCGAGCGCCATCTCCGCGAGCTTCTGCTGCGTGAGCTGATAGCCGGCGATCGGCTTGCCGAAGACGATGCGCTCCTTCGCGTACTCGAGCGCGGACTCGAAACACGCGCGTGCAGATCCCACGGAGCCCCAGACGATCCCGTAGCGCGCCTCGCTCAGGCAGGCGAGCGGGCCACGCAGCGTCGAGACCTCGGGGAAGCGGTTCTCCTCAGGGACGCGCACGTCGTGGAACACGAGCTCGGAGGTGACGGAAGCGCGCAGCGACATCTTGCGGTGCATCTCCGGCGCTTCGAACCCGGGCATCCCGCGCTCGACGAGGAAGCCGTTGATCTGCCCCTCCTCGGTGCGCGCCCACACGACGGCGACGTCGGCAATCGATCCGTTCGTGATCCACATCTTCGATCCGTTCAGGATCCAGTCGGAGCCGTCGCGTCGTGCGTGCGTGCGCATCGCACCCGGGTCGGAGCCGGCGTCGGGCTCGGTCAGGCCGAAGCAGCCGATCGCGTCGCCCTCGTGCATCTGCGGCAGCCAGCGTTGCTTCTGCTCCTCCGTCCCCCAGCGCCAGATTGCGTACATCGCGAGTGAGCCCTGGACCGAGACGAGGCTGCGGATGCCGGCGTCCCCGGCCTCGAGCTCCATGCACGTGAGCCCATAGGCGACGGAGCTCGCGCCAGGAAGTCCGTATCCCTCGAGGTGCATGCCGAACAGCCCGAGCTGGGCCAGTTCCTTCACAAGCTCCCGCGGCAGGACCGCGCGCTCGAACCAGTCGCCGATGTCCGGGAGCACGCGGTCGCGCACGAACTTGCGCACGGTGTCCCGGATCGCGCGCTCCTCGTCGTCCAGCAGCGCGTCGATGGCGAGGAAGTCGCGCGGGTCGAGTGCGGTGGGCTTCGCCGTCGTCGCCACGCCGAGATCCTAGTGCGCCGGCGCGAGGTGAACGAGCGCGAGCTCCAGCCAGGGCGCTGCGTACCGCTGCCAGAGGGCCTGATCGTGGCCCCCCGGATACGCCCGGAAGACGTGCGGGACGCCCTCCTCCGACAACTCCTGGTTCAGGGTCTCGTTCTCGGCGTAGAAGCGCCAGTCGCTGCGCCCCACGTAGAAAGCGATGAACGTCCGAGTGGCGCGGAGCCGGTCGCGGACGGTCGGGAGCACGCGGTGGACGTCGGCCTTCGCGTTGCGGGCGGCCGAGCCGAGATCGAGCGGCTTCGTGCCGGTCGGGTCGGTGGGGTGGAAGTAGCCGCTCCACGATTCGACGACGGAGAACTCGTCCAGGTGGTTGAGCGTGAGCTGCATCGCTCCGTAGCCGCCGGCGGAGATGCCGATCAGCGCGCGGCCTGCGCGCGAACGGATCGTCCGGAAGCGTGCGTCGACGACCCGCGGCAGCTCGGTCGCGATCGCCGTCGCCCACCGGTCGCCGGGGCCGCGGTCGACGTATTCCGGATCGCTCTCGCCGGCGCGCGCCCCCTGAGGGACGACGACGATCGCGGGACGGCCGATCGAGTCGAGCGCGCGCTCGACGAATCCGAGCGACGTGTAGGCGAACGCGGTGGACGGCAGCCCGTGCAGAACGTAGAGCACGGGATAGCGCTGGGAGCCTGCGTCATACCCCTGCGGGAGATACACCTCGAAGTGGAGTTGCCCACCGATCGCTGCCGACGCAAAGGCGCTGTCCACTCGCCGCTGGGACGCGGATGCCGCGGGCGAGCCGAGAAGGGCCACCGCTGCTGCGCCTGCCAGGGCGAGGAGAGCGGTTTTCATCGTGGAGGCACAATCGACGCGCAACGTGCGCTTAACGTCACCAAGCTACACACACATGCGTGTGGGCCGCACGCCTCAAACCTCCGATTCCGGCTGCCTATGCGGCCGGAGCGGCCGCCTTGGCGGCATTTCTCGCCGTCGGGCTTCTTGGCGTGCGCGGGTACCTGGATAACTACCTCCAGTACCGAGGATTCGCACCGCCGCGTGAGCCGGCGTTCGTCACCTCGCCGGGAACCACCGAACGGCTCCTGATCTCGAGCCCGGCGCTCGGCGGCCGGAAGCAGGAGGCATACGTCTATCTGCCTTCCGGCTATGCGCAACACCGCGCGCGGCGGTATCCGGTCATGTACCTGCTGCACGGCTTTCCGGGCCGTCCGCTTGCGTTCCTCGAGACGGTGCAGATGGGCATAGTCGACGACGCCATCACGGCGCGACATCGAGCGCAGCCGCTCATCCTCGTGATGCCGTTCGGCTCGACCAGCACGTTCAGCGACGAGGAGTGGGTCGACGGTATTCGCGCCGGGAACGGATGGGCGACGTTCGTCGCCCGCGACCTCGTGCGTACGGTGGATTCGCGCTATCGCACGATCGCATCGCCTCGCGGCCGCGCGATCGCCGGTTTGTCCGAGGGCGGCTACGGCGCGATCAATATTGCGCTCCACCATCCGCACGAGTTCTCCGTCGTCGAATCGTGGTCGGGGTACCAGCGGCCCGACAGGATCCGATCGATCTTCGGGCCGAACCTGCGGACGCTCGCCGCGAACGATCCTCGTCTCCTGCTTCCGCGGGTTGCGCCGACGCTGCGGAAGCTCGGTACGTACTTCTGGTTCTACTCGGGCTCGACGGATCCGTTGCACAAGCAGAACGCTGCGTTCTCGCGTGAGCTCGCGAGAGCGCGAATCGCTCACCGCTTCTTCCAGGTGTTCGGCGGTCACAACTGGGCGCTCTGGCGGGACAACGCGCGGGCCGCCTATCTCGTTGCTGCGGAGAGGCTTGGTCGTGCGTAGCGCCGTGCGCAGCGCGGCCGCGAGCTTGCTCGCCGTCGGCGTCCTCCTCGCTGCGACGGGGTGGCTCTACGTTGCGCGCCCGGCCGTCTCCGTGCCGGGACCGGTCGTGCACGACGCGCTGGCGCTCGACGAGCTGTCGCAGCACGGGAGCGTCTCCATCTGGCTTTACCTGCTGGTCTGGGGAGCGGCCGCGTTCCTGCTCGGCCTCCTCGCCCGCTGGGCGCGCGCGGAACGGCTCACGGCCGGGATGCTCCTCGGCCCGGCGGTCGCGGCCTGGCTCTACGCCGCCAACGGCGTGTCGATCCTCGTCGTGCGGCAGATCCCGGCGCACGAGGCGTTCCACGCCGCTGCGGCGGAGCAGGCGGTAGTGATTCCCGCCGTTCTCGCAGGGATGGCCGGTGCGCTTCTCGGTCGGGCGCGGACGGTGGACACGCCGAGGGCGCGTGTCGTCCTCTCGTGGTTCGTCGCCGGCGTGGGACTGCTTGCCGCCCTGGACGGGACGTTCCCGGAGCATCGCCGGTCCCTCGTCGCGGCGCTGGACGCCGCCCACGTGCACGGGTTCTCCAAGGCGCTCATCGTTCCGCTCGCGCTCGGGCTGATGGTGACGGCGCGCAGCCTCGTGCGCGGAAGCCGCCGCGCCTGGCAGCTCGCGGTCGCGCTGCTCACCGTGCTGCTCGTGTTGCACGTCGAGCGCGGATTCGACGACGGCGCGATCGTCACCGGCATGGCCGTCGTCGCCTTGCTCGCCCGGCGCGGCGACTTCCGGCTGCGGGGCGATCCGTCCTCCAAGCCGCGCATCGCACTGCATGCAGCCGTCCTCGCGAGCGCCGTCGGTCTCTACGGCCTCGTCACGTTGTGGGTGAACCGCCTCATGGCCGACCAGCCGTACACGGTCGGGTTTGCACTCCGCGTCACCGGTCGCGCGCTCGTAGGTCTGAGCTTCCACGGCGCGCATCACCTCACAGGCCCGGTCGCCGACTGGTTCCCGCTCTCCGTCTTCCTGCTCGGTGTCGGCGGCGGCGTCGTCGTGCTGCTCGAGTGGCTCGGGCCGTGGCGCTATCGCCGCACGTGCGGCGTGCACGAGTTGAACGTCGTCCGGCGTCTGGTCGCGATCTTCGGCGTCGACACGTTGGCGCCCTTCGCGCTGCGCTCGGACAAGTCGTACTTCTGCGCGCGCGACGAATCGGCGTTCCTT
>Ga0208219_1000230_pt1 | contig 21076 bp, 3 predicted proteins | sample NGESurshal072012_7_FD_184469 | JGI IMG/M metagenome (GOLD analysis project Ga0208219, IMG submission 184469) | Arctic peat soil microbial communities from Barrow, Alaska - NGEE Surface sample 53-2 shallow-072012 (SPAdes) | ecosystem: Environmental > Terrestrial > Soil > Wetlands > Peat ... | reverse complement strand
CACCTGCCAGCAATGGGACATCAAACCCTGACCAGTAGTCGCCAGCCCGGACCGTCCGTTATGGACGAACGAACCTGCGGACGGCTCCGGGCCGCAGCGGCGACGATCCGACCTGGGAGCCAGCGTCACCGGCGAGCCCACCGGGGATCGTGCCCTGCGTTCGCCCGCGAGCGAGAAACGGCGGGCCGGCACCCTGGCCCTGGGTGCGCGGCGGCAGGCGAAGCGCGACAGCCGCTAGGACGGCCCGGCCCCCTTCCCGTCGCGCAGAGTTTCCGGTTATGTTCGGGCGCGCTCTGGCATGGGCTGGTTTCGCCAAAGGCGGCAACGGCCGTTTAGGTCATCGGGGTTGACAATTTAAGGTCGCCAATCGACGCTAGCCCCCAAGGGGGAGGTCGATGGTCATTGGCCTGGGGGAAGAGCCTGCGGGGGCCCGGCGCTTGGCCGGTGAACCCGCGTTCGTGCCGCGCCTGACGGCGACTGCAGCGCTCCCCCCGCCGGGATCCGGCGAATCCGCACCTCCCGGGGCTGCCGCGGCTCCCGGCGGAGCAGAGAAACCGGCGCGCGCCACCGACCTCCTGCCCGCCGTCTCCCCGCCGAAGGGAGGCGGTGCGATCAGGGATCTGGGCGAGAAATTCTCGGTCAGCCCGGCCACCGGAACCGCCGCCATGACGGTGCCGCTGCCACTCAGCCCGGGACGGTCAGGCTTCACGCCGGCCCTGCAGCTTTCCTACGACTCGGGCTCCGGGAATGGCCCATTAGGGTTCGGCTGGAGCCTGGGCACGCCGGCGATCACCCGCAAGACCGACAAAGGGCTCCCGCTCTACAGTGATGGCGACGAGTCGGACGTTTTTATCCTGGCCGGCGCCGAGGACCTGGTACCCATCCTGGACCCGGCGGGCAGCCGGAAGACGCTAACCCGCACGGTGTACGGCGTGCCGTTCCGGATCGCCCTGTACCGCCCGCGTATCGAAAGCCTCTTTTCCCGCATCGAGCGCTGGACCGCAGTAGACACAGGCCTCAGCCACTGGCGGACCTTGTCCCGCGACAACGTCACCACGCTCTACGGCGCGGACCCCGCGAGCCGGGTGGCCGACCCGGGCGATCCCACCAGGATCTTCTCCTGGCAGATCTGCCGGACCTGGGACGACCAGGGCAACGCGGCGGTCTACAGCTACACCGCTGAGGATGGCGCCGGGATCGACCTGGCCGCGGCGCATGAAGCGAACCGCACCCCCCAGGGCCGCGCCGCCCAGATCTACCTCAAGACCGTCCAGTACGGGAACCTCCAGCCCTACGTCCCCGACTGGACCGCGAAGCAGGAGACGGCGCTTCCCGCTGACTGGATGTTCTGCGTGGTCCTCGACTACGGAGACCACGCCGCCATGCCCCCGGCCCCCCAAGCCGACCAGGCCTGGCCGGTGCGCCCCGATCCCTTTTCCGCTTATCGGAGCGGATTCGAGACCCGGACTTACCGGCGGGTCCAGCGGCTCCTGTTCTTCAACAATTTCCCCGCCGAACCGACGGCCGGCCCGGACTGCCTCGTCCGGTCGCTCGACCTGGCCTACTCCGACCAGCAGGCGCCCGCCGATCCCCGCAACCCCGTCTACACCTTCCTGACCTCGGTGACCCAGACCGGGTACCGGCCCGGCGGCGGGGGCTTCGCCACCCGGTCGATGCCGCCGCTCGAATTCGACTACAGCCAGCCGCAGATCCAGCCCGCGGTCCTGACCATGGACCCCGGCAGCCAGGCCAATCTCCCGGAAGGGCTGGATGGCAGCCGCTTCCAGTGGGCCGATCTTGACGGCGAGGGCCTCTCCGGAATCCTGAGCCCCGCCGACGGAGCCTGGTACTACAAGCGCAACCTCAGCGCCGGCCACCTGGTGGCGCAGCCCGACGGGACGGTCGCGGCCCGGGCCAGCTTCGGCCCGCTGGAGACGGTCGCCCACCTGCCGTCCAGCGCCGGGGTCACGGGGGTGCGGCTGATCGACCTTTCCGGCAGCGGCCGCCTCGACGTGGTCGACCTGGCCGGCCCGGACCCGGGCTTCTTCGAGCGGACGGACGACGCGACCTTCGAGCCGCTGCGCCGGTTCACGGCGCTCCCGGGGCTCGACTGGTCCGACCCGAACGTCACCTTCATCGACGTCACCGGCGACGGGCTCGCCGACATCCTGCTGACCGAGGACGGTCTCTTCACCGTCTACGCCTCGCTGGGCGGCGACGCGGGGTTCGGCGACGCCCAGCAGGTCCGGCCGGGCTGGGACGAGGAAAAGGGTCCCAGCGTGGTGTTCGCCGACGGCAGCGAGACCATCTTCACCGCCGACATGTCGGGGGACGGCCTCCGCGACATCGTGCGCATCCGCAACGGCGAGGCGTGTTACTGGCCGAACCATGGTTACGGCCGGTTCGGGGCCAAGGTGACCATGGACCTCGCCCCGCGCTTCGACGACGAGGAGCGGTTCGATCCGCGCCGGATCAGGCTGGCCGACATCGACGGCTCGGGAACGGCTGACCTGCTCTACGTCGGCGCCGACGGCGTGACCACCTGGTTCAACCAGTCGGGGAACTCCTGGTCCACCCCGACCCGCATCGCGGTGTTCCCCGCCGCGGACCGGCTGAGCACCGTCCAGGCGATCGACCTGCTGGGCACCGGCACGGCCTGCCTGGTCTGGTCCTCACCGCTGCCCGGCGAGACCGCGGCGCCCCTGCTGTACGTCGACCTCATGGGCGGGCAGAAACCGCACCTGATGACCGTCGCCCGCAACAACCTCGGCGCGGAGACCCGTGTCACGTACGCGCCGTCGACCCGCTTCTATGTGGCCGACGAGACCGCGGCCCACCCCTGGGTGACCCGCCTGCCGTTTCCCGTCCAGGTGGTGGAGCGCACCGAGACGATCGACTGGATCGGCCGGAACCGGCTCGTCACGCGCTACGCCTACCATCACGGGTACTTCGACTCCTACGAGCGTGAGTTCCGCGGATTCGGCCTGGTCGAGCAGCGGGACACCGAGGAGTTCCGCGCCGATACGGACTTCGGCGACGGTGAATTCGCCAATTGGGATCAGCAGTCCTGGTCGCCGCCGGTGCTCACCCGCACCTGGTTCCATACCGGGGCGTTCACCGGCGCCCAGGCGGTCACCCAGCAGTACCTGAGCGAGTACTGGACCGAGCCGGCCCTGCGGGCACCGGGCCGGGAGGCCGACGCCGCCGCGATGCGGCTGCCTGACACCGTGCTCCCGGACGGCCTGGACGCCTTCGAGATCCAGGAGGCCTACCGCGCCCTCAAAGGACACGCCCTGCGGGTCGAGGTCTACGCCGAGGACGGGTCACCGGCCGCCGCCAACCCCTACACGGTCACCGAGCAGAACTTCACCGTCCGCTGCCTGCAGAACAGGGGCGGCAACCTCCACGCGGTGTTCTTCGTGCATCCGCGGGAGGCGCTGTCGTTCGACTACGAGCGCAGCGGGAACGATCCGCGGGTCAGCCACGAGGTCACCCTGCAGTGCGATGACTACGGCAACGTTGAGCGCAGCGTCTCCATTAGCTATCCCCGCCGCGCCGGGTACGCGCCGCCCGAGCCCGCACTTTCCCTAACGGTTCAATCGGCGCTGGCCTACGACCAGGCCCGGCTGCACGTGCGGGGAACCGAGCAGAAGTACACGAATGCCGTCGACGACCTGGCCACCTGGCCAGATGCCTACCGGGCACCGCTTCCTTCGGCCGCCGACGGCGCCGAGATCACCGGCGTCACCCCATCGGTCAAAGGGACCGGGATCACCAGCCTGTTCACCTTCGGCGAGATAGACGGGACCGGCGGCGTCTGGCCGACGGTCTGGACCGGAGCGCACGACGTCCCGTACGAGGCGATCCCCGCCTCCGACGTGGACGGGACCGGCTCCCCGGCCAGCACGCCCACCCGCCGGCTCATCGCCGGCCACCGCGTCCTCTACCGCCGCGACGACCTCACCGCGCTGCTGCCGCCCGGCCAGCTGCAGCCCGGGGCGCGGCCCGGCCAGTCGTACCAGGCCGCGCTGACGCCCGGCCTCCTGCCGCCCATCTTCGGGACCCTGGTGACGACCGCGACCCTCACCGAAGGCGGTTACGTTCAGCTGCCGGGGGAGACCGGCTGGTGGCTGCCGTCCGGGCAGGTCTTCTACTCGCCCGGGGACAACGACACACCCGCCCAGGAACTGGCGGCCGCCCGGGCCGGGTTCTTCCTGCCGCGCCGGGCCGCCGACCCGTTCGGTGCGATCACCCGCGCCGGCTACGACGGGAACGCCGTGCTGCCGGTCACGGTGACCGATCCGGTCGGCAACACCGTGACTGCCAGCCACGACTACCGCGTCCTGCAGCCCGCCACGGTCACCGACCCCAACGGCAACCAGGTGTCGGCGGCCTTCGACGCCCTCGGCCAGGTCACCGCCGTCGCGGTGCTGGGAAAGACGGACGAGGTGGCCGGGGACCTGCTGACCGGCTTCGCGGCCGATCTCGACGACGCCACCCTGCTGGCCCAGTTCACCGACCCGCTGGCCGGCCCGGCCGCCATCCTGGGCGAGGCGACCAGCCGGTTCCTCTACGACCTCGGCGCCTATCAGCGGACCCGCACCCAGGCGCAGCCCTCGCCGCCGGCCACGTACACCCTGGCCCGCGAAACCCACGTCTCCGACCTGGCCGCGCCGCCTCCCTACCCCGGCGCGCCGCAGACCACGAAGTACCAGTACCAGTTCGCGTACTTCGACGGCTTCGGCCGGGAGGTCCAGCGGAAGGCCCAGGCCGCGCCCGGCCCGGTCACCGGCGGCGGCCCGCAGGTGTCACCGCGCTGGGCCGGGTCCGGCTGGACGATCTTCGACAACAAGGGACGGCCGGTCCGGCGCTTCGAGCCGTTCTTCTCCGCGACCCAGGGGTTCGAGTTCGCCGCGGCGACCGGAGTCAGCACGGTCGTGTTCTATGACCCGCCCGGCCGGGTCGTGGCCACGCTGCACCCGGACAGCAGCTGGGAGAAGGCGGTCTTCGGCCCGTGGGCCGGGCAGCAGTGGGACGGCAACGACACCGTGCTGGTCTCCGATCCGCGCACCGACCCCGACGTGGGGAACCACTTCCAGCGGCTGCTGGGCACCGGGCCGTTCACGTCTTGGTATGAGCTCCGGATCGGCGGCACGTACGGCACGACCGCCCAGGACCGGGCCGCCTGGCAGGACGCGGCGCAGAAGGCCGCCGCCCACGCCGCCACCCCCGCGGTCAGCCACCGCGACTCGGCGGGCCGGGTCTGCCTGGCGGTCGCGGACAACGGCGGCGGGGCGAGGTATGCGGTGCGCACGGGCTGTGACACACAAGGACGGCCGCTCGCCGTCACCGACGCGCTGGGCCGGCGGACCCAGGAGTGGGTGTACCGCGACCCGCAGCCGGACGGTGGATTCCGGTACCTGGCCGGCAGTAACATGGCCGGCCAGCCCCTGTACCAGGTCAACGCGGACGGCGGGGCACGCCGCGGCCTGCTGAACGTCGCCGGGCAGCCGATCCGCAGCTGGGACGCGCGCGGCCACGCGTTCCGCATCACTTACGATCCGGCGCGGCGGCCGACGCGCCGCTACGTCAGCTCGGGCGGTGCGGCCGAGATCCTGGTCGAGCTGTCGGTCTACGGCGAAGGGCAGGCGGCGGCGAACCTGTGCGGCCGCATGTTCCGCCATTACGACATGTCCGGCTTCGCGGAGAACACCCGGTACGACTACGCGGGCAACCTGATCTCCAGCGTCCGGCAGCTCGCCGTGGACTATCACCAGGCCGTCGACTGGACGCCGCTGGCCAGCCTGACCGCCGCCGCCCAGCTGGACGCCGCCGCGACCGCCGCTGGCCTCGTGCCGAGCGGCGACGGCGGCCGGGACCGGTTCACCGAGACGGCGGCGTTCGACGCGCTGAACCGCCTCGTCCAGGTCGTCACGCCGCACAGCCCAGCCATGAAACCTGACGTCATCCAGCCCGGCTACGACGAGGCCGGCCTGCCCAGCCAGGTCGACGCCTGGCTCCAGCAGGCGGCCGCGCCTGCCGCGCTGCTCGACCCGGCCACGGCCGGCCGGCACGCGGTCACCGCCATCGGCTACAACGCGCGCGGCCAGCGGGTCTCGATCAGTTACGGCAACGGCACTGGCTCGGCCTATGCCTATGACCCGCAGACCTTCCGGCTGGCGCAGCTCACCACCACCCGGCCTGCGTCACTACCCGCCAGCCAGCGAATCGTCCAGGATCTGGCCTACTACTTCGACCCGGCCGGGAACATCACCACGATCACCGACGACGCCGACACCCAGAATGTGGTCTTCTTCCGCAACCAGCGGGTCGAGCCGTCGGCGGGCTACACCTACGACCCGCTGTACCGGCTGATCGCCGCCACCGGCCGCGAGCACCTCGGCCAGACCGGCGGCGCGCTCTCGCCACCGGCCCAGGTCACCAGCGACGATTCGTCCCGGATGGGCCTGCCGCAGCCCGGCGACGGGAACGCGATGGGCACGTACACCGAGACGTACAGCTACGACCCCATCGGCAACATCTTGTCGATGGCCCACCGGGTGGGCACCCAGGGCTGGACCCGGCGCTACAGCTACGCCGAGGCCTCGCAGATCGCCGCCACCGAGACCGGCAACCGGCTCTCGGCCAGCAGCCTGCCGGGTGATCCCGCCGACGGCCCGTTCAGCGGCGCCTACGGCTATGACGCCCACGGCAACATGACGCTCATGCCGCACCTGGCCGCGCTGTCCTGGAACGAGGACGACCAGTTGCGGTCCACGGCCCGCCAGCCCGCAGGTAGTGGCGGTACGCCGCAGACGGCGTTTTACGCCTACGGCGCCACCGGGCAGCGCGTACGCAAGGCGACCGACCAGCAGACCGCGGCCGGGCAGGCGGCCAGCCGGAAGACAGAGCGGATCTACCTCGGTGCCGTCGAGATCTACCGCGAATACGCGGCCGACGGCACGACAATCACGCTCGAGCGCGAAACGCTGCATGTATCCGGCGGCGGCGCAACCATCGTCCTCGTCGAGACCCGGACCGCCGGGACCGATAAGGCGCCCGCGCAGCTCGTGCGATACCAGCACGGCAATCATCTGGGCTCGGCCGTGCTCGAACTCGACGACCAGTCCGGCATCATCTCCTACGAGGAGTACTTTCCCTTCGGCAGCACCTCGTACCAGGCCGTGACCTCCCAGACCGACCTGCCGAAGCGATACCGCTACACCGGAAAAGAACGCGACGAGGAAAACGACCTCAACTACCACGGTGCGCGCTACTGTGCGCCCTGGCTCGGCAGATGGATCAGTTGCGACCCGGCCAGGATGGCCGACGGCCTGAACCTGTACTCCTACGTCGGCGGCAACGCGGTCGGAAGGCACGATCCCACCGGCAGGCAGGGCAAGCCGTCGCAGCCGCCCGACGACCCAAGCACGGTCGCTGATTCCTCCAAGGGCGGACAGCCGCCCCAGATACCTAAGCAGCCAAGCCTGGATGAGGTGCCAGACGATACGCCTGGCCCGCCCCACGGCAGCTCGGACGGCGACGCTGACTCCGACGATGCTGACCTGCTGCCCGTTCAAGGACTTACTCGCGGCCAGGGCGCCAGTGATGTCGGAGCCGGAAAGTCACTGTGGGAGCTCATGTTCGCCCGCGCAGGGGGCAATTCCCTCAGCCTGTATTTCCGCCACACGTTTACAGACGCGCCGCATACGACCCTCGGTGCCCAGGTCGCCGCCGATCCCAGCGACGCCGGGCACGGGCACGGAACGGCCACCGGTGTCCTCCACCTGGCGAAGATGCATGATCCGGACCAATGGGGCGACGTCAGCCTCTACATCGAGCCGTATCTCAAGCGGGACGCCAGCGGACTCAGCTACGGCGGGGTCGGGATTGGCACCATTTCCTGGGACGTAAACGAAACGGTCTCGACTGATATCAACGCCACGATCGCCTTCGACAAATACGTGACTTCATCAGACTCGACGCTGAAGATCGGCCCCGCTGGGCTGTTCGGGGTAGGCCTCGACTTCACCGTGAAGGCCCGCAGGCATCCCGGCTCGCGGCTTTACCTCTATCCGGAGGCGGGGGCTGGCTGGCAATCGGGGCCTCAGCTGACGCCGCCCGCGCTGATAGGTTCCGCCAGCAACGTGCAGTACTACGCGGGCCTCGGCATCGGGACCGACTACTTCACGTTCATGAAGATCCCGTTCGTCGGCGCGTACCTCGGCATCCAGAAGCAGGTCTGGACTCCGGCGATCGGGCCGGTGGACTTTCCCGGGACGATCTCGCCGCCCGCGACCGGAGTATTCAACTTTGAGGGAGCCTGGTGAGTAGCGACATGACCACTAACAGCGGGAACTACCCCCGGCTGGTCGTGATTGAGCCGGCTGATCAGGCCGGCCTGATCTTGTCGCTGTCGGCGCCGCAGATGGTGATCGGCCACTCCGACACCGCGGACCTGATCCTCGAGGACCGCTTCGTGAGCCGCCGGCACGCCCTCGTCACCACCGACCCGTCCGGCACGGTGACGATCCTGGACCTGAACTCCACCGGCGGGACGTTCGTCAACGACGAACGGATCGACGGGCCGCGGGTGCTGCAGCCCGGAGACGTGGTCCGGTTCGCCGACCTCACCGCACGCTTCGAGCCCGCCGTCAGCGCGGCTGGCGGCGGATCGGCGACCGCCCCTACCCAGCTGCTGAACCAGCCCCCCAGCCTGGAACCACCGCCGGAGACCGGGGTGCCGGCGGAACCGGTTCTCGGCGCCGGACAGGTCTACACGGTGACCGGCACCGTGGCCAGCCCGGCGCTGCCCGGCGTGGCCGGCCTGAACGTCCAGCTCGTCGACAAGAACGTCGGCGGCGACCAGGTGCTGGGCACCACCCAGACGGGCGGCGACGGACGGTACAGCTTCACCAGCCTCGAGATCTCCCCGAAGTACCTGGCCGGGCACCACAAGACCCAGCCTGACCTGCAGGTCCGCGTGCTGACCGGAGACCAGTTCCTGGCCGCCTCCCAGGTCAGCTACTCCGCGCCGCCCACGATCTCCCTCGACGTGGTGCTGCCCGCCGGGGCGGCGGGCCTGCCCAGCGAGTACGAGACGCTGACCGCGAACCTGGCGGCGGCCTATCCGGGCCGCCTCGGCGCGCTGCAGGAGGGCCAGGGCCGGAGCGACATCACCTATCTCGCCAACCGGGTCGGCTGGGATGCGCGCGCCGTGGCGCTCGCCGCGCTCGCCGACCAGTTCAGCGACATCAGCGCGGCCAGCGAGCCCCCGGCCGCGGACCATTCCCAGACCCTGGCCTGGCCCGCCCCGACGGCCAGCCTGCGGCCCGAGTTCTACTATGCGCTGTTCCGGGCGGGCCTCCCGGCCAGCGGGGACACCCTGTTCCAGGCCGACCCGGGGACGGTCCAGGCCATCTGGCAGCAGGCCACCGCCCAGGGCGTCATCCCGCAGGCGCTGGCCGCGGACGTGCCCGCCGCGGTGCGCAGCTTCCAGGTGCTGAGCGCGGCCCGCGTGCTCACCGCCGCACCGCCGGCCGGGGTGTCCACGCTGGCGGAGATGCTGCAGCCGACGCTGCCCGAAGCGGTCCAGCAGCGGCAGTTCGCCCAGCTGTACGCGGAGCATCAGGGTGACTGGGCCAGCTTCTGGCCCGAGGCCGAGCGGCTGTTCGGGGCGGCCGCGACCGCGAAGCTGCAGCTGACCGGCCAGCTCTACGCCCTGACGGTGAACAACGAGCCGCTGGTGTCGGCGCTGCTGACGGCGGAGGCCGGCGCTACGCTGACCTCGGCCCAGGACCTGGCCGCCCGCGGCTACTACGCGCCGGGCATGTGGGCGCCGCTCATCGGCTCGTCGATCCCGCCGGGCATCCCCGGCGCGGACGCCGACGAGCAGGCCAGCAACTACGCGCAGCTGCTCGCGGCGCAGGTCCGCATCGCGTTCCCGACCGCTGTCATCGCCGATCAGGTCGCCCGCGGCACCCTGCCCGTCACCGGCACCGCGCGGACCGCGTCGGAGGTGGCCGGCTTCCTGACGGCGAACCAGGGCCAGTTCGAGATCGGCGCCGAGCCGGTCGAGGCTTATCTCGCCCGGACCGGCCTGACCGGAACCCCCGCCGCCGTGGTCACCGAGGTCAAGCGGCTGCAGCGGGCCTACCAGCTGACCCCCGACGACGCGAGCCTGGGCGTCCTGCTCCGGCACAACCTCGACTCGGCCTTCGCGGTCACCCGCTACGACGCGGACGGCTTCGCCCGCGCCTTCGCCGGCCAGCTGGGCGGGCCGGACGCCGCGGCCGCGATCCACGCGCGGGCCCGGCAGATCTTCGCCGCGACGCTGAGCGTGACCGTCGCCTATCTCGGGGGCCGCGTCGCGCCCGGTCTCGGCGGGCAGGCCCCGGTCCAGTACGGCTATCCGCCACCGCCGCAGCCACCAGCACTGGCCGCCGCGCCGTCCTACCCGGCCGTCGCCGCTCCCACGCTCGAGGATCTCTTCGGGTCCCTCGACTACTGCAGCTGCTCGGACTGCAGCTCGATCCTCAGCCCGGCGGCGTATCTCGTCGACCTGCTGAACTACATCGACCAGCCGGCGCCCCAGCCCGGGTTCAGCAACCCGCAGGACGTCCTGCTCAGCCGTCGGCCCGACCTGCAGTACCTGCCGCTGACGTGCGCCAATACGAACACGGCGCTGCCTTACATCGACATCGTCAACGAGACGCTCGAGTATTTCGTGGCCAGCGGGCTGACCCTGGACGGCTATCAGGGACACGACACCGGCGACGTGATCACCTCCGCTGAGCTGCTGGCCAGCCCGCAGTACACCGATGACGCCGCCTACGCGATCCTCCGGGACGCCTTCTTCCCGCCGCCGCTGCCGTTCAGCCGGCCGCTCGCCCTGCTACGGCTGCACCTGCAGAACCTGGGCCTGGCCCTGCCCGACGCCATGGCCGCCCTGCGGGCCGGTGACCAGCTCGTCAACCAGGCGACGCCGACCAGCTTCGGCTGGTCCGACATTCTCATCGAGCAGCTGGCCATCTCCCGCGACGAGTACCGCCTGTTCACCGACCCGGCCCTGCAGCTCGGGGACCTCTACGGGCTCCCGCAGGCCAGCGCGCTCAGCGACCTGCAGGCCATGAGCCTGCAGGACCTCTCACGCCGTCTCGGCGTGTCCTACGGCGATCTGACCGTTATGGTCGGGACTCGGTTCATTAACCCGAATGCCGCCCTGATTCCGCGCCTGCAGCAGCTCGGCGCGCCGTTCTCGACGCTGCGGGACCTGCACGACCACCTGGGCACGGCCGAGTCCATCGCGGCCAGCTTCATCAGCGCCCTGCCGGCCGGGCTCGACGCCACGCAGTACGGCGGCACCAGCCCCACCGACTACCAGGCGGTCGTGGACTGGGTGACCGGGCCCGCCGTGTACCCGCTCATCATGGACATCATCACCATCAGTGAGCCGGGCGGGACCACCGGCGACTGCTCCGGGGCCAGCTTCCAGCTCCGCTACTCCAATCCCGACAACAGCGCCAACCTGCTGAGCGGAACGGACTACCTGAAGCTCATCCGCTTCATCCGCCTCTGGCGCAAGCTCGCGCCCCTGCTCGGCGACGTCAGCGACGCGGCGTCGATCCAGCACACCGACGACGTCATCGCGGCCCTCTACCCGGCCGCCGACGTGCCCGCGGACACCAGCGACGCCGCCCAGGACGCGGCCAACCGGCCGCTGCTGGACGCTGGCTTCCAGGCGCTGCTCATGCGGGCCGGCTTCCTGCTGCGGGTGATGAGCCAGCTCTCCTTGACCGGCCAGACGCTGGACGAGCTGCTGGCCTGCTGGGCCCCGATCGGGACCGCCGGTCCCGGGTCCCTGTACCAGGCCATGTTCCTCACCCCCACCCTCCTGCAGCAGGATCCGGGGGCCCAGACCGCGACCGTCGACCCCACGGTCAACGTGGGCGACGTGCTGCACACCGCCATCAACCTGCCCAGCGACCAGCCCGGCCAGCTCGCCTACACCGTGGCGCCGGGGGACACCGCGGCCATTGCCGCCGCGGCCATCGCCGCCTCCCTCAACGCGGCGACCACCCCGGACCCCGTCTCCGGCCTGCCGCTCAACGCCAGGTTCCACGCGACGAGCACCGGCGGGGTCGTCACGGTCCGGGCGGGCTTCACGCTGGCCTGCTCAGTCTCGGCCGGGGCCACCGAGACCGCCGCGGCGGCCGCCGCGGCGCCGCTGTCGCAGACCGTGACGGTGGCCGGAACCGTGACGGCGGGCGACACGCTGACCGCGGCCATCGACGGCGTCCCGGTCACCTACACGGTCGCGGCCGGGGACAGCCCGGCCACCATCGCCGCCGGCCTGGCCGCCATGATCAACAACGCGACGGCCCAGGATCCGTTCTCCGGTCTCCCGCTCAACAGCCTGGTCGCCGCGTCCAGCGCCGCCGCCCAGGTCACCGTGGTCACCACCGGGGCCGGGGCGCCTTTCACCCTGGCCTGCTCGCTCACCCCCGCCAACGCCGGCAGCTACGCGGCCGCGCCGCCGGTGCCCGCCGCCTGGACCGCGACGATCGGTGGCCCGGTCGCCCCCGGGGACACGCTGGTCACCACCATCAACTCGGTCCCGGTCCCGTACACGGCCACGGCCGCCGATACCGACGCGGCCACGCTCGCGGCGAGCATCGCCGCCACGATCAGCGCCGCCGTGCAGCCCGACCCGGCCACCCAGCTTCCGCTCGGCAGCGAGGTGCAGGCGACCAGCGCGGGGGCGGTCATCACGATCACTCCCGCCGATCCCGCCGCCCCGTTCACGCTGGCCTGCTCGGTCACGGCGGGGACGGAGACCTACACGGCCGCCGGCCCGTTCGCGGAGACAGCGACGGCCACGGTGTCGGGCACCATCCCGGCCGGGGCGATGCTGACCACGACCGTCAACTCCGTGCCGCTGACGTACCAGGCCGCGCCCGGTGACACCCCCGCGACCATCGCGGCCGCCATCGCCGCGCTCGTCAACGCGACCGCCACCGCCGACCCGGTCACCGGCCTGCCCCTGAATTCCGTGGTCACCGCGGCCGCCGCCGGCGGCGTGATCACCGTGACCGCGGCCAGCGCCACGACCGGCTTCACGCTGACGGCGTCCCTCACGGCCGGCGGGTACACCGCGGGCCGCGAGCCGCCGCCGTTCGCCGACGACGGCTACGGCAACGTCCTCACCGACGCCTCGCAGACGCTGCTCGGCCACCAGTCCACGCTGTGCGCCGCGTTCAACCTGACCGGCGCCGAATTCGCGCAGATCACCGCCGCGCTCGGCTTCGGCCCGGCGACCCCGCTGACCCTGGCCAACGTCAGCGCCGTGTTCCGGTACGGCTGGCTGGCCCACACCCTGGGCCTGAGCGTCCCGGAGTTCCTGCTGCTGCGTGACTACACCGGCCTCGACCCGTTCGCGCCGCTGGATCCCGGCTCCGTGGCTCCCGCCGAACCGCCCGCCGTCCGCTTCCTGCGCCTGCTGGCCGCGGTGGCCGCGGCCGGGCTGACCCGCGAGCAGGCCCTGTACCTGATGTGGAACCAGGACATCAGCGGCACGTCGGCCCCGGCACTCGCCGATGTGACCGGCCTGGCGTTCACGCTGCGCGCCGACTTCGCCGCGGTGCAGGCCCAGTTCACCCTGCAGGACGATCCCGACGGGAGCATCGCGCAGAGCCTGATGTCCCTGGTGTACGGCAGCACCGCGAGCGCTTTCTTCTTCGGCCTGCTGAACGGCACGTTCACCACATCGGTGCCGTACTCGGCCCCGCCCGACCAGCCGGCCCTGCCGGAGCCGGTCGTCGCGGCCTCGAACGGCCAGCTCAGCTACAACGACGTGAGCAAGCAGCTCAGCTTCGCTGGTGTTCTCGACGCAACGGCGCTGGCCGCGATCGATGCCAGCGTCACCAGCGACCCGGGCCTGCTGGCCGCGCTGGCCAGCCTGGAAGCGGCGAGCCAGCAGGCCGTGGCCCCCTTCTTCGCCAGCTACCCGGAACTGGCGCCGCTGTACGCCGCGTACATCGCCTCCAGCGACCCCGTGCAGGTGAAACGGCAGACCCTCCTGGACAGCTTCCTGCCCATCCTGACGGCGAAGCGCAAGCAGGAGCAGGCCCTGGCCGCGGTGACCTCGGCCGCGGGAACCGATCCCGGCCTCGCCCCCGCGCTCCTGCAAGATCCCGCGATCATGCACGCCGACGCCGACGCCACGCTGCCCGCGGTCACCGACCTGACCGCCATCGAAGCCCAGGGGCTCACGGCCCAGTTCTACCTGGGCAACGACCCGGCCGCCGCACCCGATCAGGTCATCGACTCGGTCGCCGTCCTGTCCTACCCACAGGCCGGCGGTAACCAGCTGCCGCCCGGCTCCGGCGGCGGCCCGATCACCGGCCGCTGGAGCGGCTACCTCACCGTGCCGCAGGATGGCGGGTACGACTTCCGGGTCACCGCCGACCCGGGCGCGGCCGTCACCCTCGAGATCGCCGGTGCGCCCGTAGCGCTGCAGCAGACGGGCGGCCTCTGGCAGAACCAGAGCCCGGTCTCCCTCGTGGCGGGCGCCCTGGCCTCGTTCACCCTGACCGCCACCTCGGTCAGGACCACCCTGTCGGCCAGCTGGCAGAGCCTCGGCCTGGGCTGGCAGATCATCCCGGGGGAGTACCTCTACCCGGCCACGCTGACCGCCCGGCTGGGCCACTCCTACGTCCGGTTCCTCAAGGCCGCGAGCCTGGCTACCGCACTGTCGCTGACCCCGCCCGAGCTCGGCTACCTGGCCACCGCCAGCAGCCTGCAGCCCGGCTGGCTGAACCTCCTCGCCGCGCAGGGTGATCCCAGCCTGGCCACGGCCGCGAGCCTGGCCGGGGTGCTGACCGCCCTGCTGGACTTCTCGCGCATCAAGCAGGCTCTGTCCCCGTCCGACGGGCGCCTGCTGGCCGTGCTCAGTAATCCGGCGGCCACCCTGCCCGGCGGCCAGAGTGCCCTGCTCAGCCTGACCGGATGGTCCCAGAGCTCGGTGGACGCCCTGCTCACCCACTTCTTCGGCAGCACCGACCCGGCCAGCCTGTCCCCGGTGGAGAACTTCCGCCGCGTGTTCGACGCCTACTCCCTGGTCCAGGCCTCCCGGCTGACGGCCTCGGCGCTCATCTCCGCGATCACCAACGCGCCGTCGGCCACCACGGTCAGCGCCCTGCAGTCGGCGCTGCGCACCCGCTACGCCGAAGCTGACTGGCTGACCGTGATCCGCCCGGTCAACGACGCCGCGCGGATCCAGCAGCGGGACGCGCTCGTCGCCTACATCCTGCACAGGCTGGGCGACAGCTACGCCCAGTCCACGGTCAGCCTCACGACCACCGCCGCCGCGGCCCCCGGCGCCACCGACCTCAGCTTCGCCAATACGACCGGCGTCAGCGCAGGCATGCTCCTCCAGGGCGCCAGCACCGCGCCGGGGACGCTGGTGACCGCGGTCACCGGCACCACCGTCACGATCAGCCCGGGCATCCTGGGCGCGCTGCCCGCCGGCTCGGTCCTGCAGGTCGCCCCGGCCGGGCCGGCCTTCGACAGCCCGGACAGCCTGTTCGGGTACTTCCTGATCGACACCCAGACGCAGCCCGCGGTGCAGACGTCGCGGATCCGGCTCGCCCTGTCCGCGGTCCAGCTGTTCATCGAGCGGGTCATCCGGAACCTCGAGCCGCTGGCCAGCCCGGCCGACATCGACGCGGCGCAGTGGCCGTGGATGAAGCGGTACCGCGTCTGGCAGGCGAACCGTGAGGTGTTCCTCTGGCCGGAGAACTGGCTCTACCCGGAGCTGCGCGACAACCAGTCGCCGGTCTTCCAGCAGATGATGAGCAGCCTGCTGCAGGGCGATATCACCGACGACACCGCGGCCAGCGCCTACCTCGACTACCTGACCGGCCTGGAGGAGGTCGCGAAGCTGGAGCCGTGCGGGATGTACTACCAGCCCGGCACCGCGGACACCGACGAGACCTCCTATGTCGTCGCCCGGACGGCGGGCGCGAACCGCAAGTACTACTTCCGCGAGCTGACCACGGGCTCCTGGACCCCGTGGAGCCAGGTGACGATCGACTGCGAGGACATGCCGGTCACGCCGGTGGTCTGGAACGGCCGGCTGTTCCTGTTCTGGCTCAAAGTCATCAAGCAAGCCCAGCCGGCCCAGGCCCAGGTCACCTCGTCATCCGGCGACGGGACGCTTGCGGAAATGCCGGTGAGCGATCTGGCCAGATTCACGGCCGCGGCCGCGAGCAACGCGAACCAGAAGTCCGTCACCGTCCAGGCGGTCTTGTGCTGGACCGAGTTCTACAACGGGAAATGGCAGCCCACCAAGACTTCTGATGTCAACCACCCCACCACCCTGGGCCACTTCGACCCGGCCGGGCCGGGCGCGTTCGAGAACTACCGGACCCTGATCCAGATCGCGCCCGCCGAGCTGATGAGCGCATCGCTCATGAGCACGCTCTACAACACCCAGTTCACGCTGCCGGGCGACGCGCTGATCCTGGATATCTCCGTGCCCGGGCAATCGCCGGACGGCGGGTTCGTCCTGCATAACACGCACAGCCTGCCGGTCCGCTTCGAGGACATCGAGATCACCGGCTTCATGCGCGGATCCCTCGACGGCCACCCGATCGAATGGCTCATCGTCCTGCCGCTGTCCTCGCTGCTCGGCCCGCCGGGTCCCGCGCGGTCTTTCCCGCAGGCGCAGCCGTACACCGGGGGATACGGCAGCGGCACGTTCGGGATCAGTTACCTGCCCGCCCAGGGGCGCCCGGCGATGTATGCGAGCAGCATCCTCCAGTACACCTGGCAGCCCCGCTACACCCAGCCCCAGCCCTGGCTGCCCGACGAGTGGGACGCCCCCTTCCTGTACGAGGACCGGCGGCACCTGTTCTACGTGACCACCACCGAAAGCCTGGTCCCGATCCGGTGGTTCCCGGGCTTCGGGATCCTGTCCGCCAGCCCCGGCGTGCTCGCCTCCGGGCTGGCCATCTCCCCGGTCGTGCTGCGCCAGCCGGTGACCGCGGCCACCCCGCAGGAAGTCCTGGCCGTCACCGCCGCGGCCGGTGACCCGGTGGCCGTCCAGCGCTTCATCTCGGCGGGCACGAACATCAAGGCCGGCCTGGCCCTGCCGCAGACGATCACCTACCAGGGCCAGCTGATCTCGCTCATCGGGAGCCTGCCGTCCCGCTCAGCGGCGGCCGACGGACAAGGAGGCTGACGGTCATGCGTGAAGTCGAAGGACTAGGCGCCTTTCACAACGCCGGCGACATCGGGCTGGTTTACCAGCTGGGAACCAGCCAGGACGGCGAAGGTGCCATCCTCCGCCTGCCGCATGAGGAGAAGTTCTCCTACACGTTCGAGAACTTCTTCCACCCCTTCGTGGGCAACCTCATCAAGCAGCTCAACCAGACCTCGGTCGCCGGGATGCTGGATCCGGCCTTCCTGGAATCGCTGCATTACGCCTACACCTCGGCGGACTACACGGTGCTGGACGCCGCGACCGTGTCGGTCGCGCTGGAGGACCAGGACATCGACGTCTCCATCGGCGGCCCGTACGCGAACTACAACTGGGAACTGCTGTACCACATCCCGGTCATGATCGCGGTCCACCTGAGCGGCAATCAGCGCTTCGCCGAAGCACAGAAATGGTTCCACCTCGTCTTCGACCCGACCAGCACCGATACCACCGTGCCGCCGCCCGAGCGGTTCTGGAAATCGTTCGTGTTCCGCAACGGCCAAGGCATCCAGGACATCAACACGCTGGTCGCCCTGCTGAGCACCCCCGACTCCGAGCTCAGCGCGGCGCAGATCCAGGCCAAGACGGACGTCATCACCGGCTACAACGGCATCCTGGCCAACCCGTTCGACCCGCACCTGGTCGCCCGCACCCGGCCCAGCGCCTACCAGTGGTACGTCGTGATGAAGTACCTGGACAACCTGATCGCCTGGGGGGACAGCCTGTTCCTGGCCGACACCATCGAGACGCTGAACGAGGCCACCCTCTGCTACGTCCTGGCCGCCGACATCCTCGGGCCGCGGCCGCAGGTCATGCCGCAAGCCACGGCCACCAGCCCGAAGAACTTCCTGCAGCTCAAGCAGGCGGGCCTGGACCGCATGTCCGACGCGCTGGTCAGCCTCGAGGCCCAGTTCCCGTTCAACCTCGTGTCCGGCCCGGCCTCCGCCGGAGGCGGCTCAGGCTCCGCCGGAGGCAACTCCGGCGACCAGAGCGGCGCGCTGTTCGGCATCGGGCGCTCCCTCTACTTCTGCATCCCGCAGAACCAGAACCTGCTCACCTACTGGGACACCGTCGCCGACCGGCTCTTCAAGATCCGCAACAGCGAGAACATCCAGGGCGTGGTGCAGCAGCTCCCGCTGTTCGACCCGCCGCTGGATCCCGGCATGCTCGCGGCGGCCACCGCGGCCGGCATCGACACCGGCAGCATCGTCAGCGGCCTGAACCAGCCGCTCGGCCCGGTCCGGTCCCTGCTGCTGATCCAGAAGGCGCTGGAGATCGCCGGCGAGGTGCGCTCGCTGGGCAGCGAGCTGCTCGCCGCCCTGGAGAAAGGCGACGCCGAGCAGCTGGCACTGCTGCGGCAGGGCCACGAGATCCAGCTGCAGCAGATGACCCAGAACGTGCGCTACCTGCAGTGGCAGCACGCCCAGGAAACCACCAATGGGCTGCTGAAAACGCGCGACGCCACCCTCGAGCGCTACACCTACTACCTGCGGCTGCTCAACCTGACCCCGGACCAGGCCACCGTCCCGCCTGCCTTCACGCCGGACCGCCGCGAGCTGACCGAGGCGAACTTCGCCGACACCTACAGCGCGCTGGTGGGCGAGTACGACCTCGCGATCGCGACGCTGGCCTACAACCCGCTGCAATCGGCCCAGGGCACGTCGCCCTCCACCCAGTCGGGCGCGACCGGCCAGGGGCAGCTTTATCTGAACAAGAACGAAGACGCGGAACTCAACACGCTCCTGCCGAACGCCAGGGACACGCGCTTTGCAGCCAACACCCTGAACCACGTGGCCGCAGCTGTCGCTCCCATTCCCAGCTCGGAAGCGCATGTTGCCTACTGGGGCATCGGCGTCCACTCGAAGCTGTTCGAGGGAACGACCCTGGCCGCCATCTCCAAGATCCTGGCTGATATCGCCGGGATCTTCGCGGACTACTACCAGGAGCAGGCGGGCATCGCCTCGCGCACCGCCGGCTACCAGCGGCGCGCCGACGACTGGACGCTCCAGGCGAACCTGGCCGCGCGGGAGCTGGCCCAGATCGGCCGCCAGATCATCGCGTCGCTGATCGCCGAGCAGATTGCGTATCACGACTACCAGACGGTCAAGACCCAGGTCCAGCAGGCACAGGAGGTCCAGGCGTTCCTGCAGGGCAAGTTCACCAGCGCGGTCTTCTACACCTGGATGCAGAGCGACCTGTCCGCGCTCTACTACCAGTACTACCGGTTCGCCTGCGACACGGCCCGGCAGGCCGAGCAGACGATGAAGCGGGAGCTCATGCGGCCGGAGCTGGACGCGACCCAGTTCATCCAGTTCAACTACTGGGACTCCGGCCACCAGGGGCTGCTGTCCGGCGAGGCGCTGCATCTCGACATCAAGCGGATGGAGATGGCCTACCACGACAACAACAAGCGGGAGCTGGAGCTGACCCGCCACGTGTCGCTGCGCCAGCTCGATCCGGTCGCCCTGCTGGCCCTGCGGACCACCGGATCCTGCACTGTCACCGTGCCCGAATGGCTCTACGACCGGGACTGCCCGGGTCACTACATGCGGCGGATCAAGAGCGTCAGCCTGTCGGTCCCGTCGGTGGTGGGGCCGTACACCAGCCTCAACTGCGCGCTGAATCTGCAGAACAGCAGCGTCCGCGTCTCACCGCTCCTGGCCAACGGCGGGTACGCCCGGGACACCACCCAGGCGGATGACCGTTTCGTGGATTACTTCGGGGCCACCGACACCATCGTGACCAGCAGCGGCACGAACGACGCCGGGATGTTCGAGACCAACCTGCGGGACGAGCGGTTCCTGCCCTTCGAGGGCGCCGGCGCGATCAGCACGTGGAACCTGTCCCTGCCCGGCGAGCTGCGCTCGTTCGACTACACGACCATCTCTGACGTCATCCTGCACATCCGCTACACCGCCCGCCAGGCAGGCAATCCGCTGGCCGCGCAGGCCACCAAAGAGCTGACGGCGATGCTCGACACGGCCGGCCAGAGCAGCCAGGCCCTGTTGTTCTGCCTGCGCTACGACTTCCCCACCCAGTGGTCGGCGTTCGTGAACGGCACCGGGGACTTCGGGCTGACGCTGGACAAGCAGTTCTTCCCTTACTTCGTGCAGAGCGCCAGGAAGCTGACGATCGACGGGCTGACGCTGTATGCGGACAGCGCAGGAACCCTCGCGTCCGTCACCCCGGCGGATGATCTCGCCGGACTGTCGGCGGGGCTGAACGGCGCCACCGGGCAGGCCGCTCTCACCCTGCCAGCCGACAGCACGGTCATGACGCGGGACCTGTCACAGCAGGTGTTTCTCGTCCTCCAGTACCACTTCGGCAATTCCTGACCCCTGACCACCTCTCGCCTCGTCTAGTGGCCTCCTTCTAGCGGGGCGGCATCATGACTGACTGGGGCTGCTCGGTGGCGGGGGCGATGTCCGCGGTGCACTGCGGGCAGCGGCGGGCCGCGATGGGGATACTCAGGGTGCACTGGGGGCAGGGCCGCTCGGTGGCGGCGTGGTTCCGCTGAAACAGCTTCAGCATGCGGCTGACCGGCAGCACGACCAGGAAGTACACCACGACGCAGGAGATCAGGAAGGAGATGGCCTCGGTCAGGAACGCGCCGTAGGTGAACCGGGCCTTGCCGTGGTCGAGGGTGAAGGCCAGGTTGCTGACGTTGCCGTGGCCGCCGAACAGCCCCAGTAGCGGGCTGATGAACGACGTGACGAACTGCTTGACCAGGCTGCTGAACTGTGCCCCGATCACGACGGCGACCGCGAGGTCGACCAGGTTCCCGCGGAGGATGAAATTCTTGAAGCCACTCATGCG
>Ga0208219_1000229_pt1 | contig 21076 bp, 22 predicted proteins | sample NGESurshal072012_7_FD_184469 | JGI IMG/M metagenome (GOLD analysis project Ga0208219, IMG submission 184469) | Arctic peat soil microbial communities from Barrow, Alaska - NGEE Surface sample 53-2 shallow-072012 (SPAdes) | ecosystem: Environmental > Terrestrial > Soil > Wetlands > Peat ... | reverse complement strand
GAGCCGCATCTCCGGCGCCGGCTGCTGCGCACCGAGCGCAGAGCTCGAGCGGCGCGCCCGAGAGCTCGGGGAGGATCTCCCGTAGACGGCGGCGCATCGGGCGTGGCGGCAGGTCGGCGCCGCAGGTGCCGCACCTCTCGCCGGGCGCACGTAGGAGGGCGACCGAGCTCTGCTGAAGCAGCGCGAAGTCGATCCCCGGTCGCACGTCCAACGCGTGCTCCGGGCACGCGATCGTGCATCGACGGCAGCCGATGCACGCGTCTGCGCGCAGGCGGAGCACGGTCTCCTCTGCTGTCTGGTCGAGTCGAAGGGCTTCCGTGGGGCAGGCGGTGGCGCAAGCGCCGCACAGCGTGCAGCGTTCCGCGGCGAGGGTGAGCAGACCGAGCGGCGACTCCTCGGCCTCGATCACCGCCGTCGAGCCACGCGCGAGGCACTGGACCGCCTCGGCGGTTGCGATCGGCTCGGTCAGTCGTATGCGTTCGGGCCGGGTGCCGCGCGGTGCCGCGGTCTCGAGGAGGACGCGGTCGGCGAGCTCTTCGACCGCGGGAGCTCCGGCACAGCACGCGTCTCCGCAGGGGGCGAGCCGGACATCGACGTTTCGGGCGCGCATCTGAAGGATCCAGCCGGGGGTGAGCAGCGCCAGCGTCGGGAGCTCGACGACCGCCCAGCCGGGAGGTACGTCTGCTTCCGCCTGCCGGCAGGCGAAGACGATGCCGCTCACCCCCGGCGTGAGCGCCTCGAGTTGCGCTTCGGTCTGAGGGGTTGCGGCCCCCGACAGTCGGAGCGCACCGTGCGGGCAGCGCGGCACGCAGCTTCCGCAGGCGGTGCATGCGCCGGGATCGATCGTCGGCAGAGGCACCGTCTCGGCGATCGCATGCTCGGGGCAGCGCTCGATGCACAGAGAGCAGTGCGCATTCCCGACACATGTCGTTTCGTCGAGTACGGCGACCGGTGCGTAGGTCACCACACCGGTGCGTGACAACAGCGTGCGCCGGCTCACCGCGCCTTCTCGCAGGACAGGCTTGCGGCGCTCGTCCGGTGCGAGCGCGGCGAGCTTCGCATACGCGCCGGCGACGAGCCGCGCCGCTTCCTCCGGCGGCCGGTTTTCGAGCGCGACCGTCTCGATGCCGAACGGCGCTGCTCCTGCGCGACGGAGCGCGGCGACGAGCTCACTGGAAGGACGCCGCTCGCACAGGCCGAGGACGACGCGATCGGCGTCCGCCTCGCGCAACGCGGCTGCGGCCGCCGCGGGTTGCTCGCACAGGTCGTCGACGACGGTTGCGGCCGACGGCGGGTCCGCCGCCGCCGGAACGCGGCCGCAGACGAGCACCGCCGTGCGGGTCACGCCGCGAGAACTGCCGTCCACGCCGGCGTCAGCCGCGCGAGCACCGCGTAGAACGGCTGCTCCGTCTCCGCGCCTACGGCGGCACAGAACGCGGGCATCCAGCCGGCGAGGTGCTCCCGCGCGAGCGCCGCGGCGGCGTCGGGGGCATCGTGCTCGAGGGCGTAGGCGAGCGCCTCCCATTCGACGACGATGTGGTCTGGCATCTCGTGGGCGTCGGCCCGCACTTTCAGGCCGAGATCGCGGTAGACGCGGACGGCGTCGGCGGCGCAGCTCGCCATCAGCCGTCCTTGCTCGCGTCGCGGCTGATCGGTGCGCCACAACGACTCGTAGGGCGCACACGGAACCCGCCCGGGCCCGATGAGGAGCCGCTCGTATTCCTCGCGGAGGGCCTCCGGCCGGGCGGCCTCCAGCGCGGCGCGCAAGTCCTCGACAACGGAGCGTGCCGGCCCGAGGGAGTCGGCGACCTCGCCGGCACCGTCCCAGCACGTCTCCCAGCGAGCGATCTCGTCGGCGGTGGGCGGGCTCCACCACGCCGCGAGCAACTGCGCGGCCGGCGCGAAGTCGGCCGCGCGTTCGACGACGGAAGGGCCGGAGCTCATGCGGCCGACTCGTCTCGCTCCACCGGCCGTAGCCAGCGATACCCGACGAGGATGAGCAGTGACAGGAAGGCGACGAGCCCGGTGACGATCGCGTACTCGACCCAGGTCGGGTGGTAGACACCGTCGAACTGGAAGACGGTCTGTCCGAGCTTGTATGAGCCGAGCGCGTTGCCGGGGGCGAGGCGAAGGAGCGGCCTGAGCATGCCGCCGACGACGAGCTCGATGCGGAACGCGTAGACGCCGACGAGCACGAGCACGGAGGCGAGCGCGAGCAGATCGAGCCGCCGGCGCAGCCTCGGTACGACGAGCAGCACGAACGGGACGAGGCCGCCGACGATCCATTCGAGCCAGAACAGCGCTTGCCAGCTGCCGCCGGGCAGGATGATGTCGAGGGCCGCGCGCTCACGCGGGACGTTGCCCCAGAGGATCGTGATGTAGTCGCTCGCGACGAGGAAGAGGTCGACCGCGATCGCGACGGCCATCAACCCGGCCAGCGCCGTCCAGGTCTCCTGCGGCAGCCGGATGCGGTCGAACCGGTGCGCCGCGAGAGCGGCTAGGGCGACGACTGCGGTGCCGGAGAGGATCGCCGACGTCACGAAGAGCGGCGCCATGAGCGCCGTGTTCCACCACGGCCGGGAGATCTGGAGGCCGAAGATCCAGGCGGTGATCGAGTGCAGCAGGACGGCCGTCGGCAGACCGGCGTAGGCCATCACGCGCAGCACCTTCGCCCGCTTCGACGGCTCCATCGTCCGCCGGCTCATGATCGTCAGGTCGGCGACGGCGAAGGCGAAGTACACGATGATGATCAGGATGTCCCAGACGAGCGGGGACGACCAGTTCGGGTAGCGGAACAGCTCCCACACCCGCTGCGGGTTGCCGAGGTCGGGGATGATCGTCATCGCGGCGACGAGCACGCATGCTGCCGCCGTCAGCACTCCGAGTCGGGACAGCGGACGCAGGCTCTTCACGCCGAAGACCTCGGCGGCTGAGGCCATGATGAGTCCGCCGGCCGAGAGGCCGACGAAGAACGCGAACGAGAAGATGTAGAGGCCCCAGGAGACGACGTCTCGCATCCCGGTCGCGATCAGGCCCTGAGTGAGCTGGTAGATCCAGGCCGCGATGCCCCAGAGGACGAGGAGGCCGAGCGCGGCGATCACGCCGTTGCCGACGCGTCCGAACGCAGCCGGTCGCAGTGCGGGCGTCTCGACGCGGGTGGCCATCACACGCTCCTTTCGCGGTCAACGGGTAGATAGAAGATGCGCGGATCCGTCCCGAGGTCGGGCAGGAGCTGCGTGGCGCCACCGTCGTCGACGAGCTGGGCGACCTCGCTCTCCGTGTCGTTCAGGTCGCCGAACACGCGCGCGCCGACCGGGCAGACCTCGACGCAGAACGGCTGCTCGCCGACATCGATACGCTCGACGCAGAGCGTGCACTTCTCGACCACGCCGCGCGGCCGGTCGGGCGTGAAGACGAGCCGGCCGTCGGTGCGGTAGTCCTTGCCGTAGCCGACCGTGAAGTCGACCGGCTGCTGCGCGTCGCCCCAGTTGAAGACGCGGATGCCGTACGGGCATGCCGCCATGCAATAGCGGCAGCCGATGCAGCGCTCGTAGTCGACGAGCACCGTGCCGTCGTCGCGCCGGAAGGTCGCCCCGACGGGGCAGACCTTGACGCACGGGGCGTCGGTGCAGTGCTGGCAGGCGACGGGCATGTACGCCATCTCGACGTCCGGGAAGGTTCCATGCGGGACGTCGATGTTGTCGCTCGCTGGATTCGCGAGCGCCTCGGAGCTCTCTCCCGTCGTCTCTCCGGGCGCGGCCGTGAGGATGCGGTTCCACCAGAAGCCGAGCGGCTCGTTGTTGATCTCCTTGCAGCCGACGGCGCACGTCCAGCAGCCGATGCACCGGTTCTGGTCGATGACCATGCCCCACTTCTTCGTGGTCTCAGCAGCCATCGCCGATCACGCTCCTTCCACCTGGACGAGGCAGTCGTAGTACGCCGCGTTCGACCGGAAGTTGGGGATGACGGACTGAGCCGGGTTCGCGATCTGGTGCGTGAGGTTGTTCGGGTGCCCCTCGATGTAGTGCTTCACCTTGATCGTGTCCCAGCCGCCCTGGTAGCAGTTGACGACGCCGGGCTTGATCCCCTCGGTCAACCGCGCATTCACCTTCATGAAGCCGCGGTCGTTGAAGACCTTGACGACGTCGCCTTCCCCGATGCCGCGCGGCTTCGCGTCGGCCGGGTTGATCTCGAGGAAGCCCTGACCGCCGTTGTTCACCTCTTTGAGCCACGGCAGGTTCGCGAACTGCGAGTGCGTTCGGAAGCGCGTGTGCGTGGAGAGGAACGTCAACGGGTACTTCTTGAACAGCGGATTCGTGGGCGTCGCCTCGATCGGCTCCTTGAAGCCCGGGAGTTGCTGGTCGTACGGGATCAACATCTCGACGTAGAACTCGATCCGCCCCGACTTCGTCGGGAACTTCTTGTCCGAGAACGGGACGTACGGCATCGTCGGCGTGTTCAGGTGCGGAGCCGACGTCGTGAGCTGCTCCCACGTCAACCCAACGACGTTCCCGTCCGCCTTCGGGTCGCCGATATGGAGAATCTCCTTCAGGTAATCGTCGGCGCCCTTGTCGAAGTACTTGCCGACGCCCATCTTCTGCGCCACGAGCGTGATCGCCTCGAGGTCGGACTTCGACTCCCAGAGCGGGTCGACCACTTTCGGCATGTACTGGAGGTAGAAGTTGTTGGAGGAGAGCAGGTCGCTCTTCTCGAGGTAGGTGCACGCCGGCAGGACGATGTCCGCCAGGTCGGCGGTCGCCGACAGCACGTAGTCCGATACGACGAGGAAGTCGAGCGACTTCAACGCCTTCACGACCTGGTTCCGGTCGGACATCTGCTGCGCGAAGTTGTCGACCATGAACCACGCCGCGCGGACCGGATACGGCTTGTTCTTCAGCATGGCGTCGCAGGCCTCCATCGGCTCGAGCACGGTGAACATCTCCGTGCCCTTCGGCGCCCACCAGTTGCCGAGGTCGAACGCCGTCGTCGTGAGACCCCCAGCGAACGTCGTGACGCCGCCGCCGTGGACGCCGATGTTGCCGGTCAGCGCCTGCAGCGTCAGCAGCGCCTGCATCGTGAGGTCGCCGCGGTACCAGTGCGAGATCGCAAAACCCGTCCGGACTCCGACCGGGCTGTTCTTCGTCCAGAGCTCCGCAAGCTGCACGACCTGGCGCGGCTCGAGGTCGGTCATCGCCGCGACCTTCTCGGGCGTGTACTGCGCCATCTCGTCCTTCAGCAGCTTCAGCGCCGACGAGGCGCCGTCGGTCTCGCCGAAGATATCGGGGTCCTTCGCTTTCTCGATCGGCTTGACCGCGCCGTCGGCTGCGTCGACCACGAGGTACGACTTGCCCTGGCGCCGGAACTTCTTCGTCGCTGCGTCGACGAGGAACGGCGCGACCGTGTACGCCTGCAGGTACGCGGCGTCGTACAGCTTCCGCTGCAGCGCGTAGTTCATGACGCCGTCGATGAGCGCCGAGTCGGCACCCGGCCTGATCGGAAGCCAGACATCCGAGCGCGCCGAGGTCGGGGTGTAGCGCGGGTCGATCGAGACGACGGTCGCCCCCTGCTTCTGCGCGTCGGCGATGATCCGCCAGTCGGGGAGCGAGGTCTCGGCGACGTTGTTCGCCCAGAGGACGATGACCTTCGAGTTGAGGAAGTCGGTCATCTCGTGGCCGTCGAAGATGCCGCCGGCCGTCGCCTCGGGGTCGGCGAGCAGGTAGTTCCAGCCGGCCGGGCTGGCGCTATCGCCTTCGTTGTCGCCCTCGAAGTCGCCGGCCGAGGCGCCGATGGCGCTCGCGAACCGGAAGCCGGCACCGACGACGCCCTCGATGATCGCGAGCGAGCCAGTGTACGGCGCAATCCAGACCGACTTCTTCCCGTGCTTCGCCTGAATCGCCTTGAACTGCTCGGCGACCGTCGAGGTCGCCTCTTCCCAGCTGATCCGCTCCCAGCGGCCGGAGCCGCGCGCGCCCACCCGCTTGTACGGGTACTTGACCCGGTCGGGGCTGTACGTGTTCTGGATCTGGGAGACGCCGCGCAGGCAGATACGGGGGTCGAACTTCGGTGCCGTCTGCCCGCCGATCGTCTTCGCGGTGAACGCCGCGCTCGTCACGAGGCGGATTCGCCCGTCGACGACCTTCACCTGGTGTCCGCAGGCGCCGTCGCAGTTGTTCGAGTGCCCAGTGCGGAACACCGTCTCCTTGCCGATGACGTCGCCGGCCTCGGCCGGGGCGGCCTTCTCGAGGTAGCGCAGGCCGCCGGCGATCGAGAGCATCCCGACTCCGCCGGCCGCACCCTGAACAAATCTCCGCCGCGTGATCTCGCTCACGACGTCGCCTCCTCCCCGTCCGCGGTGACCGCGGCTACGTAGGTGCGCACGCGCGCGAGCGTCTCGCCCCGGTCCGCCGAAGCAACGAGACCCGCGAGGAAGCAGCAGAGCGGGGCCGCCGTGCGGTCGCCCGTCCCGTGTGCCGCGGCACCCGCGAGGTCGAGCACGGCTTCGACTTCTCCTTCGTCCAGCGGAGCCACATCGAGCTCGTGTGCTACGGCCTCGATCAGCTTCGATCTCGCATCGACCATCGGGAAACCTCCTCGCGCGCGTGCGCCAAGACTTCCTCGATTGTCAGACCTGACCGGCTGACGCGACTGATGAAGACTGATCAACCGGCGCAAGTCGGCGGTCTCTCCGCTTGCCGCCTGCGGGCTCTCCGCAACTTCGATCGTGGATCGTGCTGATGGCGCATTCGACTGCGACGACGAAGGTGTCGGGATGCATCAGATCCACTCCGGGACGGCGGTGTTCCGCACCGCGTCCGACGGCCGGATCGCCGAGTGGAACCCGGAGGCCGAACGGTTGACGGGGATCACCGCCGGCGAGGCCGTCGGTCGGCCGTGCTGGGACGTCATCGCGGGACGGGACGCCGACGGCGGCCTGCTCTGCCACCCCGGCTGCTCCACTGCGCGGCTCGCGCGCGAAGGTTGGCCGGTGCGCAGCGTCGAAGCGCAGCTGCGGACACCGAGCGGCAGGAAGCGGCTTCTCGTCTCGACCATCGTCCTGGGCGGCGACAGCCCGACGATCCTGCACACCATGCACGAGGCCGTCGATTCGGCGACGCCGGCCGCGGAAGGCGGAGCGCACGTCCTGACCCCGCGTCAGCGCGAGATCCTCGTCCTGCTCGCGCAGGGAATACGCGCGCGCGAGATCGCCACGATCCTCACGCTCTCGGAGACGACCGTGAGAAACCACATCCAGGCGATCCTCATGGGACTCGGGGTGCACTCGCAGCTCGAGGCAGTCGCCCGGGCGCGCACGCTCACGTTGGCCGACCACCAGCCCGCCGCCTGACGGTCGTGAGCCCTCTGGCGGACGCGCTCGGACGGCCGCTCGAGACCCTTCGGGTGTCGATCACCGATCGCTGCAATTTCCGCTGCGTCTATTGCATGCCGAAAGAGTTCTTCGGCCGTGACCACGCGTTCCTCGAACGCAAGGAGCTGCTCAGCCTCGAAGAGATCGCCCGAGTCGTCTCCGTCTTCGCTTCTCTCGGCGTCCGCACCGTGCGGATCACCGGTGGCGAGCCGCTCATGCGCCGAAACGTCGAGCACCTCGTGAAGCTCGTCGGCGCGATTCCCGGGCTGGAGCTCGCGCTGACAACGAACGGCGCGGCCCTCGCGTCGAAGGCAGAGCCGCTCGCCCGCGCCGGACTGGACCGCGTCAACGTCAGCCTCGACTCCGTCGACGACGCGACGTTCCGCGCGCTGAACGACGTCGACTTCCCGGTTGCCCGCGTGCTCGCAGGGATCGACGCAGCCGCAGCGGCCGGGCTGCAGGTGAAGATCAACGCCGTCGTCAAGCGCGGCGTCAACGAGAATGGAATCCTCGAGCTCGCGGCGCGGTTCCGGGGCACCGGCCATGTGCTGCGCTTCATCGAATACATGGACGTCGGCGGGACGAACGACTGGCGGCTCGACGACGTCGTTCCCGCCGCCGAGATCGTCACGCGTCTCGGCGCCGTCTGGCCGCTCGAGAAGCTGCCGTCCACTCGCGCAGACACCACCGCCCAGCGCTTCCGCTACCTGGACGGCGGCGGGGAGATCGGCCTCATCGCGTCCGTCACCGAGCCGTTCTGCGGCGGCTGCTCACGCGCACGCCTGTCCGCCGAAGGGCGCCTGCACACCTGTCTGTTCGCCTCGCGAGGCCACGATCTGCGTGCACTGCTCCGCTCCGGCGCCAGCGACGAGGAGCTCGCCCAGGCAGTCCGCACGATCTGGCAGGGGCGCGACGACCGCTACTCCCAACGACGGACAGCCCGAACTGCGACGCAGCCGAAGGTCGAAATGTCCTACATCGGCGGCTGAGAGCGCCGATCAGCTCGACTGCGGGCCGGTGCGCTGCTCGCTCGCGTCGGGCGGCGGGCTCAGCGCCGCCGGCGGGGCGGTCTCGGGCTTCGTGGTGAGCGAGTCCTTGAACTCGCGCATACCGGTGCCGAGCGACCGTCCGATCTCCGGGAGCCGCTTGGCGCCGAAAAGCACCAGCACTAGGACGAGCAGGATCAGGATGTGAAGGGGATTCTCGAGTCCAGCCATCAGGGTTTGGACAGTAGCCGCGTCACGTACTCCGCGCATCCGTGCGATCTACTCGGGGCGTGGCGCGGACTATCCGCACCGCGGCGCTGGTCCAAAGTGGACGCCACTTGGCGTTGCGCAAACCAGGTCACGGCTGAGCCTCTGAGTCTCGAGGAGTCCGCGCGCGGCCGATGCGCACAAGCCGCCGCGCACCAGCACCGCCCCAATCGGGTACCTTGTCCCAAATATTCGTCGCGTCGGGCATGAAGCGACGCTAATCGAACGCGTGGGGCAAGTGCAAGAACATCGCCCCTTCCATAATCCAGATGCGGTGGATCGGCGCGCTCAGGACTCTCTCCACAAACGACAACCGTAAGATCTGACGAAGGCGCTGCGCCGTGTCTCTCACCTTGCGCCAAGACCCTGACCGAAAGATCGAGGCGCTGACGTGTGAGATCCACGCGCGCCTCCCCTCCGAGTAGGAGCCGGGACACCGCCGGGCGCTCGCACGCTTCGAGCGCCCGGCTTCCCTAGTCCAGCGGTGTCAGGCGATCGCCGGTTCCCTCACCTCCGTCCCCTTCCCGGACTCGTCGCGGGTGGCGCTTGGCTTCGCGGGATGGATGACGACGACCGGGCACGGTGCGTGGTGGACGCACTGCTGGCTGACCGAGCCGAGCATGAGCCCTGCAAACCCGCCGTGTCCGCGTGAACCGACAACGAGCAGATCGTCCGGCGTGGCTTCGCGCACGAGAACTTCGGCTGCGGCTCCCTCCACGACGTGGCGGTCGATCTCGACGCCCTCGGCCTCGTCTTTCGCGTCGGCGAGCGCGCGCTCGAGCAGGTCTCCGGCGGCGCGGTGGAGGTCGCCGAGGTCGACGCCCAGCGAGGTGTATGAACCGAGGGAGCCGCCCCAGTAGGGGTAGCCCTCGACGCTGCCGCCGATGTAGCCGAACATCCAGGCGTGGACGGCCCTGACCGGCCAGTGCCGGAGGCGCGCTTCTGCCAGCGCCCAGCGGAGGGCGTTCTTCGCGCCGGCAGAGCCGTCGACTCCGACGACCACCGCCGGCCCACGCTTCGTCTTGCCGTTCTGATTCTCACTCATTGCGTCGCTCCTTTTCCCGCACTGCGGGCTCGCAGGTCTTTGGTCGTAGGGTCACGAACGGGTTTTTGATCTCGGGAGTCCACGCCGCAGCACTTCGGCGAGGACGACCGCGTCGTTGTGTTCGCTGTCGTGGGCGGAGTAGACGAGGGTGAGAGTCCCCTTCCGCGCTCGGTGCCTGAGCTCCGTGAGCCGTGGTTGGGCGTGACGAAGCTCGCCGATGTACCGCCGACGGAACTCGGCGAAGCGGCTCGGCTCGTGCCCGAACCATTCCCGGAGCTCGGTGCTCGGCGCCAGCTCCTTCTCCCAATCGTCGAGCTTCGCCCGCTGCTTCGAGACGCCACGCGGCCAGAGCCGATCGATCAGAACCCGGTAACCATCCGAAGGCGACGCCGCGTCGTACGCTCGCTTCAGGCGGATGTCCACTGCTGCTCCCTCGGCGTTGCCGCAAGTGCGGGCGCATCGTCGGCGGCCGCCGTCATCCGACGCCCGCGACCGACCGTCAGCGTGACGAACGTGATCGTCGGGGCGACGATCGCGATCCCGAGCGCCCACCAGGGACCCGAGATCCTCCCCGCCCAGCCGAACGCGGCGTCGAGCGAGAAGCGCCCGGGACCCGCAGCGGTGACGGCCAGCGCCGTCGCCAGGATCAGCAGGTTGTACTCGTAGCCGCCCCCGTAGTCGAAGAAGCCCTTCCGCCAATGGACGGTTCCGATCGCGTTCAGCATCAGCACCGTGAGCGCGAGCGCCGCAAGGGGTGTCAGGAGCCCCGACGCGAAGAGCAGGCCGCCTCCGAACTCGCTCAGGCCGGCAACGATCGCGATCACGAGCGGCGTGCGGAAACCCAGTCCGGCGAACATCTTCTGCGTGCCTGCGGGGCCGCTGCCGCCGAACAGGCCGAACAGCTTCTGCGAACCGTGCGCCGCCAGCGTCAGGCCGACGAGCAGACACAACAGGATCATTCCGAAAGCCATTCAGTTCACTCTCCCGCGCGCGTTCGCCGCGCTCGTCTCGCGGACGATCACGACGGGGCAGGGCGCATGCTGGGCGCACTGGTGGCTGACCGACCCCAGCAGCATGCCGGCGAAGCCGCCGTGTCCGCGCGAGCCGACCACCAACAGGTCATCCTCGGATACAGCCTCGATCAGGACCTGCGCCGCAGGCCCCTGCACGATCGCGCGCTCGACCTCGACGTCGTCGACGCCGCCGATCGCGGCGAACGCTTGCTCGAGGATCGTCTCCGCCGCTTCCTGCGCAGCAGCGGTCGCGTCGGCGGCATCGAGATCGGCGGCCTCGGCTGTGTACGGGTAGCCGACGAGCGCAGGCACGAGCGCGTGGAGATAGACCCAGGAGTGGATCGCCCGCAACGGCGCCGTGCGCAAGCGGGCTTCGTCGAGCGCCCAGCGAAGGGCTTCGATCGAGCCGGCAGAACCGTCGACGCCAACGACGACGGCGGGGCTCGCGTTCGACCTTCCGTTTTCGCTCATGCGACTCCTTCTTGCGGTTCGCGGCGACCCACCGATATGGCGAGATGCTGCGCCGAGTCGCGTGCATGCACGATTCGCTGTTTGTCGTCCAACGGTGGTGGTTGTTCGACTACCTCGTCAGCGAGTGCTTCCGAGAAGGGCGACGGGCGCCACATGCGCCATCGGTGTCCCCCTCCTTCCGAGGCGGCAGCGACTCGCGCTTCCCATCCTTCCGCCGCTCTGACCTCGATCTCTCGAAGCAGTTGGTCGAGCTCTCCACGCTCAGCGCTGAGCAGGTGCCCGTAGAGCTGAATCGCGAGAACGCCGCCCGCGTCGAGCCGCGTGTGGCAGGCCTCGATCAGCTCGCGGTTGAACTGCAGGCCGTCCCCGGGTGCGTAGATCGCGTGTTCGGGCTGCTCCCGGCAGGCGCTCGCGGCGGGACCTCGCGAGCGCGCCGCAGCGTGATAGGGCAGGTTCGCCAGGACGAGGTCGAGATGGCCGGGCACGGGCTTGAGCAGATCGCCGAGCAGCACCTCGACCCGCTCCTCCAACCCATATCGTGCGACGTTCGCGCACGCGAGCTCGACCGCGGCCGCGCTGTCGTCGGTCGCCCACACCCGGGCGCTCTCTGCCCGAAGCGCCACGGCGACCGCCACCGCGCCTGAGCCGGTGCCGACGTCGGCGACTCGTACCGACCGGGAGCCGATCCATTCGACCGCCCAGTCGACGAGCGCCTCCGTCGTGTGCCGTGGAGTCATCACGACCCCGGGCGCGGTGAGGATCGTCACGCCATCGAAGACGACCTCGGCGCGCCGATAGGGCGGCGGACGCGGAGGGCCAAGGCCGCCACCCTCGTATTCCCAGACGCTCAGACGAGCCCGGCGCAGGTACTCCGTTTCCGCCGGCTGCGTCCCGTTTGTCTGCAGCGTCGTCGGACGTCGCATCATCGCCGGGCGAGCCTCCGTCCGTTCTCGGTCGTCGGGTCGTCGGTCTCGACGTCGACGTAGACGTCTTCCAGCTTTTCGATCTTGCCTCCGTCGCGCTCGACGAGATCCGTGCCGCGCCATTCGGCGATGTTCCGGTGGGTGACCATTACCTCTCCTTGGATCAGCCGCTGATCGCGCTGGCGGGAGTCGCCTGTCGCGAGTCGGCTGGGTTCAGAGGGTGCTGTCGTCGGGGGAACGACGACGTGGCTGACCTCGAGCGTCGTGAGCGCCTGAGCCTTTGCGAGCAGATCCTGCTCCAGCCAGTACGAGTCCTGACCGGTCGAGGTCGCCAAGAGCACGCGGGTTGCGGGGAACGAGCCGAGCGCGTCGGTCATCGATTCCAGCGGGTCGTCGCTGCCGATTCCTCCGGTGACCGAGACGCCATGCTGGCGGAGAAGCCCGACGGCGAGGTCGACGCGGTCTTCGGCGTCGCGGGATTCGCTCGCCTCGTCATTGGTCAAGTAGTGCAGATGGGAAACGCGCACGGGTACAACCAGGTGAACCGCGACTGCGCCGGCGAGGCGCGACTCGACCGACTGCCAGAGCCCCGGTGAGCCGCAGTGCTCGTCGGCGACGACAAGCAGCCGCGCGTCCGCATCGGACGCCGCGGCCGGCTGTTGCGGGTTGACCCGCAGGCGCGGAAGAGCGACCGCAGCAAACGTCGCCAGCCCGATGACAATCGCGCAAACGATGGCGAAACCAACCCAGCCAAGCAGCGGCGGACGGAGAAGGAACGCGACAAGCACCGCCGCCCCGAGCAGCACCGCTCCCGTGACCGCGAAGAGCATGGCGGTACCCGCGCTGCCGATCGAGCTGCGGACGCGTCCGGTCGAGTTCAAGAGGATCTCCTTCAGCTGAGCTTCGGTCGCGGCCGGGTGGTTGCGACCGATCGAGAACTGCTCCGACCTGCTCTGCTGAGGGCGGACGTCGCCGGCTGGTTTCTTCGGCCGGTGGACATTCCATGCGGACCACTCGTTACGACCCGCGAGCGTCAATTGTACCGTATGACGGTGCATCACGCCGGGCGCGCTACACTTGCGTCTACGAGGCCTTACTGATCGGCGTCGTTGCGGCGGGTGCCACAAGACTCGGCCCCGCGAAAGGCCCACCCTCAGCAGAGCAGGTCGGGGCAGTCGTCGACCCGGACGTCGTGGCCGGCGAGGAGCTTCGCGCTGAGGAGGAGAGAAGTTGGCCACGATCAGTACGACCGCCGGCCGCTCCGGGTTGGAGCACAGCGAGGTCGAGCGGTATCTCCGTCGTCGCCGCGTGCTGCTCGTCGATGACGACGCATCGATCCGGCTGATCTGCTCGCTCAACCTACGGGCGGCAGCGTTCGAGGTCACAGAGGCCGCAGACGGCCTGCAGGGCCTCGAGCAGGCGACGCGGCACCCGCCCGACCTAATCCTGTCCGATCTGCGGATGCCGGGGCTCGACGGGTTCGCCCTCGCCGAGGCGCTCCGTCGTGACGAGGCGACGCGTGCCGTGCCCGTCGTCTTCCTGAGCGGGGAGACTGGAGCCGCCGAGCGGATGCGCGCCTACGCGCTCGGTATCGCAGGCTTCGTCACGAAACCATTCGACCCGGTCGCGCTCGCCGCACTCCTCTCCGGCGTGATCGAGAGGACCGCGGCCGCGTAGATGCGTCGACCTTCCCCGCACATCCTGCGCGCAGCGTTCCTCGTGCTCGCCGTCGGTTGGTTCGGCTTCAACTTCCTCGGACTGCACAAGCATTCCCCTACGCATACGACGAAGAGCGCCGATCTCTCACAGCTGATCGCGCGCGTGCAGACGAGGCCCCGCTCCGTCAGCCGGGTCGTCTTCGACCCCGGCTCTCTGCAGGTGTCGGCGACGCTCGCCGGCGGCAACGTGCTGCAGGCGAACTATCCGAGCGACCAGTCGGCGCTCGCCCTGCAGACGCTGCTCGAGCGCCAGAAAGTCGACTTCGCCGCCAAGGCGCCCAGCCACGGCTCGGCGATCACCGCGATCCTCGTATCGCTGCTCCCGATCCTCCTGATCGCGGCGATCTGGATCCTCGTCATGCGGAAGATGCGCGGCGGCGCCGGCGGCCTCGGACAGATCATGAGCTTCGGCAAGCACAAGGCGACCCGGCTCGCGCCGGACCTGCCGAAGATCGGCTTCAAGGACGTCGCCGGTGTGGACGAAGCCGTCGAGGAGCTGCAGGAGATCAAGGAGTTCCTCGCCGACCCACGGCGCTTCCAGGCGCTCGGCGCCCGCATCCCCAAGGGTGTGCTGCTCTACGGGCCGCCCGGCACCGGTAAGACGCTGCTGGCCCGCGCCGTCGCCGGCGAGGCCGGGGTTCCCTTCTTCTCGATCTCCGGTTCGGACTTCGTCGAGATGTTCGTCGGTGTCGGCGCGAGCAGGGTGCGCGATCTCTTCAAGGAGGCCAAAGAGTCCGCGCCGTGCATCGTCTTCGTCGACGAGCTCGACGCGGTCGGTCGTCATCGCGGCGCCGGCATCGGCGGCGGCAACGACGAGCGCGAACAAACGCTGAACCAGCTGCTGGTGGAGATGGACGGCTTCACCGCCAACCAGAACATCATCCTGATCGCCGCGACCAACCGGCCCGACGTCCTCGACCCGGCGCTACTGCGCCCCGGTCGCTTCGACCGCCAGATCGTTGTCGACCGGCCCGACCGTCGCGGCCGCCGCGACATCCTCGCAGTGCACGTCAAGGGCAAGCCGCTCGCGCCCGGTATCGACCTCGACGCGCTCGCGGCCGGCACGCCCGGCTTCACCGGCGCCGAGCTCTCCAACCTGATCAACGAAGCCGCGCTCCTCGCCGCCCGCCGCGGACGGACGACGATCGGCCAGCCCGAGCTCGAGGAAGGCGTCATGCGCGTGATCGCCGGCCCGGAGAAGAAGACACGCGTCTTCTCCGAGCTCGAGCGCAAGATCACCGCCTACCACGAGATGGGGCACGCCCTGGTCGGACACTTCCTCGAGCACACCGACCCCGTGCACAAGATCTCGATCGTCAGCCGCGGCCAGGCGCTCGGCCTGACCGTCTCGCTCCCGACCGAGGACCGCTTCCTCACCTCCCGCTCGGCGCTGATGGACCAGCTCGCGATGATGCTCGGCGGCCGCGCCGCAGAAGAGCTCGTCTTCTCCGAGATCACCACCGGCGCCGCCAACGACCTCGAGCGCGCGACCGCGATGTCGCGACAAATGATCACCCGCTTCGGGATGAGCGAGAAGCTCGGCCCCCGCGTCTTCGGCTCCGACCCCCACCAACCCTTCCTCGGACGCGAACTCGGTAGCGAGCCCTCCTACTCCGAAGAGATGGCGCAAGAGATCGACGAGGAGATCTACCGCCTGATCGACGAGGCCCACCAGCGCGCCGCGAAAGTGCTGGTCGACCACCAGCAGGCGCTGCACGAGATCGCCGCGATCCTGATCGAGCACGAGACGATCGACAAGGAGCAATTCGAGCGCCTCCTGCACGGCGAGCCCGAGCACAACGTTCTCGCTCACGACCCGCCACCCGCACAGCCGACCCGCAAGCCGCAGAAACGCGCGGCTAAGCCGCGACCGAGCCGGGTGCCGACAGCGAGTCCGGTCCCCGTCACAGCGGTCGCACGGGCCGTCCGACGTGACGATCTCTAGTCCGCAGCAGCAGGCATCGTTCTCTCGCTCTCTGGCTCTGCATCCGCGCGCGCCGTTCAGACTCGACTTGACCGTTTGGGCGCTGCGTCGGCGAGCGCTCAACGAGGTTGATGCCTGGGACGGTTCGACCTACCGCCGTGTCTTGTTGCTCGACGACGTGCCTGTCGACGTCGCGGTAACCCAGCAAGGTGCACCCGATGCGCCCGTGCTTCAGGCGACGTTGAAGAGCGCCGGGAATCGAAGGAACGTGCAAGCTGAAGCGCACGTTGCTCTCGCGAGGATGCTGTCGCTCGAGCTCGACATCGACCCGTTCTACAGCCTCGCTGCCGCCGATCCGATGCTCGCACCGCTCGCCGCGCGCTTCCGCGGGCTGCGCCCACCCCGCTTCGCCAGCGTCTTCGAGTGCCTGGTGAACGCGGTCGCGATGCAGCAGCTCTCGCTCGAAGCTGGTCTGACGCTCTTGAATCGGCTCTCACGCACCTACGGCGCCGGCTTGCCAGCTGTGGGGAATCACCACGCGTTCCCGGAGCCGCCGGAACTGGCGCACGCGCAACCGGACGCCGTTCGCGCGCTTGGTTTCAGCCTCCGAAAAGCGACCACGATCGTCGCGATCGCGGACGCGGCCCTCAAGGGGCGGCTCGACCTCGAGTCACTCGCGACACGCGAGGACGAGCAGGTGGTCGAGACGCTGACGCAGATCCCCGGGATTGGCCGCTGGAGCGCCGAGTACACCCTCCTGCGAGGACTCGGCCGGCTGCACGTCTTTCCCGGCGACGACGTGGGCGCGCGCAAGAACCTCGCGCGCTGGCTCGGACTCGTGGAGCCGCTCGACTACGCCGGCGTCCAACGCGCGGTTGCGGGCTGGCGTCCCTACGCAGGGCTCATCTACTTCCACTTGCTGCTCGACCGCCTCGCCGCGCGCGGCCACCTCGAATAGGCCCGCGCGTCCCTAAAGGCTAGGCGACAAGGGCGCCGCAGAGATAGAGCCGGCCTCCCTGCGTCTCGGCTTCGAGCAAGGGCTTGTGCTCCTGCTGCTTTCCTGGCCCGAGGAGATGCACGACCCGCTCGCCGCGTGCATGGAGGAGCTCTGCGATCAGGCGCCGGTGGCAGCGCCACCAAAGGGTCTCCGAACACATGAAGCAAGGAGCCGGCTCCGCAAGCGCCCCGGCGAGCGCGGACTGCCACCCCTGGGTGCCCATGCGGGCGGCATAGCTTCGGAAGGCGGCGACGCGAAGGCAGCCGAAGCGATCCTCGCCCGGCTCGCCGGCGAGGCGGCCGCCCAGCTCGACGGCGTGGCGGTAGGCGATCCCGCCCTCTTCGAGCACCGCTCTGAGCGCCGGCTGGTTGAACTGCGGGTTGTGACGTGAGCCGGGAAAGCGGCGCACATCAACCAGCGTGCGAACACCGGCCTCGCAGATAACGGACACGAGCTCTTCCGCGGGACGCGTCCCGTGCCCGATCGTCCAGACGATCACCGCGCCAGGGTGCCAGCATGGATCCGCTTCGTCCGGAGCGGAAACGCTCCGCGGCGGCAACCGCCGACTGCCGTCACCGAGCCGTGTCGCCAGTGCGGGCGTGCACGACCACGACTGGGCAGGGGGCGTGGTGGGCGCACTGTTGGCTGACGGAGCCGAGCAGGAGGTCGGTAAAGCCGCCGTGGCCGCGGGAGCCGACCACGAGGAGATCATCGCCGCCAACGGCGTTGACGAGCACCTCGGAGGCGCCGCCCTCGACGACGTGGCGCTCGATCTCGACGCCCTCGACATCCTTCGCGACCTCGGCGATCGCCCGCTCGAGCACTGCATCCGCCGCTTGGTGGATCTCCCGCAGATGGCCAGCGTGCTCGATGCCTATCGCCGTTCGTTCAGTTTCGGAGGAGCCTTCCGCGCCGCCGACGACGTAATCGAACTTCAAAGCGTGAACTGCCTGTAGCACGATCTTGCGTAAGCGCGCTTCGGCGATCGCCCAGCGAAGGGCCTCGTTCGAGCCCGCGGAGCCGTCGACTCCCACGACAACCATCCCACCCTTGGGCGGCTTTTCGCCCTCGGTCATGCCGTAGGGTCGGCCATCGTTGCGCCCGGCGGGATGGGTTCGGTCACGGCGTTGGCCGGCAGGTGCTGGCTGTGACCTTTTTCCGACTCAGTCGTGTGTTTCGCGGCAGGCCACGGGGCCAAGAGGAGCAGCAGCCGTGTGTCGGCGAGCGCACGCACCGTGTGGTGCTCACCGGGATCGAAGGTCACAAGCGTTCCCGTTTCGCACTCCTCGGTCTCTGCTCCTGACTCGATCGTGACCCGGCCGGCGACTACCTCGACGACCGCCCGCTCGTGGACGTGGTGATCGCCAAGTTCTTCCCCGCGTTGCAGGTCGATCACGACTGCCCGGCACTCGGGCGAGGTGAACAGCACGCGCGGCATCTGCTGGCCTGTCCTTGGCGCGCGCGGCGCATCGGCGCCCGGTGCACGCGCCGGCCGCTTTTCCGATGACGGCGCCAGCGAACGTAGATCCCAACGCTTCACGGCTGTCGCGGCGACGAGTCGTTGTTGGGTTTCTTGCCGATCAGCGCATGACCTCAGACATCAAAGCTGTGACCTCGGCCCGGACCGGATCGCCAGTCGTCGTTGCCGCACATCGGACACCGCGGAAGCGACTGCGCCACAATGGCACCGTAGCCGCAGCCGCGGCAGTGGATCTCGCGGCGCTCCACTGTAGGGGCCGAGACCGATGGATCGCCGCGAGCAGTTCCTGTACGCGGCCTTCGCGTCCTCGCGGCGTCCGGGACTGCGATCTCCATCCTGCTTGCCACCCTTTTCTAGCGTCGAGCCGGTTCGGATTCTTACCTCGGTGCGGCATCACCCCAGCTTTACCCGTCGAGGCCAGGCTTCACGCGTGTGGACGCCGAGCATTCAGCAAGCCTACGACGCCGCGGCAACTCTCCGTAAGGCGCCCGACCGCCGATGCCTGGCGTAAGAAGACCAGCCGAACCGACGCTAGAAGAATGTGATTCGCTTCAGCGCCGCACCGGTGAGCGGTTACATCGGCTTCGCTGTCGGCCGCACGATCTGGGAGGACGCCCTGCGCGAGCATGTGGCCGGCCCGCTCGGCGCCACCGCAGCAAGCAGACGGATCGCGCACCAATACCGTCGGATGATCAACGCCTACGCGGCGGCGGCGGACGCGACGGCCGCCGCCGCATGACAGCCGCTGCCACGTCTCACGGTGCGGCGCCTGCAACGCCCGATGACCAGCTGTTGATCCTCTTCGGTGCGACCGGCGATCTCGCAAAGCGCAAGCTGCTCCCCGGGCTCTTCCACCTTGCCGTCGCCGGAATGATGCCCGCCAACTACCGGATCGTCGGCTCTGGCCAGCCGGAAGGCGCCCCGGACGCCGATGCGTTCCGTTCGTACGTTCGGGCGGCACTCGCCGAGTTCGGGCGCCGCGAACTCAGCGACAAGAATTGGGAGCCGTTTGCCCGCACTCTCTCTTTCGCGGCCGCGACCACGGAGCAGCCGGACGCGCTGCTTGAAGCGGTCGCCAGAGCCGAACAGGAGCTCGGATCCGGTGTCCGGCGGCTGATCTACCTCGCCGTTCCGCCGGACGTGTTCGCGCCGATGGTGCAGATGCTCGGCGCTTCCGGACTCACCGAGCGCGCGAGGCTGATCATCGAGAAACCGTTCGGCGACGATCTCGCCTCCGCGCAAGCGCTCAACAAGACCTTGCACAGCGTGCTCGAAGAAACACAGATCTTTCGAATCGACCACTTCCTCGGCAAGGAGGCGGTGCAGAACATCCTCGCCTTTCGCTTCGGCAACGGACTGTTCGAGCCGATCTGGAATCACGAGCACGTCGACTACGTCCAGATCGACGTGCCGGAGCAGCTGACGATCGAAGGTCGCGCCGGCTTCTTCGAGCAGACCGGGACGTTCCGCGACATGGTCGTCACCCACCTGTTGCACCTGCTCGGCTTCGTCGCAATGGAACCACCAGGCCGCCTCGACGCCCGCTCGCTGCGCGACGCGACCGCTCGGGTCTTCGACGCAATCCAGCCGATCGACCCCGGCCGGGCCGTCTACGGTCAGTACGACGGCTACCGCACAGAGCCAAGCGTGGCAGCCGGCTCGACCGTCGAGACGTTCGCCGCGCTCGAAGTAGAGATAGACAACGAGCGCTGGGCGGGGGTCCCGTTCCAGCTGCGCACCGGCAAGGCGCTCGCCGAAAGCCGCCACACCGTCACGCTCGGCTTCAAGGAGCCCGCGCGTGGAATGTTCGCGCACGACGATGCAGCGGCCGCGGCGGCCCACCCCAACGAGCTGACATTCGAGCTCTCCGATCCCGGCACGATCTGGGTCGACTTCCTCGCCAAGGAACCAGGCGCGAGCATGAAACTCGGTGCCGCCTCTCTGACCTTCCGCTACGGCGACTCCTTCGACGTCGCCAACGACCTCGAGGGCTACGAGCGCCTGATCCACGATTGCATGCTCGGCGACCACACGCTCTTCACGCGCGCTGACGGAATCGAACGGCTCTGGGAAGTGTCCGCACCACTCCTCGAGCAACCGCCGAAGCCGCTGCCCTACGCACCCGGATCCTGGGGTCCTGAAGCGATCGAGCGGCTCGTCGCCCCGAACCGCTGGCACCTCCCCTACGTCGAGAGGTAGCCGTGCAGGACGGCGTCGACCCGCACGGCCGCGACAACTCCCCCGCCCGCGAGGCCGAACTCCAGGACGCGTTTCTGCACGAGAAGCTGCTCGCCGAGGAGGGCGTCCATCCGCGGATGCGCCTCACCCGAGTGCATGTCCGTCTCGGACGAAGGTTTTTCCCGGTCTGGTGGCTCCTGGCAATCGCGACCGCGCTGGTCATCGCCTTGGTGGTCGCAGCGAAGCTCTTCGCCGCCAGCAGCGCCGGTTCCAGATTCCTGGCCCTGCATGCCTGCATCCCCATCTCGCCGTCCGTGCCGGCGGGGATGCCCGCCTTCGTCCGCTGGGCACACCTGCTGACGTTCTTCTTCCTCGTCATCATCGTCCGTTCGGGCCTGCAGGTGCTCGCCGATCATCCGCGCCTGTACACCAAGGTGCACTGCACGCCGGGGAAGGAATGGCTGCGCTTCCGCGGGCCGGTGCCCACAGAACAGGTCTGGACGGCGAGGGACGACGCGATCACGCTAAGCCCGCTCGTCGGGCTGCCAGGCGGCCGGCACACGATCGGGGTCGCGCGCCACTGGCACTTCAGCTTCGACATCCTGTTCGTGCTCACCGGCATCGTCTACGTCTCCTTCCTGTTTTCGACGCCGTGGCTGCACCGGCTCGTGCCCACCCATGCGTCGATCGTTCCCGCCGCCGCCGCCT